>Ga0265327_10000258_pt1 | contig 104765 bp, 82 predicted proteins | sample 41621metaG_FD_202089 | JGI IMG/M metagenome (GOLD analysis project Ga0265327, IMG submission 202089) | Rhizosphere microbial communities from Carex aquatilis grown in University of Washington, Seatle, WA, United States - 4-16-21 metaG | ecosystem: Host-associated > Plants > Roots > Rhizosphere...
GCCGTTCAGCGTGTCCGCGCCCAAACCGCCGGCCAGGGTGTCGTTGCCGTCGCCGCCGCTGAGAATGTCATTGCCGTAGCCGCCGGTCAGCGTGTCGTTGCCGGCCAGGCCGTTCAGCGTGTCGTCACCCGCGCCGCCGTCCAAGGTGTCGCGTCCCGCGTTGGAGGTTGAACGAGCCCAGCACCGTGAGGGAGATGTCGGCCTGGGTGTCGCCGTCGGTGTCGATCTGGAATCGAGATCTTAAGGTTGAACGTAATCGTCTTGCCGAGGGGCTTTGCAAGGCCGAAGTTTCAACCCGCCTCCTTGCTACCTTTCGGCCTGGGCAAGCATACTCAAAGCCCGTAGAAAATCAAGCGCGCAAGATTCGTTTTCGCTGCCTGCGCCGAGATTGCGCGGATGGCTTAGAATGGGTTTCTTCGGAAGGGTGTGGCACACCCTGCCGCCGGCGCTAAGGCGCTTAAGCCAAGACGGGACAACATAACTTTGACACTTTCCATGCCGCATACTCCCCCCGCCGTCCCCAAACGCGCGCTGCCCGCCGTGCTGGCCGCCCAGTTCCTCTCCGCCCTGGCCGACAACGCCTTGCTGTTCGCCGCCATCGCCTTGGTGCGCGCGCAGCGGCACCCGGAGGAGTGGGTGCCGCTGTTGCAGGAATGTTTCGTGTTGGCCTTCGTGGTGCTGGCTCCTTTCGCCGGGCCGTTCGCCGACGCGTTGCCGAAAGGGCGGGTGATGATCTTGTCCAACGGGGTGAAGCTCCTCGGCGCGGCACTGATGCTGGCGGGGGCGCATCCGCTGCTGGCTTATGCGACCGTGGGCCTGGGCGCGGCGGCTTATTCGCCGGCCAAATACGGTATCCTGTCGGAGCTGGTGGGGCCGGACAAGCTGGTGAAGGCCAACAGTCTGATGGAAGGCTCGACCATCGTCGCCATTTTGCTGGGCGTCGGCGCCGGCGGCTGGCTGGCGGACCGGTCTTTGGGCCTGGCCTTGTGGGCGGTGGCGGGCTGTTATTTCGCCGCCATGCTGGCGAACCTGCTGATTCCTAAACTGCCGGCGGCCCATCCCGGCGGGCGCTTCGAGCTTGTCGCCCTGGTCAAGGATTTTGTCGACGCCGTCTGGACGCTGGCCAGGGACAGGGACGCCCGCTTCTCGCTGGGTTGCACCAGCTTGTTCTGGGGCACCGGGGCGACTTTGCGGCTGTTGCTGGTGGCCTGGGTTCCGCTGGCCTTGGGCATCCACGACGCTGCGACGCCCGCCAACCTCAACGGCGCGGTGGCGGTCGGCATCGCGCTGGGCGCGGCCGCGGCCTCGGTCTGGATCAGCCTGGACACGGTGAACCGGGCCTTGCTTCCCGGCTTGTTGCTGGGGCCGGTGATTATAGTATTAGTCCGGATGCATGGGCTGGTGGAGGCTGCGGTATTATTGGCGCTTATTGGCCTGTGCGGAGGACTGTTTGTGGTGCCGCTGAACGCGCTGTTGCAGGAGCGCGGCCATGGCACCGTCGGCGCTGGCCATGCCGTGGCTATCCAGAATTTGTTTGAGAACCTCGCCATGCTGGCGGTGATCGGACTGTACGCCGGGTCCATCAAGCAGGGCATGCGGGCAGACGAGGCCGGGCTGGCTTTTGGCGGACTGGTGTCGGCCGGGCTGGTGCTGATCACCTGGGCAAGACTGTCTAAAAAAGCCTGAAGCCAAAAAACTATAAATATTGGGATAAGCAGCATGTCCGAACAGTTTGCAGAATGGTTTTCGCCTTCGGGGCTCATGCCCCACGGCTATTGTTTCCTGTGGAACCCGGCCCTTTTGTGGTTGCATGTGGTGTCCGACGCGCTGATTGTGGCCGCCTATTTCTCCATTCCTTTTGCGTTGCTGGTGCTGGTGCGCAAGCGCTCCGACCTGACTTACAACCGGATCGTGGTCTTGTTCGGGCTGTTCATCCTGCTGTGCGGCGCGACCCACCTGATGTCGATCTGGACGGTCTGGCAACCGGTCTACTGGCTGGCCGGCCTGGTCAAGGCCGCCACCGCCGTGGCCTCCGTCGCCACGGGGCTGCTCATCTGGCCCATTCTGCCGAAACTGCTGGCGCTGCCCAGCACGGCGCAATTGCTCAAGGTCAACCAGGAGTTGGCCGAAACCTTGGAAAAATACAAGGCGGCGGCCAACGAATTGAAAAAATTCTCCTTGGCCGTCGAGCACAGCTCCAGCATGGTCATCGTCACCGACACCCATGGCATGATCGAGTATTGCAACCCGGCTTTTTGCGCGGTGACGGGCTATGAAAAGGCCGAGGTGCTGGGCAAGAAGACCTCTATTTTGCGCTCCGGCTACTCCCCGCTGGAGACCTACCAGGAGTTGTGGCAGCGTATCAGCAGTGGACAGCCTTGGCATGGCGAGTTCATCGACCGCAAAAAAAATGGCGAGGCGTATTGGTGCCTGGAATACATCGCGCCGATCAAAGACGAGGCGGGCGGCATCATCAATTATGTCGCGGTCAGCCATGACATCAGCGAATTGAAAAACTCCCAGGAGACCATCAAGCGCCTGGCGTTTTACGACCCGCTGACGGCGCTGCCCAACCGGACGCTTTTCAATGAGCGCATCGGCCAGACGCTGCTGCGGGCCAAGCGGAACAACGCGCTGTTCGCGCTGATGTACGTGGATCTCGACCGGTTTAAAAACATCAACGACACCCTGGGGCATTTCGTCGGCGACAAGCTGCTGATCCTGGTCGGCCAGCGCCTGCGCAAGCAATTGCGGGAAGAGGACGTGGTGGCCCGCCTGGGGGGGGACGAGTTCGCCATTGTGTTGAGCGACCTCTACCAGGTGGAGGCCATCGCCAAGGTCGCCGACGCCATCAGCAAAGCCATGAACCAGCCTTTCAAGGTGGACGGCTTCGAGTTGTTCTCCACCGCCAGCATCGGCATCAGCGTCTACCCCCTGGACCACTGCGAAATCGACCAGTTGACGCGCATGGCGGACACCGCCCTGTACAGCGCCAAGGACAAGGGGCGCAACAAGTTCGAGTTTTACAGCGAATTGTCCAACCACTTGTCGCTGGAGCGGCTGACCTTGGAAATGGACTTGCGCTACGCGGCCCAGCGCGGGGAGCTGATGGTGTATTACCAGCCCAAGTTTGATTTGGTCCACGAGCGCATCGTCGGCTTGGAGGCGCTGTTGCGCTGGAACCATCCGCGCTACAGCTTCATTCCTCCCGTCCAGTTTATTCCGGTCGCGGAGGAGACCGGCTTGATTATCCAGCTGGGCGAATGGGTCATGCGCGAAGTCTGCCAGCAGATCAAAGTGTGGGAGGCGGTGGGCATCCGCTGGCCTGTCGCCATCAACCTGTCGGCCCGGCAGCTTCGGGAAACCCATTTGTTCGAGCATCTCGACGCGATACTGGTCGAAACCGGCGTCGATCCGGGCCAGTTGGAGTTTGAAATAACCGAGAGCATGATCATGGGCAATCCGGAAAAAGCCCTGTCCATATTGCATGCCTTGAAGGACCGGGGCATCGGCTTGTCTATCGACGATTTCGGCACCGGCTATTCTTCGCTCAGTTATTTGAAGCGCTTTCCGGTGGACACCTTGAAGATCGACATGTCCTTCGTGCATGACATCACCACGAACAAGGACAGCGCCAGCATTGTGAAGGCGGTGATTTCCCTCGCCCACAGCCTAGGGCTGAAAGTGATCGCCGAAGGCGTGGAAGGCCGCGAGCAGGCGGACTACCTCAAATCCAAGGAGTGCGACGAGGTGCAAGGCTATTTTTATGGCGAGCCGCTGCCGGCCAAGGATCTGGTCGCGCGCTTCTCGCCACCGGAAGCGGAAGCCGCGGAGGAGTCCCAGGCGGCGCATGCGGCGGGTGTTTAAAGCCCGTGGTGCGCGGCGGACGGGCTTATTGCAAGTTTGCTTCCCGGTGGATGTCGACAATCACTTCGTCTCCCCGCTTGAGGCGGTAGCGCGCTTGCCAAACCCCTGCGGCCAATGGCTTTTCCGGGCTGTTTCGTTTTCCGGCGAAACTCAGCCAGGCGCGCTGGGCGTTTTTGAGCGCCTGCTCCTGTTTTATGACCGTTTCCCCGCCAGGGGATGTCATCTGGAAGGATTCGATGTCGCCTTGCAAAACCCCGAAATCGTGCACCCAAAAAATCAGCGCCGGACTGCCGACGGGGAACACCGTCTCCCGATAAGTGCCCGCCAACACTTCGCCCAAGGTCGGCGTTTGCGTGGCAAAGCCCGCCTGGACTAGGCCGGTCGGCACATAGGCTAAAGGCGCTTCCCAAACCGGCCGTCTTGGGCCGCCGCAGCCTGGAGGCATGGCGGGGCCGACAAACGGATCGACCGGTTTGCCTAGGTGGCGCAAAGTCAAATGGACATGCGGAAACCCGGCCAGCCCCGATTCCCCGACCATCCCCAGGACGGCCCCTTTTGCCACCACCTCGCCCGGTTTCACCCTGACGCTGCCTTGTTTCAAGTGGCAATATTGCGATTCCCAGCCCTGGCCATGGTCGACTACCAGGCCGTTGCCGCATTCGACCTTTCCCACCGCTTGTTTGGCGGCTTCGCCCTCGACCCGCCGGTCGGCCATGCCGTCCCTGGCCCGCGACACGGTGCCTGCGGCGGCGGCGATGACCGCGACGCCGGCCGCCATGGCTTTCTCATTGGCAATGGCAAAGTCGGTGCCGTCATGTTGGTCGTAGGTTTGGCGGCCGCACGCGAAATCATGCTCGGCGGGCGAGGGGTCGACATCGACATAGTGCATGATGTAACAGTCTTCGCCGAGCCGGCAGGCGATTGGCAGGCCAAACTTTTTTTGCCCCGATTCCGCTTCCGCCGCCTGTTTTTGAGCGGTGGCATCGGCGTCCGCCATGGCGGGCTTGGCGCGGGTCTGGACATTGAGGCCTAGGCAGCTTGACGCGAGCGCCGCCGCCAACAAGGCGCCGCGCTTGGCTTTCATCATGGGCTTTGGGCGCAAGCCAAGGCTAAAAATAGCCTTCTTTTTTCTTCTCTTCCATCGACCCGGCCTGGTCGTGGTCGATGAGCCGGCCTTGGCGCTCGGAGGTTTTGGTCAGCAGCATTTCCTGGATGATCTCCGGCAAGGTGGCCGCGTCGGATTCCACCGCGCCGGTTAACGGATAACAGCCCAAGGTTCTGAAGCGGACTTTTTTCATTTGCACGGCTTCGCCCGGCTTAAGCTCCATGCGCTCGTCGTCCACCATCAGCAACATGCCGTCGCGCTCCACCACCGGGCGCTCCTTGGCGAAATACAAGGGCACGATGGGGATGCTTTCCAGATAGATGTACTGCCAGATGTCCAGCTCGGTCCAGTTGGACAGCGGGAACACGCGGATGCTCTCGCCCTGGTTGATCTTGCCGTTGTACAGGTTCCACAGCTCCGGGCGCTGGTTTTTCGGGTCCCAGCGGTGGTTCTCGTCGCGGAAGGAGTAGACGCGCTCCTTGGCGCGGGACTTCTCCTCGTCGCGCCTGGCCCCGCCGAAGGCCGCGTCGAATTTGTATTTGTCCAGGGCCTGTTTCAGCGCCTCGGTCTTCATGACGTCGGTGTGCTTCTTGCTGCCGTGGCTGAACGGGCCGATGCCTAGTCGGACGCCTTCCTCGTTGATGTGGACCAGCAGCTCCAGCCCCAGGTTTTTGACATGGCGGTCGCGGAACTCGATCATCTCGCGGAACTTCCAGGTGGTATCCACGTGCATCAGCGGGAACGGTGGCTTGCCGGGGTGGAACGCCTTCATCGCCAGGTGCAGCATCACCGCCGAGTCCTTGCCGATGGAGTACAGCATCACGGGCCGTTCAAATTCCGCCGCGACTTCGCGGATGATGTGGATGCTCTCGGCCTCCAACTGCTTGAGGTGGGTTAGTTTGTGTTCGTTCATCTGTGTTAAGGGCTTGTCCAATCGCGGATTGTCTAAAATCGAGGCAGGGTATTGAATGGTAACACAAAACTGCGTGGCTTCGGCGGAGCGGGCGGTATTGCGGACAAGAGCCGCCAGGGAAGGGGGGTGAATGTCCATCGGTCGAATCTGCCCGGTTCGCCGCGGCTTGATCCTGGCAGCCACGGCGAGATAGGCGGGGAATTTAATCTGCCTGGCTTTTTTTGCCACGCCGAGATCGCTGCGACGCGGCCCACCCGCCTATGCCCAACAAGGCCAGCGTGCCAGGCTCAGGCAAGGAAGATGGCGGCGGATCGCCGAGCATGAAGTCGATGCCGTAGCCATCGCCATAATTAGCCGACGTGACCGACAGGTTTACCGTCAAGTCGATCAGGCTGCTGCCGACGGGAAGCGGCGCCCATGGCCCCAAGTCGAGGAACAAGTCGTTGAAGTAGGCATTCGCCGCCGCCAGGCTGGTGAAGGATTGCGATAACAACGTGTAGCCGTTTTCGACGACGTTGAAGGCGAGTTGGGTGAATCCCGCGCCGGCGGCCAGGCCGTCGACGAGCCCCAGTTCAAGGTGGCCATCGGCTGGTAGGCCCGCCGTTGTCGGGTCGATGAGCCAATTGATGCTGCCGGTATAGGTTTGCGATCCGGCGGCACCCGAGGCGTAGTGGGTGCCTAGCGTTCCAGAGCCGAAGCTGATCATCCCCGGATTGTTGAAGCCTGCGCTGACGTTGGGGCCTGGGTTGGAGAAATTGACTAGGCCAGAGGCATAAGCGTAGGAGGCGGTGTTGGTCGAAGCCATGGAGGCGGAATTGAGCACGCCGCCAATGTTGACATTGCTTTCCGATTTTGAGGAAGAGGCGCTAACTGGTGCTTGGCTAGCGGCGGTGAGGCTGCTGATGAATTCTCCGCCGGTTTTGGCTATGGCTTGCGCCGCACCAGTTGCGCCGGCCGCTGTTGATAAGGCGTAGGCTTGTTGGTCGTGGGCCGCTAGGGCAGTGGCAGTGGCATTTGCCGTACCACCTGGGCTGGCCGAAACGGCACGGGCATCCGCCGTTCCTGTGGCGAGCGTTTTCGATGCGTCCGCAATCGCCATGGAGGTGGACGCGCCGATGCTGCCGACAATCGCGCCACTGCCGCCATAGCCACCGCTCGCTGTCGCTCTGGCAATGGCGTTTCCAGTGATTCCGCCGGAAACCGCCCTGGCTGTCGCACTGGAAGCGCCGGCTTTGCCGCCTATGCCTCCGCTGGAGGAGCCGCCATTTCCTCCGGCGGCATTGGCGATCGCATTGACGGCGGTCGCACTTGTCGAGCTTATATCGATGGATGCGGTTCCATTGCCGCCAGTGCCGCCCGATCCCGTATCACCGCTGCTTCCGCCGTAACCGCCGTAACCATTGACGGATCCCTGGATTGTCGCGCTGCTCGTATCAGCCAGGATGAGTGCTGAGGTGCCGGTGCCACCGTTGCCGACATTGCCACCATAACTGTTGCCGCCGTTGCCGCCGTAAGCCGATTGGGCCAGGTAAAGCGATCCCCCGGCCGTCGCGCCGGTGGCTGCGTTGGCCAGGCTGCTGTCAGCCCCGGCTCCGCCGTTGGCGCCGCTGTAGCCGGCACCCCCGGAGCCGCCGTACTGGTAGACGCTGGCGCTGGCCGTGCCGGCCAAGGCGGTGGCCGAGGCCGTGCTGCCGCTGGCGAGGCCGCCGTTGCCGCCGCTGTTGCCGACGCCTGAGCCATAGCCGCCGTTGCCGCCGGTGGCGGTCGCGCTGGCGTTGGCATTGTCGGCCAGGCCGGTGGTTTTGGCCGTCGTGGTGGCATTGGCGTTGCCGCCGTTGCCGCCGTTGCCGTTGCTGCCATATCCGCCGCTGCCGCCTTGGGCGGTCGAGCCGATATCGACGCGGTGGGCACCGCCCAGGCTGCCGGTCGCGGTGGCGGCGCCGCCCGCTGTACCGTTGACTCCGCTGTCGCCAGAGCCGCCGCCGCCTCCGTAGGCGTTGACCCGTGATTGCACGAAGTTGCTGTTGGAGTCGTCGGTGGCGAGGCTGGAGCTTGCCGTGCCGGCCGCGCCGGCCGTCCCGCCGCTGCTGTAGCCGCCATTGCCGCCGTAGGCGCTTTGGGTCAGCAAGAGCGAGCCGCCGCTGGTCGCGCCGGTGGCGGCGTTGGCCAGGCTGCTGCTGGCTCCGGCGCCGCCGTTGGCGCCGCTGTAGCCGCCGCCCCCGGAGCCGCCGTACTGGTAGACGCTGGCGCTGGCCGTGCCGGCCTTGACTGTGGCCGAGGCTGTGCCGCCGCTGGCGAGGCCGCCGTTGCCGCCGCTTTTGCCCGTTCCGTAGCCGGTGCCGCCGTTACCGCCGGTGGCGGTCGCGCTGGCGTTGGCATTGTCGGCCAGGCCGGTGGTTTTGGCTGTCGTGGTGGCATTGGCGTTGCCGCCGTTGCCGCCGTTGCCGTTGCTGCCATACCCGCCGCTGCCGCCTTGGGCGGTCGAGCCGATATCGACGCGGTGGGTGCCGCCCAGGCTGCCGGTGGCAGTGGCTGCGCCGCCTGCAGCACCGTTGACTCCGCTGTCGCCAGAGCCGCCGCCACCGCCGTAGGCGTTGATCCGTGATTGCGCGAAGTTGCTGCCGGAGTCGGTGGTGGCGAGGCTGGAGCTTGCCGCGCCGGCCGCGCCGGCCGTCCCGCCGCTGCTGTAGCCGCCGTTGCCGCCGTAAGCCGATTGGGCCAGGTAAAGCGATCCCCCGGCCGTCGCGCCGGTGGCTGCGTTGACCAGGCTGCTGTCGGCTCCGGCGCCGCCGTTGGCGCCGCCGTTGTAGCCGCCGCCCCCCGAGCCGCCGTACTGGTAGACGCTGGCGCTGGCCGTGCCGGCCTTGGCGGTGGCCGAGGCCGTGCCGCCGCTGGCGAGGCCGCCGTTGCCGCCGCTTTTGCCGGTGCCTGAGCCATAGCCGCCGTTGCCGCCAGTGGCGGTCGCGCTGGCGTTGGCATTGTCGGCCAGGCCGGTGGTCTTGGCCGCTGCGGTGGCTTTGGCGTTGCCGCCGTTGCCGCCGTTGCCGCCGCTATAGGTGTATCCGCCGCTGCCGCCCTGGGCGGTCGAGCCGATGTCGACGCGGTGGGCGCCGCCCAGGCTGCCGGTGGCGGTGGCGGCGCCGCCCGCCGCGCCGCCGGTTCCCGAGTCCCCGCTGCCGCCAATTCCGCCGGTGGCGCTGATCCGCGATTGCACAAAGCTGCTGCCGGTGTCGGCAGTGGCGAGGCTGGACGTTGCCGCGCCGGCCGCGCCGGCCGTCCCGCCGCTGCTGTAGCCGCCGTTGCCGCCGTAGGCGTTTTGGATCAGCAAGAGCGAGCCGTCGGCGGTTATGCCGGTGGCGGCGTTGGCCAGGCTGCTGTCGGCCCCGGCACCGCCGTTGGCCTTGCTGTAGCCGCCGCCTCCGGAGCCGCCGTACTGGTAGACGCTGGCGCTGGCGGTGCCGGCCGAGGCGGTGGCCGAGGCCGTGCCGCCGCTGGCGAGGCCGCCGTTGCCGCCGCTGTTGCCGGCGCCTGAGCCATAGCCGCCGCTGCCGCCGGTGGCTGTCGCGCCGGCGTTGGCAATGTCGGCCAGGCCGGTGGTCTTGGCCGCTGCGGTGGCCTTGGCGTTGCCGCCGTTGCCGCCGTTGCCGCCGCTGTAGGTGTATCCGCCGTTGCCGCCCTGGGCGGTCGAGCCGATGTCGACGCGGTGGGCGCCGCCCAGGCTGCCGGTGGCGGTGGCGGCGCCGCCCGCCGCGCCGCCGGTTCCTGAGCCCCCATTGCCGCCAATTCCGCCGGTGGCGCTGATCCGCGATTGCACAAAGCTGCTGCCGGTGTCGGCAGTGGCGAGGCTGGAGCTTGCCGCGCCGGCCGCGCCGGCCGTCCCGCCGCTGCTGCTGTAGCCGCCGTTGCCGCCGTAGGCGCTCTGGGTCAACAGGAGCGAGCCGCCGGCGGTCGTACCGGTGGCGGCGTTGGCCAGGCTGCTGTCGGCCCCGGTGCCGCCGTTGGCGCCGCCGCTGCCGCCGCCCCCGGAGCCGCCGTACTGGTAGACGCTGGCGCTGGCCGTGCCGGCCGAGGCGGTGGCCGAGACCGTGCTGCCGCTGGCGAGGCCGCCGTTGCCGCCGCTGTTGCCGGCTCCGTAGCTGTTGTTGCCGCCATTGCCGCCGGTGGCGTTCGCGCTGGCGTTGGCATTGTCGGCCAGGCCAGTGGTCTTAGCCGTCGCGGTGGCCTTGGCGTTGCCGCCGTTGCCGCCGCCGCTGCCGCCGCTGCTGTAGCCGCTGTTGCCACCGTTGCCGCCCTGGGCGGTCGCGTTGACATCGACGCGGTGGACGCCACTCAGCTTACCAGTGGCGGTGGCGGCGCCGCCCGCCGCGCCGCTGGTTCCCGAGTCCCCGCCGCCGCCAGTTCCGCCAGTGGCGCTGATCCGCGATTGCACAAAGCTGCTGCCGGTGTCGGCAGTGGCGAGGTTGGAGCTTGCCGCGCCGGCCGCGCCGGCCGTCCCGCCGCTGCTGTAGCCGCCGTTGCCGCCGTAGGCGTTCTGGGTCAGCAGGAGCGAGCCGCCGACGGTCGTGCCGGTGGCGGCGTTGACCAGGCTGCTGTCGGCCCCGGTGCCGCCGTTGGCGCCGCTGTTGCCGCCGCCCCCGGAGCCGCCGTACTGGTAGACGCTGGCGCTGGCCGCGCCGGTCGACGCGGTGGCCGAGGCTTTGCTGCCGCTGGCGGTGCCGCCGTTGCCGCCGCTATTGCCGGCTCCGTAGCCGTTGCCGCCGTTGCCGCCGGTGGCGTTCGCATTGGCGTTGGCATTGTCGGCCAGGCCGGTGGTCTTGGCCGTCGCGGTGGATTTGGCGGTTGCGCCGCTGCCGCCGTTGCCGCCGCTGTAGCCGCCGTTGCCGCCGTTGCCGCCTAGGGCGGTCGAGCCGATATCGACGCGGTGGATGCCGCCCAGGCTGCCAGTGGCGGTGGCGGCGCCGCCCGCCGCGCCGCTGGCTTTTGAATCCCCGGCACCGCCGGTTCCGCCGGTGGCGCTGATCCGCGATTGCACAAAGTTGCTGCCGGTGTCGGCGGTGGCGAGGTTGGATGTTGCCGCGCCTGCCGCGCCGGCCGTCCCGCCGCTGCTGTAGCCGCCGTTGCCGCCGTAGGCGTTTTGGGTCAGCAGGAGCGAGCCGCCGACAGTCGTGCCAGTGGCGGCGTTGACCAGGCTGCTGCTGGCTCCGGTGCCGCCGTTGGCACCGTTGTAGCCGGCGCCGCCTGATCCGCCGTACTGGTAGGCGCTGGCGCTGGCCGTGCCGACTGTCGCCGTGGCGGAGGCCGTGCTGCCACTGGCGGTGCCGCCGTTGCCGCCGTTGTTGCCAACTCCGTAGCCGTTGCCGCCGTTGCCGCCGGTGGCGCTCGCGCCGGCGGTGGCATTGTCGGCCAGGCCGGAGGTCTTGGCTGTTGCGGTGGATTTGGCGGTCGCGCCGGCGCCGCCGCTGCCGGCGGAGCTGGAGCCGCCATTACCGCCAATGGCGGCCGAGGTGATGCTGGTGTTGTGGATCCCGGCGAGATTGCCGGTGGCTATGGCTGCGCCGCCGATCCCGCCGCTGTTCGTGCCGCCGCTTGAACCGCCGGTGCCGCCGTTTGCGGAGATTGACGCCGCGACAGATTTGCTGGTGGTGTCGGTGATGGCAAGCGTTGAAGTGGCCGCGCCCCCCTGCCCGGCCACGCCGCTGTCGCTGTTTCCGCCGGCCCCGCCATAAGCGGACTGGCCTAGGGAAAGCGAACCCATGTTGGTGGATCCGCTTACCGCATTGGTCAAGGTGCTGGCTGCCCCTTTGCCGCCATTGCCGCCTCCGCTGCCGGAGGCTTTGCCACCCGCGCCGCCGGTTTGGCTGACGCTGGCCAAGGCCGTGCCGTTGTAGCTGCTGGCTTTGGCCGTCGCTTTGGCGCTGCTACTGATGCCGCCGTCGCCGCCGCTGGCGCCGGCAGACCCGTTGCCGCCGCTGCCGCCTACTTGGGAAACGCTGGCGTTTGCCGACCGGGAACCCGTCGCAGTGGCTAGGCTGTTGCTGGCGGCTCCTCCGGCCCCGCCGCTATTGCCGGTGCCGGAACCATTGCCACCCTTGCCGCCGCTGGCGGAGAGGGTGGCCGTGGCCTGTATTCCTTGGGCGGTGGCCGTCGCCGTGCCGATCCCGCCCGCGCCGCCATTGCCGGAGGCGCTGTCGCCGCCAATGCCGCCAGCGGCGGCGGCGACCGAAGCAGCGGAACCAGTGGTATCGAGGCTGCTGGCCGTGGCCGACGCCTTGCCGCCTTGGCCACCCGCGCCGCTGCCGGAAGCGGTGGCGGCGTTGCCGCCCTTGCCGCCGTTGGCCGTGGCGGTGGAGGACACGCCGGACACGGCATCCAAAGTGGTTCCGGTGACGGCGGTGGCGGCACCGCCCGCGCCGCCTTTATCAGTGCCGCCGTTGCCGCCGTTGCCGCCGTTGGCCGTCGCCGTGTTGGCGGCATCCGGGGCGGGGTTGTTGGTGGCCGTGGCGTTTTGGCCGGCGGCGCCTGCGCCCGGATTGTGGTCCGCCCCGGCGGTGCCGGTGGCCGTGACATCCGAAGCGCCCGCCGGCAACGCGGCGGCTATGGACAAGGCGATTATCGAAAGGGCAAATAGTTTCGGCGGGTGCATTGAATATCTTCCTATGGCGTTGTCAATGAGGTCGATTGTTTGTTCCCACGCGCCGCGTGGGAATGCAGTGTTGGCGCGCCGCGCCATGGCCCGCAGCGCGGGCCGGCTGGCTTCCCACTCGGCGCGCCACTGCCATTAAGTTAAGGATTTTTCCATTCGCCCTGAGCCCTTCGGCTACGCTCAGGAGAGCCTTGTCGAAGGGCGAATGGAAAAATCCAACTTATTGGAAGTTAAGCCGTTCATGGTTCGACAGGCTCACCACGAATGGCTTAACTTAATGGCAGTGACGCGGCGTGTGGGAGCCAGGGGTTTATATTCCAGCTTCTGCCGCAGCATCGGCTCGTTCTGGATCAATTCCGGGTGCGAGCTTTCTTCCCTCAACTGATAGTCCCGGTCGGTCTTGTGCGCCTTGCGGAAGAAGGCCAGTTGCTCCAACAGGCGCTCGGCGCGGCGTTCCTTCAGATAGTCGATCAATTGCCGGGCGGTGTAGGATTTGAAGCGCGGCAGTTCCTCGCGCAGGCTTTCCGCCTAGGCCACCAGATGCAGATGGTTTTCCAGGATCACATAACCGTAGATCCGCCAGCCCGCATGTTCCTGCCGGTACTTCAGCGCGTCAAGGACGATAGCCACCGTCGCCGGACGGGTGAACAGCGGTATCCAGTTCAGCACCGTGCAGGTGAGGAAATTCGGCGTTTTGTCCTCGCAGATGTGGTAGCGGCTGCGGCCCATGGTTTTCTCTATTTTCGGTATTCTCGTTCCCACGCGCCGCGTCACTGCCATTAAGTTAAGCCGTTCGTGGTGAGCCTGTCGAACCATGAACGGCTTAACTTCCAAATAGTTGGGATTTTCCGTCCACCCTTCGACAAGGCTCTCCTGAGCGTAGCCGAAGGGCTCAGGGCGAACGGAAAATCCTTAACTTAATGGCAGTGACGCGCCGCGTGGGAACCAGGCAATTCTGGAGCGCTGCGCTAGGTTACGACTCGGAGCGCGGGCCGTATGGGCTTCCGTCTGGCGCATGGGGCTCGGATAAAAACCTTGGTTCTGGGTTAAATTGGTTCATTACTTTGGTGAGCGCGAAAAAACGCTCCACCTCCTGTGCTGGATATTTTGAAAAGCGTGCAGATTGAAGGCTCTGGCATTTTTCTAATGGCATGAGCGATTTATCGAGAGGGCATATTCCAAATAGTTCCAGGTGTTTGAGGGCTGGCAATCTGGCAACTGGATCAAGAGACTCAATGATGCTCAATTTTCCAGAAGAATCCCAGGTTGGCGACGTTGCCAGAGAAAGTGATTCTAAATTGCACAGCCGTTCAATAGACGATATTTCAGATATTTTTGGTAGGTGAATTATCCTAAGGTAGCGCAGCCTTGCTAACGGGGTTATAAAATCAATGGTTTTGTCAGGCAATGCGGCGATGATCAGTTCTTCAATGTTTTGAAAATCGGCAATTGCTCTCAAGCTGACGTATTTGCAGTTCCAAATACGCATACTCGAAACTTCTGCTGGATTGGCAACAACGGGAAAGTGCCTGGCCTGATCCCGCATTAAGTCTATATGCATATTTTTAACCACCCTTAGTCGTTATTGTCAAAAACCATGGTTCTGTAACCACTGCTGACCCCACTGCACAGCTTCATCATACCAAGATCGATTCTGGCTAATTGAGTTGATCGCGTTTTCAAACTGTGGATTGTTGTTTATCAAAGATTGCTCAATCGCACGCGCTTGGTCTCGTGTTACCGGTGATGTTGTAATGGCTTTTATGGAGTCGAAACGCTCTCCATGTTCACATATCCGTCTGGCAAGATTGTTGGTTATTCCTGTATAAACAGGCTTGCCATTCCGATACCCCAGATACACATCGTAAGCTGCTTCGCCAGCGGCGCGTCCAGCAAAAACTTCAGAAGAGATAGGATTGGGCACCCCAGATGCAATTTCGGTGGCAATTATTGTTGCTGCTGTCAATTCTTCAGCGTATATAAATGCCCATACGCAAAGTGGAGTCAAAGGTCCACACAGCCCATACTTATCTGATGTTATAACTGGATTTGCATCAGCGTACAGATAAGTGTTGACCCCTCCTCCCAATCCAATTGGATCACTCTGCAAATACCTCCCCACCACTGGATTATAATCCCGGAAGTAGTTGTAATGCAGCCCGGTTTCCGTGTCGTAGTACTGGCCGGGGAAGCGCAAATTATAGGTAAAGGCAAGCCCGTCGCCGTCAACGTCTTCGTTGGGCCGGGTCGTGCCGAAGGGTTCGCTGTCCCAGCGCCATAGCACTTTTCCGGTCGAATCCGCGATGGCGCGCGGGCTGTTTAATTGGTCGGTGTAAATGCTGTAAACCGCGCCGTTCGTCATGACGGCCACCGGCATATCGCCCAGCCAGACGGTTTCCCGCAGCGCCGTGCCGTCGGCGGCATACTCGCCGAGCAAATGGCCTGCCTCGTCATACACGAACAAGGTGGAAACACCGCCGACGGTCTTGGCGACCCGTTGGCCGAGTCCGTTGATGCCGAACTGGGTCAGGCTGCCGGCCTTGTTGACTTGGGCCAGCCGCCCCCGGTCGCTGTAGTTGTAAACGAAAGCCCCGTCGCCCGTGGCGTTGCCCATGGCGTCGTAGGTGAAGGCGAGCGTGGAAAGCCCAAGCATCCATTGCAGCCGGTTGCTGGCTTTGTCGTAGGTGTAGGCGGTGATGTTGGCCGCCTGGCCGCTGGCACGCGGAGGCCAGACCGCCAGTTGGGTGCGGTTGCCGTCAGCGTCATAAAAATAGGCCGTTTTGGTTTGTCCCTGGATGATGCCGACCAGTCGGCCCGCCGCGTCGTATTGGAATTGTCGCTGCCAGGCGGGGTCGGAATCGTTGTAGGCGATGATGCGGCCTGCCTTGTCGAAGCCTAAGCCGTTGCTGCGTCCGCCACCTAAAGGATACGAAGTCAAACGTCCGTCCAGGTCGAAACTGCGCTGGTAAGCCTGGCTATTGCCCCAGACCCAAGACTTGACCGCGCCGAACGCTGTGTATTGCACGCCGCTTAAAATGGTTTGGCTGCCAAGGCTGAGTTGCGCGGGCCGGCCGGCCTTGTCATAGGCAATGCCCACGGCCTTGCCGGAAGGGTAGGTGACCTGGCGGAGCCGGCCGGCGGCGTCGTAGGTATAGCTTAGATTTTGCGTGGCCGCGCCGAGGGTCTGTGTTTTCTGCACGACGCGGCCGTGGGCATCGTAGCGCCAGCCGGTGCTGCCGGTTTCATCAGACATGCCGGTGAGATGGCCGAGGCCGTTGGCGCCGCCGTCGTAGCTGAACGCCACTGGCGTGCCGCTGGCGAAGCTCAGGCTCACCGGCCGGTTGAGGGCGTCGTAGGTGGAGGCGGTGGTTTTGCCGCGCGCATCGGTGGTGCTGGTACGGTTGCCTGCCTCGTCAAAGAGGTCGGCGGTGGTGCCGGTGTCCGGGCTGGCGGTCTGTGTCCGGTTACCTAGGCCGTCATAGAGGTACTTGGTGACCAAGCCGCGCGGATCGGTGACTTTGGTCAGATTGTTGTTGGCATCGTAAGCGTATTGGGACTGGTGGGAAAGTGGGTCGATGCTTGCCACTGGCCGGTCGAGCGCGTCGTAAATGCGTTTGCTGATGTTGACCAAGGGATCGGAGACGGCGGCCAGGTTGCTGTTGGCATCATAAACCAGCGAGGTTTTCTGCCCTTGGGCACCCACGGAGGTGGCTGGACGGTTGAGGGCGTCAAACGTCCGGGTGAGGCTGCGCGCCAGCGTGTTGGCGGGATCTACAGCCCGTTCCTTGACCCGGTTGCCGACGGCGTCGAGCGTGTAGATGATCTTGTTCTCCAAGTTGTCGTTCACTTGGATAAGGCGGTGGGCCGAATCATAGGACAGCGCGATGAAACTGGCGTTGGGCTTGTTCACTCTCCGCAACTGTCCGACAGCATCATAATGGTAGGTGGTGGTTTCCGTTCCTTCTAGCCGGGAGATCAACCTTCCCCGATTGTCATAGCCTAGTTGGGTGACTAGGCCGTTCGGATCCTGTATTACCAGGGGGTGGCCGTCGGCGTCGTAGGCCGTGATTTTGGTGGCATGGCCGAGGGCGTCGGTGATGCGGCTTAGGTTGCCTTGGGCGTCGTAGCTGAATTGAGTGAGGTCACTGACATCGGTGCGCGGGCCATCGATTTGGGTCACTTGGCCGTTGGCATTATAGCTATAGCTCCAAGTCCGGCTCAGGTTGTTGGCGGTGAGGGTGCGCGCGGTTAGGTTGCCATTGGCGTCGTAGCTAAACGAGGTGACACGGTTCGGCTCGGTGATTTTGACGGGCAAGCGGAAGCTGGCGTGCCATTGGGTCGTAATCGTGCGCGCCTGCGGGGTGCTGTAGGCTTCGGTGCGGCTGGTCTCCAGGTTGCGCGCCAGGTCGTAGGCGTAGGTAGTGGTGTTGCCTTTGTAATCCGTATACTTGCTGACGTTGCCGTTATTGTCGTAGAACCAGGTGGCTGTGCCGTTGAACGGGGCCGGTTGCTTGGATTGGAACGGGCGGGCGATGCCTAGGGTGGTCCAGAAGGAAAAGCTGGAAGTGTGGCCCAGCGCGTCGGTGATCGTGGTGATGCCGTTGGTGAAATCATAGGCCATCGTGGTCTTGTCCACGCCGCCCGGGTGTTCGGAGGCAATCGCCAATCCCTTGCTGTCGTAAGTCCAGGTGGAAAACCGGACGCCGTTCTCGTCGATGAGCCCGGTTAGGGCGTGGGGGAAATTGGTGTTTTCATACAGGTATTTGCGCGATTTGCCGTCGGGATAGGTGGTCGAGGCCAGGTTGTTGTTGGCGTCGTACGTGTAGGCATAGGCGCGGCCTGCGGGGTCGGTGAAGCTTTTGATGCGGTTGCTCGCGTCGTAGGTGAAGCTCAGCTTGCGGCCGAAGGGGTCGGTCGCCGTCGCGAGAAGGCCACTGGCGTCATAGGTGAAAGTCTGGGCCAGGCCAACGGGGTTGGTAATGGAAACCAGCCTGCCGTTGGTGTCGTAAGATTCGACCTGGTTTTCCTCAGTCGTGTAATTCCAGCCGGTGATGGTGCCGCCGGACAAAACGGGCGCCAACTTTTCATTGACATCGGCATCGGCAGTCCAGTTGCCACCGGTCAAGGTGAAGGCGTTGATTTTGCCGTCGGCCCTGACAATTTTCATCACGGTGGAGGAGACCGTTTTCAGATAGCCGCCGAGGTGGTGGCTCCAGTTGGCGCCGAGGCTGCCCGCTGCCAGTCCGGCAGAAAGGTTGGATTGGCTGTTGTAATAACGGGTCAGGTTGAGCGGAAACGGCCCCGGGCCCGCATAATCGGTTTCGGTTTCATACATGTTGCCGGTGGAAGCGTCGATGGGATCGCCGGCATGGGGGCAATCGCAATCTTTGCCGTTGGTCTTTTCCGGGTTAGGCGGCGCATAGCATGCGCCTTCCTCGCCTTCGCTGGCTTCCCCAGGATCACTGCAATCATCCCCGTCCGCGTCCCCAAAACTCACAGGCGCAAGGGCTAAAAGAAACGTGAGCAGGAGTAGATGGACCAAGCCAAAGCCGAAAAACCATGGCCGGGCACTGTTCTGCCGGTGTCTTTGAATGCCATCCATCGATGCCTCCGCCGAATGTGATTATTGAAAGCAGCGCAAAAAAAATGCGCTCAGCGCATGTCATTTGAGGTTTATTCTATGCCTGCTTTTTCGTATGGGCAACATAGAATTCCCCGGTTTTTAGGCAATTTTTGTGAAATATTACCCATTATTCAAGTTGGCACGGAACGAAATTTGCTAGGGATTATGGTTTGTGGCTGGTGAACGTCGGTTTGCATGAGAACTTCCAATGCGGAGCCGGAAATTGAGAACCTTGCGGCTGGATTCGGGCATGCCGTACCGACACGACGGGGTTTTGATCCGAAATTGAGAATGGCGGGCGCTTCCACTTGCCCGGAGCCACCTCAACCCATAAACTTAGGCCTCCGGTGTTTTGCTAGGACATCGTTTCCACTATCGTCCCCTCAAGGACGGGTTTGACCCTGCTGTTTCGGGCCTCCATCGCCCAAATTCTAAAGACCGGTCTTTTGGCGTTTTCAAGGAGCGATTTTGCCAATCCACACACGCTGAGATTTCCCTAACTCAATGATTAAAAAGCTATTAGGCGTTTTGTTTATCGCTGCCGCGCTGTTTTTCGCATGGCGCTGGTTTGGCCAGCAGGGGGCGAAGCCCGCTTCCGCGCCGCCGCCGGTCGGCCCGCCGCCGATGATGGCCTTGCCGGTCAAGGCCGCGCAGGCCCGGCGCGAGGCCGTTTCGGCCAAAGTGGAGGCGGTCGGCGATTTGGTGGCGGGGGAGTCGGTGGTGTTGCGGCCTGAGATCACCGGGCGGATTGCCGCGATCCGCTTCGAGGAAGGCCAAAAAGCCAAGGCGGGGGAGGTGCTGATCGAACTCAACGCCGAGGAGCAGCGCTCCGCGTTGGCGCAGAGCCAGGCCTCGGTGCAGGTGGAGCAGCAGAGCTTCCAGCGCATCCGCGATGTCTTGGCGAGAAACCTGGTTAGCCAGCAGCAATATGACGAGTCCCTGGCCCGGTTGCAAAACGCGCAGGCGCTGCTGGAGCGCGACCGGGTGCGGCTGTCCCGAACTGTTTTGCAAGCGCCGTTCGACGGCATCATCGGGCTGCGCCAGGTGAGCCTGGGCGATTATGTCAGCCCCGGGCAGGCGCTGGTGAATCTGGAGTCGGTCGATCCGATCAAGCTGGATTTCAGACTGCCGGAAAAATATGCCGGCAAGCTGGCGAAGGGCTTGAAGCTGGAAGTGGGCGTGGACGCCTGGCCGGGGCGGGCGTTCGCCGGCGAAGTCCAGGCCGTCGACCCCAAGCTGGACGAGGCCAGCCGCACGGTGAAGGCGCGGGCGCGGCTGGCCAACGCCGACCTGGCGCTGAAGCCGGGCATGTTCGCCCATGTCGTCCTCGACTTGGGGCTGGCGCGGCAGGCGTTGTTTGTGCCGGAGCAGGCGGTGGAGGCGAAGGGCAGCACGTCCTCGGTGTTCCGCGTCGTCGATGGCAAGGCGGTGCTGACGCCGGTCAAGACCGGCGAGCGGCGCCGCGGCTTCGTGGAAATCGCCGACGGCTTGAAGGCGGACGACTGGGTGGTCACCGAGGGCCAGTTGAAGCTGCGCGACGGCATGGCGGTGACATTGATGAACCAGGCGGCGCGATGATTTTGTCAGACATTTCCATCCGCCGCCCGGTGCTGGCGGTGATTTGCCAGTCCTTTTTGGCCGCGCCTGGGCCATAGCCTGGCCAACCATCCGCCCACGCCGAATAGCGCCAGCGTGCCAGGTTCCGGCACGGACGACGGCGGCGGGTCGCCCAGCATGAAGTCGATGCCGTAGCCGTCGCCATAGGTGGCCGATGTGACCGACAAGCTCACCGTCAAGTCAATCAAGCCGCTGCCGGCGGGCAGCGGCGCCCAAGCCCCCAGATCCAGGAACCTGTCGCTGAAATAGGCATTCGCCGCCGCGAGGCTGCTGAAGGATTGCGACAGCAAGGTGTAGCCGTTTTCGACGACGCTGAACGCGAGTTGGGTGAATCCCGCCCCGGAGGCCAGGCTGTCGACTAGCCCCAATTCAATGTGCCCGTTGGCCGGCAGGCCCGCTGCCACCGGGTCGATAGCCCAGTGGATGTTGCCAGTGTAAGTCTGCGCCCCGCTGGCACCTGAGGCGTAATGGGCACCCAGCGCGCCTGAGCCGAAAGTAATCATCGCCGGGTTGTTGAAGCCCGCGCTGACGTTGGGACCCAAATTGGAGAAGTTTGCCAGGCCGGAGGCGTAAGCGTAGGCGGTGGTGCTTGCCGCCGCCGAGGCGGCGGAGTGGAGCGGGCCGCCGATATTGACATTGCTTTCCGCCTTTGACGAAGGGGCATTGACGGGCGTTTGGCTGGTGGCAGTCAGGCTGCTGAGGAATTCGCCGCTGGTTTGGGCTGTCGAGTGAGCGGTGCCGCTCGCGCCGCTGGCTGTAGCCAGGGCGTAAGCCGGTTGATCGTAGGCCGCCAGGGCCGTCGCCGCGGCATTGGCCGCGCCCCGCTGGGTGATTGAAGTGGCGTAGGCATTGGCTGTTCCACCGGCAAGCGTTTTCGATGCGTCTGCAATTGCCGTAGCCGTGGCCGCGCCGGCGCTGCCGACCGTCTTGCCGCTGCCGTCGGATCCGCCGTTCGCCGTTGCCTTGGCGATGGCGTTTCCGATGACGCCGCCGGAAACCGCCTTGGCTGTTGCACTGGCCGCGCCGCCTTTGCCGCCTAGGCCGCCGCCAGAGGAGGCACCGCCATTCCCGCCTGTGGCATTGGCGGTCGCGTTCACGGCCGCGCTTGCCGAAGTAATGTCAATGGATGCGGTCGCATTCCCGCCGTTGCCCCCCGATCCCGTGCCATTGCTGGAAGTTCCGCCATAACCGCTAGTGCCGCTCACCGTGCCTTGGATTGATGCGCTGCCTGTGTCAGACAGCGTGAGCGTTGAACTACTGCCGCCGCCATTGCCGGCCGCCCCGCCGCTGCTGGCGCCGCCGTTGCCACCGATGGCATTCTGGGCCAGGTAGAGTGAGCCGCCGACGGTCGAACCGGTGGCCGCGTTGTCCAGGCTGCTGCTGCCGCCCGCGCCGCCGTTGGCGCCGTTTTTTCCGGCTCCGCCCGAGCCGCTAGTCTGGTTGACACTGGCGGTGGCCGTGCCGGTCAGCGCCGTGGCTGAGGCCGCGCCGCCGCTGGCGAGGCCACCGTTGCCGCCGCTTTTGCCGGTGCCGGTTCCATAGCCGCCGTTGCCGGCGGTGGCGCTGGCGTTGGCGGTCGCGTTGTCGGTCAGGCCCACCGTCGCGGCGGCGGCGATGGCCTTGGCGGCAGCGCCGTTGCCGCCGCTGCCGGCGTTGCTGTTGCCGCCGTTGCCGGCCTGGGCGACGGAAGCAATATCGGCGCTATGAATGCCGCTTAGGCTGCCGGTGGCAGTGGCCGCGCCGCCCGCCGCGCCAGCAGTCCCGACATCGCCAGAACCGCCAGCCCCGCCAGCGGCATTGAGCCGCGATTGCACAAGGCCGCTGCCGGTGTCGGCAGTGGCGAGGCTGGACAGGGCCGCGCCGCCCGCGCCCGCCGTCCCGCCGCTGCTATTGCCGCCGTTGCCGGCGCTGGCGTTTTGGGTCAGGTAGAGCGACCCGCCGACGGTCGAACCGGTGGCGGCGTTGCTCAGGCTACTGCTTCCTCCCGCGCCGCCGTTGGCACCGTTGCTTCCAGCCCCGCCGGCGCCGCTAGTCTGGTTGACACTGGCGGTGGCCGTGCCGAGCTTTGCCGTGGCCGAGGCTGTGCTGGCGCTGGCGACGCCGCCGTTGCCGCCGGTCTTGCCGGTGCCGTTTCCGTAGCCGCCGTTGCCGGCGGTGGCACCGGCGTTGGCGGTCGCGTTGTCGGCCGCGCCTGTGGTCGTGGCCGCGGCGGTGGCTTTGGCGGCACCGCCGTTGCCGCCGTTGCCAACCCCGCCGCCCAAGCTGCTGCTATAGCCACCGTTGCCGGCCTTGGCGACAGCGCTGATATCGACGCGGTGGATGCCGCTTAGGCTGCCAGTGGCGGTGGCGGTACCGCCCGCCCCGCCAGTGGCTTTGCTGTCGCCGGAACCGCCGGAGCCGCCGCTGGCGTTGAGCCGCGATTGCGCAAAGTTGCTGCCGGTGTCGGCGGTGGCGAGATTGGATTGGGCCGCGCCCCCGGCGCCGGCCGCCCCGCCGCTGCTGGCACCGCCGTTGCCGCCGGTGGCGTTCTGGGTCAGGTAGAGCGAGCCGCCGACGGTCGAACCGGTGGCCGCGTTGTCCAGGCTGCTGCTGCCGCCCGCGCCGCCGTTGGCGCCGTTTTTTCCGGCTCCGCCCGAGCCGCCGGTCTGGCTGACGCTGGCGGTGGCCTTGGCGGCTAGCGCCGTGGCCGAGGCTGTGCTGGCGCTGGCGATGCCGCCGGCCCCGCCGGTCTTGCCGGCGCCGGTTCCATTGCCGCCGTTGCCGCCCGCGGCGTTCGCGTTGGCGGTCACGTTATCGATTCCGCCGCTCGTTTTTCCGCTGGCGGTGGCGGTGGCGGCCGCGCCGGCACCGCCGCTGCCGGCGGAACTGGAACCGCCGTTGCCGCCGCTGGCGGTCGAACTGATATTGATGGCGTGGCCGGCGACGAGTGCGCCGGTGGCCGTGGCGTCACCGCCCGCCGCGCCGCTGTTCGCGCCGCCGCTGGAACCGCCGTCGCCGCCCGTGGCGGAGAGGGACGCCGACACGGATTTGCTGGTGGCGTCGGTGGTGGTGAGGCTTGACGTCGCCGCGCCCCCGCTGCCTGCCAAGCCGATGCCGGTGCTTCCGCCTGTCCCTCCAGACGCGGATTGGGTCAGCGTCAGCGATCCTAGGTTGGTAGAGCCGCTGACCGCGTTGGCCAGGGTGCTGGCCGCTCCCTGGCCGCCGTTGCCGCCGCCGCTGGCATTGCCGCCCGCCCCGCCGGTTTGGCTGACACTGGCCGCGGCCGACCCGCCATAGCCGCTCGCCTTGGCCGAGGCTTTGCCGCCGCTACTGATGCCGCCGTCGCCGCCGTTGGCACCGGCTGACCCCGCGCCGCCGTTGCCGCCCACCAGGGAAACACTGGCGGTCGCCGATTGAAAACCTGCCGCCGTCGCCTGGCCGTTGCTGGCCGCACCGCCGACTCCGCCGCTTTTACCGTTGCCGGAGCCATTGCCGCCCTTGCCGCCGCTTGCGGAGACGCTGGCCGTGGCTTGAATGCCTTGCGCCGTCGCCGTCGCCGTGCCGTTGCCGGCCGCACCGCCATTGCCTGAGGCGCTGTCGCCACCGCCGCCGCCGACGGCGGCGGAACTTGCAGTGGCGGAACCACTGGAATCGACGGTGCTGGCCGTAGCCGACGCATCGCCGCCTTGGCCCCCGGTGCCGCTGCCGGACGCGGTCGCCGCGCCGCCGCCTTTGCCGCCGTTGGCCTTGGAGGTGGAGGACGCGCCGCCTGCGGCGTTGGAAGCCGTCCCGGTGACGGCGTTGGCGCCGCCGCCCGCGCCGCCATCACCGGTGCCGCCTTTGCCGCCGCTGCCGCCGTTGGCGGTGGCAGAGTTTGCGGCGTCTGGGGCGGGGTTGTTGGTGGCGTTGGCAATTTGGCCGGCGTCGCCTGCGCCTGGATTGTGAGTGGCTCCGTTGGCTCCGGTGATGGTGACATTGGAAGCGCCCGCCGGTAGCGCGGCGGCGATGGACAAGGCAAGTAACGAGCGGGCAAAGAGTTTCGGCGGGTGCATCGGGAGTTTCCTTTGTAGTGTTGAGGTATTTCTCGTTCCCACGCGCCGCGTGGGAATGCCGTTCCGGCGCGCTGCGCCGGGTTACAGCCCGCAGCGCGGGCCGACTGGGTTCCCACGCGGCGCGTGGGAACCAGGAGTTTTTACGCCCCGCCAGTTGCTACAGTAAAACATATGCTTCCAAAAAATACCCATCCCAAAAAGAGCAGAAAAAGGACAAGCAATCTTTTTATGCGTTGTAGTCGTCTGGATGCAAAATAAAATAATACAGAAAATGATAGGATGCCTGCCAATGCATACCATACTGAAAAAACAGCCAAAAATGGCCCTATTGCTGACGCTACAAACAAAAAAGTTATTTGCCCTATAGAGATGCTATCCTCATGAAGCGCCACAAAAAAACCAAAGCATATATAGGCCATGCTAAGGCTGGCAAAATGAGGCAATGCGCCTTCCAAAAAGAACCTTGGCTGTCGTATTGCCATGCTGCGTTGCACCTTGCTGGGACGGAATGCTTAGTAGGCTGGACTAATTAATAAGTCTTGCCACTGCCACTGCTTTATTTGGTTGACCTTGCTACGAATCCATTGGTCTGCTTGGTCAAAATCGTGTTTCCTTGATTCTTTGAATGCCGACCAGCCATTCTCCCGTATTCCACCAGTGTCATTCCAGAAATGATTCCATGAGTCACTTGCAGGATATTGGTCTGGAGTGCCTCGGCATCCAGCATATTTATGGTTCTCGTCAACAAGCTTTCCGCGTTCGTCATAAACACATTCGCCTATTGGATCGTCAGGTATCGGCGTCCTGTTTTCAAGGTATGTATTGTATCCGCAATGAAATACTGACGGCATTCCCACGTAGTTCTTCCAGCTAGGGTTGCTTGTTGATGGAGGGGTGCTTGGACACATTGCAGTCAATCCAAATAGATCAAAGATATTTATCGGATTTCCTTCAGCATAATAATAACTATTAACTCCTCCGCCCAGCCCAATCGGATCACTCTGAACATACCGCCCAACAGCCGGATTGTAATCCCGGAAGTAGTTGTAATGCAGCCCGGTCTCGGCGTCGTAGTACTGGCCGGGGAAGCGCAAATTAAAGGTGAAGGCAACCCCGTCGCCGTCCACGTCCTGGTTGGGCGGGGTCGCGCCGAACGGCTCGCTGTCCCAGCGCCACAGCACTTTCCCTGTGGTGTCGGCGATGGCGCGCGGGCTGTTCAGATGGTCGGCGTAAATGCTGTACACCGCGCCGCCGGTAATGACCGCCACCGGCATGTCGCCCAGCCAGATGGTTTCCCGTAGCGCGGTGCCGTCGGCTTTGTATTCGCCAAGCAAATGGCCGGCTTCGTCATAGACGAACAGCGTGGTGACGGCGGCGGCGCCGACGGTTTTCTTGACGCGCTGGCCTAGGCCGTTGACGCCGAATTGGGTGGTGACGCCGGCTTTGTTGATCTGGGCCAGCCTTCCGCGGTCGCTGTAGGTGTAGGCCAAGGTGCCGTCGGCGGTGGTGTCGCCTTTGGCGTCGTAGCTGAAGGCTTGCGCGGAAGACCCGAACGCCCATTGCAGTTGGTTGCTGGTCTTGCTGTAGGCATAGGCGGTGATGCTGGACTTCTGGCCGCTGGCGCGGGGTGGCCAGACCGCCAGTTCGGTGCGGTTGCCGTCAGCGTCGTAAAAATAGGCGGTTTGGGTTTGCCCTTGGATAATGCCGTTCAGCCGGCCCGCCGCGTCGTATTGGAATTGCCGGGCCTGGGTCGCGTCGGAGTCGTTGTAGGCGGTGATGCGGCCCGCCGCGTCGTAGGCCAGCGTGTTCCCGCGCCCGCCGCCCAAGGGATATGACACCAAGCGCCCGTCCAGGTCGAAGCTGCGCTGATAAGCCTGGCTGTTACCCCAAGTCCAGGACTTGACCGCGCCGAACGCGGTGTATTGCACGCTGTTCAATAGTGTTTGGCTGGCGGCGGTTTTTTTCACTAGCCGGCCGGTGGGGCCATGGACTACGGTGGCGGGAGCGGCGGGCGTGTAATTGAGCTGGCTGACGCGGCCGGCGGCGTCGTAGGCGAAACCGACGGCGTTGCCGGAAGGGTAAGTGACTAGGCTGAGGCGGCCGGCCGCGTCGTAGGCGTAAGCCAGTTTTTGCGTCGTCGCGCCGATGGTTTGTGTTTTCAGCAGCACGCGGCCATGGGCGTCGTAGCTCCAGCCGGTGCTGCCGGTTTCGTCGCTCATGCCGGTCAGTCGGCCTAGGCCGTTGGCACCGCCGTCATAGCTGAACGCGACCGGCGTGCCGCTGGCGAAACTGAGGCTCAACGGGCGGTTGAGGGCGTCGTAGGCATAACTGGTCGCTTTGCCGCGGGCGTCGGTGGATCTGGCGCGGTTGCCGGCGGCGTCGAAGGTGTCGGCGGTGGTGCCGCTGTCCGGGCTGGCGGTTTGGATGCGGTTGCCCAGGCCGTCGTAGGTGTATTGTGTGGCGAGGCTGCGCGGATCGGTGACTTTGACCAGGTTGTCGTTGGCGTCGTAGTTGTAGCGGGTCTGGTGGAACAGCGGGTCGGTGCTGGCGACCGGCCGGTTCAACGCGTCGTAAACGCGCTGGCTGAGGTTGGACAAAGGATCGGAGACGGCCACCACGTTGCTGTCGGCGTCATAGGCCAGCGCGGTGGTCTGTCCTTGGGTGCCCACCGAGGTGGCGGTGCGGTTGAGCGCGTCGAAAGTCCGGGTCAGGCTGCGCGCCAGCGCGTTGGCGGGATCTAATATTTGTTCTTTGACGCGGTTGCCGGCGGCGTCCAGCGTGTAGACGATTTTGTTGCCCAAGTTGTCGCTGACCTGGGTCAGGCGGTGGGCCGGGTCGTAGGTGAATACGGTGTAGCTGGCGTCGGGCTGGGTGACTTTCAGCAACTGCCCGGCGGCGTCATAGGCATAGGCGGTGGTTTCGGTGCCGGCTGTCCGCGACAACAGCCGCCCGCGCGGGTCGTAAGCCAGTTGGGTGCTTAGGCCATTCGGATCTTGAATCGTCAGCGGCCGGCCGTCGGCGTCGTAACCGGTGATCTTGGTGCTATGGCCCAGGGCGTCGGTGATGCTGGTTAGGTTGCCTTGGGCGTCGTAGCTGAATTGGGTAATGTCTTTGATATCGGTGCGCGGGCCGTCGATCTGGGTCACTTGGCCGTTGCTGTTATAGGTATAGTTCCAGACCCGGCTCAGGCTACCGGCGGTGACGGTGCGCGTGCCCAGGTTGCCTTTGGCGTCGTAGGCCAGCGTGGTGACGCGGTTGGGTTCGGTGATTTTGACAGGCAGGCGGAACGTAGCGTGCCATTGTGTCGTGATCGTGCGTGCTTGCGGCGTGCCTGCGGCCTCGGTGCGGCTGGTTTCCAGGTTGCGTGCCGTGTCATAGCTATAGTTGGTGGTGTTGCCTTTGTAATCGGTGTGCTTGGTGACGTTGCCGTTGGCGTCATAAGACCAATAAGCGGCGGCGCTGAATGGGACCGGCTGGTTGGCTTGATAGGGATGGACGATGCCGAAGATGGTTTGGAAGAAAAAGCTGGAGGTGTTGCCCAGGGCGTCGGTGATCTTGGTGACGCCATTGGTGAAATCATAGGCCAGCGTAGTCTTGCTAACGCTGCCCGCCTGTTCAGAGGCGACCGCCAAGCCTTTGCTGTCGTAAGTCCACGTCAAAAGCCGGATGCCGTTCTCATCAATGAGACCCGTCATGGCGTGGGGGAAGGCGGTGTTTTCGTAGAGGTATTTGCGGACGCTGCCGTCGGGATAGGTGACGGAAGCCAGGTTGTTGTTGGCGTCGTAAGCATAGGCATAGGCGCGGCCTGCCGGGTCGGTGAAGCCTTGGATGCGGTTGCTGGCGTCATAGCTGAAGTTCAATTTGCGGCCGAAAGGGTCGGCTGCTGTGGCGAGGCGTCCCGAGGTGTCGTAGCCGAAGGTTTGCGCCAGGCCCGCACGGTTGGTGATGGAGAGCAGTTTGCCGCTGGCGTCGTAGGTTTCGCCCCGGTCTTCTTCGGTCGTGTAATTCCAGCCGGTGATCGTCGTGCTGGACAAAATGGGCACTAGTTTTTCATTGATATCGGCGTCCGGCTTCCAGTTGCCGCTGGCCAGCTTGAAGGTGACGACCTTGCCGTCGGCCCTGACCGCCTTCATTACCGTGGAGGAAACCGTAATCAGATGGCTGCCGAGGCGGTGGCTCCAGTTGGCACCCAGGACACCCGCCGCCAGTCCCGCCGGTAGCGTATGGCTGTTGTAGTGGCGGGTCAGATTGAGAGGAAAAGGCCCGGTTCCCGCATAGTCTGTCGCGCTTGCATACAGGTTGCCGGTGGAAGTGTCGATGGGATCGCCGGCTTTGGGGCTATCGCCGTTCTGTCCGTTGCTCTTGTCCGGGTCGGGCGGCGTGTAGCCGCACTCGCCGCCCTCGTCAGGGTCGCCATCGTCACCATCACCGTCGCAATCAGCATAGGAGACGGAGGGCATTGCCGCAACAGCGGCGACCAGAGCGGCGGTGGCAAGGCCGGAAATCGCAGGCACCGGAATCAGCAGCAGTTGAATCAAGAAAAAGCCGGGCAGCCAAGCGCTTACAATCTTAGTCCATGCCGTGTTCTGCCGGTGTTTTTGAATGCCGTCCATCGATGCCCCTCCGCCGCGTGGTTATTGAAAACAGCATAAAAAAATGCGCTAAGCGCATTTGATTCGATATTTATTCTGCCACATTGGTAATGAAGAGACTCTTCATTTATTTGATAATTTTTGTGAAATATTACCCATTTTGCCCGCAAGTCCGGTGTGAAACTTGCTTGCTATGGAAAGTGTACTTGCCGATGAAGCCGAGCCATGGCAGGCGGCTACAGAGACGAATAGGCGTTCGCATCAAAATCAATCTTGGTCGGTGCCTGCGCTTGCTCCGCGCCGTCCCAGCCCATAAACTTCAACAGGCGGTGTCATGGGACACTGCTTTTCCGCCATCCAGCGAACGGGTCAACGCTGCCGCTTCCAGCAACCATCGCTCCAGATCCGGGGCAGGCCAATGGTGTTCCAGCAACGATTTTCCCAGCCCACCCAATCCGAACATTTTTCTAACTCAATATGATTTTGTCAGACATTTCCATCCGCCGCCCGGTGTTGGCGACGGTGATGAGTTTAGGCTTGGTGTTATTGGGCCTGATGTCGTTCCAGCGCCTGCCGGTGCGCGAATACCCGAACATCGACGCCCCGGTGGTGTCGGTGCGCAGCGTCTACCAGGGGGCCAGCGCGGCGGTGGTCGAAAGCCAGGTGACGCGCCCTTTGGAGGAGTCGCTGTCCGGCATCGAGGGCGTGAAAACCTTGAAGTCGGTCAGCCGCGAGGAGGTCAGCCAGATCACTGTCGAGTTCAATCTGAACCGCAATCCGGACGGGGCTGCGGCGGATGTGCGCGACCGGGTGTCGCGCGCCCGCGGCTTGCTGCCGGAGGAGATCGACGAGCCGATCATCAGCAAGATCGAGGCGGACGCCTCGCCCATCGTCTGGCTGGCGTTTTCCAGCGACCGCCACACGGCGCTGGAGATCTCCGACATCGCCGACCGCTTCGTGAAAGACCGGCTGCAAACCCTGCCGGGCGTGGCGACGGTGATTATCGGCGGCGAACGCCGCTACGCGATGCGGCTGTGGCTGGATCGCGACCGCCTGGCCGCGCGGCGTGTCACGGTCAAGGATGTCGAGGACGCGTTGAAACGGCAGAACGTGGAGATTCCCGGCGGTCGCATCGAGAGTTCGCAGCGCGAGTTTACCGTCCTCAGCGAGACGGATCTGCGCACGCCGGCGCAGTTCAACGCGCTGATTATCCGCGAGGACAAAGGCTATCCGGTGCGCCTGTCCGACGTGGGGCGGGCCGAAATCGGCGCGCAGGACGACCGCAACATCGTCCGCGTCAATGGCAACGCGGCAGTGGGGATGGGCGTGGTCAAGCAATCCACGGCCAACACCTTGGAAGTGGCGATGGCGGTGCGCAACGAGCTGCCGAAAATCAATAGCAGCCTGCCAGAGGGCTTGAAACTCAAGATTGCTTTCGATTCCGCGCTGTTCATCGAGGAGTCGATCAAGGGCGTCTACCACACCTTGGCGGAGTCCATGTTGCTGGTGCTGGCCGTGGTCTGGCTGTTTTTGCGCTCGCTCCGGGCGACGCTGATTCCGTTCGTGACGATTCCGGTGTCGTTGATCGGCGCGTTTATTTTCATCCAGGCGCTGGGTTTTTCCGTCAACATTTTGACTTTGCTGGCGCTGGTGCTGGCCATCGGCCTGGTGGTGGACGACGCCATTGTGATGCTGGAAAACATCCACCGCCGCATCGAGGAGGGCATGAAGCCGGTCGACGCCGCGTTCGCGGGCAGCCGGGAGATTGCGTTCGCGGTGGTGGCGATGACCTTGACCCTGGCCTCGGTGTTCGCCCCGCTGGCGTTCATGAGCGGCAACACCGGGCGGCTGTTTTCCGAATTCGCCTTGGCGGTGTCCTGCGCCGTGCTGGTGTCGGGCTTCGTCGCGCTGACCTTGACGCCGATGATGTGTTCGCGGCTGCTGCAAGCCTCCGGCCACGGGCAGCAACAGCACAGCCTGTGGGACGGGTTCGCAGGGCTCTACCGGGCGAGCTTGCGGGCCTGTTTGCGCGCGCGCTGGCTGGTGGTGGCTGTGTTGGCGCTGGTGGCGCTGGCGGCGGGCGGGCTGTTCCAAACGCTGCACTCGGAGCTGTCACCGGTGGAAGACCGGGGCACTATCTTTGCGGTGATTTCCGCGCCGGAAGGGGCGACGATGGATTACACCGACCGCTACGCCCGCCAGATTGAATCGTTTCTGGCCGGGGTTCCTGAGATCGACACGTATTTTGTCGTGGTGGCCCCCGGGCTTGAGCGGCCCAACCCGGTCAACTCGGCGATTGCGTTCATCCGCTTGAAACCCTGGGACGAGCGCCGGCGCAAGCAACAGGAGGTCGCCTTGGAGTTGATGCCGAAATTCTTGGGGCTGCCCGGGGTGATGGCTTTTCCCCTCAATCCGCCTTCCCTGGGGCAGAGTTTCCGCAGCTCCCCGGTGCAGTTTGTGATCCAGGGGCCGAGTTATGAGGAGTTGGACAAGGCCTTGGGCGCCTTCATGGCGAAGGCCGCGCAATTTCCCGGCCTGGTCAACCTGGACACCGACCTGAAGCTCAACAAGCCGCAACTGAGCCTGGACGTGGACCGGGACAAGGCCGCCGCCGTCGGCGTGGAGGTGGACGACATCGGCAGGACGCTGCAAACCTTGCTGGGCGGCCACCAGGTGACGCGCTTCAAGCAGGCCGGCCAGCAATACGATGTGATCTTGAAATTGGGCGACGAGTCCCGCGCCACGCCCGCCGACATGAGTTCCATTTATTTGCGCGGGCGCGACGGCCAGTTGACGCCCTTGGGCAACCTGGCCAGCATCCGCGAGAACGCGGCGGCGAAGGAGTTGAACCATTTCAACCGCCTGCGGGCGGTGGTGGTCAGCGGCAACCCCGCGCCGGGCTACACCTTGGGCCAGGCTTTGGATTATTTGGGGAAGACGGCCAAGGAGGTGCTGCCGGCTATGTTCAAAACCGAGCTGGACGGGCAGTCGCGGGAGTTTTCCGAGTCCAGCAAGACGCTGTACCTGACTTTCGGCTTCGCGCTGATCTTCATCTACCTGGTGCTGGCGGCGCAGTTCGAGAGTTTCCGCGATCCGCTGATGATCATGTTGACGGTGCCTTTGGCGGTCACCGGCGCGTTGCTGTCGCTTAATCTCACGGGCGGCACGCTGAATGTGTACAGCCAGATCGGCATGGTCATGCTGGTCGGCCTGATCACCAAGAACGGCATCCTCATCGTCGAATTCGCCAACCAGTTGCAGGAGCAGGGCAGAACCGCCGCCGAGGCGGCGGTCGAATCGGCGGTTTTGCGCCTGCGGCCGATTCTGATGACCAGCCTGACGATGATTTTGGGCGCGGTGCCTTTGGCCTTGGCGACGGGCGCAGGGGCCGAGAGCCGCCAGCAGATCGGCTGGGTCATCGTCGGCGGACTGGCCATCGGCACCTTCTTCACGGTTTATGTGATACCGGTTATTTACACCTTGCTGGCGCGGCGGCGGGCGCCGCATTTTTAAGCCAGAGCTGGTTTCGCTGGAAAGGCGCGAATTCCGCCCAAGTTCCACATTGTGCTAAGATCCAATAAAGTTGCATGGCTTAAAGGCGTGTTTTCCAAGCTGAGAACGAGCGTAAAGCGCTCCAACTTGCGTGTTTGAATAATTTCGGAGAAAGGCAATGTTTTTAATTCGTTTTGGGTGGAATTTGGTTGGCAAGCTGGCGATTGTCGCATTGCTCACCGCGCCCGCCGTCAGTTCGGCGACCACGGTCAGAATGCAAACATCGAAGGGCAATATTGACATTCAGTTGTTTGACTCGGGCGCGCCTTTGACGGTGGCGAACTTTTTGAACTACGTCAACAGCGGCGCCTATGCCAGTTCGTTTTTCCATCGCAGTGTGAAAAATTTCATCATCCAAGGCGGCGGCTTCAATTTTGACGGCGCGTCAGTCCATGCCGTTCCCGCCAACGCGCCGGTGAAAAACGAGTTCAGCGTCACGCGCTCCAATGTGCGCGGCACCATCGCCATGGCCAAGGTAGGCGGCAATCCAGACAGCGCCACCAACCAATGGTTTTTCAACCTGGCCAACAACGCGGCGAATCTCGACAACCAGAACGGCGGGTTCACAGTGTTTGGCCAGGTGACCGCCGAAGGCATGAAAGTGGTTGACGCCATCGCCGCCTTGCAAACCGCCAATGCCAGCGGAGCCGTCAACGCGGGTGGCCCGGCCATCGCCGGGAATTTATCCACGCTGCCGGTCAACAGCCCGCTGGTGAACAACACCATCCAGCAGGCCAACCTGGTCTCGGTGGGCGTGGCGTTTGTGCTGGACCCTAGGGCGGAATGCCTGTTCAACTGGGCTGAAAGCCAGTATGCCTACCTGTTTTCGCCGGCCGGTTTCGCCACGACGGTGTGGACGGAGTTCAACTATCGCTACTACCCGGCCACCAACGCCTACCTGGGTGTTTCGTCCAAGGACGGCAGCGTCTATTACATGGGCGCGGACGGCGTGATGCACAACGAAGGCTCGCTGTCTTATTGGCTGTTGCAGTCGGGTTGTTAACCGGCGCGAGCCAGGCGGTGTAAAAAAAGCCCGGCCCTTTTGCGGGGGCCGGTTTTTTTTCGGCTAAACTTTCCCGTTTCCGCGCCCAGCCCCATAGGCGCTTGGCCCATTCCTACCGCAAACAAGGACAGCCCACATGCGCCGCGCCACTTGGCTTTGCGAAGACATCGCCAAAGAAACCTTCCGCATCTTCGACGCCGTGCGCATTTATGAAGCCCTGGAAGACCTGACGGCCATGTGGGCCTTGGTGGTCAATCCAAACCTCAGCTTCACCCAACTGGCCGGCGAGCTGGCCCAGGTCGCGGGCGAGGAAGAACGCGCAGCCGTGCGCGACCAGTTCATCGCCAAGCTACAACGCAAAAAGCGTCACCTGGACGAAACCGCCGCCCGCAACTTTGAAACTGTCACCGGCATGGCCCCGGAGGCCTTCATCGCCGAATTGCGGCGGATGCCCCTGGCCGCCATCGCCGCGTGGTTCACCCAACATCCCGGCCTGAGCGAGATACTGGATCGCCAGAACGAAGGGCCGGGGCCGCGCATCCTGATTTCCGAGCATGAAGACGCCCTGCACAGCATCGAGCGCGGCTACGGCGAGGCCAGCCAGCCGCAGAACTACCTCAAAGCCTTCGCCGACTTTATCAACAGCCATGCCAACACCCTGCCCGCCCTGCTGACCGTGCTGACCCGCCCCCGCGACCTCACCCGCAAGCAACTGCGCGAACTGGCCTTGGAACTCGACCGCGCCGGATTCAGCGAAGCCAAGCTCGCCACCGCCTGGCGGGAGATGACCAACCAAGACATCGCCGCCAGCATCGTCGGCTACATCCGCCAAGCGGCCATCGGCGACGCGCTGCTGCCCTACGACCAGCGCGTAGACCGCGCCTTAAATGTTATCCTTGCAACGCCAATGGCTGCAACGCATCGCCGCGCAAACCAAGGCCAACACGATTGTTGACCATGCCGCGCTGGACGACCCGGATTTGATTTTTCGCCGCGAGGGCGGGGGATTGAAACGCTTGGATAAGCTATTCGACGGGCAGCTTTTGGAGTTGCTGGATGAGCTTAATGAGGCGGTTTGGGAGACGGCGGCTTGAACCACTTTGTTATGGAGTGGGAATGAGAAAAAGCTAAACTTGGAATATTTTGATGAAAATCAATAGTTTTTGGGAAAAAGATAGCTGGATGAATGCCGAGGCATTTTACAGTCAGTGCGTTGAGTTAATAGATGTTTTACAATATTCATCACGCGAGCATGTTGCGAGAATAAATCCAAGTGGCCGATTCCAAGATTCCATTCTCAGACAAATACAGCATTTGGTATATCTTATAGAAATTGCGGTATCTAAAAAAGACCAAATTGCATTTGAGGAAGATGCAGGAGAGCTCTGCGACTTCGCTGAAGCTGTGGGGCTAAACATTGAACCACTAAAGGAGCAATTAGAGTTTATCGCCTCCACTTTGAACCCTAATGTCACTGCAAAAATATTTTACGACGCACCGGTAATTAAAAAAGAAATTAGCGAAATACTGGTCATTTCATCTGCCAGACTAATAAGTGAGATTCGAAGGCATCCAGAACTACTGTACACCATATCTCCATATGCTTTTGAAGAACTGGTTGCAGAGATATTTTCTAAGAACGGCTTTTCCGTTGAAATCACAGGGAAAACACGAGATGGCGGTAAAGATATAATTGCGGTTAGCAAATTTTTAGACATACCAATAAAATATATAATTGAGTGCAAACGATATTCTCTTGAAAGAAAAGTATCGTTAGATATAGTTCAACGGCTCTATGGTGTTAAATTTTCTCAGAATGCCAATATTGGACTAGTTGTAACTACATCAAGCTTTACCAAGGACGCTATTCAGTTTGCCAGTCAACATCCGTGGGATTTGTCATTAAAAGATTGTGATGCACTACTAAGCTGGATAAGTGGGTAAATAACAAACCGATCATCAAGAAAAGCTTGCCGGAACTGACCGCCCCCGTCTCACTAAAACCATCCCTAACCGGAGGCTCAGCCATGAATTTAAGCCAAAGCATCCACCAGCATCTCGACAAGCTGCCGGAAAACCTGCAAGCCGAGGTTTTCGACTTTGTTTTGTTCCTTGAACAAAAGCAAGCAACGGCGGCGAAGGACAAAACGCCCGTCCAGCAATGTCTGGCAGATAGATTATTAGACATGCCGGATTGTGGATTGGACGAAGATTTTGCGCGGGTGGGCGAGCAGGGGCGGATCATCCGTTCGCGTTGAAAACGTCAAGAAAATAGTATGCTGAAAAACTTTTCGATCAAAAACGTTGGCCCGGCGGCGGAACTCTCGCTGGATTTTGGCAAACGGCTGAATATTCTGACCAGGATAACGGCCTAGGCAAAAGTTTCCTTCTGGATATTGCCTGGTGGTCGCTGACCCGGCGTTGGCCTGCCGAGCTTAATGTTAATCTGGCATCTGGGTATATGGCTAGGCCGAAACCGGGCGAAAAAGCGACGATTGATTTTTCATTCACGACAAAATCAGGGCGAGTGGAAAAATACGCCAGCGCGTTTGACCGTGCCGAACAAGCTTGGACAGGCCGGGCCGGTCGTCCGTCCAATCCTGGCTTGGTGTTGTATGCCCAAGTGGACGGTAGTTTTGCCGTGTGGGATCCAGCGCGGAATTATTGGCAAAAGAAAGGCAATATCGACGTACAGGAACGGCAGCCCGCTTATGTCTTCAGTCCTAGGGAAATATGGGATGGACTGCAAGATAGCAAGGGCCAATGGTTATGCAATGGTTTGATTAGGGATTGGGCCTCTTGGCAGCGCGAAGACAAGGAAATATTTAACTTTTTACAACAGATTATCTCTCGGCTTTCGCCAGCAGAAAATGAAACATTAAGCATTGGCGAACTGACGCGCATTAGCCTAGATGACGCACGAGACATTCCCACCATAAAATCATCCAATGGCGAAGAAACGCCTATCGTCTTTGCATCTGCTGGTATCCGCCGTGTTATTGCCTTGGCTTATTTGCTAGTTTGGACTTGGGCAGAGCATCGTCAGGCATGTGTATTACTCGGAGAAAACCCTTCGTCGCAGGTAATATTTCTAGTGGATGAAATAGAAGCCCATCTGCATCCTCGCTGGCAAAGATCAATTGTAGGGTCACTGTTGAAACTAATGACAGAATTGACAAATCTAGCGCTGGGAGAAAGACAAGTCCAAATAATAACCGCCACCCATTCCCCCCTCGTCATGGCCTCTGTCGAGCCACTTTTCGACCCTGCCCAAGATGCGTGGTTTGATTTGGATTTGGAAAACGCCAAAGTGGTATTGACCCGCCGCGAATTCCAACGCCATGGCGATACCTCCGCTTGGCTCATGAGCAAGGCGTTTGACCTGAAAAGCGGGCGCTCGCTGGAAGCGGAAAAAGCCTTGGAGGAAGCCGCTTTTGCCATGAGCGACCCAAGTTTCAACAAAGAACAAGCCCAACAGCTTCACCAAAAACTGCTCGGCTTGCTGGGCGATACTGATCCTTTCTGGGTACGCTGGCGCTTTGTGGCGGATAAGAAAGGATGGTTGGAATGATTCCAGTGACACCACAACCTGAACCTGCAAGCTTTTATAGAACCGTCCGCCAACCTGGGCTGGCTTGGTTAAATGATAAAAAATCAGCGATAAAAGGAAGAGGGTATAATATAAACAATCCATTACCAAAAGTCAGAGGGTATTTCCCGCCTTATTGGCGGAACTGCCTCAATGATTTGCACAAAAGCTATGCCGGTATTTGCGCCTATCTCGCCGTTTATATTGAACGGGCGACCGGGGCCACATCAGCGGATCATTTTGTCGCCAAGTCCGCTGATGCGGGTTTAGCCTATGAATGGAGCAATTACCGGCTGGCGTGTCTGGCTATGAATGCGAGAAAGCGGGCTTTCGATGATGTGTTAGACCCTTTCACCCTGCCGCCGGACGTATTCCGCCTGGAACTGGTCAGCGGGCGTATTTTCATCAATCCCGCCATTACCGGCCCGCTTGCCGACGCAGCCAAAGATACCCTAGAACGCCTGAAGCTGGATAGTCCAAATAATCGAAGTATGCGGTCGAGGCATTATCAGAATTATACGCAGAGCGACATTAGCGCCGCTCACCTTTGCAAAATGTCGCCATTCGTATGGCAAGAGGCACAGCGGCAAGGATTACTGTAATAGCCCTGAATTCCCCCGTAAGGCGGAACGCGAAGCGGTTCCGCCGTGATGATAATGGCGGATCGCCTTCGGCATCCCCCTAGGCGAACTAATCGAAGCCCACCATGGCAATACGCATTGAAGACCTTGATACCCTGGACTTTTCCGACGTGGCCGACGTCGGCAAGCTGCCGCCCGTCCATCCGGGGCAAATCCTGCTGGAAGAATTCCTCAAGCCCAACAGCATCACCCAATACCGGCTGGCCAAAGCCATCGGCGTTCCGCAGCGGCGCATCGGCGAGATTGTGGCCGGCCAGCGTTCCATCACGCCGGACACCGGGCTGCGCCTGTCGCGCTTTTTCGGCACAGGCGAGAGCTTTTGGATCGGCTTGCAGGCCGATTACGACATCGCCCTTGCCAAAGACGCGCTTGCCGGGGTTTTAGACGGCATCGAACGTTGGCGGGTGCGGGCGGCTTGAGCAGACAGCCCCTTTAGGCCGGACGGAGCTTGCGAAGTCGGGGTTGATCTGAGCTAGGGCTTTTCCGTTCGCCCTTCGATACCTCAGGGCGAACGGATCGAACCTTGACTTGACGGCATTGTGCCCTGCGGATTAGCCGGTGTTGCGCATGCCCGCGGCGATGGCGTTGATGGTGCGCAGCAGGATGGTCGTCCACGGGTTTTGTTCGCCGGGGGCCTCCGGATACTCGCGCAGCCGCCGCAGCAGGCTGATTTGCAGGTGGTTGAGCGGGTCGAGGAAGGTGTTGCGGCGGGCCAGGGAGACCGCGAGCATGGGGTCGTCTTGCAGCAAGTACTGCGAGCCGGTGATGTCCAGCACCCAGGCGCAGGTTTTGCGGTATTCCTGTTCGATCAGGCCATAGACGCGCTGGCCGGTTTCGGGGTTTTCGCACAAGCCGGCATAGCCTCGGGCGATGTTCATTTCCGATTTCGCCAGGGACATTTGGGTTTTGTCCAGCAGCGTGCGCAGGAACGGCCAGTCGCGGTACAGCGTGCGCAGCTTTGCCACGTTGCCGGGGTCTTCTTGGGCGTATTCTTCCAGCGCGGTGCCGATGCCGTACCAGGCCGGCAGGGTCTGCCGCGACTGCGCCCAGGCGAACACCCAGGCGATGGCGCGCACGGAGAATTTGGAGCGGTCGCCTTTGCGCCGGTACGAGGGCCGCGAGCCGATGTTCAGCAGGCCGATTTCGTTCAGCGGCGTCGCCTCGTAGAAATAGTCCAAAAATCCGGGCTCGCGCTCGGTCAGTTGGCGGAAGCTAGCCTCGCCGCGCCGGGCAATTGCCGCCATGACCTGGCCGTATTCCTCCGCTTCCGCGCGCGCGGGCCTGACCAGGTTCAAGCTGGCCTTCATCAGGCCGGTCACGCCCATGGTCAGCTCGTATACGGCGGTTTCGCGGATGTTGTATTTGTAGAAGATGGTCTCGCCTTGCTCGGTGAATTTGATCTGGCCTTTCACGGTGCCCGGCGGCTGGGCCAGGATGGCCTCGTGGGTCGGCCCGCCGCCGCGGCCGACGGTGCCGCCGCGGCCATGGAAGATGCGGCAGGGGATGCCGCGCGCCTCGGTGATGCGGATGATTTTTTTCTGCGACTCGTACAGGTTCCAGGTGCTGGAGAGGATGCCGCCGTCTTTGCAGGAGTCGGAGTAGCCGAGCATGATTTCCTGGGGCTGGCCGAAGGCGGCCAGGCTTTCCCGGTACAGCGGGTTGTCCAGCAGGGTGGTCAGCACGGTCTCGATGTGTTCCATGTCCTTGATGGTCTCGAACAGCGGGCTGACGCCGAGGTGGCAATAGGCGCGGCCGGCGAGCCGGCCGGCCAGCCCGTGCTGCGCGGCGAGGAACAGCACTTCCAGCACGTTGCTGGCGCTGTGGGTCATGGAGATGACGTAGCGGCCGAAGCATTCCGGCCCCAGTTCGCGGCGCATCTGCGCCATGACCTGGAACACGCCCAGGATCTCCGCCGTCGGCTCGGACAGGGTTTCCAGTTCGTATTCCAGCGCGGCGGGGTTGGCGATGGCCTCGGCCAGCAAGGCGATGCGCCGCTCTTCCGACAGGGCCAGGTAGTCCTCGTCCAGCGCGGCCTTGAGAATTTCGGCGACGGCCTCGGCATGGCGGGTGGATTCTTGGCGGACATCCAGTTGCATCAGGTGGAAGCCGAAGGTTTCCACCAGGCGGATGGCGTCTTGCAATTCGCTGGCGGCGATGGCGGCGTCGCCGTGGCCGATCAGCGAATCGCGGATCACTTGCAGATCTTTGAGGAAGGCCTGGGCGTTGGGATAGCGGTCTTCGATGTTGTTGGCCGGCTCGCCGCTGAGCTGCGAATTGACCAAGGCCCACAAGCGCCGGACGCGGTAGCGCATGATTGCCACCTTGCGCCGGTAGGGCTCGTCTTTGAAGGTGTTGTGGTGGCCCGCGAAGGCGTGTTCCACATAGCGCTCGTCCGCCGCCAAGCCGCGCAGGAATTGCTCGGAAGGCCGGCAAAAGCGGCCGGACAGCGACAGTTCGTCGTCCAGGGCGTCCAGGCGGCGGACATATTCCTCCAACACGCAACGGGCTTGCAAGCGCAGGGCGAGGGCGGTGGTTTCCGCTTTGACGTTGGGGTTGCCGTCGCGGTCGCCGCCGATCCAGGAGCCGAAGCGGATGACGCCCGGCAGGCGGATGTTCCTGGCTTCTTCCTCGCCGTAGACATCGCGCACGGCCAGCGCCAAATTGCGGTAGGTCTCGGTGGTGGCCTGGAACAGGGAGTTGGGGAAGTAAAACAGGCCGTTGCCGATCTCGTCGCGGACTTCCAGCTTGCGCCCGCGCAATTCGTCGGTTTTCCACAGGATTTGAATCTGGGTTTGCAGGCGCGCCACAGTCTGCGCGTGGTAGGTGCCCCGGCGGCGCGGGTCGTCGAGCTGCTCGATGTTGGCGAAGATTTTGCGCAGTGCCTCAATCAGGGTGCGGCGCTTGGCCTCGGTGGGGTGGGCGGTCAGCACCGGCTGGTAGTGCAAATGGTCGAGCAGGGTTTGCAACTCGGCCGGGCTCATGCCGCCCTCGCGGAACAGCATGAGCGTGTCGCGGAATGAGCCTTTCCAGAAGTGGCCGCCGCGCTCGGCCTGTTCGCGACGCCGCTTCAGTTGGAAGGCTTCTTCGGCGCTGTTCGCCAAATTGAAATACAGTTGGCAGGCCCGCACCATTTGGCTGAGGGTGTCCGGCGGCAGGTTGTGCAGGCAGTCGGTCAGGGATTTGCGCAGCGCCGGGTCGTCTTGGCCGCGCAGCTTGGCGAAGCCTTCCTGCAAGGTTTGGAGATGCTGGAACGTCTCGGCGTCAGACTGGTTTTTCAACACCCGCGCCAGCAAGAGGCTTAACAACCGGATGCGGTGGCGCAATTGGCGGTCGAACGATTGGGCCGGCGCGGCGTCCGCGGGCGGCGGGGCGGGGAGGGTGGGCTGGTTCATGGCGGATGTTCTCTGGGTGCGGGTGTCAGGCAATGGTTTATTAGAATGGTTTTCCACAGTGCCATCCTGCCACAGGAACTCCTCGTCTGTACCGGTTTTCCGGCCGGGCGGTGCCGCTGGTTCGAGAAATGTAGTGTTTACCTTAGACGGTTTTGGGCAGCCCCCGGTAGGCTGCCAACGCCTGTTCCCGGCTGGTTTTCAAATCGGCGACGGGCTTGGGGTAATCCACGCCCAGGCGCACCCCGACGGATTCCAGCAGCGCGGCGGGCGCAGCCCAAGGCTGGTGGATCGCCGGGCAGGGCAGCCGCGCCAGTTCGGGCACCCAGCGGCGGACATAATCCCCTGACGGATCGAAGCGTTCGCCTTGCAACACCGGGTTGAAGACGCGGAAATAGGGCGCGGCGTCGGCGCCGCAGCCGGCCACCCATTGCCAGCCCAGCGTGTTGTTGGCCAGGTTGGCGTCGACCAGGGTGTCCCAGAACCAGCGCGCGCCTTCCAGCCAGTGGACGCGCAGGTTTTTGACCAGGAAGGAGGCGGCCACCATGCGCACGCGGTTGTGCATCCAGCCGGTCTGCCAGAGTTCGCGCATGCCGGCATCCACCAGTGGAATGCCGGTCCGGCCTTGTTGCCAGGCGCGCAGCGTGTCGTGGTCCGCCTCGTTCCAGGGGAAATGTTGAAAGCGCCTGTCCAGCGGGCTTTCGGGCGTGTGCGGAAAATGAAACAGCAGGTGGTGGGCGAACTCGCGCCAAGCCAGTTGGCGGAGGTGGCATTCCGCGCCGCCGGCCTGTTCTTCCCGCGCCTGGAGCGCCTGGACGATCTGGCGCGGGCCGATTTCACCGAAATGCAGATGGGGCGAGAGGCCGGAGGTGCCGGGATGGCCGGGCCTGTCGCGGTCTTGGGCGTAGCCGGTGAGCGCCTCGCCGATGAACGCCTCCAGCCGCGCCATGGCGGCGGACTCGCCTGGCCGCCAGGCTTGCCGCAAACCGCCGTCCCAGGGGATGGTCGGCAACAGCGCCAGGCTGTCCAGGCTTAGGCTGTGCAGTGCCGGGGGGAGCGGGGGCAGGGCGGCGGGGGCGGGCAGGGGAGGCTCGCTCAGCCCTTGCCGCCGCAGGGTGTTCCAGTAGGGGGTGAAGACTTTGTAGGGCTCGCCCTTGCCGCGGGTGACCTGCCAGGGTTCGCGCAGCAAGGCGCTGTTGAAGCTTTCGACGCGGAGCCCGTCGGCGCGCAGGGCGTGCTTGATAGCCTGGTCGCGGGCGACGGCGGCCGGTTCGTAGAGCCGGTTCCAATAGATTTGGCCTGCGCCGGTTTCCAGCCCCACTTGCCGCAAGGCGTCCAAGCTTGGGCCGCGGCGGATCAGCAGGCGCGAACCGGCCTGCCGCAGCGATTCGTCCAGCGCGGCCAGGCTGTGGCGCAGCCACCAGCGGCTGGCCGCGCCCGGTTTCCAGCCGGCTTCCTCTTCGGGTGCGAAGATGAACAAGGGAACCACCCGCTCCGCCGTTTGCAGGGCTTTGAGCAGGGCGGGATTGTCGGCCAGGCGCAGATCGCGGCGGAACCAGAGGATGGTGGTGGTCATGGCGGGGCTTGAAGTTTTTTTTCCGGCGGGGCAGGGTTGTGGCGTATTCTAAACGGTTTAATCCTTCCGCGACCGGCCTGAGTCGTCGCGCCCAACCTGGAGACGCTTGATGAAAACGTTGTTGATCGCTTGGCTGCCGTTGGTTTTGCTTGGTTTGTCCGCTTGCTCCAAGCCCGCCGGCCAGGAGGCCGCCCAGACTAAGGCGTCGGAGGTGGAGAAGGCCGCCCGTCAAACCCTGGACAAGGCCAACGCCGTGCAAGGCCAACTTTCAGACGCCGAGGCGAGGCGGCGGGAAAGTGAGGAGAAAGCCGAATAGGCCCGGACTCAACGCTGGTTTTTTTTCAACAGGCTGTCGGCGTAGCGGATGGGGATGGCGTAGCTGATGCCGCTGGGTTTCGACAAGATGCTTTCCTTGGTTTCCTTGACGAACACTTGGTTGAGGATGCCGACGACATGGCCGGTTTTCATATCGTAGAGCGGGCTGCCGCTGTTGCCGGGGTAGGCGGTCGCGTCAAGCTGGAAGACGTCGTAGGGGTCGTGCAGCCGGTCGAACACGGCCTTGTTGAGTTGCCGCGCCTGCTGGACGGGGATGGCCGAGGGGGTGATGGCGGAGACCATGCCGCGGTGGGTGGCCGGGTGCAGGCCCAGCACCACGCCGATGGGGTAGCCGGTGAAGGCGTAGATGTCCCCTTCGCGCACTTTGTCGGAATTGCCCAGCGCCAGGGCGGGCAAAGGGTTGCCGCCGAATTTCAGCAAGGCCACGTCGTGCTGCTCGTCCTGCTCGACCAGCGCGGCGGCGCGGAGGGTTTCCTTGCCGCCTTCCCGCACGAAAATCGCCAGGGTTTCCAGTTTCGAGGTGTCGATGGTGGCCGGCAGGACATGGGCGTTGGTCAGCACATGCAGGCCGTCGCCGACGATGAAGCCGGTGCCGCGGAAGTCTTGCGGCGGGGTGCGGGTTCGTTGGTAGGTGCCGACGCCGACGATGCCCGGCTTGATTTTTTCGACCAGATCCGCGATGCCCTCCTCGGCGCGGGCCGTGACCGCGACGAGGAGGGGCAGCAAGGCGGCGCGCCAGGCGCCTGTGGCTGGCTTCACGGGGGTTACGGCTTGTCGGTGACGGCGTTTATCTTGACTTTCGTCTGCTCGCGCAGTTGGCCTAGGAAGGCGTTCAGTTCGGCTTGCCCGGCGTTCTTGGCCAGATAATCCTTGGCCATGTCCAATTCCTTGGGATCGACCGAGGCCACTGTGCCGTCCTTGACCTCGGACAACACGAACAGGACTTGGCTGCCGTTTTCCAGCGTCGCCACGGACGGGACGGGCTTGCCTCCCTTGGGCAAGGGCGCCTTGTTGACTGCGCTGATCAGAGCCTGGGGCAGCTCGCTTTTGCCGGCCAGTTTGACGGTGCCTTTGCTGACGGCCACGCCCAAGGGCTTGGCCAGCTCCGCCAAGGATTTGCCCTGTTTGACTTCCGCCGCCAGTTGTTCCGCCTGTTTGCGGGCCGCTTCCTGGGCGCGCTGGGTGCGGAGCTTGCCGATGATGTCCTGTTTCACCTCTGCCAGCGGCTTGTCCGCGGCCGGCTGGTGCTCTTTCATGTGCAGCACGTACACTTTGTCGGTGCCTATTTCCACCGCGGCGCTATTTTTGCCGTCCAGCACTTCCGGGGTGAAGGCGGCGCTTCTGACCTGGGCTTCGGCGGCGGGGCCTTCGCCGACTTCGCGGGTGAACAGGCCGGTCTGGGCGATTTTCAAATTCAGCGCCTTGGCGACGGGCTCCAGGCTGTCGTTGTGTTCAAAGCTCAACTCGTCGAGCTTTTGCTTGGCCTCGTAAAATTTATTTTCCGCCGCCGTGCGCTGATAGTTTTTGGCCAGCTCCGCGCGGACTTCTTCAAACGATTTCGTGGTCGCGGGAACCAGTTCGGTCACTTTGATCAAGTGGTAGCCGAACGGGGTTTTGACAGGCTGGGACACTTCCCCCTTGGACAGGGCGAACGCGGCGCTGGTGAAGTTGGGGTCCATGGCGTCTTTGTTGACGAATCCCAGGTCTCCGCCTTTCGCGCCTGATTCCTTGTCGTCGGAGGCCTCCTTGGCAAGCTTGGCGAAATCCTCCGACTTGTCGAGCCGCTGGCGCAAGGCTTCGGCCTTGGCCAGCGCCGCCTTGGCCTCGCCTTCCTTGTCCATGTCGGCGCCGATTAGTATGTGGCTGACTTTGCGCTTCTCAGGGGTGCCGAATTGGGCTTTTTGTTCTTCATATTGGGCCTTCAATTCGTCCTCGGTCACCTGGAAGCCGCCGGCGACATCGTCCAGGGACACTGCCAGGTAGTCCACCGAGAGCTTTTCGGGAGTTTGGAACTGGCTTTTGTTGCCATTGTAATAGGCTTCGATATCCTTGTCCGCGATATCCCCGTCGTAGTTTTTCAGGGGAAGGGTGAGGTATTCGATCTGGCGCTCCTGGTTCCTGAGCTTGTAAAAGTCTTCAAGCTGGCGCTTGGTCACGAAGGCGGTGTCGATGACGCCGCGCACATATTGTTCGTCGACCAGTTGTTTCGCCAATTGGGCGGTGAACTGCGGCGGGGTCATGCCTTGCCCGGCGAGGACGGATTTGAGTTTCTCCGGGTCGAATTTGCCCGCGCTCTGGAAGAAGGGCTGGGTTTGCACGTGGGCGCGGATGTCCGCGTCGCTGACGGTCAGGTCGTGGGCGCGGGCGTTTTGGGTGACCAGTTCGTCGTTGATCAATTGTTCCAGCGCTTCGTGCCTGACCTGCTTTTCGTCATAGTCCGAAGAGCCCAGGCGGGCCACCAGGTTCTCGTAGGCCCGGTTCACGTCCCGCTCGAAAATTTCCCTGTCCCCGACCACCGCGACGGGCTTTTCCTGGCCGCCGTCGAAGTAGTTGTTAATCCCCCATAAGGCAAATGGAATGCCCACCAGGACTAACATGGCCCAGGCGAATATCCCGTGGGCTTTGTCGCGAATCGCTTGCAGCATATGCCGGAACCTTTTTTAATCGTAGCGTAAGGAGATGGTTTTCTTTTTGCCAACAAAAAACCCCGCGACTTTTGACTGTCCGGGGTTTTTCGTTTTGATTTGGCGGAGCGGACGGGGCTCGAACCCGCGACCCCCGGCGTGACAGGCCGGTATTCTGACCAACTGAACTACCGCTCCAATTCTTTTATTGGTGGGTGCTGTAGGGATCGAACCTACGACCCTCGCCTTGTAAGGGCGATGCTCTCCCAGCTGAGCTAAGCACCCTGCTGTTCCCCAACTGATTTGACTAGTTTACAGCATCCTTCAGCGCTTTGCCAGCTTTAAATGAAGGAATTTTTGCCGCTTTGATGGTGATGGTGTTTCCGGTCTGCGGATTGCGGCCCTGGCGCTCGGCCCGTTCTTTCACGCCGAAGGAACCGAAGCCCACCAAAGAAACCGTTTCGCCCTTTTTCAAAGCCTCGGTGACGGCCTCAAGAACGGCTTCAAGCGCGCGCGCCGCGTCGGACTTGGTCAGGTCGGCTGATTCAGCAATGGCTTCGATAAGTTCCGACTTGTTCATGCATTCCCCCTGTCGATCGTTAAAGTAGGTGTTCGGTTGATTGTCTAGCCCACAATATCCTGCACAGCCATTGCCACGCCAGAAAACTTGTGCCGGTCAATTTAGCAGTTGAGCAAAACCACTGTCAAGGCGCATCGCGCCTCGCCCGGGCTGTTTCCGCGCGGCTCGCGCGGAGGCACCGGGCTTGGCCTTGTGCCGCGGCCTGGAGTACTGCCTGTGTGGCGGCCGCGGACGTTTGGAGGGGTCAGTGGGCGGTGATCGCGGCGCCCGCCGGCTGCTTGCCGGCGCACTCGGGCTCCACCGCCACAGGCAGTTCGGGCAGGGGTTCCGGCATTTTTTGCAGGGCCAAGGCCAACACTTCGTCTATCCAGCGGACGCTGACGATTTTCAAATCCTGCTTGATGTTTTCCGGGATTTCCGCCAAGTCTTTCTCGTTTTCGCGCGGGATCAACACGGTGTCGATGCCTCCCCGGTGCGCGGCGAGCAATTTCTCTTTTAGGCCGCCGATGGGCAGCACTTCTCCGCGCAGGGTGATTTCGCCGGTCATGGCGACATTCGAGCGCACCGGGATCTTGGTCAGCGCGGACACCAGGGCGGTGCACATGCCGATCCCCGCGCTGGGGCCGTCTTTTGGCGTGGCGCCTTCAGGCACGTGGATGTGGACATCGTTCTTCTGGTAGAAGGCGGGGTCGATGCCAAGCATGCCGGAACGGCTGCGGGCCACCGTCATGGCGGTGTGGATGGACTCCTGCATGACTTCGCCCAGTTTGCCGGTGTAGGTCTGCTTGCCGGTTCCGGGCATGATCGCTCCTTCGATGGTCAGCAGTTCCCCGCCCACTTCAGTCCAGGCCAGGCCGGTCACTTGGCCGACTTGGTCGTTCTCCTCAGCCCTGCCGTAGCGGAAGCGCCGCACGCCCAGATAGTCGTCGAGATTGCTTTCGGCCACCTGGACCTTGGTCGTCGCAGGCTCAAGCACCAGCGCCTTGACGACTTTGCGGCAGATCTTGGCGATGTCCCGCTCCAGGTTGCGCACCCCCGCCTCGCGGGTGTAGTAGCGGATGATGCCGCGCACCGCCGACTCTTCAATCTCGATTTCCCCTTCCTTCAAGCCATTGTTTTTGATTTGCTTAGGGGCAAGGTAGCGCAGGGCGATGTTGATCTTTTCCTCTTCGGTGTAGCCGGCGATGCGGATCACTTCCATCCGGTCCAGCAGCGGGGCCGGGATGTTCATCGTGTTGGCCGTGGCGACGAACATGACTTCGGACAGGTCGAAATCGACTTCCAGGTAATGGTCGTTGAAGGTGTGGTTCTGCTCCGGGTCCAGCACTTCCAGCAGCGCCGACGCCGGGTCGCCGCGGAAATCCTGGGCCATCTTGTCGATCTCGTCGAGCATGAACATGGGGTTGCGGGATTTCACTTTGGACAGGTTTTGCAGAATCTTGCCCGGCAAGGAGCCGATGTAGGTGCGCCGGTGGCCGCGGATCTCGGCCTCGTCGCGCACGCCGCCCAGCGCCATGCGCACATATTTGCGGTTGGTGGCGCGGGCGATGGACTGGCCGAGGGAGGTCTTGCCGACGCCGGGTGGCCCGACCAGGCAGAGGATCGGCCCTTTCAGCTTCTTGACGCGGTTTTGCACCGCCAAATATTCAAGGATGCGCTCCTTCACCTTTTCCAGGCCGTAATGCTCGGTCTCCAGGATTTCCTCGGCCTTTTTCAGGTCAAGGCTGACCTTGGTGCGCTTTTTCCAGGGGACGCCGACCATCCAGTCGATGTAATTGCGCACCACCGTGGCCTCCGCCGACATCGGCGACATCAGCTTGAGCTTGTTCAGCTCGGCCTCGGCCTTGGCCTTGGCGGCCTCAGGCATGCCGGCCTTGTCGATTTTGCGCGCCAGCTCTTCAATCTCGTTGGGCACGTCTTCCATTTCCCCCAGTTCCTTCTGGATGGCTTTCATCTGCTCGTTCAGATAATACTCGCGCTGGTTCTTTTCCATCTGCTGCTTGACGCGGCCGCGGATGCGCTTTTCCATCTCCAGCATGTCGACCTCGTTTTCCATCAAGGTCATCAATTTTTCCAGCCGGCCGGCCACGTCGTTCATTTCGAGGATGGCTTGCTTTTCCTCGATCTTGATCGTCATGTGTGCGGCGATGGTGTCCCCCAGGCGGCTGGGGTCGTCGATGCCGGACAGCGAGTTCAGCACCTCGGGCGGAATGCGCTTGTTCAGCTTCACGTACTGGTCGAAGGTGTTGATGGCCGTCCTCGCCAGCACTTCGAACTCTTGCTCGGTCAGTTCCATCTGGTCGTGTAGCGGGGAGACCGCGGCGACATAGTGCTTGCCCGAGGCGCGGTACTTTTCGACCGCGCAGCGCTGGCTGCCTTCGACCAGGACTTTCACCGTGCCGTCCGGCAGTTTCAGCAATTGCAGGATGTTGGACAAGGTTCCCACTTCGTACAAATCTTGGAATCCCGGATCGTCGTTCTCCGCGTCTTTCTGCGCGACCAGCATGATCTGCTTGTTGTCGCGCATAGCGCTTTCCAGCGCCTGGATCGACTTGTCCCGGCCGACGAACAGCGGAATCACCATGTGCGGATAAACCACCACGTCGCGCAGCGGCAGCACCGGAACCCATTTTTCCGCGTGGGGTGTGTTTTCAGGCAATGCGTTTTCCATAAGGGGGCACCTTTGAGGTAGCGAGGGAGCAATTCGATGAATATGCGGCCCGGCCTTGCTTCGCAAGGGGCCTGGCCGCACCAAAAACCTCATCCTCCGAGCATGAGGAAAGCAGGATCGCCAAAGAAAGGAGCGTGGCGGGGAGGGGGCTTATTCCCGCGAGGCCAGTTGCTTCTCGTCGTTTTTGTAAATCAGGTAGGGCTGGGTTTCCCCCTTCACCACTTTTTCGTCGATGACTACCTTGGAAATGTGGTCCGTGGAGGGCAGCTCATACATGGTGTCGAGCAGGGTGTGCTCAAGGATGGTGCGAAGCCCCCGTGCCCCTGTCTTCCTTTCCATGGCGCGCTTGGCGATGGATTTGAGGGCGTCGTCGCGGATTTCAAGCTCGCAGCCCTCCATTTCAAACAACTTTCTATATTGTTTGACCAGGGCGTTCTTGGGCTCGGTCAAAATTTTGACGAGCGCCTCCTGGTCCAGCTCCTCCAGCGTGGCGACCACCGGCAGGCGGCCGACAAACTCGGGGATGAGCCCGTAGCGGATCAAGTCTTCGGCTTCCACGTCGGCCAGTATCTCGCCCACGTTGCGCCGCTCGTCCTTGCTTTTGACATCGGCGGAAAAGCCGATGCCGCCCTTGTCGGAGCGGGCACTGATGACCTTGTCCAAGCCGGCGAAGGCGCCGCCGCAAATGAATAGGATGTTGGCGGTGTTGACCTGCAGGAATTCCTGTTGCGGATGCTTGCGCCCGCCTTGCGGCGGCACCGAGGCGACGGTGCCCTCGATCAGCTTGAGCAGCGCCTGTTGCACGCCTTCGCCGGACACGTCGCGGGTGATCGACGGGTTGTCGGACTTGCGCGAAATCTTGTCGATCTCGTCGATGTAGACGATGCCGGACTCGGCCTTCGCCACGTCGTAATCGCATTTCTGGAGGATTTTCTGGATGATGTTCTCCACGTCCTCGCCCACATAGCCGGCCTCGGTGAGGGTGGTGGCGTCGGCAATGGTGAAGGGCACGTCCAGCAGCCGGGCCAGCGTCTCCGCCAGCAGCGTCTTGCCGGAGCCGGTCGGCCCGATCAGCAGGATGTTGCTTTTGGCCAGCTCGACTTCGTGCTTCCTGCCTTGCGAGCGTAGCCGCTTGTAATGGTTGTACACGGCCACCGCCAGGATGCGCTTGGCTTTTTCCTGGCCGATCACGTATTCGTCGAGGACGGTCTTGATCTCTTTCGGACGGGGCAGTTTGTCCGAATTGCTGGAGACGTTTTCCTGTAATTCCTCGCGGATGATGTCGTTGCACAGCTCCACGCATTCATCGCACACGAAAACGGCCGGCCCGGCAATCAGCTTTCTGACCTCGTGCTGGCTTTTTCCGCAAAAAGAACAGTAAAGAAGCTTTCCGCTTCCTTCCTTGCCGCTTTTGTCGTCACTCATAAATACCCCCTAACCTCATTCGGGTGCCCCGCTGTAACAAGGCATCGCTGTCATCACAATATGCGCCGCGCCGGCGGATTGCACGGCGCGCGCCCGCCAAGGGGCTCAGACCGCCGCTTGGCGGCTGCTGAGAACTTTGTCGATTAGACCATACTGGACGGCATCTTCACCACTCATGAAGTTGTCGCGGTCGGTGTCGAGTTGGATTTGTTCCAGAGGCTGGCCGCAGTGCTTGGCCAGGATCTTGTTCAGGCGCTCGCGCACGGCGAGAATCTCCTTCGCATGAATCTCAATGTCGCTGGCCTGGCCCGAGAAGCCGCCCAGGGGCTGGTGGATCATCACCCGCGAATGGGGGAGGCTGTAGCGTTTTCCGGCCGCGCCGCCCGCCAACAGCAGCGCGCCCATGCTGGCCGCCTGGCCGATGCACAGGGTGCTGACGTCGGGCTTGATGAACTGCATGGTGTCGTAAATGGCCAGGCCCGCCGTCACCACGCCGCCCGGCGAATTGATGTAGAGATGGATGTCCTTGTCGGGGTTTTCCGACTCCAGAAAAAGCATCTGGGCGACCACCAGGTTCGCCATGTAGTCCTCGACCGGCCCCACCAAGAAAATGACCCGCTCTTTGAGCAAGCGTGAGTAAATGTCGAATGCCCGCTCGCCGCGCGCGGATTGCTCGATGACAATGGGCACAAGCCCGCCTGCGGCATGGATGTCAGTGTGTTTCATGCGTTCTCCTAATGGGATGTTCGCGCCGGCTCATGCCTGGACGGCTTCGGCGGGCTGTTGCATCAGTTCTTTGAAACCGATGTTGCGCTCGGTGACGTTCGCCCTTGTCAGGATGAGATCGACCACCTGGTCTTCGATGACCATGTTTTGTACTTGGGTCAGTTGCTCTCGGTTGGAATAGTACCAGTTCACTACTTCCGCCGAATCTTCGTAGCTCAGGGCCAGTTCTTCGATGGTGGCGCGCACGCGGCCTGCGTCCACTTTGACCTGGTTGTCCTCGATGATCCGGTTGATCAGCAGGCCAAGGGCCACGCGGCGGCGGGCCAAGGGCTGGAAATGCTCTTTGGCGGCGGCCTCGTCGAAGGGCTGCTTGCGCTTTTTGGCCTCTTCTTGGTACGAGCCAACCAGGCTTTTCAATTCTTCATTGACCAGCACGTCGGGCAGGCTCAACCCCGCATTGCGGCTGTAGAGCTCTTCCATGACCGAATCTTTGGCCCGGGCGCCCAGCGCCCGTTTCATTTCCCGTTCCATGCTGGTTTTGATCTCGACGCGGAAGGCCGCGACGTCGCCGTTGTCGACGCCGAAATTCGCGACGAATTCCGCGTCCAGTTCGGGCAGGTGGCTTTGTTCGATTTTGACGACCTCGACCGAGAAATCGGCGGATTTGCCCGCCAGCCTTTCCACGCCGTAATCTTGCGGGAAGGCCAGGTTGAAGGACTTGTGGTCGCCGACGACGGTGCCGAGCAGCTCTTCCTCAAATCCGGGGATCAATTGGTTGGAGCCCAAAACCACTGGAAAGTTTTCGACTTTGCCATTGGTGAAGTCCTCGCCTTCCGCTTTGCCCTCGAAATGGACGGTGGCACGGTCGCCCAATGCCGCAGGTTGGTCGCTTTCCCGCCATGCCTTGCGCTGTTCGCGAAGGCGCAGCAGCATAGTGTCGACATCCTCTTCGGTCACCGCGCTGACGTAGCGGCCAACCTCCATCTGCTCTAGCGGAAACAGGACGAATTCTGGCATCACCTCGAAATTGGCCACGTATTTCAAGCCCTGTCCTTCCGGGGACGCTTCGGGCGTGATGCGCGGACCGGCCACGGGGTTCAGCTTTTCCTCGCGCACGGCGTCGTAAAAACTGGACTGGATCAGCTCCGCCAGCACCTCTTCGCGGACGCCCGGGCCGAACCGCTTCTGGATCACGCTTTGCGGTGCCTTGCCCGGACGGAAACCGTCGAGCTTGACTTTCCCCGCCAAGGATTTGAGTTTCTTGGAGACTTGTTCCTGGATCTTCTCCTCGGGAACCTGGACGGTCATCTTTCGGCTTAATTCAGATGTCGTTTCGATGGAAACTTGCATTTATGTTGGTCCTCAAACTGAACTTTTTGGATAAATTTTGGCGACGGCTAGCGCCAAGCGCGCCGCTCCGCCGTCTGCGTGAGCCTGGCGGGACCCACGGCGAGGACGGCCCGGGAGGCCGAAGCGCTTGTTGTTTGGTGCGAATGGAGAGACTCGAACTCTCAAGGGTTGCCCCACTGGAACCTAAATCCAGCGCGTCTACCAATTTCGCCACATTCGCGTGTGGAGTTTTGTGGGATTATACTCTGATTATCGGCGTTTGCCGACGCGAAATCGACCCACAGGCCGCGCGGGAGCCTGCAAGTCGGCCGCGCGGCCTGGGCAAAAGACAGTGAATCGGGCACCGCCCAGGCGCTATTATAAGAATCTCCCGCGACTTTTTCATCTTTTCGTCATGAACTCTCCCGCAAGCGCCTCGCCCGAGGCGGATGAAGGCGTCATCAAATTCGCGTTGGAATTCAACCGCGCCGGGCCGCAGGGCTGGGAAGCCATCGCGGAATTGAACGCCTGGCGGCAGCTTCTTTTCCGCCTTGGCCTGACCGGCCGCGACCCTGCCCGCTATGGCGGGCTGGCCTACGGCAATGTGAGCCGGCGCGCCGGTGGTCGGCGCTTCATCGTCAGCGGCACCCGGACGGGGGCGAAGCCATGCTTGGCCCCCGCCGATTATTGTCTGGTGCTGGATTTCGACTTGGCAAAAAACTTTCTGCGGGCCGAAGGGCCGGTGGAGCCGTCCTCGGAAGCTTTGACCCATGGCGCGGTCTATGACGCCGTTCCGCAGGCGGGGTGCGTCATCCATGCCCATTCGCCCGAAATCTGGCGCAATGCCAGGCCGCTGGGAATCCGCCTGACCGCCGCGGACATCGCGTATGGCACGCCGGCGATGGGCGTGGCGGTCGGGGAAGCGGCGGCCGGTTGCGCGGCGGGGGTGGTCGCGATGGGGGGGCACGAGGACGGGGTGCTCGCCTTTGCGGGCCAGCCGGGGCAGGCGGCCGGGTGCTTGTTGCAATGCCTGGCAAAAGCGCTGGAACTTGAACTGCGCGCCCAAGTCTTAGACGGCAAGCTGGACGGTCAAGCCGGGTAGTGCGCGGCTAGCCAGACGGTTTCGCTGTCCGCTTGCGTCCATTCCACCCGATGCCGCAGCCGGGCGGGAAGATAAACATAATCCCCCGGCCCCAATACCAGGGTATCCGTCTCTCCCTCGATGGACAATCCCGCCGCGCCTTTCAGCAAAACCACCCACTCGGCATGGTCTTGGTCGTACCATTCTCCAGCGGGAGTGGCGTGGCTGCGGGAGACGATGCGCTCCAGCCGGAAACCCGCCGTCTCGACTAGCGCGTCGAAATGTTCAGCGCCTGGGGCGGCGGGCAAACCATCAAACAGATTGCGCTTTTCCACGGGCCAGCCAAACTCTGGGTGAAACCTTTGGCAGGCGCTCCTCCTGGGGTGGAAGGGTGCTTGCGAAAGGCTCCGTGCCTTTGTGTTTGGCGGTTCTGCGGTAACGGGTGCGGTCCTCGAAAGCGGCGGGCCGGTTGACTTTGTGGGCGTGGCGGGCGACGGGGTTTCTCCTGCCTCCGCTCTCTGGCGGTTTGGTTTTTTTACTCATGTGGCGTTTCTCATAGAGGATCGTATTTTTGATGGCGCATACGGGGCCAGTTTGCGGGAGCGGTAAATACCTGTCGAAAGATATGCCTGCAATCCTTTGAATCTATTGCCAGTCCGCTCAATTGTGGGGATAGGCCTGGCCCATTGAGTTTTAAACCTAGGCGGGGATAGGCTTAAAGCTCCGTGCGGCGGCAAATAATCCAAGCAATTTCAATAGTTTGCGTTTTATACAGAATGCTTGGCCGCTGGCGGAGGTCAAATGACTGTCCTTCCCCCGCCCACGTGATGTCCTGTGTGCTAAAGGCAGGCCCTCCATTGCCGTGCAGGCAATGGAGGGCCTGCCTGCCGCCGCAAATGGGCGGCAGCGCCGCAATATCCTAATATTATACCGCAAACTCTTCCAGGCGACGGCCTTGTTCGACCAGCTCGCGCAGCCATTTCGGTTTCATGCCGCGGCCCGTCCATTTGTTGGCGGGATTGGCAGGGTTTTGATATTTTACCGCGACTTTGCCGCCTTTTCTGGGGGAGGCTTTGCTCGGGTCGGAGGGGAATTCAACGGTCACGCCGATAGACGCGGCGAGTTCCTTGATCTTCGCGATACCTTCTTTGCGCTTGCCTTCTTGCCGGTCTCGAAGCGCTTTTTGAGCGTTATCGATCATAGCGGCGAGCTGCGATTCGGAAAGTTCTTGCAGTTCACTCAAGTTGGTTGCCATGGGGCGCCTCTGTCAATTTTCAAGGGTTACAGGAATAGTTAGTCTTTCAACCAGACAGCTTCATTATAGGGGATTCTTTTCAGAATATAAACCCTGCCGTGCAAATATTTTTTCGGCGGAGCGATATGTCGGATCGGGGCTATCATGGGAGAAATCCTTGGCGCGGCCCCTAAGGCCGCCGCCCACCCCTTCCGGAAGCGGGAATCGTGGAGGAAACATCGCCTGCTATTGCGTAGAATATCCGCCATGCGCCCACGCCGGACGCCCCGCTCCCTTAGGACCCCCGAAGAAACGATATGAATAGGCCCACCCCCCAATCCCCGCTTTCCCCCCCGGTCATCGCAACACAGGACGACACGCAGACATGGACGGCGCTGCACGGCTGCGGCGACTCGCTTGCCTTGGCGGAGGCGGTGAAAAAAGACCACAGGCTTTACCTCGCCGTCACACCCGACATGCACACGATGCTGAGGCTTGAGCATGAGTTGCGCTTTTTCTTGGGGGGCGAATTGCCGGTGTTGCAATTTCCCGATTGGGAAACCCTGCCTTACGACGTGTTTTCCCCGTTGCCGGAGATCATCTCCCAGCGGATCAAGACCCTGGCCTGCCTGCCGGACATCCGCCGCGGAGTGCTGGTGGCCACGGCGGCCACGCTGATGCAGCGCTTGGCCCCGCGCACCCACATCCTGGCCAATAGTTTGGGGGTGAAGATTGGCGGCAGACTTAAAATGGACGAGACCCGCAGGCGTCTGGAAAGCGTGGGCTACCAATGCGTCTCCCAAGTCATGCGCCATGGCGAGTACGCGATACGCGGGGCCATCCTCGACTTGTTTCCGATGGGGGTTGGCGTCCCTTACCGCATCGAACTGTTTGACGAGGAGATCGAATCCATCCGCACTTTCGATCCGGAAACCCAGCGCTCCAAAGAGAAAGTCGATTCCATCAACCTGTTTCCGGCGCGCGAATTTCCTTTCGACGAGGAGGCCATCAAGCAGTTTCGCCGCCGCTACCGGACGCAGTTCGAGGGCTTGCCCGCGAATAACGCGCTTTACCAGGATGTCAGCAAAGGGATCGCCCCCGGCGGTGTGGAATACTATTTGCCGTTGTTCGTGGAGCGCACGGAAACCCTGTTCGACTACCTGCCCAAGGACGCCGCTTTTGTGTCGCGAGGGGAGGTGGAAACGGCGGCGGCGGATTTTTATGAGGAGGCGCAAACCCGTTTTGGGCTGCGCAAGGGCAATATCGACCGGCCCGCCGTGCCAGTGGACATGCTTTATTTAAATCCGGATGAACTGCGCGCCCGGCTGGACGCGCATCCGCGAATCCGCATCGTGGGCGAAGACGCCGAGGTGCCGCCGCCATCGACCCGCTTCGCCTGCCGCCCTTTGCCGAATCTCGCCTTGGACGCGAAGTTGAAACCGCCGGCCAAAGCCCTGCGGGATTTTTTGGAGGATTTCACCGGCCCCTGCCTGTTCGTGGCGGAAACCGCCGGCCATCGCGAAGCCTTGCTGGAAACCTTGGGCAAAAACGCCATCCGCCCCAGGGTGGTTGAATCCTGGCGGGATTTCATCCAGGCCGGCGATGAATTGTGTCTGCTGGTCGCACCCTTGGACCATGGCCTGTGGCTGACCGACCCGCCGCTGGCGATCATCACCGAAACCCAGCTTTCCGGCGAGAAGGTACAGCAGCGGCGGCGGCGCAAGGTCGTCGAGCGCGACCTGGGCGCGTTGATGCGCAACCTGGAGGAATTGGCGATCGGCTCGGCGGTCGTCCACACGGAACACGGCGTGGGCCGTTATTTGGGACTGCAAAGGCTGAACGTGGGCGGCATCGACGCCGAATTCCTCACGCTGGAATATGCCGGGGGCGACAAGCTTTACGTGCCGGTGTCTTCACTGCACCTGGTCAGCCGTTACAGCGGCGCGGGGGAGGAGGGCGCGCCGCTGCACAAGCTGGGCGGCGAGCAATGGGGCAAGCTTAAGCGCAAGGCGATGGAGCGCGCCCGCGACGTGGCCGCCGAATTGTTGGAGATTTACGCCAAGCGCGAGGCCAAGAAAGGCCATGCGTTTGAGACGCTGACCGACGACTACGCGGCTTTTGCCGCCGGCTTCCCGTTCGAGGAGACCCCGGACCAGGAGAATGCCATCCTCGACGTATTAAAGGACATGGCCTCCAAGCGTCCTATGGATCGGGTGGTCTGCGGCGATGTCGGCTTCGGCAAGACCGAAGTGGCGATGCGCGCCGCTTTTATCAGCGCGCACAACGGCCGGCAAACGGCGGTGCTGGTGCCCACCACCTTGCTGGCCCAACAACACTACCAGAATTTCCGCGACCGCTTCGCCGACTGGCCGCTGCGGGTGGAGGTCATGTCCCGTTTTGTCGGCAAGAAGCAGCAGGAACAATTTGCCCAGGCCGCCGAGGAGGGCAAGATCGACATCCTCATCGGCACCCACAAGCTTCTGCAAAAAGACATCCACTTCAAAAATCTGGGGCTGGTCATCATTGACGAGGAACACCGGTTTGGCGTCGCGCAAAAAGAGCATTTCAAGAAGCTGCGCAGCGAGTTGGATTTCCTGACCCTCACCGCCACGCCGATCCCGCGTACCTTGAACATGGCTCTGGGCGGTTTGCGCGACATCTCCATCATCGCCACCCCGCCGCCGAACCGCCACGCCATCCAGACCTTTGTCAGCGAATGGTCGGACGCGCTGGTGCAGGAGGCCATCCTGCGCGAAATTAAGCGCGGCGGGCAGGTGTATTTCCTGCACAACAAGATCGAAACCATGGAGAAGATGCGGCGCGAACTGGAGCGGCTGGTGCCCCAGGCCCGCATCCAGCATGCCCACGGCCAGATGCCGGAGAGCGAGTTGGAGCGCATCATGCAAGACTTTTACCACCAGCGCTTCAACGTGCTGCTGGCCACTACTATTATAGAAAGCGGCATCGACGTGCCCAGCGCCAACACCATCCTCATCAACCGCGCCGACCAGCTCGGCCTGGCCCAGTTGCACCAGTTGCGCGGACGGGTGGGGCGCTCGCACCACCGCGCCTATGCTTATTTAATGACCGCGCCGAAGACGCTCATTTCCGGCGACGCCGTCAAGCGCCTGGAGGCCATCGAAGCCTCGGGCGAGCTGGGCGCGGGCTTTTTGATTTCCTCCCACGACATGGAGATCCGCGGCGCGGGCGAATTGCTCGGCGACGAGCAAAGCGGCGAAATCCACGAAATCGGCTTCAGCCTGTACTCGGAATTGCTGGAGCGGGCAGTGAACGCGCTGAAGTCCGGCAACCAGCCCGAATTGGACGCGCCGATGGACACAGGGCCTGAGATCGACCTGCAAAGCCCGGCGCTGATCCCGGACGACTACTTGTTCGACGTGCATGCCCGCCTGGTGCTGTACAAGCGCATCGCCAACGCCAAAAACGAGGACGCCATGCGCGCGTTGCAAATCGAGATGATCGACCGCTTCGGCCTGCTGCCGCCGCCGACCAAGACCCTGTTCGCGATCACCCAGCTTAAACTGCTGGCCGAGCCTTTAGGCATCCGCAAGATCGAGGCGGGGCCGGCCGGCGGGCGCATCCTGTTCAAGCCCAAGCCCAACATCGATCCTGTCCAGATCATTTTGCTGATCCAGCAACAGCCCAAGATCTACAAGCTGGACGGCCCGGACAAGCTGCGCTTCATCCAGCCTTTCACCGATGCGGAAAGCAAGATCGAGTTTGTGACGGCGTTGTTGGAGAAATTGAAAGGGGAGGCGTGATGGGGCGTCGGCGTCCCGCCAGCTCTTTGAATGCCGGTGATTTACCTGTCCGCTGGGCAAGCCGTTGCATCGTTTGCCCACGCGAGCCCGGCGCAGACGTTGTGTTTGCTCCGCTGAATGGTGTTGATCCACTCGGCGCGTCGTTGATGCGCGCCTGCCAGCCCGCGCCGGGCGGACTGAGGCGCGTCCAGTCGGCATTCTCTTCGCGTCAATGCCCCCATACGCGGCGGTGTACGACCCGGCGACCGGAACCTGGATAGCCACCGGTGCCATGGCCGCAGCACGATACCGCCACACATCCACTTACCTAGCGAACGGTAAGGTTCTCGTCGCGGGGGGAACCAACAGCAGCGCCGCCCTCGCCAGCGCGGAGTTATTCAGCCAGAACGTGGCCCCGCTGCCGGACTTCATCGTGACCGGCATCACGCTGACGCCTGTCTCGCCCGAGATCAACGCCGCCTTCACCGCCAAGGTGACGGTCAAGAACCAAGGCAAGAGCGCCGGCAATGGCGGCAGTCTGCTGGTCTGGGCCAATCAAAGCGCGACCCCGTTGTGCGGCGCCAGCGCGGACAAGTCGGTGGCGGTGGGCACGTTGGCCGCCGGGGCCAGCAAGACCTTGACCTTCACCGGACTCAAAGACGCCATTGCCGGCGTGAAGACGCTGCGCACCTTTGTCGATGGCGGTTGCGCCACGCTGGAAAGCAACGAAAGCAACAACCAACTGACCCTGAGCTACCGGGTGCATGGCCTGCAACCGGATTTCGTGGTCGGCCCGGCGACCTTGAACCCTGCGTCCCCCACGGCCAACAGCGCTTTCACCGCGACTGTGACCGTCACCAACCAGGGTACGGTGGCAGCGGACGGCGGCTATCTGGATGTCTGGGCCGACCAGGCCAACGCCCAGCCCTGCAGTGCCGACGGCGACGCTTGGGGCCAGGTCGGTAGCGTCGCGGCGGGCAAGTCCAAGACGGTCAAAGTCACACTGCTGGCGGGGACGGCGGGCGTGAAGACGCTGCGGGCGTTCGTGGACAGTTGGTGCGGAACGCTCGAATCGAACGAAGGCAACAACCAGTCCACGACGGGCTACACGGTGAAGTGACGCTGAGGCGCGACGGGGTTTGCAACCAATGCCGTTAAGTTAAGCCGTTCGTGGTGAGCCCTTCGGCTACGCTCAGGCGAGCCTTGCCGAACCATGAACAGCTTAACTCTCAACAAGGTAGGATTTTCCGTCCACCCTTCGACAGGCTCAGGGCGAACGGAAAATCCTTAACTTAACGGCATTGGTTGAATAACCCGCCCCTCAAGCTAAAGTTGGGACGTATGGGCTTGCAGTCCTCCGATGGCTTCATGCCGCAGGATGTAATTCCTCGCGGATCACCTCGCGCAACGCTTCCTTCAAGCTGTCGGCCTCCAATGCCCTGCGCAAGGTGTCGTTGATGAGCGTCTGGTAGCCGCGTCCGCCTGCCCTGGCTTTGTATGCCCGCACCACCGCCTCGTCCAGCATGATCGTGATACGCTGCTTGCCGATGCCCAGCCCCGGCAATGCCTCGGCCAGCGGGCGTAACTCGACGAAGCCGGCGGTGTCCAGTTCCGGGCTGTCCTCGTCCGGCACGTCGGCCAAGGGCGCGGCGTCCGCCGCCACCCAGTCGATTTTAGGGGGGGCTTGCAAATTTCGTTTGCTCACGTCGGTTTGCCTTTCTGAAAGAGACGAGGTGGACATGGCCGGGCGCGGGAACGCAAAACACCACCACCATCAAGCGCCCGTCTATCGTGTTGTAACCGATGAAGCGCCGCTCCGGGTATGCCTTGCGGGTGTCTTCGCGCACCCGCATGTTGCCGTCGAACATCACCTGGGCCGCCAGCAAGGGCAAGCCTCGGTCGCGGATGTTGGTTTCGTTCTTGAGAGGGTTGCAGGTGAATTTCATGCCGAACTATACATATATGAATATGCATAGGCAAGTGCCGGATAGCCGCGCCGGTCTGGGAGCGTCATTCCGCTGCCCGAAACCCAGCGGTCGAATGCCTGCCTGAGGTTCTGGACACGACGCAATCGAGACGGTGGTGCAACCTGACATTGTGGTGGTTTGCGACGAGGCGAAACTGGACGAGGTCGGTTGCCGAGCTTGGAAATCCAATGGACTTTTATGACACAATAACAGATTAAAAAAAGGATAGACCGATGAATGAATTCCCCCTCAGCCAGCGCATGGCCACCGTGCAGTCTCCGATTATCCCCGTCGTCGGCGAGTGGGTGCGCGCCCATCCGGGGACGGTTTCGCTAGGGCAGGGCATGGCCTGGTACGGGCCGCCGGCGTCGGCTTGGACGCGGGTGCGGGATTTTTTTGCCGAGCCGGCCCATCACAAATACGGCCCGGTGCAGGGCATCCAGCCTTTGCAGGACATGATCGAGCGCAAGCTGGCGCTGGAAAACGGCACGAGCCTGGCGGGCCGTAAAGTGGTGGTGACGGCGGGCGCGAACATGGCGTTTCTGAATGCTTTGTTTGCCATCGCCGACCCGGGCGACGAGGTCATCCTGCCCTTGCCGTATTACTTCAACCAGGAAATGGCGATCCGCATGTTGAATTGCCAGCCGGTGGCGGTGCCCACCGACGCGGATTTCAGGTTGCGGCCGGAGGCGATTCGTGCCGCTATCACCCCGCGCACGCGTGCCGTTGTGACCATTTCCCCGAACAACCCCAGCGGGGCGGTGTACGCCGAGGCGGATCTGCGCGCGGTCAACGCGCTGTGCCAAGAGGCCGGTATTTATCACATTTCCGACGAGGCTTACGAGAATTTCGTCTATGGCGAGGCACGGCATTTCTCGCCGGGTTCGATTGAGGGTTCGCAGGCGCACACGATTTCCCTGTATTCCCTGTCCAAAGCCTATGGCTTCGCCAGTTGGCGCATCGGCTATATGGTGATTCCGGAAGCCTTGTATCCGGCGGTGTTGAAGGCGCAGGACACCAATTTGATTTGTCCGCCGCTGGTGTCGCAACACGCGGCGCTGGGGGCGCTGGAGGCGGGTTCGCAGTATGCGCAGGACAAGCTGAAAACCACGGCGAAAGTGCGCGAGATCGTGCTGAACGAATTGGAGGCGGTGCGGGATTTCTGCCACATACCGCCGGCGGACGGGGCTTTTTATATTCTATTGAAGGTGGAAACGGAGACGGATTCGTTGGCACTGGCCGAGCGGCTGGTGCGTTCACACGGCGTGGCGGTGATTCCCGGCGCGGCTTTCGGTTTGGACGGGGGCTGTTATTTGCGCATCGCCTACGGCGCGTTGGACGAGGCCACCGCCGCGCTGGGGGTGTGGCGGCTGGTGGACGGTTTGAAGGCGAACCGATAACATCCCTTGAAGGGATGTTATCGGTCAATGGGCGTCAGCGTTTGGGCTGGATTTGAGTGAAACGCAAAGGCTGCTGCCGGCCTTTGGAATAGATCAGCAGGTAGGGGCCTTCCTGGCTGAAGCGTTCGGCGTTGCGCAGCGCGTCCAGGTAGTTCAAATCTTGGTTGGCGAGGGCGGAGCCCATGCAGGCCATGCGGGTGGAGCCCATTTGGCCGAAGTGGATGTTGTCGCCGCGGATGTCCACCGATCCGAAGAACCGGTTGCAGGTGCTGTTGCCCGCGACTTTGCCCGCTTCGGGAAAAGCCAGGGTCGCCTGTGCCCGGTCCAGCACGCCCCGGCCGGCCAGATCCTCCAGCAGCCATTCCGTCTTCAGCAAATTCGGCGGCGAGGGTTTGGTCTGCGCGTCCGCGCAGGCGGCCAGCAGGGCGATAGGTAACAGGGCGGCGATTTTGAATTTGGACATGCCGGCTTTAAAACCCTTGCGCTTGTTTGAACACGCCGCCGCCGATGTCCTTGGTGGTATAGCCACTGGTCTCAAAGAATACGTTGATCGTCGCGGTGCCGGCATGCCAGGTGTAGACGATGGCTTGCGAGTTGCGGTAGGTGAGGGCCGGATCATATTTGCAGCCCAAAATCTGGATGACTTGGGTGATGTTCATGCCCAGGCCGATCGCGTTATACCGGGGGGAGGTTATATTGTCGTTGCCGCAAGTGTCCGGTATCCAAGGTTGGCTCGATCCTATGCCCAGCACATAATAATTGCCCAGGAACACCGAGACATTATTAAACTGTGTTCCGTTCACGACCACGCTGTCAAGGGTCAAGACATTGTTGTCGGCGTTAAACGTGTCGATCGCGTGGGCGGCCGGGACAAGCCCTCCCAACAAGAGTGCGAGTGCGGCAAGATGTTTTTTCATGGTTGTCCTCGTCAATAAAAAGCGCTGCGCAAACAGCCTTGCAGGCGTGGCGGATGGGGAAGCCCGGGGCAGGCTTGCGACTTGCCCAGCCTATATCCATTAAGCGGTTCAAATCATACTCCCGGCGGGGGGAAAGGGAAAGTCCCCTCCCGGCCGGGCGTTTGACGCATAGAAGGCGATAAGAATCAATGCCCGGCGTAGACATTCCAGACGCTGTTGTCGTCGCAGCCGTCATTGGATTCCGCGTTGACCCGGAACCACACTTTCCCTGTGGTGACCGGCGCTTTCAAGCGTCCTTGGATCAGCCATTGGCCGCTGCGCTGCGGGGTGACGCTGACCTCCACCGGTTCGTTGTTCGCCCACACTTTGATGGTGTCGCGGTCGGTGTTGTCCGACGCGGTGACGGAAAAGTCCTGGATGGCGGCGACTTTGGCGTCCTTGGTCGGCGTCTGGTCGAAGAAAGCCGGCGGCGCGCAGTCGAGGATGACCCCGCCGTGATGGCTGAGGCGGGAGCCGGCGGAGGCCGCGGACGAGGCGCAGGCCAGGGCGAGGAAACTTAGGGCGATAGTGTGGCGGGTCATGTCGAAGCCTCTTTTTTTGGTTATATTCTGATGGTCGTGACGCCCGGCGGGGGTTGCAATCCGCCGACGGCGCTATAAGCTAGCGCAAAAACCGGCCGGCCGACAGCGCCCGCCGCCCGCCAACCTTTGTGAACCGTCCAGCCATGCCGCACCCGACCCGCGCCCTTAGCATCCCCGCCGACGAGATTGAGATCAGCGCCATGCGCTCGCAAGGGGCCGGCGGGCAGAATGTGAACAAGGTGTCCAGCGCCGTGCATTTGCGCTTCGACATTCGCGCCTCGTCCCTGCCCGAAAGCCTCAAGGAGCGGCTGCTGGCCTTGCGCGACCAGCGCATCACCGCTGAGGGCGTGGTGCTGATCAAGGCGCAGCAGCACCGCAGCCAGGCGTTGAACCGCCAAGACGCCCTTGCCCGGCTGCATGGGCTGGTGCAAAGCGTGGCCCGGCCGCCGCGTCCGCGCAAGCCCACCAAGCCGACGCTGGGCTCTAAAAAACGGCGATTGGAGGCGAAAGGCCAGCGCGGCCAGGTGAAGGCGTTGCGCGGGAAGGTGGTCGATTAAGCCTCGCCAGGGTTATGGGCGTTCTGTGGCGAACAGGCCTTTGATCACGTCGGCCAGCGAATAATGCGCGAGGTCGCGAAACTCTCCCGCGTCGAAAAAACGGCCATAGCAGGTTGGGCAGCTTTTTGGGCATTTCATTCGTAAACCTTTTAATAGACGTGAAAACTGCTCGCCGCCTGGGCGCTTGGGGTGCCCAGGCTAGACGCTTGCGGGAGGGATTCAATGCCGGTGCGGGCAGTTGCCGGCCATGCCGCATTGCCCGGCGGAGCTGGGCGCGGCTTTGTGTCCGCCGCTGTGCACCGCCGGGGCGGACAGCTTCTTTTTCGCCTCCCCGCCGCATTCGGGGCAAGGCGGCGCGGCCTCGCTGATTTTATGCATGGCGGTGAAATCTTTTTTGCAGGATTGGCATTGGTAGTCGTAGGTGGGCATGGCTTTGCTCCCGAGTTTAAAAAGCGCTTATTATATAAGGAATCAAAACGGCTTGATCACCGCCAGCAGCACGATGGCGAACAGAAACACCACCGGGACTTCATTGATCCAGCGGTAGAAGATGTGGCTGTGGATGTTGCGGTCGTGCTTGAAATCCATCAGCCACTTGCCGCACCAGGCGTGGTAGGCCACCAGCAGCACCAGCAAGGTGAGTTTCAGGTGCAGCCAGCCTGAAGTCCGGTAAGCCTCCCAGGCGTAATCGGCGAGCATCCACACGCCGAACACCAAGGTCAGCACCATCCCCGGCGTCATGATGCCGAAGTATAGCTTTCGCTCCATGATCTTGAAACGCTCGACGCTGACCACGTCGGAAGCCATGCTGTGGTAAACGAACAGGCGGGGAAGGTAAAACAACCCGGCGAACCAGGTCACCATGAAAATCAAATGGAATGCCTTGAGCCACATGTCTAGCCTTATTCTTAGCGGTGGTTCGATGGCCCGCCCGGGCGTGCGCGCCCCTTGCGCCCGGCCGCGGCGCTAGCCGCAGCAGGCTGCAAGGGGGCGCGTTTGGCCGGTCAAGCGTCCAATTGCTGGATGCCGTCGAGGAACCAGGTCGGTTGCTTGCTGGTTCTGGAACGGATGAAATGCCATACTTCCCGCACCGGCGTGGGCGGCTCGCCTGCGGACTCGCGCAGAACCACATCGAACAGCACGGTGGCTTCACGGTCGCCGCCGACATCGCCGACTTCCAATATCTCGGCTTCCACTTTCAGCAACTCGGTGCGGTTTTCGCCCGTGCGCTGGCGGATTTGCGTCTGCAATTCGGCGAACACCTGGTCGGTGCAGAGGCCGCGCAACTCGGCGAGGTCGCCCTGGTCCCAAGCCTGTTGCAGGTGGGTGTAGGCGGCTTTCGCGCCTTTCAAGAAACCGGCGGCGTCGAAGTCGGCGGGCCAGGCGGCGGCGGAAGGCTTGAAGCCGGCAGCTGTGACGCCTGCGCGGTTGGGCAGCACGTCGGTGTTAAAGCCGGGCCGTCCCGGGTTGCCGGTCGCGCTGCGCTGATAAGTTTGACCATAATCCTCATCCGCTTGGCGATAGGCAGGCCCGCCCGTGGCCGGCTGCCCCGCGCCTGTTGGGCGGCGCGCGGCGAACAGCTTGAACAGCAGGAAAGCGACCCCGGCGAACAGCAGGATGTCCATCAAATTGATGCCCTCGAACGCGCCGCCAAAGAACATCGCGCCCAGCAGGCCGCCCAGGGCCAGGCCGCCGAGCATGCCCATCATGCCGCCGCGGTTGCCCATGGCGGCGCGGGCCGCCTGGTTTTGTTGCGACGCCATGGACGGCTGGTAGCCGGGCTGTTGCGTAGGGCTGGCACTGGGCCGGCTGTAAGGCGTGCTGTAGGAGGGCCGGCTGCCGAAGGACTTGCCGCCGCCCATCCGCGCGGCGTAGGCTTCGCCCGCCCCGGCGGTCAGCAGGGTGAAGGCGATCAAAACGCTCAGCAGAAATCCGCTTGCTTGTTTCATAGGTTTCTCTTGGGTGGTGGAAAAATTGTTCGCTGGTGTCAAATCTAGCCGATGATCTCGGTCAACGCGGAATCTAACGTCGCGTGGCGGAACGGGAAGCCGGCTTCTTGCATGCGTTTAGGCACGGCCCGTTGGCCTTCCAGCAGCAAGCCGCCCATTTCGCCCATTGCCAGTTTCAGCAGGAAGCCCGGCACGAACAGGAAGGCCGGACGGCGCAAATGCCTGGCCAAGGCGGCGGTGAATTCGCGGTTGGTGACGGGGTCGGGGGACACGCCGTTGAACACGCCGCTCAACTCGGGCTTCTCCAGCAGCCATTCGAGCATCGCCACCAAATCCCGGCAATGAATCCACGGCATCCATTGCCGCCCATCGCCAAGCCTCGCGCCCAGCCCCAGCCGGAAGGAAGGCAGCATGCTCTTTAGCATGCCGCCATGGGGCATCAGCACCAGCCCGAAGCGGACGACGCACAGCCGCACGCCAAACGGGCTGGCGCGGCTTGCGGCCTGTTCCCAGCCGGCGCAGAGCGCATGGGCGAAACCGCCGGCGCCGGGCGATTGCTCGTCGATGATCCGCTCGCCGCCGTCGCCGTAATAGCCCACGGCGGAGGTGTTGATCAGCACGGCCGGCTTGTGTTCGGCCCGGGCGATGAAATCCACCAGTTGTCCGGTCAGTGTGACGCGGCTGTCCCATAAAATCTTTTTCCGCTTTTCAGTCCAGTATGGCCCAATCACCGGCCCGCCCGCCAGGTTCACCATCGCGTCGAAGCGTGCCGAGGCCGGCAGGTCCGCCAGGGAGGCGAGGGCGGCGACGCCCGCGCCGCAGATCGCCGGGACTTTTTCCGGCTTGCGGCTCAACACCGTCAGGCGGTGGCCTTTTTCTGCCAGCGCCCGGCACAGCACCCGGCCAATAGACCCGGTTCCGCCCGTGATCAAAATATCCATCGTGGCTTCCTCTTTTTAAAATCGTTGGCTTGCCTCGATAGACAGGCCGGCGGGGGTTTCTATCCCCGCCAGGCGCGAACCTAGTCGCGCGCCGCGCGAAACATCCACCCGGCCAACGCCGCCGCCACGAACGCCGCCGCCAGCGACCAGGGCAGGGGAATTTCGAACCCGCCGATGACAACCGGCCAGCCCAGCCAATAGCGCAGCCCGTGCAGCAGCGCGGCCACGGAAAAAACCGCCCCGGCCACCCACAGCGCGGGTTTGGCGGAGGCGTATTCCGCCGCGTATTCCAGCGACGGCTCTTCCGGCTCCGCCAGTCCCGGTTCTTGTGTCCGCTGCTTCAGCGCTTTTTTCCGCGCCTTGTCGAGTTCGCGGGCCTTGGCTTTCTGCTGTTGCTTGTATAAGGCGATGCCTTTTTCGATCCCCTTGGCAATCAGCTTGGTCTGTTCTTTGGTCTGGCCCGGCGTCAGCGTGCTTTTGGCGGCGCGCAGCGCCTCCTCTTGCAGGCGTTGTTCGGCCAGCTCTTTGGCTGAGGGCGGTTTTGCCTGGCTCATATCGAATGACCTGTCAATTCGTCAACGCAGGGCGGCGTCAAACCGGAAACCATCTCATCCCCAGTTTGAACAGATAAAAGCATAATTCCAAAGTCGCTAGGACCAGGATCACATCCAGCACTTTGCGCACGGGTAACAGCCTTAAGGTAATTGAAGTTTGTGACATTATACCCGAAGAAGGGGGCGCTGGAATTTCAGGCCCGCCAAACGCAGCAAAGCCGGGAGAAACAAGCCGATGACGACAAAACCCAACCCAGGCGATTCCGCGCCCATCGCCCATGTCCGCCAAGACGAGCAAGGGGATGGCACCTCCACCCCCTTGAAGGCCATTTGCAAGGCGTGGCCGGCCTGGCGGGCGGCTTTGCGCAAAATTTCGGCGCGGAAGAATGGGCCAAGCTGGCGGGACTTTGGCATGATTTAGGGAAATACCGTCCGGCGTTCCAAGGCTATATCCGCAAAAAATCCGGCTACGACCCGGAAGCACATATCGAAGGCGGCAAGGGGCGGGTGGATCACTCCACCGCCGGGGCCAGCCATTGCGGATTTTCTCGACACCGAAGCCTTCATGGAGCCCGGCAAGGATCGGCCGCGCGGCATGGAAGGGATCGCGTTGGCGGCCATGCTGGAACAGTTCAACGCCCACCTGGCCGAGAAATGCGCAAAGGCCGAGGAGACCCAGGTTAACCGCGTTCGCGCCGACGTGCTGGCGCAATGCCGGGCAAAAGCCCAGGCAAGGCTTCGGCTGGACGTTGACGGGCTGGAAGGTGTTCGGGAAATCATCGCCGAGCCGGCAGCGCTGTACCGTGGCTTGCGGTGGGTGGAGGTCGTCCCTCCCGAGGATTTCAGCATTCCCGAAGACTGGCCCGCGATGGCCGATAAAATCAGCCAGCACCGGCAAATCCTCGCCATCGTCAACCGCCGCGGCGACGCCCGCGAGCTTGCCAAACGACTGCCGCAGGCCGTGCATCTGTCCGCCAACCTGTGCGGCGAGCATCGCTCCAGGCTGATCCGCTATATCAAATGGCGGCTGAAAAAAGGTTGCGCACTGTGCGTGGTCAGCACCCAATTGATCGAAGCCGGGGTTGATGTGGATTTCCCCGTCGTGTTCCGCGCCTTCGCCGGGCTGGACTCTATCGCCCAAGCCACCGGGCGTTGCAACCGGGAAGGGAAATTGCCGGATGGGCCGGGCCGAGTCTTCGTCTTCAACCCGCCCCAACCCTCGCCCCTCGGATTGTTGCGCAAAGTCGAGAACACCGCCAAGGAACTGCTCTGCCGATAACCTCCAGGAACCACTGACGCCCGAGTTATTCGCGCGTTATTTCAGACTCTACTACAGCAAGCTCAACAATCTCGACAAACAAGGCATCCTCGATTTGCTTTGCAAGGATGAGCGTCAATGCCAGTTCCAATTCCGCAGCGCCGCCGAAAAATTCAAGCTCGTCGACGACCAAGCCCAGCAATCCATCATTGTCCGTTATGGCGAGGCGGAACAATGCATTCGTTTTGCCTGAAAGTCTTCGGCGAAAACGCCTGCTTCACCCGGCCCGAGATGAAAGTCGAGCGGGTCAGTTACGATGTGCCGACCCCCTCCGCCGTCCGCGCCATTTTCGAGGCGATCCTGTGGAAGCCTGCGATCCGCCGGCAAGTCACCAACATCGAAGTGCTGAAACCCATCCGTTGGTCTTCCGTCTGCCGCAACGAAGTCGGCGCGGTGGCTTCGTCGCGCACTGCGCAAACCGCGATGCAATCGGGCCGGGGCGGGAGCTGGGCTTGCATGTCGAAGAGGAGCGCCAGCAGCGCGCCGGGCTGTTTTTGCGCGACGTGGCATACCGGTTCCATGCCTATTTCGAGATGACCGCGCAACGGGGGCCGGATGATTCGCCGGAGAAATTCCGCAAACGGTTTCTGGTTCCGCAGGCCGTCAAGCGCACTGTCGGCGTCGCCGCCAATTTATTGTGGGACAACGCGGCTTATGTGCTGGGCGCGGACAACAAAGGCAAGCCCGAACGCCTAGCCGAGCAAACCCAAGCCTTCAAACAAGACATCGTCAATTTGCGGCTTGAAGACGAACCGAGGGTGGAAGCTGTGCTGCGGTTTCTGGACAGCGGAGAAGAAAAGGACAAGGCCAAAGCGGCGGCGGCGCAATGGCCGGAGATATTGGAAAAAGGGGCCAATCTCGCCTTCAGGCTGGCAGGCCGTGAAGGGCTGGTTTGCCAAGGCGAAAAAGCCCGCGCCGCCCCGGCCAAACGCGCCGAAGGCGAAGAAGGCGTGGAAACCGCCACTTGCCTGGTTTCCGGCGAGTAAGACACGACCGAACGCCTCCATGCCGCCATCAAAGGCGTGGGGGGGCGCGCAGTCGGTTGGGGCTAATGTCGTTTCTTTCCAGAAAAATAGGGGGTTTGATTCTTATGGAAAAGAGCAAGGCTTCAACGTCCCCGTCGGCAAACGCGCCGCCTTCGCCTACACCACCGCGCTGAATCATCTGCTCGCCAAAGATTCCAAACAGCGCTTGCAAGTCGGCGATGCTTCCACGGTGTTCTGGGCGGAAAAGGCCAGCACTATCGAACCGGTCGCGGTGTTTCAAACCTTGATGCGCCTGAAAAACCACCATTTGTCCAAACTCGAAAACTGGGGCAGGGCGGTGAATCTGGAAAGGCTGGTTGGCGAAATCATGGACGGCGTGAATAATTTTCCACCCGTGTTGTCCCTGCCCAACCAAGGCCGCTTCACGATTGGCTATTACCACCAACGCCAAGCCTTGCTCACCAAGCAAAGCTAGTTTCAAGTTACCACGCGGCGCGTCACTGCCATTAAGTTAAGGATTTTTCCGTTCGCCGCCCTGAGCCTGTCGAAGGGTGAGCGGAAAAATCCAACTCATTGGAAGTTAAGCCGTTCATGGTTCGATAAGCGCACCACGAACGGCTTAACTTAGTGACAGTGACGCGGCGCGTGGAAACGAGAAAAACAAACCTCAAGGAGAGAAACCCCAATGCCCCAACCCATCCAAAACCATTACGATTTCGTTTTGCTGTTCGAGGTGAAAGACGGCAATCCCAACGGCGACCCGGACGCGGGCAATTTGCCGCGTTTGGACGCCGAGACCGGCAACGGTTTAGTGACCGATGTTTGCCTGAAACGCAAAATCCGCAATTTCGTCCAATGCGCCAAAGGCGTGGCAAAAGAACCCCGCGCCTTGCCGGTCGGCGAACAGCGCTACGAGATTTACGTCAAGGAAAAAGCCGTCCTCAACCAGCAAAACACGCGGGCTTACAGCGCCTTGGGCGTGGATCTGAGCGCCGACGAAGGCAGGCGCAAAGGCGGCGACAAAGTGGACGAAGCCCACCGCTGGATGTGCCAAAACTTCTTCGACGTGCGGACGTTCGGCGCGGTCATGTCCACCGGCATCAACTGCGGCCAAGTCAGAGGCCCCGTGCAACTAACCTTCGCCCGCTCCGTCAGCCCCATCATCGCCCTGGAGCATTCCATCACCCGCATGGCCGTCGCCACCGAGGCCGAGGCGGAGAAGCAGGGCGGCGACAACCGCACGATGCAGCACAAGCACACCGTGCCGTATGGCCTCTACCGCGCCCACGGCTTCATCTCCGCCCACCTCGCCCAGCAGACCGGTTTTTCCGAGGACGATTTGGAGCTGCTGTGGCAGGCGTTGGCGCAGATGTTCGAGCATGACCGCTCCGCCGCGCGCGGCGAGATGGCGACGCGGGGTTTGTATGTGTTCAAGCACGTGGGTACCGACGGCGACGAAACCCGGCGCAGGCAGCAGGCCATGCCCGGCGGCGTCCCGGCGCACAAGCTGTCTGACCTCATCAACGTGGAGCGGAAGGATGAAACCCGCCCGCCGCGCAGCTTCGTCGACTACGCGGTGGCCGCGCCGGCCGCCGGAGCCTTGGGCGGGTTTCCCGGCGTCAAGTTGTGCATCCCCGGCGTCTAAGCCCGCAAATCGTGGGAGCGCTTTGCAAGCGCGACTGCCGGTATCGGTCGCGGTTAAAAACCGCTCCCACGAAAGGAGTTGAATCCATGAACGATTCGCCAGACCCCATCCCCCTCTCCGCCCTCCAGCATTACAGCTACTGCCCGCGCCAGTGCGCGCTGATCCACCAGGAGCAGACGTTCAAGGAGAACGTCCACACTCTGCGCGGCCAGCGCGTCCACGAGCGGGTGGACGAGCCGGACACCCGTTGCGAGGACGGCGTCCGCATCGAGCAGGCCCTGCCGCTGTTCTGCGACCGGCTGGGCTTGTCTGGCAAGGCGGACATCGTCGAGTTCCTGCCCGACGGCACGCCGCGCCCGGTCGAATATAAATATGGCCCGCGCCGCGCCGAGGCGCATGACGACATCCAAGTCGCCGCCCAAGCCCTTTGCCTGGAGGAAATGACCGGCAAGCCCATGGCCGAGGGCGTGGTCTACCACCACAGTTCCCGGCGCAGGCGGACGGTTGCGATCACCCCGCAGTTGCGCGCGCAGGTGGAAAGCCTGGCGGAGGCCGTGCGCGGGCTTATGCAAGGCGGGCCTCTGCCGCCGCCGACTGACCAGCCCGAACGTTGCCGGGGCTGTTCCTTGATGGATGTGTGCCAGCCGGAACTGGTCGGTGCGCGGCGGCCACTGGATGCCATGGCGCAGACCTTGTTTGAGCCCGACGACGGTTACGTGCACTAATAAACAAGCCAGGGGAAGCAATTTTAACTGCCGTTCGCCCTGAGCTTGTCGAAGAGCGGGCTTCGACAGGCTCAAGACAGGCTTAATTCCGGCCTACTCTGGATGGGTCGATTTGGCCATGGCCTGCTGGATTTTATCCTTGTCTAGCGCAGGCGCGAACAGTTCGATGAAATCATACATGAAGTCGCGGATGAACAAATCCTTGCGCAAGCCGATTTTGGTGATGCTGGAGCCGAACAGGTGGCTGGCGTCCAAGGCGACGAGGTCGGTGTCGGCGACAGGGTCGTAGGCCATCGTGGCGACGATGCCCACGCCCAAGCCTAGCCTGACATAGGTCTTGATCACGTCGGCGTCGACGGCGGTCAAGGCCACTTGCGGATGCAGATGTTTTTTCTCGAACGCCTTGTCCAGTTGCGCCCGTCCGCCAAAGCCTGGGACATAGGTCACCAGAGGATAGTCGACAAGCTCTTCCAAGCTGACTGGGTCTTTCAAGGCCAAGGGATGGTTCTGCTGGACCAGCAAATAGCGGCTCCACTCATAGCAGGGCAGCACGACCAGGTTTTCAAACAGATCCAGCGCCTCGGTGGAAATGGCCAGGTCGATGACGCCCCGCGAGGCTTCTTCGGCGATTTGCGTCGGCGTGCCTTGGTGCAGGTGCAGTGTGATGCCGGGGTAGCGCGCCATGAAGGTTTTCAGCACCGTCGGCAACACGTAGCGGGCCTGGTTGTGGGTGGCGCCGATGGCGAAGTTGCCGATTTTGTTGTCGCGGTACTCCTGGGCGATGGCTTTGATGTGGTTGGCCTTGTTGAGGATTTCGTCGGCCACGGCGATGATCTGCTCGCCGGCGGGCGTGATCGCGGTCAGTTGCTTGCCGTGGCGCACAAAGATCTCCACGCCCAACTCCTGCTCCAGCAGGCGGACTTGCTTGCTGATGCCGGGCTGGGAGGTGAACAGGCTTTCCGCCGCGTTGGACACGTTCAAGGCGTTCTGTGAAATCTCCAGAATGTAGCGCAGTTGTTGCAGCTTCACGTTAAATGCCCGCGCCTCCTTCAAACGTCTCCGCCGTGACCCGCGCCTGGGTGATGTTGCTGCCCGGCGGCACGCTGTGGGTCAGCCAGACATTGCCGCCGATGGTCGAGCCGGCCCCGATGGTGATGCGGCCGAGGATCGTCGCCCCGGCGTAAACCACCACGCCGTCCTCGACGATGGGATGGCGGGCGTAGCCTTTGATCAACACGCCGTTCTCATCCACCGGGAAGCGCTTCGCGCCCAGCGTGACGGCCTGGTACAGGCGCACCCGCTGGCCGATGATGGCGGTCTCGCCGATGACGACGCCGGTGCCGTGGTCGATGAAAAAATTGCCGCCGATTTGCGCGCCCGGATGGATGTCGATGCCGGTCAGGGAATGGGCGATTTCCGAAATCATCCGCGCGATCAGGCAGGCGTCGAGTTGGAACAGCTCATGGGCGAGGCGGTGGTAGATGACGGCCATCACGCCCGGATAGCACGCCAGGATTTCATCGACGCTGCGGGCGGCGGGGTCGCCCTCGAAGGCGGCGGCGATGTCGCTGTCCAGCAGCACGCGCACGGCGGGCAGGCGGGCGGCGAAGCGGCGGGTGATCATTTTCGCCTGTGTGCGCACCGAGTCCTTGTCTTCTTCGTCGGAAACCGCCAGTTGCAACTCCAAACGCACCTGCTCGAACAATTTGCGCAAGGTGACATCCAGCGTGTGGCCGACGAAATAGTCGATGCCGCCGTCGGTGAACTCGGACACGCCTAGCCCCAAGCGGTTGGGGAACAGCACCGCGCACAGCCCGTCGAGGATGCCGGCCAAGGCCTTGCGCGACGGCAGCTTGGGCGGCCGGTGTTGCCGTTGCCGCTCTTCCAGGGAGCTTTCCCGCAGCCGGGACAACTCGGCGACAATGGCGTCGATTTCCAACAGATTCAGGCCGGTGTCGGCCCGCAGCTCGATTTCTCTGGTGATGGCGCTCATGGAAGGTTTTCTCCGAATTCGGTTAATCGTGGTTGTCAGGCGCGGAGCCATTGCTCTCCAAGCCCTGTTGGGGGTCGGCTGTACGGATTGCCAAAATCTATTAGAAAATGATAGGGTTTACTCGCGCACTCGCGCACTCAACAATGCGACACAACAAAGGAGATTCGTTGCATGAACACCTTGAAACACCGTTTGCCCGCTTTGCTGCTGCTGGCCGGGATGGGTTTTGCTTCCTTAGCCCAGGCTACGCTGATACCCCGCACGGTCGGAGCCGACCAGATGGTATACGACAGCGACCTTAACCTCACTTGGCTGAAGAACGCCAACACCAATGGCCTGATGGATTGGAACACCGCCATGACTTGGGCGGCCAATCTGGTCTATGGCGGCAAGGACGACTGGCGCTTGCCGACCGCTGACACAGTTTGTGGTTTTGCCAACAATTGCACCGGCAGCGAGCTAGGGCATTTGTTCTATCAGGAACTGGGGGTCACGTCGGGCAACAATATCACGACCGGCACACCCTCGGAACTGGCCAAGTTCAGCAATATCCAATCCCTCTACTACTGGACGGGTACGGGGTTCGCGCCGAATACCGATCTCGCGTGGCGCTTCGTTACCACCGGTGGTGCCCAGGGCATCGACCTGAAGGTCAATACGATGTATGGGTGGGCCGTGCGCTCCGGCGATGTCGCCGCCGCCGTGCCGGAACCGGGAAGCTTGACGCTGCTAGCGGCCAGCCTGGCGGGCTGGATCGGCGGGCGGCGGCGCGGGTGATTTGACCCCTTCGGGCGGAAGCCGGGGGGCTTGCCCCCCGGCTTCCGCCCGCTTTCCCGCGACCTGCCTAGGGTGTCGATTTCCCATAGGCTCCGGTTACGCGCCTTGACGGCTATCCGCCCCGTTCGCTGCGGATTTTCAGCAAAGCGGCGACCAGCGCGTCCACGTCCTCGCAGGTGTTGTACAGCGCCAGCGAGGCGCGCACCGTGCTTTCCACGCCGAAGCGGCGCAGGATGGGCTGGGCGCAGTGGTGGCCGGCCCGCACCGCGATGCCTTCTCGATCCAGCGCTTTGCCGACTTCTTCGCTTTCAAACCCGGCCAGCGTGAAAGACAGCACACCGGCTTTCTCGCGGGCGTTGCCGAACAGGCGCAGCCCCGGCACCTGGTGCAGCGCCTCCGTCGCGTAGGCCAGCAGGACGTGCTCGTAGTGGCTCACGTTCTCCATGCCGATGCGGTCGAGATAGTCGATGGCCGCGCCCAGGCCCACGGCGTCGGCGATGTTGCCGGTGCCCGCCTCGAAGCGCGCCGGCGCGGCATGGTAGACCGTCTTTTCAAAGGTCACGTCGAGGATCATATTGCCGCCGCCTTGCCAGGGCGGGGTTTCGTTCAGCACATCCTCCTTGCCGTACACCGCGCCGATGCCGGTCGGCGCGAACATCTTGTGGCCGGAGAACACATACCAGTCGCAATCCAGATCCTGCACGTCGATCTGCATGTGCGGCACGCTCTGCGCGCCGTCGACCAGCACCCGCGCGCCGTGGCGGTGGGCCATCGCGACCATTTCACGGGCCGGGGTGATGGTGCCCAGCGCGTTGGAGACATGGGTCAGCGAGACGAGCTTGGTGCGGGCGTTCAGCAGCTTTTCGTATTCCTCCAAGATGATCTGGCCGTCGTCGTCCACCGGGGCGACGCGCAACACGGCCCCTTTTTCCGCGCACAACTGCTGCCAGGGCACGATGTTGGCGTGGTGTTCCAGCCAGGTGATGACAATCTCGTCGTCCTTGCCGATGTAGCGGTGGCCCCAACTCTTGGCGACCAGGTTGATGCCTTCGGTGGAACCGCGCACAAAGACAATCTCACGGGTCGAGGAGGCGTTCAGAAAACGCCGCACTTTTTCCCGCGCGCCCTCGTAGGCGTCGGTGGAGCGCGCCGCCAGTTCATGCGCGGCGCGGTGGATGTTGGAGTTCTCATGCTCGTAGAAGTAGCTCAACCGGTCGATGACCGCCTGGGGCTTCTGCGTGGTCGCGCCGTTGTCCAGCCAGATCAGCGGCTTGCCATGCACCTGTTCTTGCAGGATCGGGAAGTCGCGCCGCACCGCGTGCGGATCGAACGGGCGCGGGGCCAGATCCAGCCCGGGAACCGAGCCAAGGTCCAGGGCATAGGCGTCGAGCCCGGCCGGGCTGGCCGCCGGCGCGGCCTGTCCGCCGTCCAGGAAGTAAAAGCCTGGAATTTCCGGCCCCGCCGAACCGCCCAGCGACGACGCGGGCAGGCCCGCGTCCGCCGGAAACGACTGCGCGCCCGGCACGCCCGAGGTGTTGAAGCGCTCGCTCGCCGGGATCTGCGGAACAGCGTCCTGCGGATGCCCCGGCAACGCCGCGAACAGCGCGTTGGCAAGCTGGGCGATCACGGCCGGATCGGGCAGTCCCGCCGCGCCAGGATCGGAGCCAATCAAAGTGGTGTTGGTCATAGGTCTTCTCCTTAAACCCTAGCGTCCCCCGGCAAGGCCCGTCGCCGCGCCGGCCACAGGTGGCCGGGGCGCGGCGTTGGCCGCCCGCGAGTCGAACGGATACGCGCCGAATTCCAGTTCGGAGACCCCGGCGGGAAAGCCGAAGGGGTCGAAGGGGAGATCGGGCGCGGCCTTGGCGTCGGCCAGGAAAGGGTTGGTCTCTTCGAGGAAATAAAACGACGATCCCGGCTGGCTTGCCGCTTGCGCAGGCAAGCCCGGCCCGCCCGTGAATCCGCGCGGATCGGCTTCGGCCGAAGGTGCCACCGCCGCCGCCGGGGGCGTGGCAGCCGCGGGCGGCAAAGAGCCGGCCTCCTGCGGCAGCGTGGCCGGCGGAACCGGCGTCGCTGCCCCGCCGGCCGGCGGGGTGGCCGTCGCGGCGGGAACCAGCTCCGGGCGGAAGCTGTAAGGCGCAGCCCCCGACGTGCTGCCGGCCGGCAACGAGGGCGCGAGCCCCGTCGCCGCGTCCGCTGTGGCGGGAAGCGTGCGCAGGTTCGGCTCGGCTGGCTGGGCGATGGCCGATGGAGGGGACGGCGCGGTCGGCATCGCCCCGGCCTCAAGCCGGCTGGCCGAGGACGGGCCTAAACCCACGGCGGTTCCAGGCAACCCTGGCTGGGCCGGGTCGAGGAAATACAGCGGCGAGGTGTCAGGCGGCGTGGCCGCCGTGGTTGGCGAAGCCAGCCCGCCGGCACTCGCCAAGGAGGCAGGCACCGGCCGCGAATCCGCCTCGCCGGGCAGATAGAACCCCGAAGTCGGCGACACGTAGGGCGCGACCGGAAGCGAGGCGAACTCGCCTTCAGGGGCCAAAGGCGGCGCGGTGGGCAAGGCCGAGCTGGGCGGCGCGGCCTGGGCGTCGGCGGCGAGGGCAGGCAGTGTCGGCCGGCCCGGCAACGCCGCGAACAAGGCGTTGGCGAGCTGGGCGACCGTCGCCGCGTCGGGCAGGCCCAGCGCGGCGGGCGAAGCCGCCGCCTCAGGCGCCCCGCCGACATCCGTTAGGGACGCTGGCGCGGACAAGCCGATGATGCCTGGGTTATTTGTACTCATGGTTGTATTCATGATACTTACCCACATCGACATCTTCGAGAACGGCAAGCGCGTCGTCGGTCAGGATGGCCAGGGAGCAGTACAGGGACACCAGGTAGGAGGCGACCGCCTTGTGGTTGATGCCCATGAAACGGACTGACAGGCTGGGGCTGACTTCGCCCGGCAGGCCCGGCTGGAACAGCCCGACCACGCCCTGCTTCTTCTCGCCGGTGCGCAGCAACAGGATCTTGGACTTGTTGTCGGCGTCGATGGGCAGCTTGTCGCTGGGCACCAGCGGAATGCCGCGCCAGGTGATGAACGGCGAGCCGAACAGGGTCACGGTGGGCGGCGGCACGCCGCGGCGGGTGCATTCGCGGCCAAACGCGGCGATGGCCCGGGGGTGGGCCAGGAAGAAGGCCGGCTCTTTCCAGACTTTGGTGATCAGCTCGTCCAGATCGTCCGGAGTCGGGGTGCCGCCAATGGTTTGGATGATTTGCGAGGGCGCGGCGTTGGGGATCAGGCCGTACTCGGGGTTGTTGATGAGCTGGGCTTCCTGCTTTTCCTTCACCTTTTCGATGATGATGCGCAGTTGCTCGCGGACCTGGTCGATGGGGCGGCTGTACAGGTCGGAGACGCGGGTCTGGATGTCGAGGACGGTGGTCACCGCGTTGAGGAAATATTCGCGGGGATGCTCGTCGTAGTTGACGAAGGTCTCCGGCAACTCGGCGTCGCCGCGCGGGCTGCACTCGACGTCGGCGGGCGCTTCGGCCTCGACGACGCGGTTGAGGCGGTAGATGCCGGCCTCGACGGGCGACCAGGGCAGGAAGGAGACCAGCCAGCGCGGGGTGATGCCCAGCCATTGCGCATGGGTCTTGGTGGCGTTGGCCAGTTGGCGGGCGGCTTTTTCGCCCAAGGTGTTGCGGGGTTCGGTGGTGTCGGTGATGTCGACCATGGTGTTGACTCCTATGTTGGAGGTGAGAGGACTTTAATTTGGCGCAGATCGTAGGGTGGTATTGGCGGAATTGCAAATCGCGCCCTTTGATGACGGAAAATATCCGTTATAACGTAATCTTATATCTTTATGACGGAATCGAGAGTGCGATTGAAAATCATTCCAGCGGCATGCTTTCCAAGGGTGGTGGGCTTGAAGCTTATTTTATTCCTATAAAGAATAACGACTTACAAAAAAGTTATTTTTCAGAATAAGTGCTTGCCTGTAGCCTATCAGGCGTGTGCTTTCGCCCGCCCGAATTATTCGGGCGCAAGCCGCCCCCTCCGTCACGAAGGCCTTTGCATGAGCATTTTGAAAAAACACAGCGTCCTGCCCGGATTCGGCTTAAGCCTGGGCTTCACCTTGCTGTATCTAAGCCTGGTCGTGTTGATCCCGCTGTCCGCCACCTTCATCAAGACCGCGACCTTGGGCTGGGGAGGGTTCTGGGAGGTCATCACCGCGCCCCGCGTGCTGGCCTCCTACAAGCTGACTTTTTCCGCCGCGCTGATCGGCGCGGGCATCAACACGGTGTTCGGCCTGCTGGTGGCCTGGGTGCTGGTGCGCTATGAGTTTTTTGGCAAGAAGCTGGTCGACGCCATCGTGGATTTGCCTTTCGCGCTGCCCACGGCGGTGGCCGGCATCGCCTTGGCGACGATCTATTCCGGCAAGGGCTGGATTGGCCAGATGTTCGTTCCGTTAGGGATCAAAATCGCCTACACGCCCTTGGGCGTGGTGGTGGCTTTGACCTTCATCGGCCTGCCGTTCGTCGTGCGCACGGTGCAGCCGGTGCTGGAGGAGTTCGAGGTCGAGCTGGAGGAGGCGGCGGCCAGCCTGGGCGCGACGCGCTTGCAAACGTTTGTGAAAGTGATTTTCCCGACCGTCTGGCCGGCTTTGCTGACCGGCTTCGCGCTGGCCTTCGCCCGCGCGGTGGGTGAATACGGCTCGGTCATTTTCATCGCCGGCAATATCCCGATGGTGTCGGAAATCACGCCGCTGCTCATCATCACCAAGCTGGAACAGTACGATTACGCCGGCGCGACCGCGCTGGCCACGTCGATGCTGATCGTGTCCTTCCTGCTGCTGCTCGCGATCAACGTGTTGCAATGGTGGGGACAGCACCGCTACAGCAAACGCTGACCTTCATCCTGGAGCTTCTTATGTCATCCGCCGTCGCCGCCGCCCCTACCCACGGCCAGGTCAACAGCCGCCTGGCCAACCGCGAGCCTGTCTGGGTGCGCTGGACGCTAATCAGTGTGGCCTTGTTGTTTTTGTCGGGGTTTTTGGTCATGCCCCTGGCCATTGTGTTCCTCCAGGCTTTCAGCAAAGGCTGGGCCGCTTACGCCGCCGCGCTGACCGAGTCCAACGCGCTGGCCGCGATCCGGCTGACCTTGCTGGTGGCCGGGATTTCCGTGCCGCTGAATCTGGTGTTTGGCGTCTGCGCGGCCTGGGCCGTCGCCAAGTTTGATTTTTCCGGCAAGAGCCTGTTGATTACGCTGATCGACTTGCCGTTTTCGGTGTCGCCGGTGGTCTCCGGCCTGATTTACGTGTTGATGTTCGGCTTGCAAGGCTGGCTGGGGCCATGGCTGTACGAGCATGACATCAAGTTGATTTTCGCCGTGCCCGGCATTGTCATGGCGACGGTGTTCGTGACGTTTCCGTTCGTCGCCCGCGAGTTGATCCCGCTGATGCAGGCGCAGGGCACCGACGAGGAGGAGGCGGCGATTGTGCTGGGCGCGTCCGGCTGGCAAACCTTCTGGCGCGTCACGCTGCCCAATATCAAATGGGGTTTGCTGTACGGCGTGATCTTGAGCAACGCCCGCGCGATGGGCGAATTCGGCGCGGTGTCGGTGGTGTCTGGGCATATCCGTGGCCAAACCAACACCATCCCCTTGCACGTGGAAATTCTTTACAACGAATACAACTCGGCGGCGGCTTTCGCTGTGGCGTCCTTGCTGGCGCTGCTGGCCTTGGTGACGCTGGCGCTGAAGAGTTTCCTGGAATGGCGGCTGCACGCCTCGTCCAGCCCCAAAGACGACGCAGAATAATCAATCCCGACCTTTAAAGAAGCGTTCCATGAGCATCCAAATCCGCGACATCGTCAAGACTTTCGGCCACTTCCGCGCGCTCAAGGGCGTCGATTTCGACATCGAGCCGGGCGAGCTGGTGGCCTTGCTCGGCCCTTCCGGCTGTGGCAAGACCACGCTGCTGCGCATCATCGCCGGGCTGGATTCGCCGGATTCGGGGCAAATCCTGTTCCACGGCGTGGACACCACCTCGCGCCATGTGCGCGAGCGCGAAGTGGGCTTTGTGTTCCAGCATTACGCGCTGTTCCGGCACATGACGGTGTTTGAAAACATCGCCTTCGGCCTGCGCGTGCGCCCCAAGGCCACGCGGCCCTCGGATCAAGCCATCAAGGAGAAAGTCAACAAGCTGCTCAAGCTGGTGCAATTGGAATGGCTGGCCGAGCGTTATCCGCCGCAATTGTCCGGCGGCCAGCGCCAGCGCATCGCCTTGGCCCGCGCCTTGGCGGTGGAGCCCAAAGTGTTGTTGCTCGACGAACCCTTCGGCGCGCTCGACGCCAAGGTGCGCAAGGATTTGCGGCGCTGGCTGCGCAATCTGCACGACGAGTTGCATGTCACCAGCGTGTTCGTGACCCACGACCAGGAGGAGGCGCTGGAAGTGGCCGACCGCATCGTCGTCATGAACGAAGGCCAGGTGGAGCAGATCGGCGCGCCCGACGAGGTTTACGAGCATCCCGCCACGCCGTTCGTGTTCCAGTTCCTGGGCGATGTGAATCTGTTCCACGGGCGCGTGGACGGGGGCAGGGCGAAGATCGGCGGGGCGGACATCGACCTGCCGACGCATGGCGCCGCCGAATCCGCAGACCAGGCCCTGTTCTTCGTGCGGCCGCATGAAATCGAAATCAGCTTGAACGGCAACGGGGCCACAGGCTTAAGCGCGCATATCCGCGACATCCGCCGCTACGGCGCGATGGTCAGGGTGGAGCTGGAGCGCGCCGATGGCGAAGGTTATGTGGAAGCGGTGTTGAGCCGCGAGGAATTCAAGGCGAACGCGCTGCGCAAAGGCGACGAGGTCGTCATCCAGCCCAAACGCATCAAAGTGTTTCCGAAGACGCCGAACCAGGCCGGGTCGGCCGACTACGCCATCTGAGCGATGGCCTGGGATGGCATCGCCGTGCGCGATGTCATCCCAGCTAGCCGGCTACGCGGGAGCGTCGCCAGCACGCAATCCTATTTCATCGGCGGGCCTTGTTCGGGCATGCCATGCATCTTCTTCAGTTGTCGCGGCAACAGTCAGGCATAATCCAACACCATTTCCGCCGCCAGCAGGTATTCGGCTTCCTGCTCCAGGTCGGCGACGGTCAGTGGGTGGTCTTTGAGCCAGTCTTTGGGGAAGCGCAGGATCACCCGGGGGCCGGCCAGGGCTAGCGCGGTGGGCGGGAGGGCGGCGGGTTGGCGGCTGCGGTGGAGCAAGACCGCCAGGCGCAGCAGCAAGGCCATCGGAAACGCCGCTCCATCCCAGGGCTTGACCAATTCCTTGAAATTTTTCATGGATAGTTTGCGGCGGTGGAAGCGCACCAGCGTTGCCAGCAGCTTTTGGTCTTGGCGGGAAAAGCCTGGCAGGTCGCCGTTTTCGATGACGTAAGCGCCATGCTTGTGGTAGTCGCTATGGGCGATGTCCAGGCCGATTTCATGCAGGGCCGCGGCCCAGTCCAGCCATTGCGCGGCGCTTTCCTGCTCCACCCCGCCCAGGGGCGGCAGTTGCGCGGACAGTTCGGCCAGGGTCTTGCGGACGCGGCCGGCATGCTCGTGGTCGACGTGGAAGCGCCCGGCGAGCGCGGCGACGGTGCGGTCGCGGATGTCTTCGTGGTTGATGCGGCCCAGCAAGTCTTGCAGCAGCCCCTCGCGCAACGCGCCGTCCGCCACCCGCATGCGCGGGATGTGCAGGCTTTTGAAGCTGGCGTAGATGACGGCGACCCCGCCGGCCAGGATGGGTTTGCGGTCGGCGCTGAGCTCGGGCAGTTGCAGCTTGTCGTAATGGCCGGCGGCCAGCAGCGCGTCCACCAGTTGGTTCAAGCCTTCCGGGGTGATGCCTTCCTTGCTCCAGCCGCTGTTGACCAGTATTTTTTCCACCGTGCGCATCGTCCCCGACGCGCCCACCGCTTGTTCCCAGGCACCGTGGCGGAACGTCTTCTCGAACGGCTCCAATTCCCGCTGCGCGGCGATGACGGCGCGCCGGAAACGCTTAGGCGTGATCTTGCCGTCGTGGAAATGGCTGAGGCTCATCGACACGCAGCCCATGCGCAGGCTTTCCTTCTGCAACGGCGTCTGGTCCACGCCGATGATGTATTCGGTGCTGCCGCCGCCGATGTCCATCACCAGCCGGCGCTTGCCGTCTAGGGCCAAGGTGCTGGCCACGCCCTGGTAGATCAGGCGGGCTTCTTCGATGCCGGCGATGATCTCGATGGGGTGGCCCAGCGCCTGCTCCGCCAGCACCAGGAACTGCTCGGCGTTGCGGGCGACGCGCAGCGTGTTGGTGCCCACCGCGCGGACGCTCCCCGGCGGCATGTTGCGCAGGCGCTGGCCGAAGCGCTGCAGGCAGTCCAGGGCCTTCTGCTGGGCCTCGTCGGTGAGGTGGCGCGCCGGGCTGAGTCCAGCGGCCAGGCGCACCATTTCGCGCAGGCGGTCGACCACCACCATCTCCCCTTGGCGCGGGCTGGCGACGATCATGTGGAAACTATTGGAGCCAAGGTCGATGGCGGCGACGAGTTCGGGCGGCGGGGAGGCGTTCGGCACGGTCGGATCCTGTCGGTGGGAAAAATGCCGGCCTGGAATTTCTGTTAAAATCGCAGAACCCTAGGCCGATAGTCCGCCTATTCTACCGACACCCGCCCGGATAAACCTAGCGATGAAAGCGCTTTACCTGAAGGCCCTGACAAAAGTCTACCGAAATGGCGTGGCCGCCTTGAGCGGCATCGACCTGGACGTGGACAAAGGCGATTTTTTCGCGCTGCTCGGCCCGAACGGCGCGGGCAAGTCCACCACCATCGGCATCATCGCCTCCCTGGTGACCAAATCCTCCGGCAAGGTGTTCGTGTTCGGCCACGACCTCGACGAAGATCCTGACGCGGTCAAGCGCTGCATCGGCCTGGTGCCCCAGGAAGTCAATTTCAACCAGTTCGAGAAGGCCCGCGACATCGTCGCCAACCAGGCCGGCTATTACGGCCTGCCGCGCAAGCTGGCGCAAAAGCGGGCCGACGAGTGCCTGGAGGCCTTGGGCCTGAGCGCCAAGCGCGACCAGCCGGCCCGCCAGTTGTCCGGCGGCATGAAGCGGCGGTTGATGATCGCCCGCGCCTTGGCGCATTCGCCCAAGCTGTTGATCCTGGACGAGCCCACCGCCGGCGTGGACATCGAAATCCGGCACACCATGTGGGAATACCTGAAAAAGCTCAACCAGGCCGGCACGACGATCATCCTCACCACCCATTACCTGGAAGAGGCGGAGAACCTGTGCCGCAACATCGCCATCATCGACCATGGCAAGCTGGTCAACCACAGCACGATGGGCCAACTGCTGGAGAAGCTGGACATGCAGCGCTTCATCCTGGAGTTTAGGAAGCCCTTCGAGCGCCTGCCCAAGCTGACCGGCTACCAGTTGACGCGCGTCGACGAGCGCACCGTGTCGGCGGAGGTGCCGGCCGAGCTGGGCATCCACGGCCTGTTCGAGGTGCTGGCCATGCACGGCATGGAGGTGGTCGGGCTGCGCAACGCCGCCAACCGGCTGGAGCAATTTTTCCTCAACCTGGTCGAAGCCAGCCGTCCCGACTCCCATTCCGCCTAACCCGACAGGATTCCCATGCAGCGGCTCATCGCTTTCCAAACCATCCTGTCCAAGGAAATCTACCGCTTCGTCCGCATCTGGCCGCAAACGCTATTGCCGCCGGCGGTGACGACCTCCTTGTACTTCCTGATTTTCGGCAAGCTGATCGGCGGCCGCATCGGCGCCATGCACGGCATCGCCTATATGGACTACATCGTGCCCGGCGTGATTTTGATGTCGGCGATCACCAACGCCTATGGCAATGTGGTGGCCTCGTTTTATTCCAGCAAATTCCAGCGCAACATCGAAGAATTGCTGATCGCCCCGGTGCCCGGCTGGATGATGCTGGCCGGCTTCGTCGGCGGCGGCGTGGCGCGGGGGCTGGCGGTGGGGGCCGTGGTGACGGGGATCGCGGCCGGGTTCACCGATCTCAAAATCGCCCATCCCTGCGTGGTCGTGCTGGTGTTCGTGCTGACCACCACGCTGTTTTCCCTGGCCGGCTTCCTCAACGCCCTGTTCGCCAACAGCTTCGACGACATATCCATCATCCCCAACTTCGTGCTGACGCCGTTGACCTATCTCGGCGGGGTGTTTTATTCCATCGACCTGCTGCCCGAGCCCTGGCGGACGATTTCCCTAGGCAATCCCATCCTGTACATGATCAGCGCCTTCCGCTATGGCTTTTTGGGGCTGTCCGATGTCAGCCTGGAGCGGGCCTTGTTCATCATCGGCGATTTCATCCTCGTGCTGACGCTGTTGTCGCTGTGGCTGTTGCGGCGGGGGACGGGCTTGAAGTCCTGAGCGGGACGGGGAATCACCGGGGGTTGACAAGCCGGCTTGCCTAAAGGTATCGTGGGCGGATTACCCGAACGATCCGCAAAGCTTTTGCCAGCATCCCATCCGCTTCCGCCAGGGAGCCGTCCAGACCGGCTCATGTTTGCATCTGAAGCCGCCCGCCGACACTATTCAACCTCAGGGGACATGACGCCGGATCGGGTTTAAACCCGACGGATCAGGTTTGAACGGCGTTTCGGCAAAAGCCGGCCAATTAAATATTATGAACCCCTGAAGAGAATCCAAAGCATGCCAACTAAGCCCACTTCCGCCGCCGCCCGCCTGTCCAAGACGGGCTTGCTCAACGGCATCATCGCCGCTTGTTGCTTGGTTTCGTCCGCCGCCCAGGCCCACGTCATCAGCCCGGAAGACCACCACGCGTTCGAGCATAAATACTCGGACGTGTGCGTCAAAAAAGAGATGGCCCTGCGGAAAAAAGAAAACCGCAGCAGCAGCAACAGTGGCCCCGACGAGGCGCTGCAAAAGCTTTGCGACTGCATCGCCCAGGAAGAATCCAAGACCCTCACCAAGGACGAGGTGAGGAAGTTTGTGGGGGAAGGCAAATACCCGATGTCGCTGATGATGAAAGCGGGGCAGGCCGAGGAAGTCTGCTCAAAGAAATAACACGCCGCAGGCGATGCCCGCCGGCAGTCTTGATTCCATTCCATCCGTCACGAGGCAAACCGAACATGAACCGCTTCAAACACACTTCTTTTCTGCTGGCGATTGCGATCCTGCCAGTCCTGTCCGGCTGCGGCAAGAGCGATTCGGAGAAGGCGGCGGCCCCCAAGCAGGCAAGCCCCGCCGCCGCGCCGGCCCAGTACAACGACCACCTCGACCACCGCGCGTTTGAAGCCAAGTCGGCGGATCTGTGCGTCAAGAAGGAGCTGGCGTTGAGGAAGAAAGAACACCCGACCAGCGCCAACGCCGGCGTCGCCGACGAGGCGCTGACCAAGCTCTGCGGCTGCATCGCCCAGGAAGAGTCCAAGCACTTGACCAAGCAAGAGGCGAAAAAGTTTGTCGAGCAAAACGAATACCCGATGTCGCTGATGATCAAAGCCGGGCAGGCCGAGGAAATCTGCTCGAAGCAATGATTTCCGCTGCCGCTTCGCGCCGATGTCGTGTATAATGCTCGGACTGAACACCGGAGAGGTACCGAAGTGGCCATAACGGCGCCGACTCGAAATCGGATGGGGGCCTAATAGCCCCACAAGGGTTCGAATCCCTTCCTCTCCGCCACATACCGATCCGACGCAATCCAACAGCGTCCGCCAAGCCCGCATCACGCGGGCTTTTTTGTTGCCGCGAAAGCCCTCACAGGCGGGGGCGGACAGCTTCGAGGCCGTGGCGTGGGAGTGGATCGCCAAGTTTGCGTAGAATTGGTCTGAGTGCCACCGCCTCCATATCGAGCAATACTTGAAGAAGGATGTTTTTCCGTTCCTAGGTTCCCGTCGATGGCGTGAATGAGCAAGGATGGCACCGCGACGCGATAGAGCGCCAGCTTGCCCACGCCGAGCGCAACGCCGTGCGCGCCGCGTACAACTACGCCGAACACCTGCCCGAGCGCCGCAAGATGATGCAGGCATGGGCGGATTACCTGGACGGGCTTGAAGCAGGGGGCGGACGTGGTTTCGCTTAAACGGGCCAGATCCTGCGCCCACCTAGAAGGCGTCTTGATGCGTGTAACGCGACGCGCTACAATTCGGCCATGATTAAGCACTTCGCCCACAAAGGCTTGGAGAAGTTTTTCAAGGCCGGCAAAAGCGGGAATACGCGCCGACCATGCCGACAAGCTACAGCGTCAGTTGGCCTTCTTGAACGTCGCCACGGCGGCGCAAGAGATGGATTATCCAGGCTGGAAGCTGCATCCACTGTCGGGCGAGCTGGCCGGGCATTGGTCGGTATGGGTGAACGGCAACTGGCGGCTCACGTTCAAGTTTGAAGGGGGTGACGCCGTGCTGGTCGATTACCAGGACTACCACTAAGAGGCACTGCAATGGCAAACATGCACAACCCGCCGCACCCAGGCTTTACCCTCAAAGAAGACATTCTGCCGGAGCTTGGCTTGTCCGTGACCGAAGCCGCCGGGCAATTGGGCGTGTCGCGGGCCGCGCTGTCGCGGGTCATCAATGGCCGTGCGGCGATCAGCGCGGACATGGCGATCCGGCTTGCCCAATGGCTGGGCGGCGGCGCGGAAATATGGCTACGCGCCCAGCTCCAATACGACCTGTGGCAAGCGGAAAGAAAAACCCGTGCGCAGGTGAAGCCCGCCGTGCGCGGTTCGACTGTCGCCACAGACCCCACGCAATAAGCGAGGCTTCACATCCCGGCGCAGCGGTGGCGCTGCTGCGAGTCATGCAAATTTGGGATAAGCTGTTGCCGCTTAGGAATCGAAGAACCCAGCACTCGCAGTAGGCAGCAGGACACATGTCGAACACCGTTGATTTAGTGCGTTATCGCAACGATGGCGATGATTTCCATATCCTATGGACGGCGCGGCGGGCCATGCGCCTACTCGACAGTTCCAGCGGCTTAGTCGCCGTTTCCATCGAAGGAACATCCGAGCGCGAACCAACAGTAGAGGAGGGCCTTCTGGTCATCGACACCACGGAATATTATGGTGCCGAAAAACCGGAAGAAGCCGACCAAATCGCCTACTGCCAACTTAAATATTCCACCACCAGCCCGCTAGAACCTTGGACTGTTTCCGGTCTTGAGCACACGCTAAAAGGCTTTGCCGACCGCTTCAAAACGTTGCGCCAGAAACATGGGACGAATCTCGTCTCATCCAGGTTCCGTTTTCGCTTTGTCAGCAACCGCCCGATTGATGCCGACATTCTAGCCTTGTTCAACCCAGCGCCAAACCCCCAAACAACGCCATCCGGCAGCAAAAGCAAAAAAAGCAAATCAGAGCAAACGCTGGAAAAGTTACACCGAGCCTGCGGACTGGATGCTCAAGACTTCCAAGAATTCGCCCCTTTGGTCGATCTTTGGGGCGATCAAAAATCCCGGTACGAACAGACCATCGGCCTTGAATCGGACATAGCCAGCTATTCGGCTGTCATGGATGACAGCGCCACGGCCCGGATGCGAAGAATGGTTTCAGCCAGAGTATTGTCCGATTCCAAAGACAACAACACCCTCCGCCGCGACAACTTGTTTGCCGAATTAGGCGTCCATGATCGTTGGCCCTTGGAAACGGAATCGCCTTTTGAACCCGTCGAACAGCCCATTCCCCGCGAACAAGAAGCGGCCATCGTGCAAGCTATTCTCACAGCTAACCAGCCTGTCATCATCGAAGCCGAAGGCGGGGTAGGAAAATCGGTTCTCGCGCAACGTTTGCCGAATCTGCTGCCCGAAGGCTCGGAGACCGTGGTTTTCGACGGTTTCGCCAATGGCGGCTATCGTTCTTCCCGAGACGGTCGCCACAAACACGAACGCGGCCTGTTGAAAATCGCCAACACCTTGGCGGCGCGTGGCCTATGCAATGTATTGCTGCGGGTCGATGGCGCTGGCCCTGACGACTATCTGCGGGCTTTTGATCGGCGCTTACGGCAAGCGGCATTGACCGTCAAAACGCGTTCGCCGGGGGCCATTGTATTGATCGTCTTGGACGCCGCCGACAACTCCGTCATGGCGGCACTCGAAAAACAGGAACACGCATTTGCCCCCGACTTGCTACAAGAGCCACCGCCAGAAGCTTGCCGCATTGTCGCCTTGGCCCGGCCTTATCGAGTGGATTCCCATCTTCGCCCCCGCCGCCAAGCCCTGCGCATCCGCTTGGAGCCGTTTTCCTTGGCTGAAACCGCCGCGCACTTGCGGCAGAAATTTCCCGAAGCCGATGAGCAAGCCGTCGAAGCTTTTCACCGCTATACCGACCAAAATCCCCGCGTCCAAGGCAACGCCTTGGCAAGTGCGGACTCCTTAGGAGCCCTGTTAGGCAGGTTGGGGCCGGTTATTCGCACCGTGGACGAGTTGATTGCCGGGCAATTACAAGAGGCGTTGGAAAAGGCTTTGGGCAAACTCATCGACGAGCAAGCCACCTCGCCTGATGAATTCAAGCCCTTATGCGGCGCATTGGTGGCCCTGCCGCCTTGGGTTCCGTTGGATGTGCTGTGTCAAGCGGTGCAACTGCCCGAAGCCGCCGTTAAAAGCTTCATCACCGACTTTGGCGCAGGCCGTTACATCCTCCTGCACGACAATGCCACCCAATTCCGCGATGAGCCAGTGGAGACATGGTTTAGAGAAATCTTCGCCAATAGCCAAGATTTCAGCAGCTTGGCCGACCGCTTGCAAAGCTTGGCGCTGACTAATGGCTATGTCGCCGCCGCCATGCCGTCTTTGCTTTTGCAAGCCGGACGGTATGATGAATTGGTCACGCTGGCGCTGCATGGCGGAAACCTAGACTGCGGCGACCCGGTGGAACAGCGCGATGTCGTGCTGCGGCGTGTCCAGTATGCCCTCAAAGCGGCGGTTGCCAAAGAACGCTGGGAAGACGCCGCCAAGCTCTTGCTGCGCGTAGGCGAGGAAGTCGCCGCCAACAGCCGCCAAAGCCGGTTTCTGATGGAAAACGCCGACTTGGTTTCCGACTTGGCTGGGGCTGACACCGTATTCAACTTCGTATTCCTCAAAAGCGTGAAAGAATTGCACGGACTGACCTATGCCCATTGCGCGGCGATGCTGGCGGTTGATCCAAAAAACCGCACAGCCGCAAAAGATTTTCTCAATTTGGCTGAAGCATGGTTGTTCAACGAGTGGGTCAAGGAGACTAGCGACAATCGCCAAAAAATTCACAACGAAGATATAGCCGCATTCGCATTGGTTTATTACAAATTGTGGGGGGCGTCTGAAACTGTAGAATATTTTTCTGGCTGGCAACCTAAGACAGTCGCTTTTGAGGCGGGCCGAATATTGTGCAGTCGGCTAATCGACCGCAATGAATCTGAGGCTGTGGAAGAATTATTCTGCGCGGCAGGCCAGAATCTCTATTTGAGATTGGCCGCATCACTTGAGCTTAGTTTTGTGAGCAAACACCCTCCGCCCGAGGAGATGGCAGTCATTTTTGAGGTATTTGATGATGATGCTATTGCCGCCGAGCTAAATGGCTCTAATTCATATATTGAACTCAACTACGCGATAACCAATTTCTCCGAAACCGCGTGTCGTTTAGGATTGCCTAAATCTGAGGTTATGGCTTTGCTTCATCGCTATCGTCCAGAGAACTCACGGCTAATTCGTTACTATGATGACCGAATATTCCAAAGAAAGGCTTTGTTTCAAACCACAGTTTTGTTAGCCTCTTTGCAGAGGCAAGTTGTAAATCTTGATGATCTTACGCCAGAATCTTTACGGAAAGATTTGGCAAAGAAACAGGGGGAAGATAGTTCAGAAGTTCGGTTTTTTAAGGAAAATTATGGCGCTTTACTACCTTGGTATGTGTTGCGGGCGAAAGCCATCGTGGACGGCATACAAGAATGTGATTGGCCGACGCTTTTGGCATCCACTCTAAAAGAAGCCCAAACTGGAAGATTTATTTATGGAAGAGATTCTGATTGGTTGCATACCATCAATGAAATTGGACAATTATGGCTGGAAACACTGGTTTTGTCCGGTCTTGCCGACTGCCAAAAAGTCCGGGAGGTGGAGTGCTGGCTGGCTAAACAGAAAGTCACGATATTCATCCAGACTTGGGTTGGGTTAGCCCGCATTTGCGCTCATCATCCGCTCTTGCAAGCGAATGCGTTGGGTTTTGCCATGCGGGCTAAAGATTTGATTGCATCAAGCCGCCATGATGAAGCCAGCCACACGGCAGAAAGCTTCGCGTCCTTGGCTAGAGCGGTTTTTCCAATAGAGGGGGAAGCTGCTGAATATTTTCAACTTGGCATGGATTTTTTATCTCGCCGCCTAGGCGATGATCTTTACGATCAACTCATGAGCTTGGTAAAGTTAGCAGAACAAGCCTCAAGCACCAATACCCATCATCCTGAACTCGCCTATCGCCTTGCTCGTACTGCCGAACTTTTTTGCGCCTATAACGACCACAAATTTCCTTGGCCCGATGTTGCCTGCGCCATCGCTTCACTCTGCCCTAATTCGAGTTTTGCCATCGCCAGCCGTTGGCATGACCGCGATTTGGTTTGGCTGGGTGAGAGCTTGCCATTGCTAGCAAGAACCCTTTTAGAGAAAAATCATCTCGCCCCAACTTTAGCGGCGTCACTGCATGTTTTTCCGGGATATTGGCGGTTGTCAGATGACAATATTGCGAGGCTGTTTTTTAAGCCAGAAAATAGCCAAAAGCAGAAGCAACTAATCCTTGAAATGTTGCTTCAGGATGAAGAATTTGGCAATTCAAAGAGAGAGCAGAGTTCAATTGATGTCTTGTTTAAAATGGCCCGTGCCTATGGCCTGCACAATACACGCCTTGAAGAACTCAATAATTTTGCAAGCAGCCAACCTCAGCAAGAAGAAGAGCAAGAATCAGAAATTAAGTTGTCATGCCGTCAGCCAGAGAAAGAAGAGCCTGCAATTGATTGGCCTGCCATTTTGGTAAATGATTTAGAAACCGCTGAGGGGATCAGCAAAGCAACGCAATTATTTGTTGGCACGGAGGACAACTATTGGAGATTGAATTGGCGGGAATTTCACCAAAGAATGCGCCAAGCTTTAACCCAACCCAGACAGTGGCCCGCGCATATTTTAGCTTTGTCACAAAATTCTGAAGTCCAGACAGAAAATATTTTGGATGCTTTAGAGGCTGCTGCGGATGATTGGCAAAATTCGATGCAAGTTAAAAATGCTATCAAACAAGCGATTCAAGAGTTAATTCGTAAGAATCCTTATGGCTTGGCTTACCATCGCTGGGGTAGTCCACGCGAATTAAAGAAGTGCTTACAGCTTTCTGGGTTGAGCCATGGCGAATTGCTCAAACAGCTACTAAACGCCATAGCCGAACGGATTGAAAGTATTTCCGATAAAACTGCTTTCTATCTCACGGAGGAAGTAGCCAAAACTTTGTTAAATCCTACGCAGACACTCCAAGTCTTGACGTTTGCCTTGGCTAGACTGGAATTAGTGATGGATAATGAAGACGGCGACGGCCCTTGGCGCGAGGAATTAATGCCACCATCTTCTTTACCCGAATCCGTGGCGGGTTTTCTCTACGCAATGCTTGCCGCACCAGAGCCGGAAACCCGCTGGCAGGCTGCGCATGCCGTGCATCGACTCTGCCAGTTGGAAGAAGCTGGTATAATAAAAGCACTACTGAACCTTTTGAAATGCGATAAACTCCCTGCTTTCACCGATGGACGATTACCTTTCTATGCTTGGCACGCCCGACTGTATTTATTCATTGCGCTGTCACGGGCAGCATTGGATTCTCCAGAAATATTGCGGCCCCATCTTGACGTATTTTTGCGCCATGCGTTTGAAGGGGCACCCCATGTGCTTATCCGTCATTTTGCCGCTGTAATTGTTTTGCAACTAGAAAAAATAAATCCTGGGCTATGTGAAGCAGAAACGCTTGAAAAATTGAAACGAATCAACACCAGCCCTTATCCACCTGAACCACGCCCGAAAAATGCCATTGTTGGCTGGAATATGGGAAGTCGTGAAGGACGATATAGCTTTGACCATGACTTTGACCGCTATTGGTTAGGCGATTTAGCAGAGACTTTTAATTTATCACACAGCGAGATTGCTCAACGGGCAGAATGTTGGATTCTTGACCGTTGGCGAATACAAGCCAAAGGACGTTCAGCAGATGATCCCCGTCGCTATCGTTCCACAAGCACATATATAAGACACTTCAGCTATCCAGAAATCGACTCTTACGGATTCTACTTGAGTTATCACTCTATGTTTTGCACAGCGGGAGATTTATTGAAGGATAAACCGACTTCTAGCGAAGGCTATTGGTGGGATGGCAAGGCTTGGGAAGGATGGTTACATCGTCATTTTCTAACAAAAAATGACGGCTATTGGCTGGCTGACAGGCGTGACCCTAGGCCATTGGAACGTAGATTTTGGCAGATTGATAAACTTGATTATCAGCGGCGGGAAGAATGGCGTTGGTTGATCTTGCCGCGTGATTTCGATCAAGTATTAGGTCTGTCTGATTTAAGAACTGATTCCCTTGTCGTCTGGGGCAATTGGAATATCACACAAGATTCGTTTTACGAAACTATTCGGGTCTCTTCTGCCCTGGTATCCAACAAAACTTCACTCGCCTTACTCCGCGCATTGCAAACCGCCACAAATAACCATGACGATTACATTCCGCCAGAAAACGACCGCCGAGAAACCGCCGAACCCGGCTTCAAGATTTCTGGCTGGGTATTCGACCCGGAAACCGATTTGAGATTGGATGAATTTGATCCTTATTCTGGCCGTATCCCTTGGCCGACGTTGCGACCCGGCAAACGCATCTGCCGTTTGCTCAAACTGACTTCGGAGGATCAAGGCCGGATATGGAAAATAGATGGCAAACCCGTTATGCGAGCCTGGGTGTGGGGCGACCGCCATGAGGAGAATAACCATTCCCGTGCGGGCAATTACGGCGAAAGACTGGTTGGCGATTTGGATTTTTTATTGGCAATGCTGCGCCGTACCCAGCGTGATTTAATCATTGAAGTGCAAATCAACCGAGACACCGATAGAAACGATGAAAAACTCGACTACGCCTTCCGCGATTACACCCGGCTCTACCTCCTCCGCGCCGACGGCACCCTCCATACCCTTTACGGACATCGCCAACTTCGGTCGGCAGTTGGTCAATGAACTGGGCCTTGATTCCAATGCTGATACCTTAAGTCGATGGATGGCGCATTACCTAGCCGAAAAAATAACTCTATGTGAAACAGCACAGGTGGCAGAGAAGGCCGCTTTGGAGCGAGAATGTTTCGATGTGATTATAAAACTCTGGAAACATCGGGAGTGCTTTCAGCATAGAAAGCCCATGCAGTCGTTCGCCCCAATATTCGCACTGATTAGGCAATTGCATGAACCCGAGTTGCACCGGTATTTTCGAGAACCTAGGACACCAGACAATGGAGAAGCTGAGTCGTTGGTAACATTGGCTTCCCATGTGGATTACAGCGCCCGTTTAATTATTCGATGGTGTTTGGCTATAGCCTCGGTAGAAGCAGAAGAAGCGGAAGAAAAATGGCTTTCTTCTCCTGTGCCTAAGGCAGTGGATGATGCTGATGATATTGAGGCGGCAGAACTGTTATTGAACGATGAATCGCTATTTTTGCAATCTGCGGATACGGCATCTGATTCATTGAGATCCGAATTGGCTGATATTCGCAAACGCCTTGACGATTTTGTGAAATTTAGTGAACATCTACTTGAAAATATTGACGTCGCATTAAATGAAAAGAGTCCACCTTAATTGCGTGAACCAATCCTCCGGAAAAATCTAGGTTTCAGCATCAATCTTTATATCCAGACAAAACTTGGGGCGACCCTGTCTTGTCCGGTTCGGTCGCGGTGATGCCGGAAATCAGCCTCGGCCTTACTGCCGGGCGTGTTCGGCGAGTATGCTACTGCCTTGGCGCAAAACGTGCGAATACCCCACCTCACTGGATTTGTCGCCACTGACATTTGCCATAGACGAATATCGGCCACAGCATTCGTCAAAACCTTTCCAGCTCAGGATGCGCCAACTTGCCTTGATGCACATGCATCGCCCCCAATTCCGCGCAGCGGTGCAGGCTGGGGACGGCTTTGCCCGGGTTTAATAATCCTTTGGGGTCGAAGGCGGCTTTGACGGCGTGGAACTGGGCGAGTTCCGCCGGGGCGAACTGGACGCACATTTGGTCGATCTTTTCCATGCCGACGCCGTGTTCGCCGGTGATGGTGCCGCCTAGGTTGACGCACAATTCCAGTATCTTGCCGCCCAGCGCTTCGGCCTGGTCGGTCTGGCCGGGCTGGCCGGCGTCGTAGAGCACCAAGGGGTGGAGGTTGCCGTCGCCGGCGTGGAAGACATTGGCGACGGCCAGGCCGTATTCCTGCGACAGGTCGGCGATGCCGCGCAGGGCTTCGGCGAGGCGGCGGCGGGGGATGGTGCCGTCCATGCAGTAATAGTCGGGGCTGATCCGGCCCACGGCGGGGAAGGCGGCTTTGCGGCCGGCCCAGAATTTTTTGCGTTCTGCTTCGGTCTGCGCCTGGCGGACTGAGCGCGCGCCGCTGCCGGCCAGGATGGCCCGCGCCCGCGCCAAGTCGGCTTCGACTTGTTCAAGCCCGCCGTCCATTTCGCACAGCACCAGCGCGGCGGCGTCCGTCGGGTAGCCGGCGTGGACGAAGGCTTCGGTCGCGCGGATGCTGGGGTTGTCCATCATTTCCAGGCCGGCCGGCACCAGCCCCGCGCCGATGATCGCGGCGACGGCCGCGCCGGCTTGCTCGACGCTGTCGAAGACGGCCAGCAGCACTTGCGCCGTTTCCGCGACCGGCAGCAGTTTGAGGGTGGCTTCGACGATGACGCCGAGCAGCCCTTCCGAGCCGGTGACGAGCGCGAGCAGGTCGTAACCGGGGCCGTCCAGCCCGGTCGAGCCGAGTTCGAGCAGGTCGCCTTCGACGGTGAGCAGCTTGACGCCCAAGAGGTTGTGCGTGGTCAAACCATATTTAAGGCAATGCACGCCGCCGGCGTTTTCGGCGATGTTGCCGCCGATGGAGCAGGCGACTTGCGAGGAGGGGTCGGGGGCGTAATACAGCCCAAACGGGGCGGCGGCTTGGGACACGGCCAGGTTGCGCACGCCAGGCTGCACCCGCGCGGCGCGGTTGGCCGGGTCAATTTGCAAGATGCGGTTGAGTTTCGCCAGGCTCAGCAGCACGCCGTTGTCGATCGGCAGCGCGCCGCCGGAAATGCCGGTGCCCGCGCCGCGCGCGACCACCGGCACGCTGTGCTGGTGGCACAGCCGCAGCACGGCCTGCGCCTGTTCCACGGTTTCCGGCAGCGCGACGACCCAGGGCAGGGTCTGGTAGGCCGACAGCGCGTCGCCGTCGTAGGGGCGCAGGTCTTCGGGGTCGGACAGCAGCCCGTCCGGTTTGATGTGTTCGCCAAGCAGGCGCAGGAAGACGGGCTTGGCTATGCGGTGGTCGACGCGTTCGCTGGGGTGGATGTGGTAGGTCATGGCCGGTGCTTGCCAGGGTTTCAGGGCGATTTGACTTGGGCAGGGTCGAAGCCGGGCGGGCTGCCCCGTTCCGGCAGCAGGAACAGGCGGTATAGCAGCATCCCGGCGATGAAGCCGCCCAAATGCCCCCACCAGGCCACGTCGGCGGCGGCTTCCCCGCCCATCGCCTTGTAAAGTTGGAAAATCACCCACGCGCCGACGAAGGCGATGGCCGGGATTTCAAAAAACAAGGGCAGGAAAAACACCCAGATGACGATGCGGGCGTAAGGGTACATGAAAAAATAAGCGCCCATGACCCCGGCCAGCGCGCCGGACGCGCCCACCACGGGGGTGGCGGATTCGGGGCTGGCGAGGATCTGCATGCCGCCGGCCACCAGCCCGCAGAGCAGGAAAAACGCGGTGTAGCGCAAAGCCCCCATGCGGTCTTCGACGTTGTCGCCGAAAATCCACAGCATCCACATGTTCAGCACCACATGCAGCCAGCCGCCGTGCAGAAACATGTGGGTGATGAACGGGGCGTAGTCGTCGTGCGGCAGGCCCGCCCAGGCGGCCCACTCGGGGGAGGTGTAGCGGGCGGGAACCAGTCCGTAGAGATAGAAAAAGTGCGCCTGGGTTTTGTCCGGGAGAAACCACAGCAGCAGGAAAATGCCGAAATTCAGCACGATCAGCGACCAGTTCACCCAGGGGGTGTACCGGCAGGGAATGTTGTCTCGGTAGGGAATCATCGCTCAATCCGCCGCAGGTGTTTTAGGAGTCAGTCCTCGGCATGAATACTTACGCATCGCAGGTCTTCTTGCAACCGCCATGGCGCCGGTGGGCTTTCGCCTTCAAGCCGGGCGGGGTCTGCGTAAGAGCCCGCCCGGCAGTCTGGATGCGGACGTAAGCCGCTGTCAAATATAAAAAATTCGCTATAAAGTTGACTGCGCTCTTGCCAGTCATGGACAATACCGCTCTTTTTAAGATCCTCTCCCCTCCGGTTGCCGCATGACAGGCATTTTTGCCGAAAACGAAATCCTGGTTTCCATCCGCGACCTGACTTTTTTCCGCGGCGGCCGAAAAATTTTCGACCAGGTCAGCCTGGACATCCCCCGGGGCAAGATCACCGCGATCATGGGCCCCAGTGGCACCGGGAAGACCACTTTGCTCAAGCTGATCGGCGGACAGTTGCGGCCCGACGCGGGTTCGGTCAGCGTGGAAGGCCGGATCGTCCACCGGCAAGGCTCGAAAGAGCTGTATGAGTTGCGCAAGCGCATGGGCATGTTGTTCCAAAGCGGCGCGCTGCTGACCGATTTGAGCGTGTTTGAAAACGTCGCCTTCCCGTTGCGCGAACACACCCGTCTCCCTGAAACCATGATCCGCTCGCTGGTGCTGATGAAGCTGGAGGCGGTGGGTTTGCGCGGCGCGCGGGATTTGATGCCGGCCGAGCTGTCCGGCGGCATGGCCCGGCGGGTGGCTCTGGCCAGGGCCATCGTCCTCGATCCGATGATGATCATGTACGACGAGCCGTTTACCGGCCAGGATCCGATTTCCATGGGCGTGCTGGTGAAGCTGATTCACAATCTGAACGACGGCCTGGGGCTGACCAGCATCGTGGTGTCCCATGATGTGCGGGAAACCGCCGCCATCGCCGACTATGTCTATCTGATTTCCGAGGGCCGGGTGGTGGGGCAGGGCACGCCGGCGGAAATCGAGCGCACCGCCTCGCCCTGGGTCCGCCAGTTCATGCACGGGGAGGCCGACGGCCCCGTGCCTTTCCATTTCCCTGCCCCGGACTACGCGCAGGATCTCCTGGGGCCAGGGAAAGCCCGTCAATCGCCGGAAGCTTTGGCTTAAACCCTGACATGCTGGAATCCATTCAACAACTCGGACGAACCACCCTGGGCAGCCTGGAAAAGCTGGGGCGGGCCAATTTGTTCATGCTGCGCATGCTGGCCGGTTTCCCGGACATCGTGCTGCGTTTCAGGTTGCTGGTCGCCCAGATGTATTCCGTGGGCGTGTTGAGCATTCTGATCATCAGCGTTTCCGGCTTGTTCGTCGGCATGGTGCTGAGTTTGCAGGGCTACTATGTGCTGTCCGACTTCGGCGCGGAGCAGACGCTGGGCGTCATGGTGGCGGCCTCCCTGGTCAGGGAGCTTGGCCCGGTGGTGACCGCTTTGCTGTACGCCGGCCGGGCGGGCTCCGCGCTGACGGCGGAGATCGGCATCATGAAGGCGACCGAGCAATTGTCCGGCATGGAGATGATGGCGGTCGATCCGTTGAGGCGCATCATTTCGCCCCGTTTTTTCGCCGGGGTGGTGTCCATGCCGCTGCTGGCTGCGATGTTCAGCATGATCGGCGTGGCGGGCGGGTATTTCGTCGGCGTCGGCTTGCTGGGCGTGGACGACGGCGCGTTTTGGTCGCAAATGCGCGCGAAGATTGATTTTTACGACGATGTGGTCAACGGCGTCATCAAAAGCGCGGTGTTCGGCGTGGTCGTCACCTGGATCGCGTTGTTCGAGGGCTATGACGCCTTGCCGACGTCCGAGGGGGTCAGCCGGGCGACCACGCGTTCGGTGGTTTATTCAGCCCTGGCCGTGTTGGGTTGGGATTTCGTGCTGACCGCACTGATGTACGGAGAGAATTGATGCAGCAATCGAAAGTAGTGGAAACCTGGGTCGGCCTGTTTGTCGCGCTGGGCGTGGTCGGCCTGTTTTTCCTGGCGATGAAGGTCAGCAACCTGGGCGATTTGCAAACCAAGGACAATAGCTTCAAGATCGTCGCCCGTTTTCAGAATGCGGGCAGCCTCAGGGAGCGCGCGCCGGTCTCCATGGCGGGCGTCCGCGTCGGGCGGGTCAGTTCCATCCGGTTTGACAAGGAGACCTACGAGGCCGTGGTGGAGATGCGCATCGACCCCGAGTACGACACCATCCCCACGGATACCACCGCCAATGTGCTGACGGCGGGCTTGCTGGGTGAGCAGTACATTGGACTCAGCGCGGGCGGGTCGGATGAATACCTCAAAAACGGCGACGAGATCGAGCTGACCCAGTCGGCGATGGTGTTGGAGGAGGTGATCAGCCGCTTCCTGTTCAACAAGGCCGAGAATGGCGCGGAAAAGAAAGAGTCCGCTTCGGCGGCCGGCGCGCCCGAGGAAGATGTCGAGCCGGATAATTCCATCACCGAGGACATCCCGGCGAAGCCGAAAGCGCCGGTCAAAAGCGTGGAAGCATCCGCCGTCCACGCGCACAAGCCGAAGCCGGAGGCGGACGAAGCGGACGAGCCTGGACACAAGCCCAAGACCGCGCACGGGAAGGCTGTCGAAGAGGCCCACGCCGGGCACAAGCCGAAAACCGCCCACGCGAAGGGCGGCGAAGACGCCGCGCCGCCGGCCCACAAAGCCGCCAAGCCTGCGGCGAAGGGTTCGGCCACCCCCTAAGGGAGCTTGCCCATGAGCACACGCAAAGACTTGTTCGCGATCTACCCGTCCGGGCCGGGGCACTACCTTCTCGAAGGGGAGTTGAGCTTCGCCTCCGTCGGCCAGGCTTTGCGCCAGACGGCGGAAATGTTCGTCGCGCAGACGCCCGCGGTGTTCGATCTGGCCGGTATTGCCAAGGCCGACAGCGCGGGCCTGGCCTTGTTGTTGGAATGGCTTAGGCAGGCCGGGCGGGCCGGCGTCGAACTGCGTTACGCCAATCTTCCCCGGCAGTTGTTGGCCATGGCCCGTGTGGCCGGGGTTGACGGCATTCTAATCATTGATTAAACCTTAAAAGCCCGACGGGCTCCGGCCCGGGCTTGAATTACAGAGTAGCCACCTATGGATAAATTGCTCATCACCGGCGGCAACCCCTTGCAGGGTGAGTTGCGCATGTCCGGGGCCAAGAATGCCGCCTTGCCGATCCTGGCGGCGACCTTGTTGTCGGAAAAGCCCGTCCTCATCGGCAACGTGCCGCATTTGCAAGACATCACCACCACCATGGAGCTGCTCGGGCGCATGGGCGTGCATTTGGTCATCGACGAAAAACTCAACGTCGAGGTGGACTCCAGCACGATCAAAAGTTTTTACGCGCCCTACGAGCTGGTGAAAACGATGCGCGCCTCGATTCTGGTGCTGGGGCCGCTGCTGGCGCGCTTCGGCAAGGCGGAGGTTTCCTTGCCCGGCGGTTGCGCCATCGGCACCCGGCCCGTCAACATCCACCTGGAAGGCTTGGCCGCGATGGGCGCGGACATCAGCGTCAGAAACGGCTACATCCACGCCTCCGCCAAGCGGTTGAAGGGTTGCCGCCTGGTGCTGGATTTGGTGACGGTGACCGGCACGGAGAACCTGTTGATGGCCGCCGCCCTCGCCGATGGCGTGACGATCATTGAAAACGCCGCGCGCGAGCCGGAAGTGGTCGACCTGGCCGATTTCCTCAACGCCATGGGTGCCAAAATTTCCGGCGCGGGCACCGACATCCTGGAAATTGAAGGCGTCGAGTCGCTGTCCGGCGAAGGCCTGCATTACCAGATCTTGCCAGACCGCATCGAGACCGGCACCTACCTGGTGGCGGCGGCGATGACCGGCGGCAAGGTGAAGTTGAAAAACACCCGTCCCGACCTGCTGGACGCGGTGTTGCTCAAATTGCGCGAGGCGGGGGCGGTCATCGACTGCGGGGATTCCTGGATCGAACTGGACATGCAGGGCCGCCGGCCGAAGTCGGTCAACCTGCGCACCGCGCCTTACCCGGCGTTTCCCACCGACATGCAGGCCCAGTTCACCGCGATGAACGCCGTCGCCGAAGGCGTGGGCGTCATTACCGAAACGGTGTTCGAGAACCGCTTCATGCATGTGCAGGAATTGCAGCGCATGGGCGCGAACATCAAACTGGAGTCCAACACCGCCATCGTGCGCGGGGTGCCGCGGCTGACCGGCGCGCCGGTCATGGCCACCGACCTGCGCGCCTCCGCCAGCCTGGTGCTGGCGGCTTTGGTGGCGGAGGGGCAGACCGTGGTCGAGCGCATCTACCATATTGACCGGGGTTATGAGTGCATCGAGGAAAAACTCTCCCAGCTCGGCGCGGAAATCCGCCGCACCCCCCAGTGAGCAAGCCATGCTGACCATCGCCATTTCCAAAGGAAGAATCTACGACGACGCGATGCCGCTGTTGGCGGCCGCCGGCATCCAGCCCACCGTCGATCCGGACAAAAGCCGCAAGCTGATCTTGCCGACCAGCCGCGACGATGTGCGCTTGCTGGTGATCCGCGCCACCGACGTGCCGACCTATGTGGAATACGGCGCGGCCGATTTGGGGATAGCCGGCAAGGACGTGCTGGTGGAGTATGGCGCCGAGGGGCTGTACGAGCCTTTAGACTTAGGGATAGCCCGTTGCCGCTTGATGACCGCCGCCCGCGTCGGCAGCACGCTGGAAGGAAAACGGCTGCGGGTGGCCACGAAATACGTCAAGACTGCCCAGCGCTATTTTGCCGAAAAAGGCGTGCAGACGGAGATCATCAAGCTTTACGGTTCCATGGAGCTGGCGCCCTTGGTCGGTTTGGCCGACTGCATCGTCGATCTGGTGGACACCGGCGGCACGCTGAAAGCCAACGGCCTGGAGCCTAGGGAATTGATTATGGAGATCAGCAGCCGGCTGGTGGTCAACAAGGCGGCGATGAAGATGAAGCACCAGGCGGTGTCCGAGCTGATCCGCCAAGTGGGCCGGGCCGTTTCCAACCAAACCAGCGCCGCGGCGTGAGGGTAGCCATGACAGACTTGAACATCGCCCGGCTGGACACCTGCGATCCGGCTTTTTCCACCCGGCTTGACCGTCTGCTGGCCTGGAACGAAGCCGACGACGCCGAGATCCACCAGCGGGTTCTGGAAATCATCCACCGCGTCAAGCGCGAAGGCGACGCCGCCTTGCTCGAATACACGGCGCGTTTCGACCATTACCCGGCGGCCTCCGTGGCGGATTTGGAGCTGGGCCGCGAAGCGCTGAAAAAAGCCTGGGACGGTTTGCCGAAAGCGCAGGCCCAGGCTTTGGAGACGGCGGCGGCGCGCATCCGCGCCTATGCCGAGCGGCAGAAGCAAGCGTCCTGGCGCTACGAGGAGGCGGACGGCACGGTGCTGGGGCAGCAGGTCACGCCGCTGGACCGGGTGGGCGTCTACGTCCCCGGCGGCAAGGCGGCTTATCCTTCCTCGGTGTTGATGAACGCCTTGCCCGCCAAAGTCGCCGGGGTGCCTGAAATCATCATGGTCGTGCCCACGCCGCGCGGCGAGGTCAACGAACTGGTGCTGGCGGCGGCCTGGCTGGCCGGCGTGGACCGAGTGTTCCGCGTCGGTGGCGCGCAGGCGGTGGCCGCGCTGGCTTACGGCACCGGCTTGATTCCCCGCGTGGACAAGATCGTCGGCCCCGGCAATATTTACGTGGCGACGGCGAAAAAGCTGGTGTTTGGACTGTGCGGCATCGACATGATCGCAGGCCCTTCGGAAATTCTCGTCATCAGCGACGGCCTGACGAATCCCGACTGGATCGCCATGGATCTTTTCTCCCAGGCCGAGCATGATGAAAACGCCCAGGCCATCTTAATCAGCCCGGACCAGGCCCACCTGGACGCCGTGGCCGCCAGCGCGGCCAGGCTCCTGCCGACGATGGAGCGCAAAGACGTGATTGCCGCCTCGCTCAATGGCCGCGGCGCGCTGATCCGGGTGAAGGATCTGGAGCAGGCGGCGGACGTGGCCAACCGGATCGCCCCCGAGCACCTGGAGTTGTCCGTGGCCGACCCGGAAAGCCTGGTCAAGCGGATACGCCATGCCGGGGCCATCTTCATGGGGCGCTTCACCGCCGAGGCGCTGGGCGATTACTGCGCCGGCCCCAACCATGTGCTGCCCACGTCCGGCACAGCGCGGTTCTCCTCGCCGTTGGGGGTGTATGATTTCCAAAAACGCTCCAGCTTGATTTTTTGCTCCCAGGCCGGGGCGGGCGAGTTGGGCAAGACCGCCTCGCTGCTGGCCCGCGGCGAAGGCTTGACCGCCCATGCCCGTTCCGCCGAATACCGCGTTCCGGACGGGGTGTAAAGCCATGGCCAGCCTCTCAGACACGGTTGCCGCGCTATTGCGCCCCGAAGTCCTGGCCCTGTCGGCTTATCATGTGCAAGATTCGACCGGATTCATCAAGCTGGACGCCATGGAAAATCCCTATCTCTGGCCCGAAGAAATGACGGCGGAATGGTTGGAAATACTGCGCAAGACCGGGGTCAACCGCTACCCCGACCCCGCCGCCGACCGGCTGCGGCAAGCCTTGCGCCTCGCCAACGCGGTGCCCGATGGCGCGGAGTTGATGCTGGGCAATGGTTCGGACGAATTGATCCAGATCATCCTCATGGCCCTTGCGGGCGAGGGTGCCACGGTGCTGGCCCCGCAGCCGAGCTTCGCCATGTACCGGCAGATCGCCGTCAGTTTGGGGCTGCGCTTCGCCGGGGTGGATCTCAAGGAAGCGGATTTTTCCTTGGACATGGACGCCATGCGCTCGGCCATCGCCGAACACGCGCCCAAGGCGATTTTTCTGGCCTATCCGAACAATCCCACCGGCAACGCCTTCGCCACCGAAGACATGCTGGAGATACTGCGCATCGCCCCGGGGCTGGTCGTGGTGGACGAGGCCTACGCGCCGTTCGCCGACGCGACGTTCATGCCCGCCTTGGCGGATTTCCCCAACCTGCTGGTGATGCGCACGCTGTCCAAACTGGGTCTGGCGGGTCTGCGGCTGGGCTTTCTGGTCGGCCACCCCGCCTGGATCGGACAGTTGGACAAGTTGCGTCTGCCCTACAATATCAATGTGTTGACGCAACTGACGGCGGAATACGCGTTGTCTAAACAAGCGGTTTTTGACGGGCAGGTCGGGCGGATACGCGCTGACCGGGAACTGATGGCCGCGAGTCTGCGCGCGCTGCCGGTGGATATTTTCCCCAGCCAAGCCAATTTTCTAACCTTCCGGGTTCGGGAAAAAGACGCGGACGAGGTTTTCGAGGCCTTGAAGGACGCCGGCGTGCTGATAAAAAATTTGAGCCGCTCCGGCGTGTTGTTGCGTGGCTGTCTACGGGTCACAGTGGGAACTTCCAATGAAAATCAACGATTTATGGAGGTTTTGACGGCTATCCTGAAGCCCTGAAAGTGGGGTGCGATTGGAATTCGGCACAATGTCGAGGGGAAATCCCGATTGTTTCGGCGCACGGAAGTTCCTACAATACAAACATACCGTTCACGAAACACAAACAACGATAAGAACCGTCAAGGTTTGCTAAGGAGAATACAAAAATGAGTGACAATGTCGTGGACCCCGGCAGACGCTGGTTCCTGACCAAGGCGGCGGCGGCAGTTGGCGCGGCGGGCACGGTTTTCGCCGCAACCCCGTTCATCTCCTCCCTGCAACCTAGCGAGAAAGCCCAAGCCGCCGGCGCGCCGGTCGAAGTGGACATCTCCAAGTTGGAGCCTGGGCAAATCATCCGCGTCATGTGGCGGGGCAAGCCCGTCTGGATCGTCCAGCGCAGCGCCGAGGCTTTGCAGGCCTTGCCGAGCCTGGACGCCAAGCTGCGTGATCCCGCCTCGGAAGAGTCGGAGCAGCCCGAATCGGCGCACAACGAATACCGCGCCATCAAACCGGAAATCCTGGTCGCCTTGGGCATCTGCACCCATCTGGGTTGTTCGCCGACTTACCGGCCCGAAGTGGCCCCCGCCGATCTTGGCCCGGAATGGAAAGGCGGCTTCTTCTGCCCTTGCCATGGTTCCTTCTTCGACCTCGCCGGTCGCGTCTACAAGGGCGTGCCCGCGCCTAAGAACCTGGATATTCCGCCTCACCACTATCTCAGCGATACGCGGCTGTTAATCGGAGAGAATGCCTAATGGCCTCAGAATCAGAAAAATCCAAATCCCTGTTGGGATGGATCGATGAACGCTTCCCGCTTAGTTCCTTCATAAGCGAGCATCTGGTCAAATATTACGCGCCGAAGAATTTCAACTTCCTGTATTTCTTCGGCTCCCTGGCGCTGCTGGTG
>Ga0265327_10000259_pt1 | contig 104677 bp, 87 predicted proteins | sample 41621metaG_FD_202089 | JGI IMG/M metagenome (GOLD analysis project Ga0265327, IMG submission 202089) | Rhizosphere microbial communities from Carex aquatilis grown in University of Washington, Seatle, WA, United States - 4-16-21 metaG | ecosystem: Host-associated > Plants > Roots > Rhizosphere...
AACGCTTTTTTTAACAGTTTTCATCAAACGAAAAAGTTTAATGAAACTAATTTCATTAAACTTTCTTCAAAACCAATACTGGCAATGTATGTAGACGATTTTACCAACCATTTTCGACTATTATGCCTAAAAAAGAGGTAAAGCCTTAATAAAGCCAAAGGGATGTTGCGATTGCAACATCCCTTTGGCTTTTGGGTTGTTCTATACTATAATATAAAACGACTACGACTTTACTTTCCGAATACTTCCCAGGTGCCTGTGGTATCTGTTCTTTGCAGCAACGTAAGGTTAGTGGAAGAAATATTGTGAATATCGAGCATAGTGGTATCGTTTGGTCCCATGTTGGTAACAATCGTACGAATAGTCTGATCGCCATTAACCAGTGTCCAGTTACCTTTAAAAACAACCGTGTCGTTGGTAATAAAAACTAACTGATAGGTATTATCGGTGTAAAAATTCACATTCGCCGACATCTGTGCAGCGGCGGCCGAGACAGTTTCATTGGAATCCATATTATTGTTCCCGTTTGCATCATCTCCGATCCGTGAAAGATTCCATTGACCTTGGGTCAAGATATCGCGGCGGGATTGTGAATCATCTGATTTCTTACAGGAGGTAATAGAAAATGCAGCAACGGTAAGTATTACTGCAAGGGCATTCAATATTCGTTTATTCATAAGAAATCTGAGCTACTATTTAACGGGATTGATTTTCGCTGTAACAAAATAATACGCTACAACTGAAAATTCAAAGCTAAGCCATTATTTATTTATTGCCTTATCCCGATTGGGTTCAGGGCGAGCTTAATACGTGCTACGAGATCCTGCAAATGATATTTACTCATCTTATCAGAAGTCGCTGGTATTGCTGCAAGCATTTGTGTACGGAGGCTCGTCAGTTGCACCCTTGCCACCGATGAGACATCGGTATTCCTGATATTTGGACCGGTAAGGAAAACGATGGCTGGTGGCAGATCTGAGGGTTGCACTACCGGACTCATCAGGTTAATCAGGTTGTCGACATACGCTTTTTGCAGATTGCGGCGATATCCGTCAATTGCCTTATGGGAAGTCAATTCAGACCAGATACCTTTACGTACATCGTTCATCACCTCATCCAGACCATAAGTATCTCCGGCACCAAAACGCATACTGCAAATAGTAATCCTATAAAGACGACCGGCAGACATGAGGCTGTTGAGTACTGAAATCTGTGTATTAGCAACGGCATCAAGCGCTATAGGATTGCTGAATTTATTGAGTACGTTCTTATCCACCAGCCAACTCGGTGTTTCAAAAAGCTGCTTGTTGAGAAAGGCTACCGCATCTTTCTGAATGGCCTTTGGCGTTGGCTCATACACATCACCTGTTTGCTCCACGCTTTTGGGCGTTTCATAAATGCCACCCACATTTTTCAACACGTGATACATGTAACGTCTGTACTGATCGGCCAGTGAACTGTACATATCTTCAAGGTTATCGAAACGGTCTGCTTCTTCTTTCGTCCAATCGTTCAGATGCAGCATGATACGCTTCAGGTTTCGAATACCGTATTCACTTGCTTTCATCGCGTTGTCGCCGAGGTCTTCCGTTTGGGAACGCGGATCAAAAGGATTGCTTTCCGTGCCAAACCATAGACGGGGGTTGGCTTTCAGGCTATCGACAATCCATTTGTTGACGATTTTCTTGTCTTCATTTTCATTCACTGCAAAACTGGCACTATAGCCCCATTGAATCGCCCATTTATCATAATCGCCGATGCGCGGAAACATCCCTTTATCGGCAATATTATCTTCCGGCTGTGCTACGTAATTAAAACGTGCGTAATCCATAATAGAAGCCGTATGACCATTTGCTTCCACCCAAGCTTTATTGCGCAGGTTTTCTACCGGCGTACGGCTGCTGCTGCCCATGTTATGACGCAGTCCCAACGTATGCCCTACCTCATGCGAAGAAACAAAACGAATCAGCTGCCCCATCAGAGAATCCGGAAACTTCATGGCGCGGGCACGCGGATCAACCGCTGCTGCCTGTATCATGTACCAGTCGTGCACCAGTTTCATTACATTGTGATACCAGCCGATATGGCTTTCCAGGATTTCGCCACTGCGTGGATCGTGAATATTGGGGCCGTAAGCGTTTTCGATATCGGAGGCCAGATAACGAACCACCGAATAACGCGCATCTTCCAGGTTCATGGATGAATCGTTTGTGGGCCATTCTTTCGCTATGATCGCGTTTTTAAAACCGGCTTTCTCAAAGGCCACCTGCCAATCGTTCACCCCTTGTATCAGGTAAGGGCGCCACTTTTTGGGCGTAGCTGGATCAATGTAATAAACAATAGGTTTCTTCGGTTCTACCAGCTCGCCACGCTTCCATTTTGCAATATCCTCATCCTTCGGTTCCAGGCGCCAGCGAACAATAAAAATCTGGTTATCTACTTTCTGTTGCTGATCACTAAAAACGGTATAGTCGTCTGCGAAGAAACCAACACGCGGATCAAACAATCGTTTGGCCATTGGGTGTTTGGGCAGCAGGATAAAAGAATTGTTCATTTCCAGCGTTACCGAACCGGTTGCGTATGCGGCCGGAAATACCTTTACACCGGGCAGTGGTGTGGCGGAAGGCGTAGCGCTGAACGTACGAACTGTCTTTACCTCTGTATTGATCGGATAGCTGTGAATTGTCTCAATATAAGTGCGGTCGCTCAGTTGGGCGTTGAGTCCGAACCGGCGTTTGGTGCCGCTGCTTAAACTAACGGGCTGATTGTCCCCTTTGAAGAAGTCGGTTACATCGATTACGACGGAATTAGAATCCTTACCGATCGCTTTAATTTCAAATGCAGCGACAATAGGATTAAGATTCGAATTGGTAACGGCTTTGTAAATCTCATTGCTACTATCGGCTACGCTAATAGTTGTCACCACCCGCATAAATACATTTTTATTCGGTCCTCGCTCCCATGCTATCGTCTGCTGATTTTCCAGCTCGCCGGCATAGACGCCCGCGCCACCGGCTATTTTGCTGTAACGTGTTGTCACGATCATTTCGCGATTCATCAGCGAGTCTGCAATCTCGAAGTACCATTTGTCTTCTACTTTATGAACGGTAAAAAGTCCTTTTTGCGATACGGCCTTCGATGTAATGACTTTGCTGTATGGCTTTATGGAAGATTTTGCGGCAGCCGCCGAATCTGCAGCTTTAGTTGCGGTTGCTTCGTTCTTTTTATTTTTCTTATATTTCCCCATCGCTAATGGCGCAAGGAGCAGTAATGGAATGACGATCCATATTCTTTTCATACAGGTGTGTTGTGGCTTTTTTGCAGCATATAAATGTAGTAATCGTTCTTTAAAGAATGTTGTACAAGGTGACGAGACGTCTGGCACCATACAGAGGCTAAGGTTTCCCGTCGCGAAATATACTAAAACAAAGGTTTAAGGAAACGACATTGATTCACCATTGACTATTCACCACTCATCATTGCCCACGCCTACGATCAATAAAAAAGGTTGTCCCGAAATGAGACAACCTTTTGAAAATATCTGAAAGGAAGATTAGTAATCGCCCAGTGTTTCCGGAAGTTGCGCCAGCGCGTCTGCCAGCTGACCTTCGTTTGGTGCAATACCATGCCATTCGTGTGTACCTTCCATAAAGCTGACACCTTTACCCATTACGGTAGTCATAAGAATACAAACCGGCTTGCCTTTACCAGATGCCGCTTTCGCCTCAGCCAGGCCTTTCACTACTCCGGCCATATCGTTACCGTCCATTTCGATGACATGCCAATCGAAAGCAACAAATTTAGCTTTCAGGTTGCCGAGATTCATTACCTGGCTGGTAGGACCATCGATCTGCTGACCGTTTACGTCAACTGTCATAATAAGATTGTCCAGTTTGTGGTGTGCTGCAAACATGATCGCTTCCCAGTTCTGACCTTCCTGCAGTTCGCCATCGCCGTGCAGTGAATACACAATGCTATTGTCGTTATTCAGTTTTTTGGTAACCGCAGCACCGCTTGCTACGCTGAGTCCCTGCCCCAGGGAGCCGGAAGCGATACGTACGCCAGGAAGACCTTCGTGCGTTGTCGGGTGACCTTGCAGGCGGGAGTTGATAAAACGGAACGTATTCAGTTCGTTTACCGGGAAATAACCGGAACGAGCCAGTACGCTGTAAAACACAGGAGAAATATGCCCGTTTGACAGGAAGAAGAGATCTTCACCTATTCCGTCCATTTTAAAGTCCGGATTATGTTTCATTGCCTCAAAATACAGGGCAACCAGAAAATCAGCACAACCCAAAGAACCGCCGGGGTGGCCACTTTGAGAAGCATATACCATTCTTACGATGTCACGGCGAACCTGCGTCGCTATTTGTTCCAGTTTTTGCAATTCCATTAGTGCAGCAAATTGTGGCGCAAAAGTAGGCAATAATCAGCTAAAATTAATGTGGGGATGTGGTTAATGTGGGAAATGTGTCGGCAATGCCGGCAATTTCTTGCATCTGAAAATAGATATTTGGCGCAAAAACTGTGTTTAACACATTTGCCGCCTTCTACCTATTGATGACATCCGTTATCGCATAACCGTATTATCGTACTCAACCTTATTATCGCATTAATTAAGTTATTTTGCGGGTAAGATGAACGGCGAAGCGGCTAAGAATAGTTTTTTTACTCAATCATTAATGCAATGGCATGAAAGGGACAATGACCGGGATCTGCCCTGGAAATCGGAAAAAGACCCCTACAAAATCTGGTTGTCGGAGATTATTTTGCAGCAGACACGTGCTTTGCAAGGACTGCCTTACTATCTGAAATTCACAGAGGCTTTCCCCACCGTTAAAGATATGGCCGCCTGTGCAGACGAACAGGCATTTCGCCTTTGGCAAGGACTCGGTTACTACAACCGTTGTAAAAACATGCTGGCCACTGCGCGTTTTATAACAGATGAACTGGAAGGCCGGTTTCCCGACGCTTATGAAAATATCCTGCAACTTAAAGGAATTGGCCCCTATACGGCCGCGGCTATTGCTTCTTTTGCCTTTGGCTTGCCGCATGCGGTAGTAGACGGAAATGTATACAGGGTATTGGCCCGCTACTTCGGTATTGAAACAGCTTTCGATACCACAGAAGGGAAAAAACGGTTTGCACAAAAAGCCCAGGATCTGCTCGACACCTCCGACAGCGCCGGTTATAACCAGGCTATTATGGATCTTGGCGCCACGGTTTGCACGCCTCAGACGCCTAAATGCGTGGATTGTCCGTTACAAAAAAATTGTACGGCTTACCACGAAAACACCGTCGCCCTGCTGCCGGTTAAAAGCAAAAAAACTTCGGTCGGCACTCGTTTTTTTCATTACCTGCTGTTACAAACCGACGATCAGATCTGGATCCGGAAGCGGACCGGGAAAGACATCTGGCAGAATCTGCATGAACCATTTCTCCTGGAACATGCCGAAGCTCTGAACACCAGTTCATTGCAAACATTGATAAAAGAAAAAGGACTGCAATTTTCTGACGGAAATATTGTTTATGAAGGCAGCCTGAAACAACGGCTTACCCACCTCGTTGTCGAGACCCGTTTTTTTGGTATAAAAATGAAAGCTCCCATAAAACTCCCTGATAATGACGGCAGATGGGTTTCTGTTAAAGAGCTAAAAAATATCGCTTTTCCCAAAACGCTTGTTTCTTTTTTTGAAAAAAAATTATACTTTTAAGATTAACAAGGTTATAATTTTTATTTAATTGAAAAATTGGAACTAATATGAGAGGTGTTAACCGAGTAATGTTGATAGGAAATTTAGGCCGGGACCCTGATCTCCAATACCTGGAAGGTAATATCGCGGTGGCAAAATTTCCGCTCGCCACTACCGAAACCTTCAAAGACAAAAACGGAAATCTTGTTTCTCAGACGGAATGGCACACGGTAGTTCTCTGGAGAGGTTTAGCTGAATTGGCGCAAAAATATCTGCACAAAGGAAGCCTTGTTTTTATTGAAGGTCGCTTGCGTACCCGCACCTGGGAAGACAAAGACAAAAATCGGCGCTTCAGCACGGAAATTGTCGGCGATAACCTGGTGATGCTCGATAAACGCAAAGAAAACGGTCCGAACGATTTCCCGGCAGCAGCCGATACTTCTACGACCGATCTCAGCTCTTATCAATCGCCGGACCTTAATTATGACGCGGGAACGCTCGGCGCAACCAAAGACGATTTACCTTTTTAATAAACGGATTTTAAACGAATCAAAAGGGAAAGAATATTATTGGGTATTCTTTCCCTTTTTTATATTTTTGATTAATTCACCAAATCACTGGGCTTTGGAAAGTACACCTGAAGGAGAGACGATATTCAAACACATATTTCTGGATGCTGCGCCCGCAGCTTTTTCCGTTTCTAACGTCACCATCCTCATTATTATCATCCTTATTCTTTTGCTGCTCACGGCTATTACAGCAGGTTCAGAGACGGCCTATTTTTCGCTGAAAGCGAAGGATATCAATTATCTGAAGACAAAAGAACAACAAAGCGCACGTCAGGCTATTCAATTACTGGAGCAGCCTAAGCAATTGCTGGCGACAATACTGGTGGCCAACAATTTTGTAAACATCGCCATCGTTATTTCTACCAGCTTACTCGTAAGTCAGTTGTTACCGCCGGATATCGGCCAGGTGATGTCTTTTGTGATACAAATCGTAGTAGTAACGTTTTTGCTCGTGCTTTTCGGAGAGGTGTTACCTAAAGTGTATGCAACGCAAAACAACCTGCGCATGGCACTATTTGCGGCTCCGGTACTGAAGCTTATGACTGGCCTCTTTAAACCGGTGAGCAATATGCTGGTTTCTTCTACTAATTTCATTGAAGGAAAAATCGGCTCAAAGCCTGCCGCCAACCTCAGCAGCGAGGATTTTGAACATGCTATCGAAATTACGGTCGGGCATACCGCCACCCGCGAAGAAGTAAATATTTTTAAAGGCATTTTAAAATTCGGCAATATCACGGTTCGTCAAATTATGCGAACACGTATGGATGTTTCGGGTATCCCTTATGATTTTACATTTCCACAGGTACAGAAATACGCAATCGAGGTAGGCTATTCGAGAATGCCGGTGTACAAGGAAAACCTGGACAAGATCGCGGGCATGATCCATACCAAAGATTTTCTGCCACACACAGAAGACGATTCGTTTGACTGGCATGCATTAATGCGCCAGGCCTATTTTGTTCATGAAGGTAAACTGATCGAAGATTTGCTGCACGAGTTCCAGCAGAAAAGAATCCATTTTGCGATTGTTGTAGATGAATTTGGCGGCACTTCGGGCATTGTAACGCTCGAGGATATCATGGAAGAAATTATCGGCGATATCAAGGACGAATTTGACGAGGAAGACGTAAACTTTAAAAAGATCGATGATTACAACTATATTTTTGAAGGAAAGACGCTGATCAATGATGTCTGCCGTGTGATCGGCACTTCGTCTGAAATTTTTGAGAACGTGCGTGGAGAAAGCGATTCACTGGCCGGGCTTATCCTGGAAATATCGGGTAAGTTTCCTGCGGTAAATGAAACGATCAGTTTTGAGGAGTATGATTTCACAGTGCTGGAAGTGGACAAAATGCGGATCACGAAGATCAAACTGACGATCAATGAGCCGTCGGACGTAGATGAGGAATAACTTAGAAAGTAAAAAACTAAAAATTATACAACCTTTCTGAAATGATGAAGCCGCGGTTTTACCGCGGCTTTTTTATGCTGGCGTATCAATGTCGCTGATTTGGAAATCTGGCCTTATTCTTATGTAACGCCGCCCTGGTAACTTTCAGACATTTATTTCATGCTTATTGCCAAACCCTGGCGTCTCCTCTACGTTTACCTGAAAAAGGCAAGCTCCCGTGTAAGAATACACAGGAGCTTTATACGAAACTCAAGGTTAATTTTGAATGAGAAAGAGTAAGAGTGGTTTAACCTTAAGGGATAAGAGCCTCTTAAATAATGTCTGGTATGTTGCGCAGTGAAAAGTTGATAAATACGCCCCCTTTCACTCCGATTAACGGTTCTAGTGAATAATAAATCTGGCAATATCCGTGCTGGATGACGCACTTATCAGTTTTACGAAATAAACACCTGTTGCCAGATCTGTGGTTCCGATCGTCATCTTCCCGCTACTCGCTATATTCGATTTGCTGATTAACTGACCTACTGAATTGAAGACTGCCACTTGCCCGGCAACGTAGCTATCGGAAAACACGACAGTGACATCCTCACCTTTCGAAACCGCCGTAGGATATACTTTCACGAAGCTGGTATTTTCGCTTCCCGGATAAAAAACAAGCGTGTTTGAATAAGAATAACTACCATCCATATCTACCATGCGAAGGCGGTAGTACATATTGTCGCTATTTACAGCGCGGATATCGTCATTCAAACCATAATTGGAAGTAGTTGTTTTAGTGCCGGCTGCGGCTACTTTGCCTACAGGGCTCCATTCGCGGGCATCTGTACTTCTCTGCACATCAAAGTAGCTGGTGTTTTTTTCATTAGCGGTTTGCCATTTCAGGAATACTGTTTTGTTGCTTAACGTACCATCGAAGCCCAGCAATGTAAGCCCTAAGGGTGCTGGATTGATTGCCAACGTTGATTGGGCGGTTGCCACACCACTATTTACCGGGGCAAGTGAAGAAGGACTCTGGTAGAACAAAGAAGCATCATTCGTACGGTCTACTCCGTCAACGGCGATACTGGTGGCCCATAATGGCGCACCGCCGGTATTATTGATCTGGTTGTTTCCCCAATCGGTCATGATCACATCTGTCGGCGCAACGCCGGTAGGCAGCGTAATTGTTGCCAGCAAGTAGTCGGTGTTAGCGGCAAATGTTGTACCGGCAATATTAGGATTGGCAGTGTAAGAGAACTCTGTATTCCACATGTTACCGTTGGCCGTGCTGGTCGTGGTCTGATGACTGGCAGAACCAAGATAGCTACTGTTTGAAGCGGCTCCCCAAAGTGCATCAGGATTGGGGAAAGTCTGAGGGATCTGGAGTACAAACGTGACATTGGAGATACCTGTGGTAACAGGTCCAATGGCTGCGGTTGTTCTGAAAAAAACCTGGAGTGTCGTAGGACTGATTTTAGCCATCGTAAACTGTGCGGTTTGCGCGCTACCGGTAAATGCGCCGGCGAGCAAGGCTAAAACGATTGCAACTTTTTTCATAGACTTTTTTTTGGCTGTGTTCTTTTATGGGAGTTGTTCTTGAATAAATCCAAATTCTAATCCTAGTAACGGTGCGGCGAGCAGCAGGTCACGATCATTGTTTGGCGCGGTATAGTATGCCTGTCCGTCCATATTGATATCGCAATACTGGTAAGTTGTCAGATAACCAAACTGGTTGCCGGAAAGCTGCACTAACTGGGCGTCACGGTCATTGCCCGGTGCGGTGAAGTAAATTCTGCCGTCGTGGTTTACATCGCCCATCCACATAGCATAGATACCCGGAGACACTTGTATTTGGGCACCTGAACCATAAGTTGCATTACCCGTAAAGTCTATGGTATTTGTTTGTCCGGCGATCACCACTGGGCCAGACGTCATAATACCAAGGTGGTTTCTATGTTTTACAGATACATAATAAGTGCCCGGAGCAAGCATGATACCTAACTGATTACCATCGGCGGCAACAACCTGGCCGTTTCTTTCGATCAATGCAGATACCGTGTGAACAACAGAATCCATTTTGATGCCACTTCTCAGCTCTACCAATACCCAATCAATGATTGCATTATTAGTACCTGCGTTTGCATTAAGCACCGTGCTGGTCGTTGTTTCTTCACCACCGCCTACTTGTTTGAAACGTGTACTTGTTGCTGTTGAATACGGCTGCGTAAGCGGGATTAACGAATTCTGGCGCAGATTGTCTCTCATGATCGCACCACCGCCGTTGCCTTGTAATGCGCCTTGCAACAATGCGGTGATGTTTACGATTGTTACCGGACCAAGACCGCCAAATGTTGTCGGTTTGAAATCGAGGCCATCGTTATTCGGAATACCATCGCCGTCCGGATCTGTAGCATTATCTACTTTTCCGTCGCCGTTCGGATCAAGGTAACCAAGGCCATTGGATGTGATATCATTAATACCGTCGTTGTTGCTGTCGCCATCGGTAAAGTTTGGAGCACCATCGCTGTCGGTATCCTGTGGCAGCGGATCGGCGGCATCGCCAAATACCGCAGGTGCGCCGTCTACACTATTTTGAATACCGTCGCCATCCGTATCCGGTCCGTCAACCACACCATCTTTATCAGCATCTGTATACCCGGTAATACCGCTTTCAATCAGATCGCTGATACCATCGTTATCAGAATCGAGATCACGCGCATCCGGTACGCCGTCGCCATCGGTATCTCTGAAAGTAATATCGCTAGCATCGCCATATACGGCAGTGTTTCCGTCAGCAACGCCAATAATACCGTCGCCGTCTGTATCGCTGCCATCTACCATACCATTGTTATCGGCATCAGCAGTAAGCGGCAATCCACTTTCTCTTACATCATTGATACCATCGTTATCGCTGTCCAAATCGCGGATATCAGGAATACCGTCTCCGTCAGTATCTCTTACTGTGGGATCGCCAGTATCACCATAAACAGCAGTATTGCCATCCGCAACACCAATAATGCCATCACCATCTGTATCTGTGCCATCTATCATACCGTCGCCATTGGCATCGGCAGTAAGGATAAGGCCGCTTTCTTTTACATCATTAATACCGTCGTTATCACTGTCCAGATCACGAAAATCAGCTACACCATCACCGTCCGTATCTTTCAAAGTTGTAGGTGCATCACCGAACCCACGCAAACGCAAGTCTACAGAATCCATAATACCATCGCCGTCTACATCTGCATTATCGGCCATGCCATCGTTATTCGCATCCGTATAAGTTTTACCTGATTCCTTAATATCGTTGATGCCGTCGTTGTCGCTATCCAGATCGCGGAAATCGGCAACACCGTCGCTATCCGTGTCTTTCAGCGCGGCCAATGTCGTAGTGCCGCGTGCACTGTTATTGCCATCGGCACTGTCCCTGACGCCATCGAAGTCTGTATCTGGTCCGTCAACTACCCCGTCACCATTTGCATCGGTGATACCGGTTCTGCCGCTTTCCTTCAGATCGGTAATGCCATCGTTGTCACTGTCGAGGTCAATAAAATCACCAACGCTATCGCCGTCCGCATTAGCGAGTGTATAGTTATTGTCACTGATCGCAGCGTCTGTGGCTTCTAAATTATCGGCCTGACCGTTGGTGCCAAATGTGGTTCCGACATCGATCACACCGTCTTTATTTGCGTCTAATGTTGCAATAGTTGCGCTGGCAATACCTGATTCGTACAGATCCGGAATACCGTCGTTGTCGCTATCGAGGTCGAGATAGTTTGGAATACCATCGCTGTCGGCATCATCATTGGTAGGATCCCCATCGTGATTGGCATCTTCGCGGATGTCAGAAATACCGTCGTTATCGCTATCCTGGTCGCAGGCATCTGTGACACCATCGCCGTCCGTATCTCTGGTAGCAAGTTTCAGTGTAGTAGTCGCCGTACATACATCACAGGCATCAGGCACACCGTCACCGTCAGAATCTACAGCATCGTTCTTTGTGAGACCGCAGACTTCATTGCAGTCGGCCACGCCATCATTATCATCATCGCGCACCACATAAGCATAGTAGATATTGTACGTACCGCCGAGCGAAGCACTGATCAGGCCTGCGTCAAATACGATCTGCACTTCATTAAACGGAACAGTTGCTTTGATCCCGACCGTTGTCATACCTGTTACTGGATTCAGCAAAGAGGTGCCAAGCACGCTTGCGCCATTTCCGGATTGAACGAGTGTACCACTGTTATATAAATTGATCGTTATAGCATTCAGGATATTAAGGTCGAGCAATGTGCTTGCACGGGAAATTGCGAATCCGGCATATGTATTCGCCGGGAAATTGCCACCAGTACCGTTGGACACCGACATACGCCCACCGCAACCTACGCTGAGAATTGCCGGCGTATACGTTGCAAAATTAGTGAGACTGGCGTCTACTAAATTCGCGGTACCAGACATTGACTGACCTATACAGACCACACCGAACTGGCCTGTGCGGGCAGCAACGACACTACCTGTATAAGGGGCAGCTTGTGTGCTCGTAAGCACTTGCTGGCAATTGGTACATGCAGCGCCGCTTTCAAATGCATAATAGATATTGATCGCACCCGTGTTTACGCCTAACGTATTATCCGTTACCAGGCGGATTTCATTAAATGGTTTTGTGGTGGTAACAGAAAGTTCTTTTTCTGAGGTATCGCCGGTAGCTAATGCTGTTATTGTAATCCCCGTACCGCTTGAGTTGCCAAGATTTACCGAATCTTGTTGCACGCCGTGCAGGTAAGTCACAATAGACAATGAGTTCAGTACGTTAGCAGTAAGCAGGCTGGAAGAATAGCCTACCATAAACCCGGCTTTGTTGCCCGCAGGATACACATTCTGCAGATCGGTAACACCCGTAAAAACAGCCGTGCTCAGTAATGGCGTAGCCGCAGGAACCGTAAAGGTTGCATAGGTCTTTTTATCCCCATCAGTGATATTACCCGGATTAGTCAGTGTTACCAGGGCATTCAGCAAGCCACCATTAAAGTTGACCTGCGTCTGGTTTCCGGCCAGCTGTTTATAACAATAGCTTGCGGTAAACGAATTACCGCAGTTGGAATCAAATGCCATCGCATAGTAAATATGAAATTGGCTGAAACCACCCACAACTGAATTAAATATAAAACGCACTTCGTTGAATGGAAGTGTGGTTTTGAAGTTCAGGTAGATTTTTCCGGATGTACCACTCAATGCAGAAACAGACAAACCATTGGAAATGTTTTTCGACTCTGCGAGTGTTCCATTGTTGTAAGTCTGCACGGTAAAGCTGCTCAGGATATTTGCAGTAAGCAGGCCATTGCCGAGGTCTATCACATAACCCGCTTCGTAACCTGCCGGATAAGTGTTTACCGAATCCACAACAGTGACACCATTACCCGCTGCCAAACCAACCGCAGTATTAAAGTTGGCGTAGTTGTTGGCGTTCGCATCGGTCATGTTGGTAATGCTGTCTGCATACGTACAGGCCAGGCACAATCCGCCAGACTGAACCGCAGTGGCTGTTTTCCCGAAGCCGGTCATTGGCGTGTAGCAGAGCGTCCCGTTTTGGCCTGCCGCTTGCTGCGCAATAAAAATGAGCAATAAAAGAATGCCTGAAAGGCGGATTCCGGGGCGTAGCAGCCCATCTATTTTCTTGGTTGTAGTAGTTTTCATAAATCTACTTTTGTAGTGGGGAAACCTTAAGTTCAAAACAAGAAGAACGGCACCCACAGTGCCTTTCAAGACACTACGAGCTTCTCTCTCCCAATCACCACAAAAGTAGAATCAGCATTACTGCTTATATAAAATATTGTACTAAAGTATCATTGAACTTCTACACAAAAAATCAGTTAATCACCCGGTAAAAACTAAAGATCCTGCAATCTTACGATTCCGTTCTTAAGCGCAAATTTGATGATGCCTGCAATGTTTTTAGAGCCGATACGTTTGGCAATATTATTACGGTATTGCTCTACCGTTCTTTCCGATAAGTAAATTTCCTTACTGATTTCTTTGGCCGTTTTTTCTTTGCAGATGAGTTTGATAATTTCTACTTCCTTATGCGTGAATTCGCGATCGGCAATTGTATATTTTACATGATCCGAATTATTGGAAAGGCGATTGATCAGTTGATTGCGCGCCTCTACACAGAAGTATTCTTTTCCTGACATGATCGCCTGAATTGCATTCAGTAATTCTTCATCATCATTTGTCTTCAAAACATAGCCGTTTACCCCGCATAGAACATGTTCACAATTGCTTCCTGATCGAAGCTGAACGAGTAGGCAAGAATTTTTGTTTTAGGATAACGGTACTTGATCTCCCTGACAATGATGTCGCCTGTAATTTCCTGCAGTACGTAATCAATGATAACAAGATCAGGTTCGAACTGGTCGAGCAAACTGATTGCAGTTTCCTTCGTATGGGCTTCATAAAATTGATTAACCTGATTTCCGATCAATAATTTAATTCCGTTAATGATCATCTTGTGATCATCGATAACCAGCAATTTCGACAATGAAACCTGCGTTCTCATGGTGGTACTTTTTAAAAGACTGTTCATAACGTATATGCTTAAGTTGATTGCCTAAAGACATTTATCCGAACCATTAAACAAACAGGGGGAAACCGTTGGACATAATTTGTAATAACAACCCTATACAGGCCGTATATGAGTTGTTCAATTCAAAAAATTCAGTTTTGTTTATTCTCCCCATTTCTGACAACTATAACTTATTTAATAACCGTTTATATTAATTGTTTTTCAACGAGTTATACTGCCTGTTCAAAGCTATTACTTTCATGGCAGATAAAAAATTGAACAAGTTCACTTTTTATACTAAGATTTTTCAATAAAATTGTACTATTCATTCATGTAAAATGTTTTATACTCTACATAATAATATATACGTATCAAATTGCAGTGTGGTTTACCAGTTTAAAAAAACACGCCGCATTTTTTTAAAATTGTATTTCCTACCAGTAAAAAATCGAGATAAGTACAGCGGTAATTCAATGAAAACAATAGTGGGGTTCATTGCATATTTCGATATCGACCCTATAAGATGAAGTAGGATGAATCCTTATCGGGGGGACTTATAACGGGATTTATAACTGGTAAAGCAACACTTAAACTCCTGCGCCTTATTTTGTGTGAGAACTGAAATACTATGAAAAAATTGTTCTTGTCGCTGATCGTTTGCGCAACCAGCGGTTTTTCGGCAACGGCCCAAACCGACAGCACTCATTCCAGGCCTTTTGTACTGGGCATCGTCGACGAATTACAGTCGGCGCAGCTATCCGAAACCCGCACCATCAATGTATATCTTCCGGATGAATATAAAGCCGAACCGACGCGCAAATTTCCTGTGCTCTACTTGCTGGATGGCTCAGCAAACGAAGACTTCATTCATATTACCGGCCTGGTACAATTCCTGACGATGATACAGGTAATGCCACCTACTATCGTGATCGGCGTCGCCAACGTAGACCGCAAGCGTGATTTCACTTTTCCTACTCAAAACCAGGAAGACCTGAAAAAGGTACCTACCTCGGGCGGATCCGCGAAGTTTATGCTGTTTGTGGAAAAAGAATTACAACCTTATGTCGCAAGCCACTACCGGACAAACAGTGAAAGAACGATCATTGGACAGTCACTGGGTGGATTGATGGCTACTGAAATTTTATTAAAAAAACCGGCGCTGTTCGATAACTACATCATCATTAGTCCAAGCCTTTGGTGGAATGATGAATCACTACTGAGAGATGCACCGCAACTGCTGAAAAAAGCCGGCAGCAAACCAAGGAACGTGTACATAGCAGTTGGCGAAGAGGGCGACCAGATGAAAAACGATGCTAAAAACTTATCAGATTTATTGCATGAAACAGCTCCTAAAACCGAGACCATCTTCTTTGTCAATTTCTCCGACGAAAATCATCTGACGATTTTGCACAACGCGGCTTACAAAGGACTAGGGTTGATCGCTCACTAAGGTGCTGACATGATCGGTGATCACCGTAACGGCATTACGGTATCATTTGGTTCCACGACGGCGCTCCCGTTGATATAGCGATTACGGACATGGCGGGCAGAATACTTTGCAAACAACACATTGCCACTGTGAAGGGAAACGGGTAATGCCCCGGCTACTGCATCATTATGCGTACTGTATCTACGCCCAGGCGAAGTTTTAACCAGGAACCTAATTTTAGCTTATCCTGTTTGGTCATTGGTTTCGCGGTCGTTCCTATAAAATAAGTAGCGGTATCGTTGCCTGTAGTGTCGAGCCGAATGATTTTTGCCGTTGCTACCGAATATTGTTTTATCTGTGGAAACAGCGCCTTTAATTCTGCTCTGATGCCGGTGTCAGACCGATCCTTTACTTCCCTGCTCTGTTGAAGTGTATCGTCCCTGTGCTCTGTTGCAAAAATTTCCTCCATAACACTCGCCTTGATTTCGGAGAGATCGATTTTCTGTTTTGCATCAAGCCCCTGATGTACGATTAATTTCGTTTTGCCCAGATCATAGGCAGACATCCTGTCTTTCATAGAATCGATCATTGTTTCTGATAGCGGCACACCTACCAACAATAATTCAATCATCGGTTGTTTTCCATCAAAGATGAACTGATGCGTGACCACCTGCGTTCTTGGAAAATGAAATTCATTTTGTACGAATTTCTGTGCATTATTCTCAAAAATGCTTCGCTGTACGATACGGTAAGCAAGGTAAATACTGGGCAGCACGGTAAGCACCACCAGAATGAATATAGAACGGGAAACCCGTTTCTCTCTTTCGGGCGATGAAAATTCAACTTTGTGAAAACGGAGTTTTTTTACGATCAGAAAGGTAGCGAGACAGATGAAAAGGCCATTGATAAAAAACAGGTAGATGGCGCCAAACAGGTAAAACCATCTGCCCGTAGCCAACCCAAAACCAGCCGTGCACAACGGCGGCATTAAAGCCGTAGCAATGGCAACACCGGGAATTACATTGCTTTTTTGCTTCCTGGTACTGGCTACAATACCTGCAAGCCCGCCAAAGAAAGCGATAAATACGTCCCAGATAGATGGGTTGGTCCTTGCCAATAATTCGGAACTTGCATCGTGGAGTGGTGTAATGGCAAAATACAATGAAGAGGTGGCCACACTGAATAATGCGGCTATAAACAGGTTTTTGATGCCTTTTTTTACGAGATCAAAATCATTGATACCAATACCCAAACCAACGCCCATTATCGGCCCCATAAGCGGCGATATAAGCATAGCGCCGATGATAACTGCGGTAGAATTTACGTTTAACCCAATAGACGCAATGAAAATAGCGAAAATCAATGTCCACAGGTTCGTTCCCCGGAAGTGTACCTCTTTCCTGATCGATTCAATTATTAATTGCTCATCGGCTTTATCCTCATCGAGATTAAATGTTTGCGATAAGAAATTCCTGATGTATAGCAGTATTTTTTTCATGAACATGCTTTTTTTGCCAGCTTACCAACGGTAAGCCCCTGCACCAGAATAGAGAATATAACAATGATATAGGTGATTGCCACAAATTGCTCCCGGTAACTGCTAGTGGGTAGCGACAAGGCAAGCGCTACCGATATACCTCCTCTTAAACCACCCCAGGTCAATATCACCAATGCATGTTTTTCAAAACTGACCCAACGCTTGAGCAGCTGCACCGGCAATGCAACCGAAAGCCAGCGGGCCGCCAAGACAAAAACAATCATTACACCCCCAATCGACAGCAGAACGATATTCATTTTTACGATCAGCATTTCTATCCCAATAAAAAGAAACAAAATCGCATTTAAGATTTCATCAACAAGTTCCCAGAATTTCGACAGGTAATCTTTGGTCGCATCCGACATTGCAACAGCGACCCCTTTGCTCCCGGTTATAATGCCGGCAACTACCATCGCCAGCGGACCGGATACATGCATGAGGTCTGCCACATAATAGCCGGCCATAACCAATGCCAGTGTAATCAGCACTTCTACTTTATAGCTATCGATAGACTTTAATGTTTTGTAACCGATGTAACCAAGCGCCAAGCCAAACAAGATACCGCCAATGGCCTCCCTTGCAAAAAGCAAAACTATATCGAAACCAGAAAAATGCTCCAGCCCCGAATTAGCTATCTCTGAAACAGTCAAAAATATTACAACGGCAACGCCATCATTAAACAGCGATTCGCCGGCGATTTTTGACTCAAGTGTATGCGGAATCTTTGCTTCTTTTAATATACCCAATACAGCGATGGGATCTGTAGGGGAAATAAGGGAACCAAACAGCAGGCAGTAAATAAAAGGGATCGGAAAATTAAAAAAACGAAACGCATAATAAGCGAGACCGCCAACGATAAATGTTGATAGTATAGTACCCACTGTTGCAAGTACTAAAATCGGCAACCTTTGCTGTTTCAAATCTTTTGCATCGATATGAAAGCCGCCTGCAAATAATAAAAAGCCAAGCATAATTTTCATCAGCAATGTGTTGAAATCAACGGCTGACAATTTGTTGCTCAACACTTGCAGCGAAGGGAAAAAAGGTGCTGCAGCAATCAACGCTAATGACGTGAGCAACGCCATGACCATAATGCCGATCGTCTGCGGCCATTTAATTATCCTGAAATTGATATAGCTGAAAACAGCTGAAAGAAAAATGATAACGACAAGCAAATTATATAAGTTCAATGTCTTCCGATTTTATAGTTGTCAATAAATCTGATTGCGGTACCCGCCCAAGCCATTTAGTAAAGTTAAATTTTTATTGTTGGACGCATCGGCATTGCACTGTTCAATTGCTTCTGACAACGCAACGTTGACCAGTTCCTTGGCTCGCTGCCTTCATTTTCGTATATTTGCAACGCTATCATTTATAGAGCAAGTGCTTTTATACTTTCTGCTTCATTCACTTTCTGAAGCCTACAGCACACGCACAAGGCGGCATACGACAGCTGACAGCCGCCAATTTCGGACCATTCATTCGTAACCTTTTTAAATGGGTAAACTATGCAAAAAAAACTATTCATTGTTTCTAACAGACTTCCCATCACGGTTGAGTTAAAAGACAACAATCACTATGTTTCAAGGCAATCATCCGGAGGACTTATTTCAGCCATCAGCGCTTATCTAAACAAAGAAGGAAAAGACAAATTTACCCAGACCATATGGGCCGGCATTCCCGACTGCAGCGAGAAGGCCTGGAATAATGCTGACACGCATAGCACGGATATGGATTATACTTATCTCCCGGTATTCGTGAATCGGAAAAAATACGAATTGTATTATAATGGCTTCTCAAACTCGCTGCTGTGGCCACTTTTCCACTATTTCCCATCGTTCGCCGATTACAATCCTTCATATTATAAAGCTTATACAGAGATCAATGAAATATTCGCACAGATACTTGCCGCCCAATTAAAAAAAGAAGATGTGGTATGGATACACGACTATCATTTGCTGCCACTGGCCGGCATGCTGCGAAAAATGTTTCCAACGCTTACCATCGGTTTTTTTCTGCACATTCCTTTTCCGTCTTATGAATTATTTCGTGTCATTCCCAAACAATGGCAGCGCGAAATATTATCCGGCATGATGGGAGCCGACCTGATCGGTTTTCATACAGTAGACTATGCCAACCACTTTCTTTCTTGCGTTGAAACAGCATTAAAGACAGAACATGACGGGCAATATATTTTGTGGAAAAACAGAAAGGTGAAAGCAGATGCTTTTCCGATAAGCATAGACTTTGATCTATTTAACGGCGCTTACGATAATCCCGAAACTTCTAAAATCAGGGATCAATACCTTGAAATGAAAGGCAACCGAAAATTATTGTTTTCTGTAGATCGCCTTGACTATACCAAAGGGGTCTCTTGCAGATTGAAAGGCTATGAGCAGTTTCTGAAAGAAAACCCCGAATACATTGGCAAAGTGATATTCGTGCTTGTAATAGTGCCGTCCAGGGATTCTATCAGCAAATATGCCGAGCGAAAAAAAATGATCGACGAATACATTAGCCATATAAACAGTAAACTGGGCAGTATTGTATGGCAACCGATCATTTATCAGTATGGCCATCTTTCGTTTGAAGAACTGACCGCATTATATACTGCCTGCGATATTGCGCTTATCACGCCGCTCCGCGATGGTATGAACCTGGTGTCAAAAGAGTTTGCGGCCAGTAGAAAGAACAACGACGGCGTATTGATATTAAGCGAAATGGCCGGCGCAGCGCGTGAGCTCACCGATGCGCTACTGATAAATCCTAATGATGTGCACGAAATAGCATCGATGATAAAATATGGCCTTGAAATGAGCCCGGAAGACCAGGAGGAAAGAATGAGGGCAATGCGCCTCAATGTGAGTCGCTACAACGTCAATGTATGGGCCGCAGATTTCTTCGGCCAGCTAAAGGATGTAAAGGAATTACAATTAGCATTTGAAGTAAAATTCCTGGACAATGTGAGTAAAATAGATTTGCTGGATAAATACGCTCATGCCGCCAGAAGGCTCATCCTGCTTGATTATGATGGATCATTGGTTCCTTTTTCCAAACTTCCTTCGCTGGCCCAGCCCGGAAACAACGTAATTGATATTCTCAGGCAACTATCCGATAATCCTAAAAACGATGTATTCATTATTAGCGGCAGGGATAGCATTACACTCGAAAAATGGCTGGGGCATTTACCCATTGGCCTTGTCGCCGAACACGGCGCCAAGATCCGCGATAAAAACGGTAGCTGGAAAACCGAAGCGGTAGTCAGCGCCGCTGCCTGGAAGCCTGCCGTGGAAAAAATAATGGAACGTTACGTAGCCAAATGCCCTAATTCATTTATTGAAGAAAAAGAATTTTCCCTCGCATGGCATTACAGGAATGCTGACATCGTACAAGGCGGCATAAGGGCTAAAGAATTATTTGAAAATTTACTGGATTGTGCCAGTCATGCCTCCCTGAATGTACTGAATGGCAACAAGGTGATTGAAGTACGCAACAAAGGGGTCAATAAGGGGATGGCGACCGAACAACTGATCGATAGCGCGAATTATGAATTTGTACTGTCTATAGGTGATGATAAAACTGACGAAGATATGTTTGCCAAACTGGCAAAATTACCGGAAGCATTCACTATCAAAGTAGGCAACGAAGCTTCTTTTGCTAAATATAATTTGCACAATCCCTACATGGTACAAACGCTTCTGGAAGGAATTGCTCAATATACCAGATCTTACAGTATCGAGCACAACCTGATTGAGCGCATCTGATTGGTGCGTATCAGGGGAAAACATTATAAAGAGACTGTTGAAAAAAACAATCGCTGTCTTTTTACTGTGGCACGGTTATTACACCATATTAATTACAACAAGACCATGTCTTGTCTGATTTTTTTACATAAATACGTTCATAATGATCATTCTCATCAACACCAATCACTCGCTGACAGCAAGCGAAAAGTTTACAGCCCCTCTTACCAAGCTCATATCCGAAGAGCTTGAAAGATTCAGCGATCATATTACACGGGTAGAAGTTCATCTTACGGATGAAAATGGCGCCAAGAGCGGCCCCGACGACAAGAAATGCACTATTGAAGCACGTATTGAAGGAAAACAACCGATTGCTGTCACAGATTATGCCAACAGCTATGAGCAGGCGGTCAGCACAACTGTCGAAAAATTAGCAGCTATGCTACACACGATATTTGATCGTCTGAAAAACCATTAGCTATCTTCCGGGCTTCGTAGATTTTTTTTAATTCTCTATGAATTAGTCCGGGCATTATATGGCAGCAGAGAAATTAGTTGAACTTGTAGTAACTGCAGGGCGCGATCACTTTCTGCTTACTTTTTTATTGGCTAATTTTTTTTTCTATGAGAAACGAAATTAAAAAGGTGCTTGCATATGTAGATTTTTCAGAAGCATCTCTAAACGCTGTGAATACAGCCATTCAAATGTGCAAGCGGCACAACGCCGTCTTGTCGTTGTTATATGTCCAGGAGTCAGATTATGACTACCCCGCAGTAGGCATGCAGGCTCCGCTGGCTTCACTTGCGCAGGAAATAAGTATGGCGCATGAACATAACCTCGATAATTTTGCAGCCTCTATAAACCGTAACCATAATATCGAATGTTCCAGCATTTTTGAATTGGGATTTACAGTTGAGACGATTTGCAGTGTGGCAGCAAAAAACCGGGCGGATATAATTGTGATGGGAACCAGTCCACAACCATTGAGTAAAAAATTACTAATGGGCAGCATGGTGCATAAAGTGATGAGAAATGTTGCATGCCCTATTCTTACGGTTCCGTGCAATAGACGGATCGATAAGTTTAAAAGAATATTATTTCCGGTAAGACCGGTGTCAAATGCCATTGGCAAATACCAGTTCCTTAAACCGATCGTTAGCAAGAATGAAGCTGCGGTACATATCGTTGGTACGGCCCGACAGACGCAGCAGATGGGTATTGTAGAGAAATTTGTGAAAGAAATAAAGAAAATATTTTACAACGACGAAGTTCCTTTTTCGTCTGAAATGCATTTAAATAAAAACGTCTCGGCGAAAGTACTAAATGCCGGTAGGCAGATATCAGCCGATCTTGTAGTTGTTACTGCTACTGCGCAAAAAAGCATGAGCAATTTTTTCCACGGCAGCTACGTGAAAAAAATGATGAATAATCATGAGTTTGCAATATTGTACGTTAAGTCATAAACGGTGCTGAATACACAACATCTTTTTACGGTTTTGATGCCAAGCATAGCAACAACGGAGGTCCTTATCATAACCGTACTATAACGCTATAGGGAAGCATTTATTTTCATTTTCGTATCTTTGCATTATTCCGGGACAAATTATTTCCTTTAAGGGGTTTATTAAATTCATATCAATAAGGTTTTTTTGCTCCCATAATTTTTAAGAAGGGTTTGCCTTCGTCTTATTTCAGGCTGATTTTTTATAGCCGGTTTAATTGATACCGCATTCTGTACATTTCTGTGCAGACGCTTATTTTCTCACAACTTCGGCTGCCTGCCGGAGCAAATTAATTTTTATGATAGAAACACACATCTACCAGGCTGCAGACATACCTATTCTTAAAAAGAAATCCCTGATCATAGCATTTCTTCACACGCACCTTGAGCAATATGGCGACCAGCCGGAGGACATTGAAAAAGCATTCGATTACGCTATGCAGAAAGGTAATGCCGACGGCGGTTTTGTTGCCGTAGCAAAAAGCGAAGGCCGTCTTGTAGGTGTTGCCATCGTAAATAAAACCGGCATGAACGGATATATCCCCGAAAACATACTAGTGTACATTGCCACGCATAAAGAATACCGGGGCAAAGGCATTGCCACAGCATTAATGAACGAGGTTATTCTCGCAGCGGAGGGTAATATCGCATTGCACGTAGAACATGACAACCCTGCCATCGGTTTGTATGAGAAATTCGGATTCACCAATAAGTATCTCGAAATGAGATTGCAGAAAAACTAAAAAAGATATGGCCTTCATCGTACTGGACACAAACAAGCTTAAGAAAAACCATGATTACCTGGATACTTTATTCAGGCAACAAGGTATCGAGTGGTCCGTTGTCACGAAATTGCTGTGTGGCAATCATGATTATCTTAAAGCCCTGCTGGAATTGGATATAACGCAGATATGCGATTCCAGGATTTCCAACCTGAAAACAATAAAACGCCTTGCCCCTCATATTGAAACAGTATTTATCAAGCCACCTGCAAAACGGAATGTTGCAAAAATTGTTGCCTATGCAGATATCAGCTTTAATACCTCCTATGATACAATACACGCGCTTTCAGTTGCAGCAGGCGCCGCCGGCAAAAAACACAAGATCATCATCATGGTGGAGCTGGGCGAGCTCAGAGAAGGTGTTATTAAATCAAGGCTGATTGATTTTTATGAAAAAGTTTTCCAGTTGCCACATATTGAAGTGGTCGGGTTGGGAACAAATTTTACCTGCATGTATGGTGTGTTGCCAAGCTATGAAAAGCTGAGGCAGCTGGAGCACTATAAAAACCTGATCGAAAAGAGATTTGGCAGGCGCCTTCCCATACTTTCGGGCGGGGCCAGCGTCACGATTCCACTTATAGATAATAATGAACTGCCGGCAGGGATTAATCATTTCAGGGTAGGCGAAACTTTATTTTTCGGTACGGACGTGTACAATAACACTATTCTGAAAAATATGCACCAGCATGTGTTTAAGCTTTACGCTGAAATTATAGAAATACATGAAAAGCCGAACATACCTTCCGGACCGCTCGGCTATAACCTTACAGGTGTGAAAACAGAAGCGTTACAGGAGGTGGCTCCTAAAACCAGTACACGAGCCATTGTAGATATAGGCTTGCTCGATATCGAAGCAGGTCATATTACACCTATAACGCCGGGTATGCATATTGCCGGCGCGAGTTCGGATATGATGGTACTAGACCTGGGAGAAAATCTAAACAAGTGCAAAGTCGGCGATAAAGTAGGTTTCTATATGAACTATATGGGCGTTCTCAGGGCAATGAGCTCCAAATACGTGGAAAAAAGATTTGCAACACCCGAAGAACACACAACGCGGATGGAGCGGAACATGGCGCTAAATTGAGTCCTCCATTCTAAACTAACCACCTTATAAATCAGGAAACAAATGAATGATTTTTGGAAGAACATATATTGGGGCAATAAGCTGCAGGATTGGGTTTTGGTAATTGTGCTGATTACCGGCTGCATACTTGCAATAACAATCATGAAACGTATTGCACTGAAAAAACTAGGTGCATGGGCAATTAAAATAGAGAATACTTTCGATGATTTCCTGATTACCGTAATTGAAAAAACTTTAATACCGGCATTATATGTGGCCGGCATTTATTTTTCCATAAAGACCCTCACATTACCGGTCAGTGTCAATAAAGTATTGCAGATAGCTTATTTATTTGCGACGACCTTTTTCTCCCTGAAAGTGATAACGGCTTTCATAAAGAAACTTGTTTTTTCTTTTATTGAAAGACAAGAGAACAGTGAGGCAAAGGAAAAGCAGGCAAAGGGACTGCTCATCATTGTAAATATCACCATATGGACATTAGGGCTTGTATTTGTTATTGATAATCTTGGTTACGATGTTACTACGCTGGTAGCCGGGCTGGGCATTGGCGGTATTGCTATCGCGCTTGCCGCGCAAACTATATTGGGTGATCTATTCAGCTATTTCGTTATTTTCTTTGATCGTCCTTTTGAAATCGGCGACTTTATTATCGTTGATGATAAAATGGGTGCTGTAGAATATATCGGCATCAAAACGACACGTATCCGTACCCTTGGCGGCGAGCAACTTATTTGCTCCAATACAGACCTTACCAACGCAAGAGTACATAATTATAAAAGAATGGAGCAACGTCGCGTTGTTTTCAAATTAGGAGTTGTTTATCAGACAACCGTTCAGCAACTAAAGAAAATATCTAGCATCGTTAAAGAAATTATCGAATCCAAAGATAATGTACGTTATGACCGGGGAAACTTTTCCGGCTATGGCGATTTCAGCCTGAATTTTGAATTCGTGTACTATATAGAAAGCTCCGATTATAACTTTTTCATGGATAAACAACAGGAAATCTATTTTGACATCTTTGAGGCTTTCGAATCTGAGCAAATAGCGTTTGCCTATCCGACACAATCTGTTTTTATCCACAACTAATAGGATAATCCCTTTGACCTTCCTACCGCCAGCAGAAATCTCATAGGCACATAAAAAAACCCGCTCTAATGAGCGGGCTTCTTTTTTTGTTCGTCGGGGAGACAGGATTCGAACCTGCGACCCCCTGGTCCCAAACCAGATGCGCTACCGGCCTGCGCTACTCCCCGAACTCTTTTTTCGAATCAGAAATCCTTTTCAGAATTTCCCGCGGTGAGGGCGGGATTCGAACCCGCGGAACAGTTTGACCCGTTCGGCAGTTTAGCAAACTACTGGTATCGGCCACTCACCCACCTCACCTTTTCCGCTTCGTAAGAGATTCATAATCTGTGCGTTTGGCGCTTTTGACTGTGTTTCTCTCGAATTGGAATGCAAAGATAGCGCTAGATTTTAAACTTCAAAAGGTTTTCTAAAAAATTTTTGAACTTTTTTTTAGAGACTGGCCAATTGTACCTTTTGTTGCAATTCCAGCAAATGTTCTTTGTATTCTCCATCGGTATCCATCAGGTTCTCTACCGTCTGGCAGGAATGTATTACCGTGGTATGATCGAAGCCGCCGAAATGCTCGCCGATATTCTTGAGCGACGACTTCGTAAATTTCTTGGCCAGGTACATCGTGATCTGACGTGCCTGTACGACCTCTCTTTTGCGTGTTTTAGCCAGCAAACGATCGTAAGGAAGATGGAAGTAGTCACAAACCATTTTCTGGATATTTTCGATCGTCAATTCCTTGGCAGCCGTCTTCACAAAATTCTTCATCACACGCTTCGCCAGGTCTATGTCAATTTCTTTTTTATTCAGGGTTGCCTGCGCAAACAACGCGATAACAGCACCTTCCAGCTCACGCACGTTTGTCTGAACATTGTAGGCAATATACTTTACTACATCATCCGGAATTTCCAAACCTTCCTGGCGCATCTTCATACGAAGAATGGATTGTCGTGTTTCGAAATCAGGCGCCTGGATATCGGCATTCAAGCCCCAGCGAAAACGGCTCAGCAGTCGCTCCTGCATGCCTTCCAGATCTTTCGGCGGTGTATCGCTGGTCAGAATGATTTGCTTGCCGCTCTGGTGCAGGTGGTTGAAGATACCGAAGAATACGTCCTGCGATTTGGTTGCAGGCACAAACAGATGAATATCGTCTAGTATAAGTACGTCAATAAGCTGATAGAAGTGGATAAAGTCATTGACCTCGTTGTTTTTGGAGTGATCAATAAACTGGTTAATAAATTTTTCGGCACTCACATACAGCACCGCTTTGTTTGGATGCAGTCTGCGCACCTCGTTGCCGATGGCTTGTACCAGGTGTGTTTTTCCCCATCCCACGCCGCCAAACACCACTAAAGGGTTAAATGCGGTAGCGCCCGGTTTTTGTGCTACGTGAATACCCGCCGAACGGGCTACACGATTACAGTCGCCTTCTACATAATTTTCAAAAGTATAGTTGGCGTTCAGTTGCGGATCGATCTGCATACGCTTCAGGCCAGGAATAGCATAAGGCGTTTTGATACTGGTAGGATCATCCCACTTCAGTGGCATGTCTACATAGTTGTTGTCTTTTGGGGGACGATTGTAAGTGCTCGCGGGCATATGAATGGATGCAGGGTTTCTTTGCGACGAACTGCTCTCCATCAGTATGCGATATTCCAACCTGCCTTCTTTACCTAATACCCTTTTGATCGTTTTACCTAATAGCTCTACATAGTGCTCTTCTAACCACTCGTAAAAAAACTGACTCGGCACTTGCAATGTAAGTACACTTTGGTTTAACGCAACAGCTTTAATAGGCTCAAACCAGGTCTGGTACGTACGCCAGTTTACATTATCTCTAATAATACCCAAACAACGCTCCCAGGCAGCCGCAGCTTCATTGGTCATGGAGGAAGATGTGTTGTTATAGAGATTGTGATCCATATTTATTTAGTTCTACGTATTAAATCAATTTACAATTTAAATTTCACAAAGGCGACAATGGTATTACCCATTTTTTAAGCGTATTAAAAAACGGGGCCATCTGTATATGCCTTGCTGTTTGGTTTATTATTTACAGACGTCTCAAATGCCCATTGGGCTTGAGTTCTCCTTAGATGCTACTGTAATTGAAATATCGTAGCGGGAGGACGAAATTGCTAACAATTTGTTGAAAAAAAAAATGATCAGCCACTTGTTTGTTTGTTTACGATTACAGAATGAGCTTTGGAAAGTTTGGAACTTTTTTTGTGATTAAAAGTGTAATCGAGGCGCCCTAACCGAAGGCCCGCCCAGCCTACCTGGTTGATAATTATTTCCTTCCCCGATTTATTTTTCATAGCTGTCGGTTCGTCTAAAAATGTATGTGTATGGCCTCCAATGATTAGGTCAATATGATCTGTTTCTTTTGCAAGAATTTTATCTGAAACTTTATTGTAGTCGTATTCATACCCCAGGTGTGACAAACAGATCACCATATCACATTTTTCTTTTTTCTTCAGTTGGTCGGCAACCGTATTCGCAATCTGTATCGGCTCCAGGTATTTTGTTTTACCGTATGCATCCTCGGGCACCAATCCTTTTAGTTGAATCCCCAATCCGAACACGCCTATTTTCATACCGTTTTTCTTTATCACAGTATATGGTTGCGTTTTCCCTTCGAGTGCCGTATCCGTAAAATCGTAATTCGCAACCAGTACCGGAAAATTTGCATGTTGCAGTTGATGGGCAAAACCTTCTACGCCGGCATCAAAATCATGGTTACCCATTGTTATTGCATCATAGCGCATCATGCTCAGCGCTTTTATCTCGGGTTCTCCTTTATACAAATTAAAATACGGCGTTCCTTGAAAAATATCGCCTGCATCCAACAGTAGTACATGTTCCTCCTCTTCCTGCCGGATCTGCGCTATCAATGCGGCCCGTGCAGCCACGCCACCCTGTCCTTCAAATTTACCGCCATCCATCGGGAATGGCTCCAGCCGGCTATGCGTATCATTTGTATGTAAAATCACCAGCTGCTTGTCGTTTGCAGCCGCAAGACTTTCAAATGGGAAACCACCTGCCAGTAACAAACCACTGCCAATGGCCGCTTTTTTCAAAAATGATCGTCTATTCTGCATAACGTATCCGGTTTTCAAGTACAGGATGTAATGGTTTATTTTCCTTATTCAACCTGGTCACATACTCAATTAAAACATCTCTCAGGAAAATAGTGGTATATCTCTTTTTTAACGGCACCATAAAATCACAGTTATCCCCGCCTCTGGCCACGTAATCATTGACGGCTATTTTATAAACGATATTTTCACTTAAAGCTTGTCCGTCGATTGTAATATTTATTGCTTTTTTATCTTTTATCGTGAATGAAATATTGCTTACCGGCCACCCCTTGTATGCGGCCATTTTATCGCAGAATGCCTGAATAGCCGTACCCGGCATTTCCACAATGGTGAGCATATTATCAAACGGCATGAGTTCATATATTTTCCCTTTCGTGATGATACCCGGATTAATATAACTAAGGCGGATGCCTCCGTAATTCATCACCGCTGCCACCGTTTTCCGATCCAGTTTTTTGCCCGCTTCCAATGTCGCATCTGCCATGAAATTTCCAAGTGTACTTTCCGGCTGTGCTTTCGTCAACGGAATATCAGTACGACCGATCACTACCTGCATTTGTGTGTCTACTCCACGCTTATAAGGCTGCAACATACCGACGAATGCACTGTCTTCTTTTGCACTCTTTTCAACGACATACAAATGATTGGTATGCTGCTGTACATAATACGGATGTGTACAAGCTGAAACCAGCGCCAGCACTATCATTACAGCTGAAGAAACGTAAATCCTACACCGTTTTCCCATGCAACAAATGTAGGGGAGAAATAAGCAGGTCCGACATTACTTTTCTATAAAAAGATAGCACATTTTTATCATATTCTCTGAACAATTTCTCTACTGGCTACATTCGTCGATTGCACAAAAAAAATTTAATTTTAGAAATGCAACAGCAGCCCAGACAGTTACCGTATTTCCGCCAGAAGATTTTATCGCCGATTCAAAAATTCTTTACAGACAGCAAAGCCATTGGCATTACGCTGATTTGCTGCACGATCATTTCTTTAATATTGAGTAACAGCGCCTGGAGCAATGTCTATACTTCGTTCTGGGGAAAAGAACTACCGTTCTCATCGGCGCCGCTGCGTCTGCCCCATAACACATTACATCTCATCAATGACGGATTAATGTTCCTGTTCTTTCTGCTCGCCGGCATGGAGATCAAAAGAGAATTGCTGATCGGAGAATTATCAAGCATCAAAAGATCGTTGCTGCCGGTCATTGCCGCATTGGGCGGGATGATTGTTCCTGCGCTCATCTATAGCTGCTGGTGCGGTGCAACACCGTTCGCCAATGGTTGGGGCGTGCCGATGGCTACGGATATTGCTTTCTCATTGGGTGTACTTTCTTTACTGGGCAACCGGGTACCTGTGTCTGTTCGTATCTTTCTGACGGCACTTGCCATTATTGATGATCTGGGCGGCATTCTCACCATTGCCATTTTCTACGCGAGCAATATCAATTTTACATACCTCGGCCTGGCCGGTATTGTTTTCGCCCTGCTTGTTACGCTGCATTTTTTAAAGGTTACCAAAACTTTTCTGTTCATAAGCCTGGGCTTGCTGCTCTGGTATTTCATATACGACTCGGGAGTGCATGCTACGATTGCCGGTGTGATGCTGGCGTTCACGGTTCCGTTAAAAAAAATCTCGGGTTGGGTACGCCAACTTCACTACCCGGTTTATTTTTTTATCATGCCGGCGTTCGCATTGGCGAATACTGCATTCGTTTTGCCGGCACACATTGGGCCAGTGCTTTCTTCCGAAATTCATCAGGGAATTTTTACCGGTTTGCTTTTGGGTAAACCAATTGGTATTTGTCTCTTTAGTCTGCTCGCTGTAAAGCTCAGACTGGCAGCGCTGCCACGTGGCATGCAATGGAAACATCTTATAGGAATGGGCATACTGGCAGGCATCGGGTTTACAATGTCAATATTCATGGCCACGCTTGCATTTGGAGAAGAGGAATATCAACTGATCGCAAAACTGGCCATTCTGAATGCATCTGTTGTTGCGGGGCTTGTCGGGTATCTATTCTTAAGGCAAAAGTCAAAAGTCAAAACCCAAAAGTCCCCGCAGATGAATGGACAGAATCTATAAATACAACCCGTAGATAATGCCCGTTATAATCATTGGAAGAAGCAGGCCAGAGCGCATGTTCGCTACTAAAATAGACGGTGTGTTGTGGATTTGCTGTTTGCCAGTTCTGTGCGAAACTGGAAACTGAGGAGCGCGGCCCTAAAAGGGCTGACAATGCATTTTTGAAGAGTTCGTAATTAATAATTGGCAAAGATAAAAAGGCCTTTATCTGCTTATAATGGAGCAAATTTTACATAATCAAAATAAAAAAAATGGCCGGGAATTCCGGCCATCTCTATTTGTCATTTTTGTTTCGTTTTATTAAACTGCTCTGTTCGGATCGAATGCTTCGAGCTCGTTTGCTACAGCAGTGAGGAAGCTCGCACCCAAAGAACCGTCTACGATACGGTGATCGTAGCTCAGCGACAGGTACATCATGTGACGGATTGCAATCACATCGCCATCCGGCGTTTCCAATACCATCGGGCGTTTTTTGATGCTGCCTACTGCAAGAATCGCAACCTGAGGCTGGTTGATGATCGGCGTGCCCATCAGGCTGCCGAACGTACCGACGTTGGTCATGGTAAATGTACCACCCTGTGTATCGTCTGCTTTCAGTTTGTTGTTACGTGCTGCATTTGCCAGGCCGTTTACATCTCTTGAAAGACCGAGCAGGTTTTTGGTATCTGCATTTTTAATTACCGGAACGATCAGGTTACCGCTCGGCAATGCTGTAGCCATACCGATGTTAATATCTTTCTTCACCACGATATTGTTGCCGTCGATGCTGCTGTTGATCATCGGGAACTTGCGGATACAATTGGTGATGGCTTCGATAAAGATCGGAGTGAAGGTGATCTTTTCGCCGTATTTCTTTTCGAATTCTTTTTTCGCTTTCTCTCTCCAGCGTACAATGTTGGTAACATCTGCCTCCGTGAAAGAAGTAACGTGCGGAGAAGTTGCTTTACTGCGCACCATATGGTCGGCGATCAGCTTACGCATACGGTCCATTTCAATGATCTCTACGTTGCCACCGTAGTTTGACGGTGCGGCAGGCGCGGCCGTTACAGCCGGTTGTGCCACCACAGCAGGTTGCGGAGCTGGTGCCGCTTGTACCGGCGCAGCAACAGGGGCTGCAGTACCGCGGTTCGCTACATAATTGAGAATATCTTTTTTAGTCACGCGACCTTCACTGCCTGTACCAGGAATCATTTCGAGCTCAGCCATACCAACGCCTTCTGTAGCGGCGATGTTCAGTACCAGCGGAGAATAAAAACGATTACCGGAAGGAGCTGCAGCTGGCGCCGCTACCGGAGCAGCAGCCTGTGGTTGCGCCTGTGGAGCAGGTTGTGCAGGGGCAGCAACCGGTGCTGGTGCCGCCGCGCCAGCGCCCACAGTGTCTATTCTTGCAATAACGGTACCTACCGGTACTACGTCATTCTCTTTAAACAGAATTTCAGTGATGGTTCCTTCCGCTGTAGACGGCACTTCGCTATCTACTTTATCAGTAGCGATCTCCAGTACAGTTTCATCCATTTTCACCTTGTCACCCGGCTTTTTATGCCACTTCAGGACGGTAGCTTCCATAATGCTCTCGCCCATCTTGGGCATAACTAAGTCAACGATGGCCATAAATAACTATTTGTTAGTTTTATAAGAAACGGTGCAAAGGTACAAAGTACCAGCCAATCATAAAATGGAAAATGAAACAAACGTGGAAAAATATATTACTGACTTACAACCTGCTGCTTCCCACCCGAAAGCAGTAATATTTTAGCGCTTTGCAAGGTATCGACCCGCTGCACAAACTGCGGATAATCTTTTAGAAACCAGTTTTCCTGCTGACTGTACCACCAGCTTTGATAAGAAATGGTATCGCCCTGGCGGTAACTGGCTATGAGTTGCCGGGCCGTATGTTCCCTGGGATCGCCTTGCCAGCCGACCCCTCTGCCACAGACATCATTAACATACATAATTGGCGTGTAACTCATTCGCAACAAAACAATTACTGACGCGAAAACGGTCATTGTCCGGACAACCGATTTTTTACCCGCCATCCCTTCCCGGATGCAGACGGCCAGCAATGGCAGCGAAAAAGGAAGGCAGAAAACCCAGTAACGCGCATGCATGACCACCATGTTTTTGACTATCGGTATGGTCAGCAGCGCTAAAGCGATATAAACGGCAATACAACAAAGAAAAAAAGAAATATTGCGGCTGCCGTATTGCTTTTTGGCGGCCTTTAAATTCAAACAAATAATCAGTGCCGGAAAAATCAACAACAGCACATTCAAGATGCTTTTGGCGTTCCATTCGGAAGCGGTACTGTTGCCAAATGAAGTGGTGAGCCTGCAAAAAAACGACCATACGACGGGCAGAACTCCAGGCTTTTCGATTCCAAAAAAATATTGTGTTTCGGCTGCTTTGTTCATTGCATTTACCAGTTGAAGGCTTTTTAGTCCACCCAATGGAAAAAGATAAAGCAGCATAATTACTGTGAACGGAATAAAGATATTGATCGCAATGGCAACAGCCCGCCGCAGATTAGCCTTATTGATCTGAAACACGTAAAAGAAAAATAGGCCACCTATTGCCAAACCGGTAAAATAATGCGTCACCAATGCCAGGGCTGTGACCGAACCAATCCCTACGGCCTGCCAGAAACTTCGCCCTTTGCGCCCTTCCCTCACGGACGCCTCCAATCCCCGGCACAATACAAGCACTGCCATCAGCCAGAATAGTGCCAGCGCATACATCCGCGCGAAATGCGCAAGTTGTATGACCAATGCATGCAGCACAAAAAATAAACCAGCCAGGTTGGCCACCTTTCGGTCTTCAAATGTCTTATAAACGAACCGATAAAAAAGCAACGCAGCCAATACTATCAATATTGCAGAAGGCCAGCGGAGCGCTGCAATAGAAAAACCTGTTACCTGGATCCAATAATGCACCAATACATTGTACGGAAGTGAATGCCCTGCGTCATCCATCGTGTACTTTACTACGCGCGAAACTTTATTCCGTTCCCAGTATTCGGCAGCGCTAAATACCATGTGTTCTGTTTGGGGATATACACGAAAACCATCAGCTACACCGTTCCGGATATAACCAAAGCCGGTCACATCATTGGCCGTTACAATTTCATCCCCGTCGAGCGGACTTTTATCGATACCGAAAAATCCGATGAATGCAGACAAAAGCAACAGGAATAAGTACCGGTACCGGGAAACAATATTGGTGCTGCTATTGATCATGCTGTATGGTTATATCAGAATTGGCCTTGCAAAATCCGGGCCGTTTATCAATTAATAGACGACATCCCTGAAGTCTCTTCGTCGCAGCAGCTTCATATCCTGAAGCACGGAAGCTTTTACGTTGAGCGAAAAGTTATAACTTTTTCTCGGACCAAAAGGAATGGTGCCCAGGCGCATCTCCCAGCAGTGCAGATCCCGGTAAATATCGATAGACGTAAACGTAAGCGTATGCTGTGTAAAATCGAAACCACTGGAGAAGGTCACTTTCCATTTCGGTGTCAGGTTTAGGTCACCGCTAAACATCATATTCTGGCTCACGATCAGCGTATCCCTTTTCGTGATAAATGTTGGCGTTTTATTTGCCGTTAGTGCATAGGCGACATTCAAGCTCCAGGGCACATTAAAATCGATATAATTGTTGCTGCCGCCGTAGGCCATCAACCGGCTGAATTCATCGGTTCTCGGCGCTTTGGTATTGTTGCCGGTTCCTTTACTCTTCGACCGGAAATTGGCGCTCAGTGAAAGACTGGCATTAGTAAAACGCGCTACCCCCTTTCCTTCGTCCCACATGGTATGTGGCGAACGGCGATTGTTCTCATAATCGTAATCATAAGGATCAAAAGTAGCGTTACCACTCAGGCTTAATTTATTGGCAATATTCGTACGAAACGAAACACCCACCGGGCTCCAGTTAAACGAATCGGCGGCTATATTATAAGATCCGCTGAAGTTAAGGGCGTCGATCAGTGTAATGTTCTTGCTGCCCGACGAAGAATCTTTGCTGTTACGCACTTTGATCTGGAGGTTATTGTTCAGCCCGTAAATAATACTACTGCTGAAACTACCATATTGGTTCAATCCCGGAACGCCCACTACAGACCCGTCATAAGGAGAAAGGTAGATCGACTGGCTATTGGGAGCGGTATAAGTCTGGTAATAATAATTGAACGGCGATTTAGAATAATCCGGGCGATAATTGAAACCAACTGTTGGCGTCAATACGTGGCGGATACCTTTCAGCGAGCCATGCTTAAACATTTTCATACCATAGATACGCGTGCTTAACTGCATATTGGCATCAAAATCGCGTGCGGTATAAAAGCCGCGGTTATTTACAGTATCCAGCTTCCAGGCAGTGTTGTCAAAATGTTTGTAGTCTTGTTGTGTCAGCCAGTATTCGTTGTAGGCAATATTGAAAGACATATTGATAAACCGGAGCACATTGTATGATGCACTCACAGGTATGGAATGATGGATACCGTTCTGGAATTTGTCGATCGCCAGCGTATTGAGGCTAAAAGTAGTGTCGATAAAATTGATCTGGTTAGCAGCATTTACCGTATAACCGGCAGTAATTTTATCATACCAATGCGTGCCTACGCTGTATTTACTTTTAAATGGATTGAACTGCGCGATATAAAAATTAATCTCCGGCAACGTAACATTTACCTGGTGCGATTGCGTATTCTGATTGTGACGCGCTGCAATGGTAAGGCTGTATGGCTGATTTGCCCAGTTTTTGGAATAAGTGATATTCGACTGGTATTGGTTGTTCAGGATCTGGTTGACGTTATAGCTGTTGTTGGAATAGAAAGAAGAAGTACCTACGGTCACTGAGGCATTGAACGACTCCCCTGGTTTTGCTTTAGAATCGGTCTGATGACGCCAGTTTACCATAAAGTCTTTAGTAATGCTGGCTCCCGGCTCATAACTCTCGCCCGTTTTATTGTAGGCATAGCTTAAAGAAAGGCCGCCATTGTAATGGTAGCGGTCGGCATAAGTACTGATCAGGCTCCCGCTCCAGCTACCTTTCGTGTAAATATTCGTCAGGAACAGCAGGTCGGCATTATCATTTACATAGAAATAATAACCCAGATTGGTAAGCCCCAGCCCACGCTGCTCCTCTATCGTATAGGAAGGCAGGTGAAAACCCGAACGCTGGCCCTGGGTGATCGGGAACATACCAAATGGCAGGTAAAACGGCGTCGGCACGTTTTCGATGACCACATGCGCGGAAGCCGCGGCGATCACCTGGTTCGGAACTACTTTGATTTTTTTAGCCCAGATACCGTAGTGCGGCGTATCGAGTGAACAAGTGGTGTACACGTTCTTCCAGCCATAAATGGATTGGTCCGGATTTCTTTTTACCTGTTCGGAAAACACAAACCCTTCGCCGTACTGCGAATGAGCATTCCGGATAATAGCACGCTTGCTTTTAAAGTTATATTGTAAAGAATCGTAAGTAACCTTTTCACTTCCCTGGGTAAACGAAGGCCGCGCTGTAACGCTTCCGATAGAATCAAAAGAAGGTGCTGCGGTCACCAGGCTGGTAGACTGATCGTAGGTGATCACACCGGCGCCCAGCTTCAAATCCTGGTAATTTACTTTGGCACTTCCGTACAGATAGAAAAGATTATGTTTCATATCTAGCACAGCAGAATCGGTTGCTTCCGTATTGACCACATCTGATAAGGCGTCTTTTGAGATGCGGATCCCCAACGAATCTTCGAGGCTGGAAACGGCCATGCTATCGCTTTTTACCGTATCGGCAACCCGCAGGCTGTCTTTCGTTTTTAATGCAGTGTCAACAACGACATGGGTAGAATCGACGATAGAAACCGGCGGGACAGCCTGGGCTGCGGCACGATTTGTTATATTAAATATAAAAATCACCGCCAGAAATAAGGTCGGGCAGTGAAAGCATGCGAATTTTGAAATAATTTTACCGCGAAGGCTCATGAATGGTTGCAAAAATAATTAATTACAAGCTACCTTTCAGATTTTGTAGTTTCTAACTTAACAGTTTTAATCTTACTATGCGTTTTAGACATTTTCTGTTTTTCGTTTTACTATGCACCCTGCCCTGTTTTTCGTTCGCAAACGGAAAGAAGTTAACTAAAATTGTATTGGATGCCGGTCACGGCGGAAAAGATGTGGGTGCCCGTGGTCAGTTTTCACAGGAAAAAAACCTGACACTCGCCATAGTCATGCGTTTAGGCAAGATCCTCAACGACAGCATGAAAAACGTACAAGTGATCTATACCCGCACATCAGACGTGTACCCCACATTGCCGGAGCGTCACGAAATCGCTAACCGTGCAGGTGCAGATCTTTTTGTTTCGGTACATATCAACTCCAGTCCAGATCGTATCGAAAGGGTTTTTGCAGGATATAAAACGGTAAAAAAAGGTAAGCACAAGAAAAAAGAACCGGTTTACCGCATCATTCGCCATCACGAAACGTCTACCAACGGTACCATGACGCTGGTGCTCGGCGCCATCCGCAACGAACAAAAATCTCAGGCTATCGGCGAATATGGCGATAGCATCCTGGAAGAACCGGGACTGCTCAACGAAAACGATCCGCAAACGGCCATCATTATTGCACAATATACACAGGCGTATCTTGGCCGCAGCGTTACCCTGGCTACCCGCGTCCAGGAACAATTTTCTGCTCAAGGTCGCACCGATCTCGGCGTAAAACAGCAAAGCCTGGAAGTACTGGCTGGCAGCGCAATGCCGGGGGTGCTGGTGGAATGTGGCTTTATCAATAATCCCGAAGAAGAGGCCTATCTTAATTCAGAAGAAGGGCAGACCCAAGTGGCCATGGCGATTTATCGCGGTATCAAAAATTACCGTTTCGATACGGAAAAATAGTTTTTCGAACAAAATTATATAGTGTAAAGGCAGCCCCATGGCTGCTTTTACCGTTTTTAGGACGGTCCGGATCGCATTTTTTTGTGGCGCCCCTATTGACATAATCAGGTGCATTTGACATCTTTGTAATTGTCATAGAAATGTGATTGCGTTTTTTAACATAGCGGTTGCATTTTAAAATTGTTTCTTTTATCTTTAAGCTCCATTAAAAAATAAATGTGCTAATGAAAGCCCGTTTTAAAACAATAATTCTCTCAGCGCTGGGCGCTATGGCAGCGTTCACTGCGGTTACCTATACGTCTTGCAAACCGGACAAATGCAAGGCTATACGTTGCGCATACGGAGGAGTTTGTAGTGAAGGCACCTGCATTTGCCCTACCGGGTATGAGGGACCACAGTGCGAAATCAAAACGCAAGACAAATTTACCGGCGTTTGGAATGTATTGGAAAAAGGCACACTCACCAGCACAGCTCAGTATACTGCGAGCATCGAAGCTAACCCGAACGGTGGTCTTACAGATATCCTGATCAAACATTTCAACAACTACTTTACCAGCGATATCAATGCACAGGTAAAAGGTGATACGCTTTATATCCCGCAACAGATCGTAGACGGCTATATTGTACAAGGTACCGGCTACCTCACACCTAACAAATATTACAATACACACGCGTCAATGTCTATCCGCTACAGCGTTCAAAGCACTGCTCCTGGCAGTCCGGTAAATGCTTACGGTACATCTGAGGGCGGTACGGTTTATGGAGAACCGTCTCTGTGGAATAAATAAAGTTTCCGGACAAAAGCAGGGTATATCAAACTGTTTAAACAGAATACCCTTGTTTTGGGATAAAGAAAAAGCGCTGGTACCAGCGCTTTTTCTTTATCCGATGACCATCAATCCGAAGATCGCCCTTTTTCAATTTGACTATCCCAACTTCTCATTACGCTGATGCCTGTCCTTATCCCTGCTTGTCTTTTTCTCCATGTTTTTTTGTAACGCGTCGGTCAGGTCCACGCCGGTTTGATTGGCCAGACAGATCAACACCCAAAGCACGTCAGCCATTTCATCAGCCATTTCTTTTCCTTTGTCGCTTTCTTTAAACGACTGTTCCCCGTAAGTCCGCACCATCAGCCGCGACAGCTCGCCTACTTCTTCCATCAATATGCCGAGATTGGTCAGTTCGCCAAAATAACGGACACCAATTGTGCGTATCCATTCGTCTACTTTTTGCTGTGCTTCGCGAATTGTAATTTCCACCGTAATACGTTTGTTTGTTTTCGCAAAATAATAGAACTTGGTGAATGATCGCTGATGTCTGATTTTCTGCGCACTGATTTATGCGACAGAACTGGAACGTTCGCCTGAAAAGTCTATGAGCGTCTGATCAGGATGAAACAACGACGAAAAGAAACAGCTTACAAAAAATATAAACAATACTCACGTTAGAAATCCTCCTCCGGAGGCGCTAGCAGAGATCAAAACCAAACAATAACCGTGCAAGCATTCGCAACAGACATCGATGCCGCCAAGGCCCTGAAATCAAAATTTGAAGAAATACGCGCCGCTATCGGCAAAGTGATCGTTGGCCAGGATGATGTGGTCAACAAACTAATCATCTCGATTCTCTGCAATGGCCACAGCCTGTTGGTAGGTGTTCCGGGTCTCGCCAAAACATTGCTCGTAAAAACCGTAGCAGATGTGCTGGACCTGTCGTTTAAACGTATTCAGTTCACCCCCGATCTTATGCCTACCGATATTACAGGCGCCGAGATCCTCGATGAGCACCGCAATTTCCGTTTTCTGAAAGGTCCGATCTTCGCAAATATCGTGCTCGCAGATGAGATCAACCGTACGCCGCCAAAAACCCAGGCCGCCCTGCTGGAAGCCATGCAGGAGCGTAATATCACTGCCGGCGGAACGGTCTTTAAACTGCCGGCGCCATTTTTTGTACTCGCCACGCAAAACCCGATCGAGCAGGAAGGCACTTACCCATTACCAGAAGCGCAGCTCGATCGCTTTATGTTCCAGATTACGCTCGATTACCCAAGTTTTGCCGAAGAAGTAATGATTGTGAGAAATACGACCAGCGCTATGGTGACCGAATTACCAAAAGTACTGGATGGAGATGCGATCCTCTATTTCCAGGATCTGATACGCCGCGTGCCGGTACCAGACAATGTATTGGAATATGCAGTGGGCCTGGTACACAAAACACGGCCAGGCAACGCTGCGGCACCAGATATTACCAGACAATTTATCGCTTACGGCGCCGGGCCGCGCGCTTCGCAATATTTAATTCTCGGTGCTAAATGTCATGCGCTGCTCAACGGCAAATATTCTCCGGACATAGAAGATGTGCAGGCAATGGCCATGTCGGTACTTCGTCACCGGGTGGTACGCAACTATAAGGCAGAGGCAGAAGGCATGACGCAGGATGCACTGATCAAGAAATTGCTGTAGCCCGGCATCCGGGATTGCATCTTAAAATAAAACCGGGAATAATTTCCCGGTTTTATTTTTTTCCGGTATCAAATACCAGTACTTTATACCCGGGCTTCACCATCGAATCCAGCGGCGTCAGCTTTGAAAAAATAAGCGTACGGTGCCGGTTCATCACATCATCATCGATCCAGAAATAAATAAAGGCACTGCGGTGGTGAATGGCGTTAGACAGTGAATCCCAGTTTTCATCGTACCGAATCATCTTTATCTTGCTGTAAAGCTGCGCCCGCTGTTTGTCGGGATGTATATGTACATAATATTCGTACACGGGGCCGTAAAGACTCGGCATGTAGATATGCTCGTAGGCCGTTTGATGATCCGTAGCGAATTGAACACATTTGGTAAATTCGTCGGTCTCTATTTGCTGCCGGAACAGTTTAAAATCTGCACTCTCCCAGGCCGCCACCGCCATTACTCCGGCAATCGGCACGGTGATCCATAAAAAAGGAATACGCTGCAACGTTTCTAACCCTGCCCCGACAAGCAATAAGAACAGCGGCATAGCAAATAATGAAACTCTCGGTATTAGCGTAAACTCCTTCAAAAGAGCGGCAACCATCATAAACAGGATCGGTAGAAAGATCATTAATGCCAGCGGCCAGTTTTTCCGAAAAAGCGTCACCAGTCCAATTACTGCCAGCAAAAGATTTCCCCAAAAGCCTAGATCCGTATCACTGTTGACAGCCTGCTCCAGCAGGTCTTTAAGCAATCTTCTGTTTTGCTCATTGACCAGGTTATTTTCTGGCAACAAGAAATAAGGCGCATGGAAATCCTGCAAATATTTAGAGCCAATCTGCACATCCAACAGAAAATGATAGTATAGTATAAAACTTAATCCCCACAACATGCCCGCTGCTATCAGCCATAATAAAGCATTCCATTTTTTTTGCATCGCCAGCTTCAGGAATAATGCGAAACCGATACCCGCCAGAATAAAGACAGACGGCATCGACAGCCAGATGGCCACCGCACCGGACAGGCCGAGCCACAAAGCCGATTTCATCTTTTTCGCTTCCGAAAAATCAGCATAAAACGTAAGCAGTATGAGGCTGAGCGTAACCAGTATGTCTGATGAATATTGCTTTACATCATTGCCATACAGGATATAGATGTAGCCAAAACAAAATAACGCGACCGGATACCAGACACTTCGCCGGCAACCCATTTTCACCAGCAACTTATACAGCACCCATACTGATGCAATGGAACAGAGTATGGGAAACAGCCGTACAGCCCGCTCTCCGAAGCCAAATAAAAGCGTCGATAATTTGAGGGCCCAGAGAAATAACGGCGGTGCAAACTGCTGATGGTCGAGCGGCAGGAATAAGCCTGCAAATCCGCGCTCGTAGATATTTTGTACTACATTGATCTCATCCATCATCAAGTTCCGGCCGCGAAACCAGGCCACCAGCCGCAGGACTACACCCGCTGTGATAATGATTAAGGTCAGAAGGTTTATCCATCTGAAGCGCTCCGGCTTCCTGAAGTTTTTTTCCATGGCAGGGAAAGGCAAGGGTTATTTATAAATGTATATAAAACATCGCCGCTGATCGGCTTCTACAAAAGTATCCAGCTTCAGATATTTACCGATCTTCTCCTTGTATTCCTGGAGTTCTTCTCCGCTGAGACTTGTATAAATAAAAGCTACAGGCGGCTGCAGATGCTGAGCCAGCGAATCTACGTTACAATCCCAGGCAAGCCGGTGCCCACCCAGTAAAGGCTTCCATTGATCTTTCTGCGGATGAATTTCGGTGTAATAAATATAGGCAGGCACCGTACCATTGTGGATATACAATTGCGGGCCCATAATTCCGTGTTGCTTCAGCAGATCCATTTCTTCGGTGATGGTCTCAAACTGGTACGGTTCCTTTATCATCGGGCGCACCATGCTATGGTCGTGTACAGCCCTCAAACCAAAGAAAACAAGCAGTAATTGCAAGGGCAGGAAACGGATCGACAGCAGGCTATTAAATCCACAACCTATCAATATCAGGATTAGCGGCATAATAAATATGCCTACTCTCGGTATCAGGGAATACTGATGTAGCCCCGCCGCCAGGAAAACAGCCAGGATCGGCACGACAACCAGCAGGCCGCGAGCTGTCTGTTTGCGCAGCAAGACCACAATGCCCAGTAAAAAAAGCATCGTATTTACTTTCCATGAAAGCCCTGCATAGCCACTAGTTTCCTGCAATAGGGTTCGAAACAAATACCAGTTATGCAACAGTTTCGCTTTATCTGTTGGAATAAGGAACATAAAATATCCCTGATGGAAATTTTGCAGATAATTGGAATTTGCCTGTGGCTTTAGGATGGCCAGATAATAAAATGCGAACTGTGCTACCCACAATACAGCGACAATTGCCAGCGGGTATATTTTTTGATATGTTTTTGCATGCAGGCAAATGAACAAGTAATAACAACCAACACCAGCCAGCGCAAAAACGGAGGGCATTGAACCCCAGATTGCAATACTTCCGGCAAGGAACCATATCAACGTGAACTTCTTTGCACTTAACTGAAGCAGATCTGTTTTCAATGCCAGTACCATCAGACTCAGTACCACAAAGGCATCTGTCATGTATTGTTTCAGCTCTGAAGAATACCGAATCAATATATAAGACACTGCCATCAGGGCCAACGGATACCAGAGTGCTTTGTAGCCGGTGAATTTGCGGAGCAGGAAAAAAAGCATGATCAATGCGCCAATACCGCTTAACACTGGTACAATGCGCAGCGCCATTTCGGAATAACCAAAAAGAGAAGCACTGATTTTAGTAAACCAAAGGAACACCGGCGGAGCATACTGCTCATAAGACAATGGCCGAGCCAGGCCTGCGAAATTACGCTCGTAAATATTGCGGGCCACATTGGCTTCGTCAATAAACAGGTTACGGTTTTGAAACCATACGATAATACGGGTTACAGCACCAACAAAAATGATTAGCCAGGGCAAAAGCCGTAAAAGCTTCTGGACGACCTTGTTCTCACCGGTAAATTTCATAGGTACAAAGCAAATAATTTTTTGTGGCAACAAAATAAATTGTTTACGCTACATCTATTAAACCATCGCTCATGTCCTATTTATATTACGCCTGGACCAAGATCACTTATTCTGAAAAAATAAAATATCACAAACTAAATATGCAACCAATTCGCATAGAAAAGGTCGTAATACTCCGTGTGCCAAAGGGTGATTATTGGCCACATTCCTTCATATTACCGCATTACAGCCTTAAACCGTAACTTTGCGAAGCTAATTTTGAAACCATGGCCGTTAAACAACTGAAGAACTACGCCGGAGGACATTGGGTGACTGCACCTAAAGAAGGCGATGTGCTATATAATGCGATTACAGGCGATCCCATCTACACTGCCAGCAGCGAAGGACTGAATTTCGGAGAGATGATGCAATACGCTCGTCGTGTGGGTGGACCAGTGCTGCGCAAGATGACTTTCCACGAACGTGGCCGTATGCTGAAAGCGCTGGCGATGTACCTGATGGAGCGCAAAGAATATTTTTACGAGATCAGTGCGATGACCGGTGCTACCCGCGCCGATTCATGGATCGATATTGAAGGTGGTATTGGCAACCTGTTCGCCAACGCCAGCCTGCGCCGCCAGTTTCCCGACGAGCGTTTTTACGTAGACGGTGATGCCGTGAATCTTTCTAAAAGCGGCCAGTTCATTGGTCACCACATTATGGTACCGAAAGAAGGCGTGGCAATTCATATCAATGCGTTCAACTTCCCGGTTTGGGGTATGCTCGAAAAGGTGGCGGTTAACCTGCTGGCGGGTGTTCCGGCAATTGTAAAACCAGCTACGCTGACATCGTTCGTAACTGAAGCAGTTTTTGAAGAAATCATCAAATCAAACATTCTGCCGGAAGGCGCATTACAGCTTATTTGTGGTTCTGCACGCGGCATCCTGGATTATGTTGAAAACGGAGACGTTGTAACCTTTACCGGTTCTGCCTCTACCGGACAGCAACTGAAAAACCATCCAAGACTTACCTCAGAAGCAGTTCCGTTTAATCTGGAAGCAGATTCACTGAACTGTTGTGTACTCGGTGCCGATGTGAAACCAGGTATGCCGGAGTTTGATATTTTCATCAAAGAAGTAGCACGCGAAATCACAGTAAAAGCGGGTCAGAAATGTACTGCGATCCGTCGTGTCATTGTTCCTGCAGACCGTGTAGAAGACGTGCAGATTGCACTGGGCAAACGCTTGCAGCAAACTACGATCGGCGATCCGAAAGTAGAAGGAGTACGTATGGGGCCGTTGGCTGGTATTTCGCAACGTAACGAAGTACGCGAAAAAGTACAGCAACTGGCAAAATCCCAGGACATCGTGATCGGTGACCTGGAAAAATTTGAAGTGGTAGGCGCCGATAAAGAAAAAGGTGCATTCTTGCCGCCACTGGTGTTCTTCAACAATGATCCGTTTGTAAAAACAGATGTGCACAATATCGAAGCATTTGGTCCGGTTAGTACCATCATGCCTTACAGTGATATCGACGATGCCATTGCTTTAGCTAAAATGGGTAAAGGTTCGCTCGTTTGCTCAATGGTCACTGCGGACGATAATATCGCGAAAGACTTTGTTCTGGGCGCCGCTTCTATGCACGGTCGTATCCTTATTCTCAATGCAGACTGCGCTAAAGAAAGCACTGGTCACGGATCTCCGATGCCAATGCTCGTGCATGGTGGTCCTGGCCGTGCCGGTGGTGGCGAAGAAATGGGTGGTAAACGCGGTGTGCTGCATTATATGCAACGTACAGCGATTCAGGGCTCGCCTACTACCATTTCCCGCATCACGAATGTATATCAGCAAGGCGGCAAACAAACAGAAAGCGACATACACCCATTCCGCAAATACTTTGAGGACCTGCAGATCGGCGATACGGAAGTAACGGCAAAACACACGGTAACAGAAGCGGACATCACCAATTTCGCCAACGTGAGTGGTGATAATTTCTATGCACATATGGATGCTACCTCGCTAGACGGCACCATTTTTACGGGTCGTGTAGCGCACGGTTACTTTATATTGTCGAAAGCCGCCGGACTGTTTGTAGATGCCAAAAAAGGACCGGTGCTGTTGAATTACGGCATCGACGAAGCACGCTTCACGAAGCCTGTTTACCCGGGTATGACCATCGGTGTAAAACTGACCGTTAAAGAAAAAGTAGACCAGGAAAAACGCAGCGAAGACGATATCGCAAAAGGTATTGTAAAATGGCTTGTAGAGGTCTACGACGAAACCAACGAAACAGTAGCTATCGCAACCATCCTTACTATGGTGAAAAAACGGGATCAGCACTAGATGCCGGTTTAACTAATGATAACCGATCGCCGCAGCAGCAAAATTGTTGCGGCGATTTTTATACCAGACCAATTGGCCAAACTAGCAATCGCTGTCTTCAGCATTATTTTCCTGCCTTACCTTTTATTTACGCTTCCTGCCAGAATCAAACGCACGAAGTACGCGCGTACACGGCTATACATACTGATGTTTATCGTAGTTTTGTCGTTTGTGATGTTTGCACATTATATCCTTTAGTCAAAAAAACGGAGTACTACCTGGCAGAAGTTCGTTTTAAAATGATCGGCAATACCGATCTCGAAGGATTCACAGGAAGTCAATCTCTCAATTATAACTCATAATAAATTAAAAACTTAGCTCCCCGGAGGCCGCAGTACTCCGCATAAATCAGCCATTGAACATCAGCGACCAGCAAATGATACGGTGTAGTTAAGACTTTTTAATAGATTTGTGGCGTTAATTAACCACAATTATAGTATGCAACACGCCGAAGGCTATGTTCGTAGCGAAATCGACCATGGTATTGCTACCATTGAATTCTTTCATCCGTCCAGCAATGCCCTGCCAGCAGTTATCCTGGAAGATCTGGCAAAAACTATCAATGACATCGGTATCGATGACCGTGTAAAAGTGATTATTCTCCGCAGTGCCGGTGATAAAGCGTTTTGTGCGGGTGCCTCTTTTGATGAACTGGTTGCGATCAGCAACGATGCAGAGGGCAAAAAATTCTTCAGTGGGTTTGCTCATGTGATCAACGCGATGCGCAAATGTCACAAGCTGATCATTGGCCGTGTACATGGTAAAGCTGTAGGTGGTGGTGTTGGCCTGATCGCTGCGACTGACTATGCAATCGCTACAGACAGCGCTGCGGTAAAGCTGAGCGAACTGGCAGTGGGTATTGGTCCGTTTGTGGTTGGTCCTGCAGTAGAACGCAAAGTAGGCTTATCTTGTTTTTCTCAGCTCGCTATCGATGCTACAGAATGGCGCAGCGCAGAATGGGGTAAAAAACACGGTTTATATGCAGAACTGCACAGCAATGTAGAAGAACTGGACGACGCCGTAAAAAGCCTGGCCGACCGTCTGGCTCATAGTAGCCCGGAAGCAATGTGGGAACTGAAAAAAGTATTCTGGCAAGGTACCGACCATTGGGATACGCTGCTTTCGGACCGTGCAGCTATCAGTGGCCGACTCGTACTAAGCACTTTTACAAAAAATGCGATCAACGCTTTTAAAGCGAAATCCGTAAAAAGCTAATTTTTCAAAGGGGTTGCCAGGTCGGCAACCTCTTTTGTTTTTGAGCCAACCCAATATTGCTGCCGCCATTCGGATGAACGCAACATCCCGCTCCAACCTCTTCTTATTTTTTTTGCTTGCCCCCAAAACCGTCGAACCAGGTCTCACTTTATGGCTTTGACGGTTGTTCGGTTACGAATAATTATCCCTGTGCTCCCATTCTAAGGAAATGATCACATCGACGCCGGAATTATGATAATTAAAGCTGACGTTGGATTTGCCCGGAATAGCAATACAATTTTACAGCAAGCTTTAATAATTGTAGTGGCATGTCTTTAATTTTAGCCGTGGCTTTCTTATGCCTTGAATTTTGGGTTCTTTTTTAAGCAAAAAGAACGAAGAAGATGCCTATTTTCGTTTATCAACTTTGATTCCCATGCAAACTATTCTTGGCGCCGGCGGAGCTATCGGCCTGGAACTGGCAAAAGCATTGCCTGCTTACACCAATAACATCCGGCTCGTAAGCCGTAATCCTAAAAAAGTTAACGATACCGATGAACTGTTTCCTGCCGATCTCACAAAACGGGATAATGTATTTGCAGCCATCAAAGACTCTGAAATCGTTTACCTGGTGACTGGTTTTGAATACGATCTTCATGTATGGCGAGCCACGTGGCCTGTTTTAATGCGCAATGTGATTGACGCCTGTACGGAATACAAAGCGAAACTGGTATTTTTTGACAACGTGTATATGTACGATATCAACGCGATCGGTCATATGACGGAACAGTCGCCCATGAAACCGCCGAGTAAAAAAGGACAAGTGCGGAAACAACTGGTCAATATGATCTTTAAAGCCGTGGACGATGGCCATATAGAAGCACTGATCGCACGCGCCGCCGATTTTTACGGACCCGGAAACAAAACCAGCGTGCTCATGGAAACTGTATCTAAAAATCTGCGGAAAGGCAAGAAAGCGCAATTACTGGCCGCGGCCGACAAGATCCACACTTACACGTTTACGCCTGACGCCGGAAAAGCAACCGCATTGCTTGGTAACACTCCGGATGCCTATAATCAGGTCTGGCATTTGCCTACCGATCCACAACGCCTCACCGGTAAAGAATGGGTAGCTTTATTTGCGGCAGAAATGAATGTAGCGCCTAAATATATGGTAGTGCCTAAATGGATGGTGAAAGTAACCGGCTGGTTTGTGCCGGTCATGCGTGAGATTTACGAAATGCTTTATCAAAACGACCGCGATTACTTTTTCGACAGCAGCAAATTTGAACAGCGTTTCCACATAAAAGCAACCCCATATAAGGAAGGCGTACGACAGGTAGTGGCTGCGGATTCCTGATCTTTCGAAATTTGAAGTGCCCCATCATTGTATCTTATCGCAACGAGGACATCCTTGATTTGCCGGATTACGGAAATCAGTGATTTAATTGCTTCCATTGTGCCAAAAAATCGTCGCTGCGCCCCGGGCTGATGATGAAGCGTGATTTTTCGGTAGTAATCAAAAGCATTTCGTTGCGGTCGGTACAGTACATAGATACGCGGCCAATATTGCCATAATAGAAAATACCCAGGTAACCGAAAAAACCACCGCTTCCGAACAGCCGGATACCCCAGCCCAGTGTTTTTCGGTTCACGCGTTCTATACGCACAATTTTTTCGGCTGGTGTACGAAACAGACCGTGTGGACGATGTACAACGAGCTCATTAGCGTCGAGGGTAAACAAAGTGGGTTTTGAAAAATAAGTAACAACCGTTACGATCAGCAAAATGGCTGCCACAAAAAATGGCGCTTGTTCCTTAGTTTCGAAAAATTCCTGGAACGACCAAAATATAGCTGCTGCCAACAAAGCCATCACCGTAATGGTAATGATCTTTGCCAGTCCATCAAGACGAGCCTGGTATTGCATGATTGGCGGGTTATAGTTTTCTTCTTTGTATTTCTTTATTGATCAGCGAAAGCTCGCGGCCAGTTTGTCCGGCCACGGAAGTATTTTCCTGTGCACGACGCATCAAATAAGGGATTACATCCTTTACCGGTCCGTACGGAAGGTATTTTGCGACATGATAACCGGCATGTGCCAGGTTAAACGAAATATTATCGCTCATACCGTATAACTGCGAGAAATAAACTTTGTTGGTATTGGCAGGGATCTGGTGCTGTTCCATAAAAGCCGCAGCCTTCAGGCAGCTTTTTTCGTTGTGCGTGCCAATGAAGACCGCCACGTGGTCACTGCTCAATTGGCCCAGACAGAAATCAACTGCTTCATCATAGTCTTTGTCCGTACTTTCTTTATTTGGCTGAATAGGGGAAGTATAGCCCATTTCTGCTGCCCGTTTTCTTTCTTTCTCCATATAGGCCCCACGCACTAGTTTCGCACCGAGTATATAATCTCTTTGTACTGCCTTTTCAAAAGATTGCCTGAGAAAAACCAGCCGGTCGTGACGGTACATCTGGAACGTATTAAAGATGTAGGCTTCCTCTTTATTGAATGCTTCCATCATGTCGTCGGTCAGGTCATCAACCGGTTGTTGGATCCAACTTTCTTCCGCATCTACGAGTACCATTACTCTGTAGCGCGACGCTGCGCCGCAGATGTCATAGATACGCTGACGCACCCGTTGCCATTCGGCCTGTTCATCTGCCGTAAGCGTACCGCCAGCGTGTATCTTTTCCAGCAATGCAAAACGCGCAAAGCCGGTAATCTTAATACTGATAAATGGTATATTTTTCTGAGAGGACGCATATTTAATAGCACGGATAAATTCCGGCACCGCCTTATCGAACTCCGCCTCCCCTTCTTTGCCTTCTACACCATAGTCCAGGATCACGCCCACACCATATTTTCCCAATACATTTGCTGTTGCCGCTGCTTCTTCCATGGTTTCACCGCCACAAAACTGCTTGAAGATCGTGTTTTTGATCAGGCCTTTTACCGGCAGATTCCAGTTAATGGCCCAATTAGTAAGCGTGAGACCGATTTTGGTAAGTAACGGCGACCCCATTGACTTGAACAGGAATTGCGCTTGTTTCAGTTCTTTATTGTCCCGGTATTGAAATGCAATCTCGGTATTGTCAAATTCAGGCAACATAAATATTATTGAGGTTGCAAAAATAGAATGCAAAGCTGATAACTAATAAAATAATAGTTTGGCCAAAACAGAAATTACGATTTCATAGAAGAATACCCCGGCTTCGTCCTAAGTGTTAAACCATACCCCGCGCACATCGTCATAAGGAAGTAAATATTTTAATGATGCGGGAGCAGACACCACATCCCTCGGTGGTTTTTCCTATATTTATTGCGGCATTTGCAGTCCGTCTGAAAACGGGCTTACGACGGCTTTTCGCCGTTAATAATTTGTGTTTAATCTGATAATAATCAATTCAAGTTTCATTATATTTGCTTTTTACTGTAAAAATTGGTATCCGATGAAAAAATTATTTCTACTCGCAGCATGCGGTCTGTTATTAACGGATGTCGCGAATGCACAATGGGCAAAAGCGCCACTCCGCAGCAACAACAACAATGCGGTGTTGCCAGCTTCAAAAGCCATCAATTTAAATCACTTTGCGAAAACAACTTCTACTGTAATCGCTACTGAAAATTTCGGTACGCTTACTGGTAATCTGCCAACTGGCTGGACTGTTTCAAGCGGCGTAAACGCTAACTGGCGTTGGACAAAAACGGCTTCATCAAGCCCTTATTCAATTGGCGCCCTGCAGTCTGCAACAGCAGCTAACGGCTGGATGATCTACGATGTGGATTCTCTGACTGCTGCTTATCCAAACGCTGTTCTGGATGGCTATCTGACATCTCCTAGCTACAACTGTACCGGCTATAACAATGTAGGTGTTACATTCCAGGAATATTATATCAACTTCCAGGATTCATGTTTCCTTGATGTAAGTAACAACGGCGGTACAAGCTGGACTACTTACCCGATCAATGCAAACAACTCACTGTCTCCTAACGAAGGTACCGATAACGGCTATACAGCAACTGTAAACATCAGTGATGTAGCCGCTAACCAATCCAACGTTAAAATCCGTTTTCACTTCATGGGCCGTCAAGGCGGTGGTTATTCATGGTTGCTCGATGATGTGAACATCGTAGACCTGGATCCGGTAGAAGTAGGCGTTTCTAAATCTTGCATCATCATGCCTTCCGGCGATGGCCGTTATATGTCTTTCGGCGGTATCCCTAAAGCTTTTGCTGATACGATCTACCCGATCACTTTCGTGAATAACAACGGTGGTCAGGCACAAAGCAACGTAAACGTAAATGCTCAGATTTTCAACGGTTCTACTTCCGTTTACAACAAATCTGTAGTATTTAACGCACTCGCTAAAAATGCATGGGATTCTCTGGCAGATTTTACAACACAACAAGGTCTGGTAACTACTACAACCGGTAACTACACAGTAGCATTTGATGCAAACCAGACAGGTGATGTAAATACAGCAAATAACTTTGATACTGCGAGCTTCTCCCTGACTGATACAGTTTGGAGCCAGGAATCAGGTAACTATGTATATGCATTCTGGTCTCACTACCCATCTACTTCTTCTAACGGCGTAGAATCAAACTATATCGGCACTAAATTCACGATGCCTGCATTCAAATCAGATACACTGACTTCCGTATCTGTAGGTTTCTACTCTGCTACTACCGTAGGTGTAAAAGCAAGCGTTCAGATCTATATGTTTGACGCTGGTAATGCTCAGTGGACAATTGTTGGTACTACCGTTGAGAAGACGCTTACAGCAGCTGATATCTCTCCTTCAGGCCAAATCCGTTTCGCAAACTTCCCGATCGACCTGGCGCCACAAGGCGGCAACCCACTGGTTGTCGGTGACGTAAACAGCAGCTCTTCTATCACATACGCAGCAGTAGTTCAGTTGAACGGTGCTCCGGCTTCTTCTACAGTTCGTATCTGGGGTACTAACGCTCCGGCTTTCCAAATCGTTGGTGGTAGCGGTCTCCGCGATACATCTATGAACGATGGTGGTTATACTTTCGCTCAAAACTCGCTGCCATTCACACTGGGTAACGCAGCTCCTGCAATCCGTCCTAACTTCGGTAAATACATTCCACTGGGTGTTAACGACGTGTTTGCCGGCGAATCTAACGTTAAAGCATTCCCTAACCCAGCTAATAACAATCTGACTGTTTCTTTCGCGCTGCAACAAGCTGCCGATGTAAACGTAAAAATCGTTAACACACTGGGTCAGACAGTTGCTACACAACAAATCAGCAAAGTAGGTAAAGGCGAAACAAGAACTGCTACTTTCAGCACTTCAGCACTCGCTCAGGGCGTTTACTTCTACACTGTAGAAGCTAACGGTGCCCGCATTACAAAACGCTTTGTAGTAGCTCACTAATATTTCTTTATCGAAATAATACCGGAAGGTGTCCTGTACAGGACACCTTCTTTTTTTCACGCTTGTTTTTTCATAACCTGCTATAAATAATATTGTAAGGCCCAAAAAACCGGCTTGTTTCATTTTTACAAAACAATACTTTATTATTGCAAACATCAGTACCGTACTCGCTACGGTTCTTTTGTCTAAACGAAAATGTTTATAGAATGGCCAAAAACCTGTTGATTGTTGAGTCGCCAGCAAAAGCAAAAACAATTGAAAAAATATTAGGCAGCGACTTTGAGGTAAAGTCTTGTTACGGCCATATCCGTGATCTGGAAAAGGAGGACATGGGTATTGACATAAAAAACGGATACCAACCAAAATATGTAGTTTCTGAAGATAAGGGAAGAGTTGTCAATGAGTTAAAATCGCTTGCAAAGAAATCCGACGAGGTATGGCTCGCAACCGATGAGGACCGTGAGGGGGAATCTATTTCGTGGCATCTGTGTGAGGTTTTAGGCCTCAACCCGAGCACTACGAAACGTATTGTCTTTCACGAAATCACCAAACCGGCAATCCTGAAAGCGGTGCAAAACCCACGCACCGTAAATATGGACCTGGTAAATGCACAACAGGCTCGCCGCGTACTGGATCGTATTGTGGGGTTTGAATTATCGCCGGTACTATGGCGTAAAATGAGCATGCGCAATAATCTCTCCGCAGGCCGTGTACAATCGGTTGCCGTTCGTCTCATCGTGGAGCGCGAAAGAGAGATCAATCATTTCCAGGCACAAAGCAGCTTTAAACTGGAAGCTTTTTTCCAGGCGGAAGATCTTAATAAAAAGAAGGTTGTTTTTAAGGCCGAAGGGCCTGAAAAAATGAAAGATGCGACCACAGCGCGCGCATATCTCGATAAATGTATTGACGCTTCTTACACTGTAAAAGATATCCAGGTAAAACCGGCGAAAAAGTCACCGGCAGCACCGTTTACGACATCTACCTTACAGCAGGAAGCCAGCCGCAAACTCGGCTATTCCGTATCGCGTACCATGTCGCTGGCCCAGAAACTGTACGAAAACGGGCATATCACTTATATGCGTACCGATTCTGTAAACCTTTCCGAAACTGCAATGGAAGGCGCCCGCGCATCCATCATTAGCCATTACGGCGAAAAATATCATCAGCAAAGAAGATTCCAGAATAAAAACGAGTCGGCACAGGAAGCGCACGAAGCGATCCGGCCGACAGATATGATGGTAACAACAATCAGCGATCCGGATTTGCACCGCTTGTATGAACTGATATGGAAACGCACCATGGCTTCACAAATGGCCGATGCACAACTGGAACGTACCATTGCCAAAATCAACGTATCTACCCAGCCCGATCCGCTTACCGCAACAGGCGAGGTACTTCGTTTCGACGGCTTCCTGAAAGTATATACCGAAGGACGTGACGATGAAGATGGTGAAGAAGAAAACGAAGGCATGCTGCCACCACTGGTAGTGGGCCAGAACCTGGACCTGCAGGAAATGCGCGCTACCGAGCGTTACACACGTCCGGCACCACGCTATACGGAAGCTTCGCTGGTAAAAAAACTGGAAGAGCTCGGCATTGGCCGTCCTTCTACTTATGCATCTACCATCAGTACCATTCAGCAACGTGGTTATGTGGAACGCAAAGACAAAGAAGGTATCAAACGCGACTACCAAATTCTTTCTTTAAAGAATCAAAATATCACCGAAAGAAAAGAAACCGAAAATACCGGTGCGGAAAAAGCAAAACTATTCCCGTCTGATCTTGGCATGGTGGTGACCGATTTTCTGGCCGATCATTTTGAGCGGGTGATGGACTATAGCTTTACGGCAAAAATCGAACAGGAATTTGATGAAATTGCCGGCGGTAAAAAGAAATGGAACACGGTGATCGACGACTTCTATCATCCGTTTCACGAATTGGTGGCGCATACCATGGAAACTGCAGGCCGCGTAAAAGGCGAACGTGTACTCGGCAATGATCCGGAAAGTGGCAAGCCAGTTGTAGCCCGCCTCGGCCGTTTTGGACCGATGATCCAGATCGGCAGCACCGAAGACGAAGAAAAACCACGCTTTGCAACGCTAAAATCAAGCCAGAGCATTGAAACCATTACATTCGAAGAGGCGCTTGATTTATTTAAACTGCCATTTAGCCTGGGTACTTACCAGGAAAAAGAAATAGTAATTGGGGCAGGCCGTTTTGGTCCTTATGTAAAATGGGGCGAAGCATTTATTTCTATTCCGAGAGGTGAAGACCCGATAGGCGTAGATATGAACCGGGCCATTGAACTGATCGAAGAAAAGCAGCGTGCAGACGCACCTGTTGGTTATTATAGCGGCAAACCAGTAACCAAAGGTAAAGGCCGCTTTGGTCCGTTCATTAAATGGGAAGACCTTTATATTAATGTACCACGTGCCTATAATTTTGATGCACTGACGCAAAAAGATATCGATGAGCTGATCTCTAAAAAAGTGGAGAAAGAAGCCAATCGTTATATCAAACAATGGACCGAAGAAAAGATCGCCATTGAAAACGGCCGCTGGGGACCATTTATCCGTTTCGGTAAAAACATGCTGAAGCTGGATAAAAAAGAAGACAACAGTAAGTACACAGCTGAAGAACTCTCGGATATTTCGCTCGAAGACGTGAAGAAAATGATCACGCAGCAAATGCCGGACGCATTTGAGAAAAAAGAGAAAAAAACAGCTGCTAAAAAGACGGCCGGCGCCAAAAAAGCGCCTGCTAAAAAAGCAGCGGCCCCGAAAAAGGCAGCTCCGAAAAAGAAAACCAAATAATATTTATCGTAACTTAAGAGTGGACGAAAGGGAATAAGAACAATGATGAGGCAAAACAACGAAATACAGGCCCTCTTAAGATTGATCGATGATCCGGACGATGAGGTATTTGAGACCGTTGCCGACAAAATTGTACATTACGGCAAGGAGATTATACCCAACCTGGAGCAGCTGTGGGAAGTGACCGTTGATGAATCGCTACAAGAACGTATTGAACAACTAATCCACCGGGTACATTTCCAGGATCTACAAGACGAATTTCTGGAATGGAGTCACAACAAGCATCCGGAACTGCTGCGGGGCGCTATCCTGATAGCCCGTTACCAGTTTCCGGAGCTGAATGTACCTTCTATACTCGCCCAATTTGACCAGATCAGACGTAATATCTGGCTGGAATTGAACAGCTATCTGACACCATTGGAGCAGGTGAATGTTTTTAACAGCATTCTCTACAACTACTATAAATTGGTGGGCCACGAACTGACAGAACGGGAACCCAAGCATTTCTTTATTAACCAGGTACTGGAAGGAAAACAAGGAAATGCCTATACGCTGGGAGTATTATACCTGGGGCTTTGCGAAATGCTGGACATTCCCATCTTCGCGATGGATATTCCGCGCCAGTTCGTTTTTGCCTATATCGATACATTGCATCATTTCATCAGTTCTGACGATGAAGGCGTGCAACAGATCCAGTTTTATGTAGATCCAATGAACGGGATGGTCTACACCCAAAAAGATGTGGACACCTATCTCCGTAAGATCAATGCCAACGATCGCGAAAACTATTTCGCGCCGCTTAATACCAAACGTATCATCTTTAAAATGCTGGAGGAATTGGCACTCTGTTACCGGTATAAACGGGAAGAGGGCAAAGCAGAAGAAATTCAGCAACTAATGCGAATTATCGTGGAAGACAGCGAATAACCAAAACAAACCCCGGATCAAAAAATCCGGGGTTTGTTTTTTATGAAGAAGCCTGTTTATTGCTTGCGCAATCTCCTGTTTACGATGCTGCTTTTTTTATGCCTCACCCCAAAAAATCCCCCTGTTTTTCCAGGTTTTCACCCTTCATCGGGGGATGGTGACATCCTTGTGACAGGGATACCTTTGGTATAAGAAAACAAACACAAATCACCTCAATTTTAAAACCTGGTTTATGAAAAACATCATCATTTCCGCCGGCCTCTTGATCTTATTTGCGTCCTGCACCAAGCAAGAAATGCCGCAACCTGCAACCAGACAGACCAGTACCTCAACAGTTTTGACCAACGGAACCAATGCCAAATTATCCGGAGCTTCGGCCAGCGCTGACATCATCAAACCACCAACGAATCCAACACCGCCACCACCGCCACCACCACCGCCCGCTCCCGGACCTGATACACCACCAGCAAGTTCTTCACCAACCGAATAACCGTACACCAGGCTATATATAAAGGAAACGGCCCCGACGATACTGCCGGGGCCGTTTTTTCCGTCTATACAAAAAATATTTTAAGCAGTCAGCATCAGATCGGCCAAAACCATAGCGGTAACGGCTTCCACGACTACAGGAACGCGAAGTGCGATACAGAGATCATGCCGCCCTTTTACCTGGAAATTTTCTACCGCATTTGTTTCGCGATTCCATGTTTTTTGCGCTTTGGGCGTACTGCTGGTTGGCTTCACCGCCACGCGAAAAAAAAGTTCGTTGCCATTGGTGATACCCCCATTGATGCCGCCGGCATTATTGGTTTGGGTAGTGCCGGATTCATCCAGAATGGCGTCGTTGTGTGTACTGCCTTTCATCTTTGCCGCAGCAAATCCTGCCCCGAATTCAATACCCTTGATTGCCGGAATCGCAAATATAGCATGGCTGATCATTGACTCTACCGAATCAAAAAATGGTTCGCCCCATCCTACCGGCAACCCGGTTACCAAACAGCTGACGATACCACCGATGCTGTCTTGTTCTTCAATTGCCCGTTCAATAGCGGCTTCCAGGTTGGTATCGCCGCCCGCTTCGGTAAGCACGGCCCGAATCGTCTGCTGGTCCAGGATTCTTTTAGCCACCACACCGGCGGCCACCACACCGAGCGTGAGACGACCCGATGAATGGCCACCGCCCCTGTAGTCGTTAAAGCCATTAAATTTTTCATGCAATACAAAATCCGCGTGCCCCGGACGTGGTGTTGCCTGCAACGCCTCGTAGTCTGAAGAACGCGTATTCGTATTGTCAAAAAGGATGGTAAGGGGCGCACCTGTCGTCCGTCCTTTAAAAACGCCTGTTGCGAGTCTTGGCTCGTCGGCTTCCTTACGTGGCGTAGTGCCGGCAGCCCCGGCTTTCCGCCGGTCGAGATCGGTTGTAAAATCGGCTTCGGTTAATGCTATGCCGGCAGGACAGCCATCGATCGTAACGCCGACAATATTGCCGTGCGATTCTCCAAATATGTGTACCCGAAAAAATCGGCCAAATGAATTCATAAATTAAACGGTTTGGATACAATTTACCTGTAAAGATTGCAGGTGTTTAAAAAAATCAGGATAGGATTTAGCAACGGCTTCGGCGCCTTCTATCACTATTTCGCTATCCGCCCGAAGTGCGGCAATAGCGGCAGCCATTACCATCCGGTGATCATTGTACGAAGAAATTGTTCCACCATTGAAAGCGTTTTTTCCTTCAATAAATAATGAATCTTTTTCTGCGAAATAATCAACCCCAAGTAATCGCAACAACGCACCGGTACTATAGGCACGATCGCTTTCTTTGTGTGCTAACCTGTGAACGCCTTTTATTTCGCTACGCCCCTCGCAGGCTCCCGCCAAAACAGAAAGCACCGGAAATAAATCAGGGCATTCGGTGGCATCAAAAGAAAAGCATTTTAAAACGTTGGTATGACGAACGTGCAGCGCATTTCCTTCCCAGCAGAAGTCCGCACCGCAATCTTTCAATACGTCCAGCAGGCGTGCATCGGCTTGTGTAGTGTCTTTATCCAGATTCTGAATAAGGACGTCTCCTGCAATTGCTCCTGCTACAATCCAGGCTGCTGCGCTGCTCCAATCGGTCTCCACAGCCCTTACCACAGTACCGCTCTCTTCATTTACCAAAGGCGGGATATGAAAAACCTCGTACCGATCGTGCGTTATTTTTTTACCGAAATCGGAAAGCACTTTCAACGTAAGATCGATATACGGCTTGCTTTTAGGATTGGTGACCGTAACGGTTATTTCTTTATCCCCGGCAAAAGCAAGTGCAAACAAAGCGCCAGTCAGGTATTGTGAACTGATGGAGCCGTCAATGGTCATATTATTCGCCCGAAATGGGCCACTGATCGTGATGGGCAGAAAGCCGGTAAAATCCCTCAGTGTTTTTCCGTACTGCAGCAATATCTTTTCAAGCTCAAACATCTGACGTTTCAAGATACTGCCGTGACCGGTCATTGTAATGCTGCCATCATAAAGTGCTGCCACCGATGTAAACAACCTTGCAGACAAACCACTTTCGCCACAATCGATAATGTTGCTTACCGGATGAATACCGTTGCTTTCCACCACGAGCGCTTCGCCCCTGGTTTCGACAGACGCTCCTAACTGACGAATGATTTCCAGGGCAGCTTTATCATCATTGGAAGTACCGGCATTATAAATAACGGTTTGGCCCTTATGCAATAAAGCTGCCGCACAAACCCGCTGCATCATACTCTTAGACGCGGGTGGGCAAACAGTTCCATTTATTTTTCCCGGACTAACGCTGACCTGCATGTGTAAAAGAAGATAATGCTGTTTCTACAATTTCAAATGGAAGTGTTTTAATACAACCCTTACCCAGCTTCTGCAGCAGAATATAATCCACTTCTTCGGCGTTTCGTTTTTTATCCATCCGCAAGATCTCCATCACTTTGTGGATATCGTATTTGCGATGCACAGGTAACTGATAACGGGTGAGCAGTTGACGCACGGTTTCGGTTTCCGAAGCTGTCAGTCCAGCTTGTTCTTCAGAAAGGCGGCAAGCGACAACCATCCCCAGGGCTACGCTATAACCATGCGGTATATGATACAAGGTTTCAAACGCATGGCCGGATGTATGCCCGAAATTGAGCAGTTTTCGCACGCCGGTTTCATTTTCATCGGCATGCACAATTTTATTCTTTACGTCTACACAACCCATGATCAGATCGTTCAGAGAATCGGGACGTTTTTGGAAATATTGAATAGAACTGGATTCCAGCGTATTTAAAATACGGACATCACTGATGCAACCGTATTTAATGATTTCTGCAAAACCATTGCTCCATTCCGTATCGCTGAGTGTTGACAAAAATGAGGCATCGTACAAAATGAATTTGGGCTGCCGGATGGTACCCAGCATGTTTTTATGTAGCTCTATATTGATGCCGTTTTTACCGCCAACGGCTGCATCTACCATACCGAGCAAGGTGGTAGGCACAAAACCGCAGGGAACGCCGCGCATATAAACCGAGGCCAGGAAACCGGTAATATCGGTCACCACACCGCCACCAACGCCCACCAGCATTGTTTTACGGTGCGCCTGAAAATGAATCAGTTTATGGGCAAGATCATTGATGGTATGAAAGGATTTGCTCTTTTCTCCGGCCGGCACTACCAGGGTACGGTAGCCTTCAAAACGCTCGGGGAACAATTCTTTGATATGACTATCCGTGACGATCACCGCGCGGTCGGGAGGAGCCAGCTCTCTAAGCTTTTCCCAATTGCTGCGAAACAAATATTCTGTTGTTCCTGTCGGAAATGTGACCGCGTATTGCATAATTACAAATTTACATCTTCAACAGTAGAAAGTCGCCCGCAACTTAAACCCGAGTGTAGTTGATAATTTGTGAATAGCCAGCACACTGCAGGTCTCTAATCTCAGCATGACCAATATTGTGGTTGTTATCTTTGAATTTCGACTCAGGGGAAATCAGCCATCTAAAAGTCAGCCGTGAGCGATAATAACCGTATCTTTGCGGCCTTCAACCAATTTTTTAACAGCCTTAGCTATGAACTAACGGCGATTTTTAGAAAATTACAATGAGCAGAAACGGAAAAGTTCTTGTAGCGATGAGCGGTGGCATCGATAGCACCGTAAGCGCATTAATGCTTCATAATCAAGGATATGAAGTTGTTGGCATTACCATGAAAACATGGGATTATGCCGCTGCCGGCGGTGGCAAAAAGGAAACAGGATGCTGTAACCTCGATAGTTTTAATGATGCCCGCCAGGCTGCCGTAGAACACGGCTTTCCACACTATGTACTGGATATCAGGGAAGAATTTGGCGGTCATGTCATTAATAATTTCGTAGAGGAATATATGGCAGGGCGGACACCTAATCCTTGTGTTTTGTGTAATACGCATATCAAATGGAGCGCATTGCTGAAGCGCGCAGATGCCCTGAATTGTGATTTTATTGCCACTGGCCACTATGTAAAAGTGCGGGAAGAAAACAGCCGTTTTGTGCTCTCAAAGGCTAAAGACCTGACGAAAGATCAGAGCTATGTGCTCTGGGGACTGGGCCAGGACTGCCTCAGCCGCAGCATTTATCCGCTGGGCGATTATCATAAAACAGAGGTTCGTCAGCTCGCTTTTGATATGGGCTATAAAGAGCTTTCAAAAAAAGCGGAAAGCTATGAAATCTGCTTTGTGCCGGATAATGACTACCGGGGCTTCCTGAAACGCCGGATTCCTACTTTGGAAGCGGAGCTGGAAGGCGGCAACTATGTAAATACCGAAGGAAAAATAATCGGGAAACATAAAGGGTATCCGTTCTACACGATTGGCCAGCGCAAGGGCCTGGATGTAGCCTTTGGCAAACCGATGTTTGTAACGAAGATTATTCCGGAAACGAACACCGTGGTGCTGGGCGAAGCGCATGAGCTGCAGGAAAGCGGCATGATGGTAAGCGGTCTTAATATGGTTAAATACGATAAGATCCCAGACAACATGGAAGCAGTCACTAAAATCCGCTATCGTGATGCGGGTACGGAAAGTAGCTTAACGATGGTAGGCGATATGGTACATGTGCATTTCGACCATGCGGTAAATAGTATTGCACCGGGACAAAGCGCCGTTTTCTATGAAGGTGATGATGTGATTGGCGGCGGCATTATCCGTTCCGGACTATAATTGCTGCTGGTAGATTTGCTGCTGTCTGATTTGTAAGTAATAAATAGCCAGTGTGCCTCCAAAAATAAATTTTGAATATTACTCGCACAGTAATTTCCCTCCTTTGGCGGAATTAGACCATACCTTCCCCGGAAGTATCCTTCCGGGGCTTTTTTTGCCCGGCCTTTCCATTTACGCTTTGGGCGCTGAGCTTTAGGTCTTGCGCTTTAGGCTTTTCGTCATTAACAATTTTTCAATTCTTTAGTTATATTTACAGGATACAACTTGCGAATTTTCGTTTATGAATAGAAAAATTTTATCCTTCCTGTTCCTCGCCGGATTAGTTTCCGTTTCGTTCTTTGCATGTAAGAAAAAAACAGACACGCCGTTGCCTAACGACTCCGGTTCTGCCTACTACCCGCTCCGTGTTGGTAAATTCATCATCTACAATGTGGATTCCACCATCTGGAATGACTTCGATTGTTCAAAAGTTGTACACAGCTACCAGATGCGCTATGATTTCGTAGATACATTTCTCGATAACAGCGGCAATAAATCATATCGCGTAGAAACAAGCATCCGAACTGCCGATACATTACCTTGGAATCCGAGCAATGTATTTTATGCAACCATTGCGGGCAACCAAATCCAAACCGTAGAATCAAACCTGCGTTTCATAAAACTGGTATTGCCGGTTACAGAAGGTACTTCCTGGAATGGCAACAGCATGATCCAGACAAACGACCAGGATCTTGGTTATTTCTCCGGATGGAACTACACCTATGCCAATGTCGGCAAACCTTATATCCGCGACACGTTCAATTTCGACAATACGGTAACCGTGAACGAAGCGGACATGGCTACCAACGATCCGGAAACGATGCCTACCGCATACGCAGATAAAACCTATTCTCAGGAAGTATATGAATACAATGTAGGCCTGGTATATAAAGAACTTACTCACTGGACATACAACTACAACCCGGGCGGCAGCACCAATTGCCGCAAAGGCTATAGCGTGATTATGCGCGCTATCAGCAATAACTAATATAAGTACGTAAAGAGATGATAAATTTTGTGAGAAAGGCCTGTTGTTGTTTGTTGTTATTGCTTTCGGCTTTTGCGAGCCGGGCATTGCAACCGCAGTGGGCCTTTCGTGTGTCGTTTACTAATAAGAACGGGACTTCCAGCCTGTCGAACCCGTTGAGTTTTTTGTCACAGCGTTCGCTGGATCGCCGGAGTCGGTTTTCTATTGCAGTAGACAGCACCGACTTGCCGGTTTCTCCCGCTTATATCGACTCTGTATTGAGTATCACCGGCGGAAAAATACATGTGACATCACGCTGGCTCAATCAATGTGTAATTCTGCTGGAAGATTCATCGAAGATTTTGTTACTTCAGGGCAAACCGTATATCAATAATATCCGACTGGTAGGCGTATATCCGCAGGGGCTTCACAGGATGCCGGGCGGCGAAAACAATGCAAATCTGCCGGCCGGCAATCAGTCTGCATTTTCAAAACTGGCGCGTACCACTGGTTCTGCAGCCTATTACGGAAACAGTTATACACAGACTGCGATGGTGAACGGCGATTTTTTGCATGATAACGGACTTAGAGGTTCCGGACAGCTCATTGCCGTGCTGGATGCGGGCTTTCTGAACGCAGACCTGCACGTCGGTTTTGACAGTATGTTTCATAACAATCACCTGCTGGATACGCACGATTTCGTGTTGGATACCAGCTATGTGTTTGTCAGTTCCATTCATGGCATGGCTGCACTTTCTACCATGGCCGGCAACATGCCCGGTAAATATGTAGGCACTGCACCTGAAGCCATGTATGTGCTCTATCGTACCGAAGACGAAACATTTGGCATTGACCGGGAAATAGAAATGGATAACCTGCTGGCTGGTGCTGAACGTGCCGACAGCATTGGTGCAAATATCATTACCGCTTCGGTAGGTTATTTTGATTTTACCAACCCGACTTTTACTTATACCAGTGCGCAGCTCGATGGCAAAACTACACTGACAGCGGTTACTGCCAATATCGCTACAAAAAAAGGCATGCTGTTTTTCTCCACTGCAGGCAACCAGGGCACTGGCGGTTTGCTGACACCCGGAGATGCAGACAGCGCTATGAGCGTGGGCAGCGTCGATCAAAGCCGCGTACCGGCAGCATCTAGTGGCTACGGACCAAATGCCGCGCAGATTATAAAGCCAGATGTATCTATGATGGGTGAGCCTGCTGCTATTTTATCGGGCGGAGATTCTGCGGTAACGGTAGCCAGCGGCACTTCTTTTGCAGCACCGCAACTGGCCGGCTGGGCTGCTTGCCTGTTGCAGGGCAATTCAAACCTGTTTCCGTTTACCATCAAAGATGCAATCATTCGCAGCGCCGATCATTATACCAACCCGGGTGTCCAGATTGGTTATGGCATACCCGATTTTCATAAAGTAGCCTCTTACCTTAATCTCGGTGTGCATGAGATACCATCGGTTGCAGGCAATGATTTCATGATGGCCTGGCCCACTGTTTTCGACCAGGTGCTGTATGTAAAACTTACAACTCAGGATAAGCAAACGGTGCAAGGCATATTGACCGATGTTACCGGGAAGCAGCTCTTTACTCAACAACTGACCACACAAAAAGGCTCAGATTGGTTTGCCATCAGCATGCCTCCGGCATTGCCCGCGGGCATGTATTTTTTCACGGCTGCCGGCAAAGAAGGCAGGCAAACGGTCAAATTGATCAAGAACTAAGCAGTCCTTCTCAAGACTGCAATAAACATACTATCGGCCTGCTTTGTCAGGCCGTTTATTATTTGCATCGATTCTATCTCCAGTGTCGTGTTTTGGATAGCGGCGGCTACTACGTTTTCATTTTCGGCTTTAAACACGGAGCAGGTAATATAACATATCCTTCCGCCTGCCTTTACCTGGCTGGCGATATTATGCAAAATGGCCGTTTGTTTTTTACTGATATCGGCAACAAATCCCGGATCGAAAAAATAAAGCTGTTCAGGCGTACGCGCCCAGGTGCCGGAGCCAGAACAAGGCACATCGGCAATAATATGATCAAATTGCTGACTGCCTAATTGTAATTTTAATTGGCCGGCATCAGCAACATCAAGACAATAGGATTTTGGCGCTGCATAGCCATATTGATTGAACCGTAGCCGGAGATTGTGCAAAATGCTTTCGCGTACATCGGAGACCGTAATTGCAACCGATGGCTCCAGGTCCTTTAACAACAAGGATTTTCCGCCGGCGCCGGAGCAGCAGTCATACCATTTTTCATTTTTCTGCGGTTGAAAAAAACGCCCTGTCTCCTGTGAAGATGCATCTTGCACCACGTACCAGTCCGGCGGCAGCATCTTGTCTACCGAGGTGCCATTGTGCAATGCAATACAATGTTCGTCGACAAATGAAAAAGCAATATGTTCTGCCTTCAGCTTTTTTATAATCGCATTTTTTTCTTTCCGGATACGGATAAATAATTGCGGTTGATGCCACATCGACAGCAGCCATTCTTCAGCGTCTATCCCTTCGGACAACGGCAATTGATAGGGAAAAATCGCTGGCAGGTTAACAGCTATACCTTTTTCTTCGAGGAATTGAATTTTCGCGGCAACGCTTGCCGACAACACGGTTTCCGGATAATCGGGAAAAAATGCCGCAGTGTGCTTTTCAGGATTATTGCACAGCAACAATGCGGTACGGATAATTTCCTCCAGGTTTGAATCCGGCAAATCCAGGGCTTTCCGGCAACGATAATAGCTATAAACCATTGCGGAAAGCAATTTGCGGTCGCGGCTACCCAATTTGGGATGCTGACGAAAATAATTTTTCAAATAATGCGTGAGCGGAAGACTGCCGTTGTACTGTAATAAAGCCTCGATATGTTGCCAGATATAGCGCATCCGGCGAAGTTACGTTTTGATCGTGCAATTTGTCGCCAGGTTAAATGGGTAATCGGCTAAATGATTAAACCAGTCGAAACACAAAAGAATAACCATTTGTGCCTTTGCCTAATTAACTACTTTTGCGGTTATTAAGAACGAAATGGAATGAACCATCACATAAAAACATTAAAAGAAACCATAGAACCGGTTCGGCAAAAGCTGATCGCGCATCCGGTTTACCAGATGGTACAAAGCCCGGAAGATCTTCGTGTATTTATGGAGCACCATATTTATGCCGTATGGGATTTTATGTCGCTGCTGAAATCATTGCAACAAGCGCTGACCTGCGTCGCTGTACCCTGGGTACCTGTTGGCACAGCCAATACCCGCTACCTGATCAACGAAATTGTTGCCGGCGAGGAAAGTGATGTAGATGAAGCCGGTAACCGGATCAGCCATTTTGAATTATACCTGAAGGCGATGCACCAAAGCGGCGCAAACACAGAAGCGATTCATCAGCTCATCGGCCAGATCAAAAATGGTAAAAGCGCTGCCGAAGCAATTGCTGCCACTGTAGCCACGGAGGGCATTCGCCAATTTTTGCAGTTCACATTTGATACCATTGCTACGCAAAAACCATATCTCGTCGCATCCGTATTTACTTTTGGCCGTGAAGATCTGATTCCGGATATGTTCCTGCGATTGGTCAATGAACTTTCGGGAACCTCTGCAATTTCGTTCAGCATATTTAAGTATTACCTGGAACGCCATATCGAGGTAGACGGCGATCATCACAGCCACCTGGCCATTGAAATGCTGGAGCAACTTTGTGGTAGCGACGAAACCAAATGGGCCGAAGCCACCCATTATGCAAAAGCTGCAATGGAAGCCCGTATCCGGCTTTGGGATGCAGTCGTCGAGCGGTTAAATAATTAATGAAAATAAGTCATTACAAAAAATTAAGGGTTAAATAGCCACAACTATTTAACCCTTTAACGATTTAACTATTTGACGAATCAGCTATTAATAAACTTAGGATGGATGAGGTTTTCAAAAGAATAAATCTCGTCCCATTTTTCCTGCGTGATCAGTTTCCGTTCCTGTACTACTATTTCGTGTACCGATTTACCGCTCTGTAATGCCTCGCGGGCAATGCTTGCCGCAGTTTCGTATCCGACAATCGGATTGAGCTGCGTTACGATGCCAATGCTGTGCATCACCATTTCTTTGGTCCGTTCGGCATTGGCCGTGATCCCCACCACACATTTCTCGCGCAACATATCACAGGCCTGAGTCAGGTATTGCAAAGACGTAAAAAGTGAAAATCCTATTACCGGTTCCATTACATTGAGCTGTAACTGTCCGGCCTCTGCGGCCAGTGTCACCGTAAGATCCGCGCCTATCACATAAAAACAAGTCTGGTTCATCGCCTCAGGAATTACCGGGTTCACTTTGCCCGGCATAATGGAAGAGCCCGGTTGCATCGGTGGTAGATTAATTTCGTTAAAACCACAACGCGGACCACTGCTCAGCAGCCGAAGATCGTTACAAACTTTACTGAGCTTTACCGCACAGCGTTTCAGTGTGCCGCTTAGTTGCACATAGGCGCCGGTGTCATAAGTGGCTTCTATCAGGTCGGGCGACAAACGTACCGGAATACCACTCACTTCTTCCAGGTGTTTAATGCAGGCTGCAGCATATCCTTCCGGCGCATTTACACCGGTACCGATTGCGGTAGCCCCCATATTTACTTCTGTGATGAGCTGCTGCACTTCCTTCATGCGCAGTACATCTTCACCGATCGTAGTCGCAAACGCATTGAATTCTTGTCCAAGGGTCATCGGTACGGCATCCTGGAGTTGCGTACGGCCCATCTTCAGTACATTGTCGAATTCTTTTCCTTTATCAAAAAAAGCGGATCGCAGCTTTTCCAGTGCAGCCGTAAATTCATTGATTTTTAAATAAACCGCCATGCGAAAAGCGGTAGGGTATGCATCGTTAGTGCTTTGCGAGCAGTTCACATGATTGTTGGGATGCAGGTATTCATACGCTCCTTTTCTGTAACCCATATGCTCCAGCCCGATATTAGCGATCACCTCGTTCACATTCATATTGCAGGAAGTACCGGCGCCACCTTGTATCATATCACTCACAAACTGATCGAGAAACTCGCCAGCAATCAAACGATCGCTGGCGTAAATAATGGCGTCGGCAATCTTTGCATCCAGCACACCACATTCTTTATTGGCTAAGGCTGCCGCTTTCTTCACATAGGCAAATGCTTTGATGAAAAGCGGTTCTTTGCTAATGGGCGTTCCGGTAATGTTGAAATTTTCTTTGGCCCGGATGGTTTGTACACCGTAATATTTATCGTTGGGAATTTGTTTTTCTCCCAGGAAATCATGTTCTACTCTGTATGTTTGGTTATCCATAAGATCATTTTTCCGGCAGTTTCGCCGGATAACGAAGCTATTGTTCTTTTTCGCTTCATCCAAACAAAAAACGTTAATCCTTCTTCTCCGCTCAATGGCTGCCAAGCATTACACCACTCACCTAAATCAGCTTCAGGCTTCGCATCAGCTCGTCTTTATAAATGCCCCCTACGGGTACGGTTTGCTTATCCAGCTTTACCATATTCCCTTCTATTTCGGTGATAAACCGCCGGTTGATAAGATAAGACTTGTGTATGCGGATAAAAAACGGAAAGGCGCTCAAGTCTTCTTCCATACTTTTCATCGTGCTATGCGTAATGATCTTCTTCTGTGTAGTATGAATGATCAGGTAATTTTTCAGCCCTTCGATAAACAGGATATCCCGAGGATCAAGCTGTATGTATTTACCCTCGCTTCTGATGAAAATACTATCTTGTTGTACCTGTGTTGCCGGTTCGTGCACCGGTGCTGCCGACGGCAAGGGTCTTTTTAAGTCGCGCGCCTTGCCCACGGCTTTCAGAAAGCGTTCCAACGAAATCGGCTTCAGCAGATAATCGACCACATCCAGTTCATAACCCTGCACTGCGTATTCAGAATAAGCTGTAGTCAGAATGATCATCGGCAACTGACGAAGGGTGCGGATAAAATCAAGGCCGCTCAGCTCCGGCATTTGGATATCGAGAAACATCAGATCAACGGGCTCTTTATTGAGCACCGCAAAAGCCTGTACCGCATTGGTACATTTTCCCACAAGCTCCAGCCCTTCGGTTCCGGAAATATAATGCTCGATCACATCTTGCGCCAGCGGCTCGTCATCTACTATAAGACATCTCATGTTGTACCAGTTTTATCTGAAGGTTTACATCGTATAAATTTTCTTCGTTGCGAATATCCAGATCATGGCGCTGCCCGTAAATCAGTTGCAGGCGCTTTTGTACATTATTCAGCCCGATGCCGCCAGACTTGTTCGTATGGCCGTTTCGCGGGCGCTGTTTATAATTATTAAGACATTGAAAATACAAAGTGTCATTAGTTTCGTCCACTTTTATTTTGATGATGACAAACGCATCGGCTGCCTGCGAATCAAGTCCGTGTTTTACAGCGTTCTCGACGAAAGAAATCAACATATTGGGCGCAATCACATAGCGCCGCAGATCGCCGTTTATTTCCAGGTGAATAGCGTCTTTATCAGACATTCTCACTTTTTCGATATCGATATAATCCCGCAGTATAGTCACTTCTTTTTCTAACGAAACAAAATCGTTTTTAGACTCATAAAGCATATAACGCAAAATTTCGGAGAGCTTCAACACCACGCCCGGCGTATCATCCGATTTTTTCAACGAAAGCGAATAAATACTATTGAGTACATTAAACAGAAAATGCGGGTTGATCTGTGTTTTTAGCAACATGAGTTCGGCTTCCAGTCTTTTTTCTTCGAGTATTGCGAGCTCCTTTCGTCGTCCGCGAAAGAAATATTGCATGAAATATCCCATGCCAAAAATCAGGACATTAAGAAACAGATCTACCGCAATACCGACATAATAGAAGAAAGTCGACACATCGGGCGTTTTGGCCTGCAGGTTTACTGCGATAAAATCATACTTGTACGCTTTCGGGTACCGATGAATCAGCCATTCGCTGTAATTCCCGATCACCAGCACAAAGAAAAGCAATGTAACCAGAAAAGCTCCGACAAACATCAGATGTTTCTGTCTCATCAGCAGCCGCGCAATCAATACACTGGTGGTAAAATAAATCTGCGTCATGAACAGCACGTGCATGATGACAACATGAACCCATGCATTTGTATAACCATTGGGTACGACATCCTTTTGGTAATTATTATACACCATATCTCCCAACAACAGCCATACGTACACATTCAGCATAAAACGGCTGCCCAGGAAATTGAGTATTTTCTGAAATTGGTTCATAAAGAATACTTTCCGGTACAAATATGCGATTTCGGTCATCAAATCTACTCCCTGTTTGTACGAAACAACGGGAATTAAGGATGAAAAGCGTTTATGCTTTGACATCTTTCCGACCGGATATTTGGTCAAATAGTTGATCCTGTTGGTCAAAATGATTTGAGCGAGGCCGGAAGATTGCGTCTTTTTGTGTGTATAAAAACACATGATATGAAAACAAAAATCTTACTCTTGTTACTCTCTGTAGTTCTGTTTGCACAACCTAGTACTGCCCAATTGCCGGCAGCATTGCAACAGCATCTGCAAGACACTCTCAATCATATGAAAGCGCAGTATAAATTTAAAGGACTGCAGGCGGCAGTAAATTATAAAAACATAGGCACCTGGAAAGGCGCAGCGGGCGACTCGTACGACGGTGTTCCAATGGCTGATAATATGCTGATCGGGATTGGCAGCAATACCAAAACATTTGTAAGCGCCATGATGCTGAAGCTTTATGAAAATGGCCAGGTAGATCTCGATGACTCTATCGGCAACTGGATACAGGGTTATGCCCATATCAACGGCGCCATCACCATCAGGCAAATCTTAAACCACACCAGCGGCATTTTCAGCTACACAGAAGACCCGCATTTCTGGGATTCGGTAAACCTGAACATGAACAAGACCTGGACCAAAGAAGAAATTCTGCACGATTTTGTGGATACGCCAGACTTCGCGCCAGGCGCCAGCTGGAACTACAGCAACACCAATTATATTATTGCCGGCATTATCGAGGAAGCGGTGACCGGCCGGCCGGCATACCAACTGCTCAGAGACAGCATCCTGAATCCTTTACAACTTAACGAAACGTTCTTCCCGCCTTACGAGACAGTAACGTTGCCTTATGCGCACTACTGGACCTACATCGGCAATAACTATATTGAAGATGCCAGTCCGTATCTTTCCGAAGAACTGTACAGCATCGCCAATACCGCCGGTGGTCTGGTTTCCACGGCTTCCGACGACGCTAAATTCTGGCAGGCACTCTTTAACGGTGATATCATAAAAAAATCTACCCTCAACAACGAAATGCTGCAATGGGTAAACCTGAGTTCTACGATCGGCTATGGCCTTGGCATTTTTAAGGAACGTTACCTGGGCAACACAGTTTTTGACCACGGCGGCACCTGGGTCGGTCAAATCAATTCCAACCTGATGGACACTACACGGGGCATCGCCATCACGGTGCTTTCCAACCAGGATAGCCTTTCCAACACTTTCACTGAAAAAGTGGTAACGGCTTTGTATAAAGTATTACTTAGTAACACGCCAACGGCGGTCAGCAATATCAATATCGCAGCAAATGAAAACCGCTTCTACCCGAACCCGGCTAAGTACCAACTTTTTCTCCTGAGCCAGAGCCATGGCGCGAAGACAATTTCTATCTCCGGCATCGACGGTAAAGAAATCTTCAGCCGGCAATTTCCAGCCGGCCAGCCGGTCCAGATCGATCTGAGCAATTTCTATACCGGCCTCTATATCGCTACCATTATTGAAAACGGCCAAATGACAGACAGACAGAAAATCCAGATTATTAAGTAGCCCCTGGTCAATTGTAAAAGCCTCGCTTTTTGAATTTTGATCTTTTTCAGATTTCGCTTTAGTATCCTTACTTTATCATTATAACCCATAAACCAAAAGCCGCGGCATCTGCCACGGCTTTCATTTTTTTTATCTAATGCCTGTCTTTCGTTTGGCAATTATCAGAGCGATGTCCGCTCCTCAGCCAACATGCCAACAATTTAGTCTTCGGTTGTTTCCCAAAAATCAGACACCAGCAAATTAATGCTGATCGATCTCTGCCAAAGGGAAAATATCTTTTGCCCGGATACCTTTATCTGTTTGCTGCAGTGTACAACACTCGTTTTTAAAATCATGTTCAAAGAAAAGCACCCAGTTATTCGCAACTGCTTCCGTCAGGATTTTTCTTTTTTCATTTAATGTATCGAGCGGCCGCATATCGTAGGCCATTACCCAAGGCATCGACAAATGCGAAACAGCAGGCAACAGGTCGGCACAATAGAGAATGGTACGATCATTATAACTGATCTGCGGCAGCATCATACTGTCGGTATGACCATTTACGTAACGGATCCGGATGTCTTCGATCCATTCTTCGCCATCGGCCACTTCTATAAAACGCAACTGTCCGCTTTCCTGTATCGGCAGAATGTTTTCTTTCAGGAAAGACGCTTTTTCACGGTCGTTCGGGTTAACCGCACTGTCCCAGTGTTTTTTATTGCTCCAGTAAAGCGCCTTCGGAAAGGCAGGCACCAGTTTATCGCCTTCTTTTTTTATGGAGCCCCCGCAATGATCGAAATGCAGGTGCGTTAAAAACACGTCGGTAATATCAGCTGGCGTATAACCTATTTCTTTCAGCGACGCTTCCAAGGTATTGCCGAATGGGTAGTAAAAGCTGAAGAACTTATCGTCTTGCTTATTGCCCATTCCGTTATCGATCAGAATACGGTAATTGCCATGTTCAATAAGCATGCAACGCATGGCCCAGGAACACATATTATTTTCGTCGGCAGGGTTTACTTTATTCCACATGCTCTTCGGTACCACGCCATGCATGGCACCGCCATCCAGTTTAAAATAACCTGCGTTTACGGAGAATATTTTCATTGTTTATTGTTTCGTTATGAATTGTAGACAAAATATCAAGCTGTAAAGGCGCCTTCCATAACAGCAATGCCTGATTTAACTAATTAACGCATTAAGCATTTGCCAGCTTAGCGGCTTTACTGCGAAGAATAGCAAAATACAAAACAATCGCGCCAGCAGCAAAAAATCCAATCAGTGAAATAATGGAATTGCGCATACTGCCGGTAATCTGCTCTATAAACCCGAAGGAGAACATGCCAATTACGATGGCGATCTTTTCGGTGACATCATAAAAACTGAAGAAAGAAGCAGTGTCTTTAGTTACCGGCATTAATTTGGAATAGGTAGAACGACTCAATGATTGAATACCGCCCATCACCAAACCGACTATCGCCGCGACCACATAAAATTCCGTAGCTGTTTTTGTAAAATAGGCGCCAATGCAAACAGCGATCCAGATGAAAACCACGAACAGCAACACCGAAAGATTACCAAAACGTTCCGACAATTTCGCCATCAGATAGGCACCTGCAATCGCCACCAACTGAATGATAAGAATAGTTCCGATCAGCGTGGATGTCGGCAGGCCCAATTCCTTGGCGCCAAATATAGCGGCTGCCAACATGACCGTCTGTACCCCCATGCTGTACAAGAAAAACGCACCAAGATAAAGTTTTAGTACCGGCATATCCTTTATCTGCCGCGCTACTTTTTGCAATTCATGAAAGCCATTAGCAAGTAAACTGTATTCGGTATGCTTCTGAGCTGGCTGTCCTTTCGGCAATTTGAGAAATGGGATTTGTGCAAACAGCATCCACCAGATGCCTACCAGCAAAAATGAAAGACGCGGTGCAAACGTGCCGTCTTTAATGCCAAACCATTCAGGCTTCATCACAAAGACAAAACAAATAATCTGCAACAACACACTACCGATATATCCATAGGAAAAACCCTTCGCACTCACACTGTCGCGCTCATGCGGCAATGCAATCTCTGGCAAATAAGCATTATAAAACACGAGGCTTCCGCAATAGCCTACTGCCGCCAGTACTGAGCAGATAATACCCAATTCAAGTGTGCTCGCATCGAAGAAATATAACCCGCAACAAGCCAGCGAACCTATATAGCAGAATAACTGCATAAAGGCCTTCTTATTTCCTTTGTAGTCGGCGATAGAAGAGAGAATCGGCGATAAAATGGCAATGATCAGATACGCGGTGGCCAGGCCGTAATCAAACAAAGTACTGTTTTTGATTGTGGTCCCGAAAAACGAAACATTATCGTTGACGATTTTGCCTCCGTTGTCTTTAACGGTAGTGATGGCCGTGTAATAAGCAGGAAAAATAGTGGAGGTGATGACAAGATTGTACGCACTGTTGGCCCAGTCATACATGGCCCAGGCGTTATGCACCTTTTTATCGGAGTGCAGTTCGATGCCAATCTCCTTTTCGGTTTCTAATGCTTCCATGACTGCTAAAGTAGCTGATTCCATTGATAGTTGACAATGGACAATTAACAATCCGCACCCACCGCGTATTTCCAAAACAGGAGACATCCGGAGGAGGAGGCACCACAAAGTAGGGAACTGATTTCGCGTCGAGAAAGATCTTTTGCAACAAGCTTTCCTGCCCCGATTAAAATAAGTTGCGACGCTCCGTTCATCTTCATTGTCGCTATTGCACACACAGCAACTGGTTGGTTTTCCCGCAGAGACAATAAGGAAAGGCGACAAAAAACCTCATGCAAAACGCATCATTGCGTCTTTGCCTCCTTCACTAAGCTTTGGGCGAAACCGCTCTATCCTTCTTACCAAAAATTACCACAAGCGTAATAACCAACGCCACGATACCCGACCCTATCAATTTATTCACACTAAAGAAAACGGGGGTATGCTCCATGAGGCAGTTCACCAAATAGGTTATAATGAAACAAACGGAGAATGGGATAAACGCGAGCAGGTATTTTTTCTTCATTTTTTTTAATTAGGCAGGTACAAGTTAGGAAATTATTAGACTCTAAACCGGATGCCCTGCCCCGGAAAAACCCTTGAAAAAAAGGAATCCTTGCGGTTGTACCGACTGCTTCGTTCCTCGCAGGAAAGGAAGCGAGCGCCCTTGGGGCGAAGACAAAAAAATCCGGATAGTAAAACCATCCGGATTCTTTTATATAAAAGGGTAATTTAAGCCAACACTGATTTAACCCATTAACCATTTAACAAATAAACCGCATCAAGCACATTCTTCACATTAAGCACATTTCCCCACATTATTTCCCAGCTACCATATAATTGCACAACTTGTACAATACACGCGCACCGACAATGGCATCAATACCATCGGCACTATGCTCGCCGCAGGAAACCTCATTCAGGTCAAAACCGATAATATCACGGCCACTGGCATGCAGTTGTTTGAAGAGATAGAAAATCTGTTCTACTTCAAAGCCACCCGGAACCGGCGTTCCTGTATTCGGACACAATTTCGGGTCCAGGCCGTCGATATCAAAGCTGATATATACTTTTTGCGGCAGCGCGCTTATAATGTCGTTACAAATTTGTTTCCAGGTGTCTCCTTCGTACTGGCGTGCTTTAATGTCTTTGTCGAAAAACGTCTGCACACGACCATTGCTTTGGTTTGCCAGGTCCAATTCTTCATCACAGTAATCACGAATCCCAACCTGTACCAGCTTTTCTACACCAGGCACATCTTTTAATACGTTGTACATGATAGAAGCGTGCGAATAAATAAATCCTTCGTAAGCTTCGCGGAGATCCGCATGGGCGTCGATCTGCAGGATGCCGAACGACTCATGTACGCCGGCCAGCGCTTTTATAAAGCCCAGTGGCGTGCTGTGGTCCCCACCGATCAACCCTACTTTTTTACCTTCTTTCAGCAAGTTGTGTGTCATTTCATACACCCAGTTGGTCAGCATTTTGCCGCCATTGTTCACTTCTTCCAGTTTATCTGAAAGTTGCTCGTTCTTACAAACTTCCCCTCCGTCAATCAAACAGGAAATAATGAGTTCGGCACACTGACGCAGATAATCGCTTTTCTTGCGGATATTTTTATCTACCGGCAACATATAGAAGCCTTTTTTCCAGCCGTCAACTACATCCGGATCATAAAGATCCACCTGCATCGACGCATCGAAAACGTTTTCCGGGCCTCTGGCCGTACCCTGACGATAAGATACGGTTACTTCCCACGGTACCGGAAGCAAAACGAGTTCTGATTCATCTTCCTTGAAAGGAAGACCAAATATGTTATTTGATTTTAATCCGACTGAATTGGGGTCAAACGTCGAAAGATCTGCCATCATCAATTGTTTTTATCGACCGCAAAATTAAAACTTAAATCTTTCAAAACCGTTTATGTTGTAACTTTGTACACCAAAAGTAAAATAGCCTGGATTTTTGATTAGTTGCTATTTTGTAATAATATATTTCTTTATGAAAAAGACGCATATCGTTCTTTTAGTTCTAGTTGCCGCCGCCGTTTGTGTCATTGTATCCATGTTTGGCGATTTCAGCACGTACGAAACATTTGCTTCTGCATCCAAACAACCCGGCAAACAGTACCACGTAATTGGATTCTACGAAAAAACTATGGCGACCGAATATGATCCGTTAAAAGATCCGAATCATTTCAGCTTTTTTGTAAAAGACAAGGCAGGTAATCTTCGCAAAGTAATATTTAACGGCGCAAAGCCAACGGATATCGAAAAATCAGAGCAAGTGGTCATGACCGGTTATATAGATGGGGAAAATTTTCACTGTTCTAAAATCCAGATGAAATGTCCTTCTAAATATAAGAAAGACCAGATCGCTGTAGGCGGCGCCAGCTAATGATGCGCCGCTTTGTACAAAACCCGAAACCACCATACAAAATATCGTAATAACCCTACCGCCCAAAAAAAGATTCACATAAAATCAGAGTAATGGAGTTTACAGGAGAACATTTAGGTCCCGGGCAACTGGGCCATTTTTTTGTGATCACATCGTTTATCGCAGCGATTTTTAGCGCCTTCAGCTATTTCAAAGCAGCACAAACGGAGCAAAAAGATATCAGCGCCAGCAACTCCTGGCTTTTGCTGGGGCGTAATGGTTTTATTTTTCATACCGCCTCCATTTTCGGAATATTCACTGCCCTTTACTATATCATTTCCAGCCATCTTTTTGAATATAACTACGCCTGGCAGCACTCTTCGCTCGCCCTGCCGACCAAATATCTTTTATCCTGCTTCTGGGAAGGCCAGGAGGGCAGCTTCCTGCTCTGGACCATCTGGCATTGCGTGCTTGGCCTGGTAGTAATGGCCACGGCCCGCAAACTGGAAAGCCGCACCATGGCCATTATTTCGCTGGTACAGGTAGCACTGACCACTATGTTGCTTGGTTTCTACTTCGGTCCGGAGATCAAAATAGGCAGTACACCGTTTATGCTGCTGCGCAACCAGATGGCCGGTGCGCCGATCTTTGCTCAAGGCAATTACATGAGCTTTATTAAGGACGGTAACGGCCTGAACGTACTGCTTCAAAACTACTGGATGGTAATTCACCCGCCGGTTTTGTTCCTCGGTTTTGCTTCTACTATTGTTCCTTTTGCTTTTGTAATGGCTGCGCTCTGGAAAGGCGATTACCAAAGCTTTGTAAAACCTACAATCGCCTGGTCGTTGTTTGCGGGAGCCGTGTTGGGAACCGGTATCATGATGGGCGGCGCCTGGGCATATGAATCGCTCACTTTTGGCGGTTATTGGGCCTGGGATCCGGTAGAGAATGCTTCGCTGGTGCCCTGGCTGACGCTCGTTGCCGGCTTGCACACACTGTTGGTATATAAATCTACCGGCCGTACGCTGGGTGCAACGTTTATCCTGCTTATTCTTACTTACCTGTTTGTCTGGTACTCTACCTTTCTTACGCGTACAGGCGTATTAGGCGATACTTCCGTGCACGCCTTTACAGGCGAAGGCAAATCGCTATACTGGCATCTGCTGGTGGTGCTGGGCGTGTTGATCGTATTGTCTGTTACCCTGCTCTCCGTCCGCTGGAGAAAACTGCCTTCGGTAAAGGTTGAAGAAGCGACCAGCTCCCGTGAGTTCTGGATGTTTATCGGCTCCATCATCTTATTGCTTTCCGCATTCCAGATTATCTTCTCCACATCATTGCCTGTCTGGGCGCCGTTGGCGAAAAAAATGCTTAATAAAGAAATTGCACCGCCGGTAGATCCGGTTGCGCAATACAATAACATACAGGTTTGGGTAGCAATTATCGTAGCGCTGCTTTCCGCCTCCATCCTTTATCTGAAATTCAAAAAAACAGAAACGAAAAAAGTATGGCAGCGACTGGGTATTATCGGCCTCATCGGTTTGGTGATTTCACTGGGCATCAGCCTTGGTATGAAAATCGATGCCTGGCAATATGCGTTGCTGATGTTTGCCGCCTGCTTTGCTGTAGTTGCCAATCTTTATTATGGCATTGCCATTCAGAAAGGCTCTTTGAAAAAAATGGGTGCTTCTATTGCGCATCTTGGCTTTGCGTTGATGATTGTGGGCATTATTCTTTCTTCATATAAAAAAGAAGTGATCTCGCTTAATACGCTGGGCGTGGTAATGGATTTCGGTAAAAAAACGCAGGCGGAGAATATCCGCGAGAGTCGCGAAAACGTATTGCTGTTCCTGAATACGCCGGTGGTGATGGGTGAATACACGGCAACTTATAAAGGCGATTCTGCCTCCACCGATCCGGGCGATCCCCGCCACTACTATCGTGTAGATTATGAGCGCAGAGATAATGCGACGAAGAAAGTGATCGAGAAGTTCAGCCTGTATCCGGATGCTTTTATCAACCCGAAAGGACAGCAAGGGCTTTCTGCCAATCCATCATCCAAACACTACCTGACACGTGATGTATTTACATTTATCACTTCTGCTATTGATCCCTCTAAAAAAACGGATACGGCCAGTTATAAAACTTATACCGTTCACAAAGGCGACAGCATCTACTTCAATAACGGCTACATGGTTTTTGAAGGATTTGATACGCATGTAAACGATCCGCGTTATCAGCCACAACAGGGTGACCTGGCAGTTACCGCAACCCTGGGTGTTTATGATGCATCCGGACTGGTAAAGAAAATTCAACCATTGTATTTCCTGCGCGATCAATACGAAAACTATATTGAAGACACGCTGAAAGACATGGGCATTTATACCCGTTTCTCGCGCATTATCCCCGATCAGAATGCCGCTGAAATTCTGCTGAAACAGACTAATCCGAAGGATGATTACATTGTACTGAAAGCAATGGTGTTCCCTTATATCAATGTATTGTGGTTTGGTACTATTGTGATGGTAATTGGCTTCTTGTTGAGCATTTGGTACCGTGTGGGACAGAAAGATAAATTGCCTGTATTTTCCGAAGATCTGGCGAAAAAAGAGTAATAAGTTTATTGATAATATCTTTAAGAAAGCACGTCATTCGGCGTGCTTTTTGCATGACAGGAAGTTATCTAACTAATTTCCTTTATGAACAAAAAGTTCTTGTACTTCGGCATTGCCTTCTCCGCATTATTTGCATCTTGTAAAAAAGATGATGCGCCGATGCCTGCAAAAAATGGCAGCAACAATCTGAATAAAGCGACGCGTATAACAGGCGCGCAAACGATCCAGAATGCGGCGTTTTATAATGCTTACTCTTTCAATACGGGCAACCTCAGCCTTGCTCCATCAGCCTATAGTCCTGCCGACTACGATTATGCAGATGTACTACCTTATTGTCTTGGTGGTACTTGCGGCATTTACACGACTTATCAAGTTTATATCCGTCAAAATAATACGTCCAATTTTGAAGGCCCTTATAATGTAATCGAACTAGCCAGACCAAGCACCTATTATTATCCCGGACAAAACATCTATGTATTACGTGCTTATATTCCTAAAATAAAACAACTTATCGGCGTACAAGGCACTACTCCATTATATGGGATAGCCTCACACAACGGACTTTATTATGTATGTCTTGTCCCTCCGGGAACCATGCCCACTCTCAACCCGGCAAATCCGACAGAACAGCTGCTGATTAATTTCGGTGATAATAACTTCTAAAAACCGTATAAAAAAGAAAAAGGTGCGCTAATGCGCACCTTTCACCAATATAAAAAAGTTGTAAGAAACTTATTTTACAACGCTCATCTGGCTAGCCAGACGGTCGCCTTCACTTGTGCTGATCATGTAGATATAGTTGCCAGCAGCAAGGTTTGTAGTTTCAACAGCGATTGTATGTTCGCCAGCACCCAGTTTAGATTGGCTGATAGTGTTGATTACACGACCGTTCATATCATAAACATTTACTGTAACATCAGCAGCATTTTTCAGCGCAAATTTGATGTTTGTGCTGTTTACAGCTGGGTTAGGATAGTTACCAAAGAAAGTCAGGTTATTTTTAGTGATGTTTTTAACGCCAACCGGATTGTTTACAACGAAGATTGGAGCGATCGCAAGGTGCGTTTTTATGTTAGCTGCCAGGTAAACATCATACCAGCTAGAAGCACCTGCCAATTTCACTACGTTTTGATCGTTAACGATTGTATCTGTACCAGAAAGACCGATTGTTACAGAATGTCTTTCACCATTAACTGTAGCCATCAGACCAACAGTATCACCGTTCATTGCAGACCAGTTGTATGGGCTCATTTCAAAACCAGCAAATACATAACCTGATACCAGCGCAGTTGGTGTTGCGAACATCTCAACGTCAGTAGTAGTAACGTTCAGATCTGCAAAGTTGATTTGTTTTGCAGCAAGTTCCTGAGCAGGGAAACCGGAATAGTAAACATTAGTCAGGCCGGTTATTGCTGTTTGAGGACCAGCAGACCATACTTTTACAGACAGACTGTTAGTTGAGTTTGGATTTGCTACACCAACGAATTCAGCAACAGTACCGATAATAGACACAGAGCTATCAGTACCATCGAAGAAGTAACGTTCTGCTGCAGCGACAACACTGTCAGCGTTCGTACCAAAAAGCAAACCATAGTTAGATTGGTAGTAAGCGTCCAGAGTATCAGTGCTATAATAGTTGTAGTAAGCCATTGTATCGCCTACTTGTGTAGTTTTATTAGCAACGTTCTTGTATTTCACGAAATTGCTAACACCTTCTGTCGTTGAGCGACTTGTTGATTTTGCAAAGTTCTTTACAGAAATTTTTTGTGCATAGCTACCAAAGCTGATAGCACCTGCCAGCGTGAGAAGTATAACTTTTTTCATAACAAAAATTGATTAAAAAATAATTTTGCTTGCGAAGCTAAAGTTTTCGATTGAACGAAAAAAATCTATTAGTTTATAATTTGTTATCGATGACAATACGCTGACAATATTTCAAACCTGAATAAAGCGTAATTTTGTGGATGCCTTTCAGGCAAATAAATTATGATTTTCTCCTCCAAACTGATAGAAGACGCTGTACAGGAATTTTCAAAGCTGCCCGGAATTGGAAAAAAAACCGCTTTGCGCATGGTCTTGCACCTTTTAAAACAACAACCGCATGAAGTAGGTCAATTTACCGAAGCATTGGCTCGCATGCGCGAAGAGGTGCGCTTTTGCAATGAATGTCATAATGTCTCTGACAGCGATATCTGTACACTCTGTGCAAACCCCGGACGTAACCGTGGGCAGGTATGTGTAGTTGAAAATATCCGTGATGTAATTGCTATTGAAAGTACACAGCAATACAACGGTCTTTATCATGTACTCGGTGGTATTCTTTCCCCGCTCGACGGCATTGGCCCAGAGCAGCTGGAAGTGGCATCGCTGGTACAACGGGTAAAAGAAAAACAGATTACAGAACTGATCATGGCGTTGTCTCCTACCATCGAAGGTGATACCACCGTTTATTATATTTCACGTCAACTAAAGGAGATACCGGTTGAAATAACAACCATTGCACGTGGCATTGCATTTGGCGGAGAGCTGGAATATGCCGATGAAATGACACTTGCCCGCTCCATCGCCAAACGCCTGCCGATTGAGAATTATGTAAACACCAAATAATCGCTGACTTTTATGATTTGACGGTGACGAGCAGTACCGCAAGCTCTGTGAATAAACCCTAGACCTTCGTCCTTCAGAAGAAGATCAGAGATTTAATGAACCTTCGTACACAAATACTGCCGGCCCTGTCAGGTATACCTCTTTTGCCGTGCCCGGAGTGTCTTTTATAAACGAAACTTCAAGCACCCCACCCAACGTCTGGATCGTGGTTTTAAAATCGCCGGTGGCAGGTCCGCTTGCCGCAATAGCTGCAGCCGTAACGCCGGTCCCGCAGCTGTATGTCTCATCTTCTACGCCGCGCTCATAAGTACGCACCCAAAGCCCGTCATTCAGCAGTTGTGTAAAATTTACATTGATTCCTTTGGGCTGAAATGCTTCTTCATTGCGGATAACGCGGCCTTCTTTAAACACATCGATCTCCTGGGCATTGGAAACCCATTTTACATAATGAGGGGAACCTGTATTCAGAATGCTATGCGTATCGAAATGCTTTACTTCGGTCACATCCTGCATGTGCAGACTAATCAGTCCGCCCGGTACCAAAGTTGCGTCGTGCAAGCCATCTATTGCAGTAAAAAGGACGTTTTCTTTCACCAGACCAAGACGCTGTGCAAAAGCGGTGATGCAGCGCCCACCGTTACCACACATCGTACTTTCATTACCGTCAGAATTGAAGTACACCATGTGAAAGTCTGCTTTTTCGGAACGTTCCAGCAGCATTAATCCATCAGCGCCAATACCAAAACGGCGGTGACACAAATGGGCGATCTGATCTGTTGTAAGCTGTACCTGTTTTTCGCGGTTATCGATCAAAATAAAATCGTTGCCCGCACCTTGATATTTTTGAAACCGTATGGTCATTGTCTGATTATTTTATTTACCGTTTAAATACTGATCTGCACGAGAATTATCGCCTGTTCCGTTGGTGAATAAAAGGGATCGCCATTGTCCGTTTTTTATTTCACCGGTGATAGTAGAATGCAGCAATTTGTAATCATTGATCGCAGAAGCGGGCTGATAAAATAAAAGCAGCCCTTCTTTATCCTGGTGTCCGATCGCATAATATTGCCAGATCTCGTAAGGTAATGCACCAGGTTCGCTTGGTACAGAAATAATATCGTTGGGCTTACCATATTTCAGGTACATATAACCACGATCGGTTTCATAGCCTGGTTTGGTGCCGGTACCAAAAAGTTTATTGACTTCGCGAACACGGTCGGCATACGCATTCCAGGGCTTTTCAGGATCTTTTTGATTGTCGCGCGCAAAGTAATTGTAAATGTAATAACGGATATAATTTTCGTCTGGTTTCTTCAGAAAATTATTAATCGTACGTGTCTCATCTGCATCACTGATGGGTAACATCATTTTCAGGATCGCTTTTAATTGCGGCAGATTGTATTTAGCTATAAAAGTTTTATTCAGGTTTACATAAGTAAGTGGTTTGGTCGAATCTTCCGGCGTTTCTTTTATTTCTTCCGGCACCTTGTTGATCAGCTGAAAAAAAGTAGATTTTGACGCAAGGATTTCTTTCGTACTCGAGAAAAGAACAATATTGAGATAATAGTTGCCCGTGGGTAAAGTCGACATTTTAAAACTATCCAATACAGCCAGGTAAGCCGGACTTGTGATGGTATCGTTCCTGATCAGGCCGTTTATCGCAATGCCCTCCCCGCCGGCCTTTTTTGAAATATAGACGCGTTGCACCAATGGTCGTTGGCTAACATCTGTAGTGCCTATCTGGTACAGTTCGGTATAATAATGCAGTACCTTTCTGCTTTCGTCGAAAAAATTGGTACTGATCGGTATTTGCTGACGATTGTTTTTAAGAAACGGACTCTGCTGATTGTTGTGCACTACGGTATCGAGCAATTGAAGCGTGCTGTACAATGGCGCATTTTTGGGGGTTTCTATCTCGGTGCTGTCGTTGTACACGAATACATTTTGCGGAAAGGCCGGCTCCGTCAATTTTATTTCCAGGTAGGTTTTTCCATAAGGCAATACCGTCCGCTGAAAATCCATAATCTTTTGTGAGAGGCCATCAGCAGGCACTACCGGTGTTGTGTTCAGCATATAATGTTCTTCATGCAACACCTTTCCATCTGCATTCCTGAATGTAATATCCGTTTGCACCTGCGAAGTCAACAAGCCCTGCTCATTTTTCTTGTAGTGCAATGATGATGGATTGATCTGCCAATACACTTCCATTTGCGCATCGGTCACTTTTCCATCGGCGCTGTGAAAACCATAAAACACAGCATAATTAAACACAGCGTCTATAGCTTTAACGTTCCATGCAATACTTACACAGAGCAAGAAAATCCACAATCTGCGGGTCATTATTGTTTTAATTTTTGGCAAATTACTGCTTTATTTGCCAGTTATGGCGTTTCTCGTTTCGGTTCCGGTTCCGTTTCCCAATATTTCCTGGTGGGCTTTTGCTTTAAATACGAATGATGTATTATTTGATATTTCAGGACACTTCGAGAAAATGAGTTATCGCAACCGGTATTGTATCGCCGGGGCAAATGGCGCAATTACGCTGAGCATTCCGCTACAACAAGGCCGAAGCCAGCGCCTTTCACTAAAAGAAGTCTTGATCGCCAATAAAGATGATTGGCAAACGCAGCACTGGCGTACGATCACTTCGGCTTATCGCCGCACTCCTTATTTCGAGCATTATGAGCATTCGCTGCAAGCCTTGTTTGAACAGCCTTTTCACCAGTTGACAGATTTTAATTTCGCGACTATTCGCTGGCTGAACCAGCAATTAAAAGCAAACTTTACCGAACGGATAACCGAAACTTTCCAGAAAGAATATGAACATGCTGGCTTCGACATCCGTCAAAAGCAAAAACCTTCTGTGGAGCAAAAACCCGGGGCAGATTATCCCAAATATTACCAGTTGTTTGAGGACAGGATCGGTTTTCAGGCCAATCTCAGCATACTGGATCTTTTATTTGCAGAAGGACCTTATGCCGCGCAATGGGTGAAAAAGAATGCCGCGCTACTGATGTTGTAAAATCTGCGAAACCGTAAAATGCTGCTACTTTGCTTCCGTTGTTTTGATCAGAGTAAATGCACGTCCGCTCTGTTCCCGCAAACGATCGTAGCCAATTACTTACCAATTGCTATTACGTCCAGAAATGAAACGCACAGTTTGTGAAACAAAGATTCCCTGATCTGATTTTTGATTTGCGCTACTTCTTTGTTGGCGCCATATCATTCAGTTGTTTGCACGGTTAAATTAACGCCGTGTTTAGCAGACATTTTTTGTTTTGTTCCGATGCTAATATTGGCATCCGATCCTAACCGCTATTTAGAGAATTTGCGCATTTTCCATACGCCGTACATCGCTTCCTTCACAATGCCTTTACTCATTTTAGAAACACCTTCTTTGCGATCGATAAATGTGATCGGTACTTCTTTGAGTTTAAAGCCGAGCTTCCAGGCGCGATACTTCATTTCGATCTGGAATGCGTAACCGATAAACTGAACCTGATCAAGCGGAATGGTTTGCAACACTTTTGCGGTGTAGCACACAAAGCCTGCTGTTGGGTCATTTACCGGCATAAAGGTGATCACCTTGGTGTACATGGCACCGCCTTTAGAGATGAAAATACGGTCCCAAGGCCAGTTTACGACCTTTCCACCACGCACATAGCGCGATCCCACCGAAACATCGGCACCATTTACACATGCTTCATAAAGGCGAATAAGATCTTCCGGATTATGTGAGAAATCGGCGTCCATTTCAAAAATATATTGATAGCCTTTTTCCAATGCCCATTTAAATCCATGTATATAAGCAGTACCCAGCCCCAGCTTGCCACTGCGCTGCACCAGGTGCAAATGCTGCGGAAACTCGGCCTGCAACGACTTTACAATATCGGCGGTACCATCCGGAGAGCCATCATCTACAACGAGAATATGAAACCCTCCTGCCAGAGAAAACACCTTACGGATGATCTTTTCAATATTTTCCTTTTCGTTATAGGTAGGTATTATAACAAGTTTATCCAATGCTTGTGTAATTAACGGCGGCAAAATAGTAAATTATACAAAACGTTCTGTCTTAGCGCCTGTTTAAATTTAAACTTTCATGCCGCTTTTCTGCAGCTTCATCTTATTAAGAATTTCTGAAATTTTCTGCTTTGTGTGTAAAGCAAAATCGGCCTGCATCATCCAGTCATAATACTGCGGCTCCTGGTTGAAGACATCTTCTACCTTGCGGCCTTTGTGTTTGCCGAAATTAAATACCGGATGACCATCTCTCATCACGATACGACGCGCATAATCCACATATTGATCGCCGGCAGTAAAAGCGCTCAGTGATTTTACATCGTTGACGAGGTCGGCATATCTATCGAGCTGTGCTTCCAGCACTTCAATAGTTGCGTTGATATCAGCTTCTGCGCTGTGCGCATTTTCCAGTTGTTTCTCGCAATAGAAATTGTATGCGGCGCTCAGGCTGCGGCTTTCCATCTTAAAGAAAATCTGCTGCACATCGATCATCATACGTTCTGTAAAATCTACGTTGATGCCGGCACGCAAAAACTCCTCGGCCAGCAAAGGCAGGTCAAATTTAGAAGAGTTATAACCGCCCATATCGCAATTGCGCATCCATTCATACAGGTTATGTGCAATCTGCTTAAAGGTCGGTGCATCTTTCACGTCGTCGTCGCTGATGCCGTGAATTGCCGTAACTGCCGGGGGAATGGGCATTCCCGGGTTAATACGTTTTACGAAGGTATCCCGTTTTCCATCTGGCATGAGCTTTACAAACGCCAATTCCACAATACGGTCCTTTGCATTATCGGTACCGGTTGTCTCCAGATCAAAAAATATAATAGGGCGTTTTAATGCCAGTTGTGCCATGGTTCTTAAATATTACTCTTACTCAGTGTGAACTGCGAAGCTACGCTATTCCAGTCAATTCCGTCAAATGTACCCGAACTCATCAGCAACAAACAAACGGGGCGATCTGTGTTTGCGAGCGTATTCTGCACCGCATTTTGCAAGATCTGCTTATCATCGATTACTTTAAGATCCGTTCTCTCGAAATATCCCTGTACGACACCAATCTGCAATGCCGGCAAGCCTTTCAGTTCCAATGCATGGCGGCTGAAGTAGACAATTGCGACATCGGCATTATCCATACTATGGGCATATTCAGAAAGGAATTGCTCATTCAGGCTAGAATACGTATGCAATTCAAAACAGGCTACGAGCAAATGATTCGGGTAGGCTTCGCGAACAGCGTCTAGCGTGGCTTTTAGCTTGGAAGGCGCATGCGCAAAATCCCGGTAAGCAACCAGGCCTTCTTTTTCCGCAATTTTTTCCAAACGTTTTGCAGCGCCGGTAAATGAAGCAATGGCGGTATAAAAATCAGCTTCGCTAATGCCCAATTCCATACAAACAGCCTTCGCAGCTTGCATATTCAGCAAATTATGGCGACCGAAAACAGCCACTTTCACTTCACCGTTTGTTGTATTGATAATCGCCTCGCCATCTTCATAGCGAAAATCCGGCATATTGTAAGGAACTGCTTTCAACGCCTGCCCTGCAATATTCACCACTGTTTTCACCTCGCTATCTTCATTATTGTAATACAATGAAGCACCTGCATCTATGCCTTCCAGGTATTGCTCGAACTGACTGCGGTATATTTCGTAAGTCGGAAATACATTAATATGGTCCCAGGCTACACCGCTCAGCACAGTGATATGCGGATGATAGAAAAATATTTTGGGGCGTTTTTCAATGACAGAAGCCGGGTATTCATCTCCTTCCAGGATGATCAACGGTGCGTCGGTCAATTGCACCGACTGATCGAAGCCGGCAAGTTTTGCGCCAACCAGGTAATCGAACTGCAAGCCCTGGTGTTTCAGCACATGCATGATCATGGAAGTAATGGTGGTTTTACCGTGACTTCCGGCCACCACAACCCTTTTTTTATTTTTGCTGACTTCGTAAACGTACTGAGGAAAGGAATAAATCGGAATATTCAGGGCCTGTGCTGCCAGCAATTCAGGATTATCGGCTTTTGCATGCATCCCCAGCACAATAGCGTCCAGCTCTTTAGTTATTTTTTCGGGATACCACCCAAATACAGGCGGAAGAATTCCCGCCATCGCCAGATTCGCTTTTGCAGGATCGTTTATCTCATCATCACTTCCGCTAACTATATTTCCCTGATTATGAAGCGCTAAAGCCAGTTGATGCATTACAGCACCCCCAATTGCGATAAAATGTATTCTCTTCATTAATTTTTTCTAACTTCGTACGAAAGTAACTGAGTTTTTTTACTATTTCCAAGTATTGAATAAAATGCAAGTAATTTCAAAAATCCGTCGTTGGGCGCCTGTGGTAGCCATTGTCGCGTTTGCATGTCTCGCTTCGTGTACCTCTACAAAAAAATACGGTTGTCCAAACCATCTGAATGGTGGTAGCACGTCGATCCGCTAAGATATTGAGTTTCTAAACTGATCAGGTTGGCAGTAATACTGCCAACCCTTTTTTCTATATACACACGTCGGATACGCTCCAAAATTGACAAGCCGTACAGGCAGTAAAAAGGCTACTCGCTGAGTAGCCCGGCTTTCATCTATCTTTTAAAGTAAATTGTATGTAAGGTGTACCTGTATATTGCTTTGCTTCCAGGCATCGCCGATCGACTGTTGGTTGATTTCTGTAAGTCCAAAAACGTAACGGGCGCCAACGCTGAGATGAAAAGGAAGATTAAGCCGCACACCAGCCACTCCGGAAACATCCCCGCCCTTAAACAAGCTCTTGGCATCATGTACCATATTGTCCACATCTTTTACGCCTACCACGCCGTTAAACTGCGGACCGACCTGCACCCAAAGTAGATTAAGGAGTTTAAAATTGAACAACACCGGAATACTCATATAACTAACCCTAAAAGTTCCTTGTCTGAGCGAATCGCCAACATTGTTGTAATACTGATGGTAAATATCATGAAAGTTGTCGCCAGTTACATAGCTCGACTGATTGTAAAAGGCTTCTGCCGAAATACCTATATGGGAACCATAAAAACCGGCTTCCACACCACCCAGTAAATTTGTTTTATAACCGCCGTCCCAATCGTTGCCGTTCAGTTTGGAGAAATTTACGCCTGCTTTAATGCCCAACTGCAGCTTCGGCATCTGCGCAAAACAAAAGACAGGCAACAATGCTACTAAAATTCCGAGAATCAATTTATTGCTCTTCATAGAATTGGTTTTTGTAAATATAGACTTCAAATGTTCTTCTATGAAAACAATATAAAAAGTGTGCCCTAGACCTTGCTGTGTATGACTACGAGGAATTGCGGGTCGAACGGATGCATTTCTGCTTTGAGCAAATCAAAATATTCGTAGCCATAATTTAAAAACCAAGGCATAAAGTTTCCCACACGTTCCTGCAAACCACGCTTGGGAAAAAGGCTTTCTTTGAGGCGCGTAATTTTCAACAGCTGCGTCTGCATCTTACGCTTTTCGGCACGTAGCATTTTTTTCTCCAGCACCTGCAATTGGTATTTCACTTTAGCGACCACTGCTTCTGCAGAAGCTTTCAGCGTTACATCAAGCTCGGTGGCTTTCTGCTTCAGCTCGCCCAGTATCGCTTCTATTGCGCGCGATTCCGCGCCTGTTTGCCAGTCTCCTTCACCATGGGTAGTGATGTAAGCACGGATCAGATCGAGCTCCGATTTAAAAATATCAGGAATACTAAACTGGAGCTGACAGCGCAATCGCTCTTCAGGCGCATCAATCCATAGTGCAGACTGACGCAAATGAATAGCCGGAAAAAACACTTCGTAGTGCTCAAACAGCGTTTTTAACTGCAACCAATAGGCTACTTCTGCGCCACCACCGATAAATGCCACATCTGGCAGAATTGTTTCCTGGAACATGCCACGCAAAATCACGTTCGGACTAAAGCGTTCTGGATGTGCGTCCACTTCGGCCATCAATTCTTTTTCATTCCAGCGGATGTCGGTGTTTAATACATGCCAGTAACCATCCACTTTTTCGATTCGTTCTCTCAGTTGATCGTTGAGGTAAAAAAGATTGATAAGTCGCGGATGTGCCTGAATTTTGTAATGTTCACCCAGTTGCGCTACCTGCTCCGTTACAATTGTGTTGGCCGTATTAAGCAGCAGGTCTTCCTTCATGATGGCGATGTAGTTCTTCTTCAACGCCGCTTCATCAGGATTCAGCACGACAAGACCATACCGACCGAATAATTCGTTGACGAGATACTGTGTGGCATCTGCTATAGTCTGGTGGTGGAAATAAGCTTGTTCAATTATTTCCTTTAAAACATCCAGATTTTTCCCCGGAGGACCAAGTAGTTTAAAAAGGTCGGCAATTAAAGGTTTCAGACTCTCTGTGCTCATACGCCCAACCGCACCGGTCTGCCCGCCTGCCTCCCAAACAAATTTCCGCGATTCATACTGGAATGTACCAAGTTCTTCCAGGTCATTATCCTCACTCCCCATATAATAGACCGGTACAAAATTCTTCTCCGGAAATTGCTCTTTAAGCACTTCAGCCAACTTTATCGCATGTATGATCTTGTATATAAAATAAAGGTAGCCAGTCATCAGATTGGGCTGATGTGCTGTGCAAACTGTAAAAGTATTTTCATCGGCGAGTAAAGCGATATTTTGCTGTACAGGTATATAAGCCGGCAGCTGTTTGTATTGCTTTTGAAGCACCGAAACCAATGTACTGCGGTCTACCGGGTACTTGGAACGTGCTTCTATGGCTTGTTGCATCCCTTTCAGGTCGGGCGAAAAAGTATAAAACGGAGTCAGCGTCTCGCTCTGATGGAGATAATCATTGACCAGGTTGGAAAAATAACCGGTATCGCTATATGGCAGGTAATGGAATTGTATGGGCACTAATACAAAAGTTTAAACCTCAGCGAAATTAGGAGAATCTGCGCAGAAGGCTTTATTAGTTCCGCTTATGTGTTCATCATTTATGCAAAAAAATAGAACGAGGAGAAAATGGCACCAAATTTGATCAGGTAAAAAGGGTTAGTTTAAAAGAAGATTTAAATTTAGTAGAATGGAAATAGCAGTTTCGAAAGGGCATGTAGCCATCAAAAAATGGCAGAAAGACGAACAGCCAAGAGAAAAATTAAGAGATAACGGAGCCAATACACTCAGCAATGCAGAGCTGGTTGCCATTCTTCTGGGCTCCGGGCTACCCAACACATCGGCACTCGATCTTGCCAAAAGCATTCTCACCATTGCGGACAATAATCTAAGCCAACTCGGCCGCCTGGATATTAAAGAACTCCAAAAAATAAAAGGCGTCGGGGAGGCAAAAGCGATTACCATCATGGCGGCCATGGAGCTGAGCCGCCGTCGCCAAAATTCTGTTCTTCCCCCTAAACCAAAAATCGGCAGCAGCAAAGATGCCGCAAATATTCTAATCCCACTGATGGGCGACCTCAACCATGAAATGTTCTATGTGTTGTATCTCAGTCAAAGCAACAAGGTCGAACGGAAAGAAGCACTAAGCAGTGGTGGACGCACCAGCACGGTAGTGGACAGCCGTATGATTCTGAAAAATGCATTGTTATATAATGCCAACCGGATTGTACTGGCCCATAATCATCCATCCGGAAGCCTCCGCCCCAGCCAGGCCGATATTTCACTTACACTTAAAATAAAGAATGCAGCAGCCCTAATGGATATTTCATTACTGGATCACCTCATTGTGGCTAACAATAACTACCTGAGCATGGCCGATGAGGGAATTATATAAAACATAAGCCACATACCACCTGCTTCATGTGCGTTTGCCCATATAGGCATGTAACGAGGAAAATCATATTTGGGGTATCTGCTCGCCGGAAAACAGCGATGTGTCGCTGTTTTGTCAAGTTTATTCCGGTGCCGGCCTGCAATACCCCATTTTATTACTATCTTGCAACATCCCTTTTTGGCAATCATTTAATTCTATTTATTCCCGGCAGGTAATATGCTTAAGATCGGAATATTCGGAGCGGGCCACCTTGGCAAGATCCATATGCAGCAGTGGAAGGAAATTCCAGGCATTGAACTCGTAGGATTTTATGATCCTGACGATAATAATGCAGCTACGGCCATCGCTCAATACCAGGTACCACGATACACTACTATTGAATCATTGGTGCAAGTAGTGGACGCAATCGATATCATCACAACTACCACGGCACACTACGAAATAGCAAAAACAGCTTTGCTTAATGGCAAACATGTTTTTGTGGAAAAACCGTTGACACATACATTGGAAGAAGCACGGGAACTGGTTAAACTGGTTAACGAAGCTAATGTAAAATGCCAGGTAGGGCACGTAGAGCGGTTTAATCCAGCATTTATTTCCATCGGCGATCAGTTGCTGCAGCCAATGTTTATTGAAACGCACCGCCTGGCCCAATTCAACCCACGCGGCACGGATGTATCCGTGATCCTCGATCTCATGATCCACGATATCGATATTGTAATGCATCTGGTGAAAAGTACGGTACGCCGTATTTCCGCTAGTGGTGTTGCAGTGCTCAGTGAAACAGCCGATATAGCCAACGCACGTATTGAGTTTGATAATGGTTGTGTAGCGAATCTTACATCAAGCCGCATCTCTCTGAAGAAAATGCGCAAAATGCGTCTTTTCCAACGGGATGCTTACATAGGTATTGACTTCCTCGAAAAGAAAACGGAAGTGGTGCGCCTGAAGGAACCCGGAGCAGGCAAGGGAATGCTCGATTTCCCGATTGAGCTGGGTAATGGCGACCAAAAAGTAATTTCGGTACAAATGCCCCATGTAGAGCAAACGAATGCCATTCGCATGGAACTGGCAGAATTTGCAGATGCAATTATTCATGATAAGCCAGTAAAAGTAAGCGTGTACGATGGTTACCAGGCAATGGATGTAGCGCATCAGATCCTGAAAAAAATGAGCATTCACAACGAATTACACAATGTTTAATTACTAGGCCGGTTCGGGCTTAATTACAGGTAAGAGAAAATGAGAGTAACAATTTTATTTGTAGCGGTATTGTGCTGTTTGGGATGGACGACAGGATGTAATGTCATTAATCCGAAGGAAAAAATCCCGAACTATGTCCATATCGATTCGTTTACATTTAACGCACCAAGCTATAGTTCGTTAGGAACTGCTTCTCATAAGATCACCAATGTCTGGGTTTATTTTAATAACAACCCGATCGGTGTTTTTGATCTCCCGGTTACTGTTCCCGTAATTGTTGATCAGCCAGGCACGCTTACCGTGTTGCCGGGTATCGATTTGAATGGTATGAAAGGCCAGGAGGTTATTTACCCTTTCTATTCGCCCGACAGTATGCACCTGACACCAAACCCTGGCGTTGTGGAAACGTTTGCAGCTAAAACCGGCTATTCTTCCACGGCGAAAATGCTTTGGACGGAAGATTTCGAGCTGGGCAATTCCTTTAGCAAGTTTAACGGCGATACGACGATGATGCGCACCAGCGACCCGGATAAAGTTTTTGAGAAAAAATGGTCTGGATATGTTTATCTCGATACAGCTTTTGAAATCTCAGAAAATATTTCCAGTAATTCATCTACTTTTCTCCCGGTTATCGGCAATACCGTGTATCTGGAGTTTGACTATAAATCCACAGCACCGATACAGATTGGTCTGGAAACCGATTTTACGAACGCAGATCCCTATTATGAATACATTGGCGGCTTTAATCCACACCCCGGCGGCTGGAATAAAGCATATGTTGACGTTACCGATTTCGTGAACGCTCATGAAGGATACCGTTACCGTGTTGTAGTGGCCACCGGCCTTCCGGACGGAAGCCAAAATGAAGGATGGATACAGATCGACAATATTAAAATTATTTCATACAAATAAACCTATGTATCCGGACCCGATGAAACAACGTGCGATCAGACAACTGGTAGTGCTGGACTATTTTACCGCACTGCTTGCCTGGCTGCTGTTTTGGGCCTACCGATATGATATGCTCGGTAAAGCGCATTTTTTCAAGTCTTGGGAAATGCTGCGGATAAAGGATTATTTTTCGGCATTTATTATCATCCCTTTCGGTTGGCTTTTTCTTTATTTTCTTTCGGGTACCTATTTCGATTTGTATCGTAAGTCGAGGCTCAATGAGGTAAACCGTACGCTTATATCTTGTATTATCGGCAGTACAGTCGTTTCGCTGGCCGTATTTGCGAATGATGCGAACGACTATTCTTATTTTATTAAAATGACCGGGCGGTATTTGCTCATTCATACAGCGTGCACGCTTTTCGCTCGTCTTTTTATTCTGAATCATGTAAAAAATAATCTTGAGAAAGGACGTGTAGGCTTTAATACGCTAGTGATCGGCGGTAACCAGCAGGCAATTAATCTTTACAAACAGATAAAGGAAAGTCCGCGCGTACTCGGCAATATTTTTAAAGGATTTATCTATTCCAACAAAGAAGCATCAAACGGCATGAGTAAATACCTGCCGCAACTAGGTCATCTTTCTGAATTGGAAGCTATCATAGAACGCAACCAGATCGAAGAAGTAATCGTTGCGGTTGATTCCTCAGAGCACCACTTGCTCGAAAACATCCTGACCCGCCTCAGCTATCGGCCTGTTGTTGTAAAAGTGCAACCGGATTTATATGATATTATCTCCGGATCTGTAAAAACGAGCAATGTTTACGATGCCGTACTGATTCATATTTACCCGGAACTGATGCCTGACTGGCAACGTGTCTGCAAGCGGGTAATCGACATTATCGCGTCTGCATTTGCGATCATCCTGATTTCACCGGTGTATTTGTTTGCAGCTATTAAAGTAAAATTGTCTTCTCCTGGCCCCATCATTTATAAACAAGAAAGAATTGGTCTATTTGGCCGCCCGTTTTATATCCTGAAGTTTCGCTCCATGTACGTGAATGCAGAAGCGAACGGACCAGCTTTATCGAGCAAGGAAGATCCGCGTATCACTCCCTGGGGACGTTTTATGCGTAAATGGCGAATTGACGAATTGCCGCAATTTGTAAATATCCTGAAAGGTGAAATGTCGCTCGTTGGGCCACGTCCTGAGCGCCGTCACTTCATCGATATTTTGTCTCAGACACATCCACACTATAAGTATATCCACAAAGTAAAACCAGGACTCACTTCCTGGGGAATGGTGCAATATGGCTATGCCGAGAATGTGGAGGAAATGGTAGCCCGTATGAAATACGATCTGCTCTATATCGAAAACTGTTCATTGGCACTGGATGTGAAGATTATCCTGTACACCTTTATTGTGCTGTTTCAAGGACGCGGCAAATAATTCCGGGGAAGGGAATATTGCCCCCTTTTCACCTCGGCTCAGACGTTAGAAGCCTATAGCGATAACCTGCACCGCATAATAACTACTTCCCGGCAGCTGAATCAAGTGCCTCCATAGCTTCCCCAACCACAAAAAAGCTACCGGTGATTAATAAAGCATCTTCATCTGTCATCAGATGTTTGGCTGCATTTAACCCTTGCGCTATAGTGGGATAATATTCTCCCTTCAAACCTGCTTCCTGTGCTTTTTCCCAAAGATCTTTGGCCGGCAGTGCCCGCGGAATTTGTGCATTGCAGAAGAAATAAACAGCGTCTTTCGGAAAAAGAGAAAGCGCTTCCTTTACATCTTTATCTTTCACAAAACCTACGAGGATAAACTTCCGTTTCGCATCCACTTGCGCCCATTGCCGCATGATCTCGTTTACGCCGGCAGGATTATGCCCTACATCGGCAATAATAGCCGGTTTTTTTTGCAGCCATTCCCAGCGACCGCGAAGACCGGTGAGTTCTTTCACTTTCTCCAGCGCTGCAAATGTGTTTTCCAGAGTGATATTCAGTCCTGCTTGTGCATGCAATATTTGCGCAGCCGATAAAATGGTACGCATATTTTGATATTGATAGGCGCCGAGCAGATCGGTGCGTAATTCGTAAATTTTCCCGGTGCTGTTTTCTATTGCCTTGAAATATTGAAACAATGTATCCTGCTTGATACGTACGAGGTCCCAGAGGCTTTCCGCATAATAAACCGGGCTTCGCTTTTTTACCGAATGTTCAAAGAAAACATTTTGTGTTTCTTCCTGCTGTTCCCCGATCAGTACAGGTATATTTGGCTTAATGATCCCTGCTTTTTCTCCGGCAATTTCTGCCAGCGTATTCCCTAATACATCGGTATGATCGTAACTGATATTGGTAATAACGGAGAGTATCGGCATGATGACATTGGTACTGTCTAAACGACCACCCAAACCTGTTTCAATCACCGCAATGTCTACTTTTTCATCGGCAAATGCCTGAAATGCCATTGCTACGGTGATCTCAAAAAACGAGGGCTCTACAGATTCGATCAGCTCTTTGTGCTTTGAGACAAAGTCGACTACCCATTCCTTACCTACCGGTTTTCCGTCAATGCGGATCCGCTCTCTGAAATCGACAAGATGTGGTGAAGTATACAAACCGACTTTATAACCACTTTCCTGTAAAATGGCCGCCAACGCATGGCTGGTACTGCCTTTGCCGTTTGTGCCAGCAATATGAACGGTCTTATATTGTTCCTGCGGCTGTCCTAACGCGGCGCAAAGTTTAAGCGTATTAGTTAGGTCTTTTTTAATGGCATCTTTCCCAAGTTTGGAAAACATGGGCAGTTGCGCATAGAGATAATCCAGCGTTTGCTGATAATGGTTCAAGATGTGCATGGTAAAGAAAAGATCAGGAACGGGCTTTAAAAACAATGGTTACAGTGCCGATCTGTTCCGGCTCCGAACCTGTACTCTTGCTAAATTTTGCCTGGCTCAGCTTTTGTTTCGCAATACGTGTCAGTTCGTTATTGGGCGAACTTTTAATGGCAATGTTAGTGATGTTTCCATCACGATCTACGGTAACGCGCGCTACCACTTTACCACCTTCGTGAAATTCGGCCCGAAAAACAGAAGGAGAAATGGATCGTCCGCCCAATGTGTGACTGATGCCACCGTTACCATTACCCGGCGTTCCGGTATAATTGGCAGCACCTGGCGTGCCTCCCGGTACACCTCGGTCCCCGTTACCGGTAGTATTTCCTTCGCTGGTACCAGCATGGTCCTCTACAGCGCCGTTTCCACCAATGCCTGTAGCGCCGTTGTACACATAACGTGGTCGTTGAGGTTGCGGCCGGTTATTGCTGGCAGTTTGCGTTTGTTGTTGTGTATGATTGCGATTCTGTGCCGCCGTATTTGTCTCGTTACTGCGATTTTTTGCGGTATTCGGCTGCACCGGCTTAATGACTGGCGCATCTGCTTCATCGGTCTGCATCATTTCCTTAGCCTCGGCAGGCTCCTGTGCGGCGGCCTGGTACGTTCTTTCCGAACGATCCGGAGCAGGATCGCCTACTGCCATCGGCTGATCCGTACCACTGCCGTCTGCATCGGTACCGAGATTTACTTCCATACCCATATCGACGGGCGCTACTGCTGTAGCGGGGCTACTGTACTTAATCAGTATAAACAGTAAAAGCAACAAAATGTGCACGCCTACAGTCCAGGCTGCGGCCTTGGCATTTACGGGTGTATTATTGTCAGATGTTTGTGCGAACATGCTGCGAAAATTCGTTGTCTTCAAAGTTAACCTTCTCTTCCCTACCTGAAAAGAACGAATGTCTGAGCATTTGTTAAATCAGGAGGAATAGTAAATTAATGTATTTTTTTCATCGCGGCAGCTATTTCCTGAGCCGGGGTATTTTCGTGAGCTGAAAGATTATTGATGATATTTTCCTGCTCTGTGGCCGTTTTATTCTGGCTCAGCTTATGTTTTGCCTCAATGTTCGTAATCGTGATTTCAAAAGGCACGATGCCACTATACAAATCGCTTTTATATGCTTCAGAAAGTGTAGCCCATTGTTTCAGATATTCCGGCTCATTTTCACGCATCAAGGTTTCCAGGATCTCATATCCCCGAGCTTCGTCCGTTACGATATCGACGGCACCATAAGCATGTACAGCTATATAATTCCAGGTAGGGACGTTTTGCTGCTTTTCGTAATTAGACGGTGAAATATATGCATGCGGACCACTGAAAATCACGAGTACTTCCTGCCCTTCAAACTCTTTCCACTGCGGGTTGGCTTTGGCCAGATGTGCTGTGAGTTTCATTTTGTTTTCCGACAGCTCCATGCTGAAAGGCAAATGCGTCGCCCGCGGACGTCCGTCTGCACCATTCGTTACCAGCACGGCAAAATTATTATGCCGTATAAAATCAAGAATCGCGTCCTGGTCTTTCCAGCCAAATGATGCAGGGATGTACATTTTTAGTTATCAGTTCTGAATTATTAGTTATGAGTTGTACGTAATACGTCACAGCTTTCAGATAAATAATACTCGCGTCAGGCGTCCTCCTTCCTTGAAGGAGTCAGAGGAGTCCCTTAATGCGCAAAATCTTCATCATAGTTCACCATACGTTCGGCCGGCGGGTTGTAATAGCCGAATTTTACGTTCGGGAACTCTTCATGGATCAGATCCATCAGCTGACGCATACCCAGGCTTTCACCTGTCTCAATTACGCCTATCTTGCCAAGATACCAATCTGGATCGATGTTGAAATTACGCCATTGGATCATACTCAGATCTGTGTACTTAATCACTTCGCGCAGTGCTTCGTATTCTTCCACGCTATCAGTCATACCCGGGAAAACAAAATAGTTGATCGAAGCCCAGCCGCCATTCTGGCGCACAATACGAAGGCTTTCTATAATGTCTTCAAACTTATAATTGTTCGGTTGATAGTATTTGGTATAAATATCTTTCCGAACGGAGTTCAGGCTTACGCGAATGCTGTCCAGGCCAACTTCTACCAGTTTAGCCACTGCATCGGGCTTACTGCCGTTGGTATTGATATTGATGCTTCCCTTCTTCGTGTGTCGGCGGATTTCAATGATTGACTCGCGGATGGTTTCCCACATTAAAAGCGGCTCGCCTTCGCAACCCTGACCGAAACTAACAATCGGATATGGAGCTGTTTCGAGATGGGGAACCGTATATTCCACGATTTCCGCAGCCGTTGGCTTAAACGTCAGACGATCTTGCGATGAGAAAATTTCTTCTGTTTCCGGCTGGAATGAAATACAACCGATACAGTTTGCATTGCAAGCGGGAGATGAAGGAATCGGACATTCCCATCGGCCCATAAAATAGTTTCTTGCTGCAGGGCAATGATACGTTAGTGCACAGTTTTCGGCGATATGTTTTACCAACCGGTTGTGCGGATAAGCCGCCAGCATATCTTTTACCCCAGCCTGCACTTTATTGTCGTCATAACCGGCACATTCCTGGCGAATGTCGCGCTCGATCCGTGTAGCAGGAACAAAAAATTTATTGTCAAACCAGCCTACAGCCGTATAGCAAAATAAAGGCAACGTCTGTGCATCCGGAACCGCCTCAAACGCGGCAATATAAAAACCGGTATGTGCTGGCGGAATGAATGCGGCCACGGCCCACCCTTTTTCACAAAGACGCATCTCGCCTGTTTTTACATCGATACCAATGCCGCGTCTGTCAGGCAGTTCGTAGAGCGATCCGCCTTCCGGCAACTCAATCCAATCTTCCTCAGGTATCGGCATGGCATCCCATCCGCTGCGGCCCACCACATAAAGGCTTGTATCCTCAAAAATATTACCCTGACCGTCTGAATATAAAACGTATGGAGACACTGTATTAAAAATTAAAAAGTCAAAATTAAAAAGTCAAAAACTAAAAGCGGGTCAAACGCGAAACGCCAAATGTCAATTTTACGAATGGTCGTTATACTTCGACGCCATTCGGCATGACAAAAACACGAGAACTGTCAATTGTCCACTGAAAAACTACCAATCATTCTTATCCCGCTTCGTTTTTCCTTCCTCGATCTGTTCCAGGCAGAAAAGCTCAAATTGTTCTTTATTGACACTGTTGGCGCTAATATTCCATTGATAAAGGCTGTTGTCAACACAATCGATGGTAAGCGTACCATAGCGCAGCAACACTTTCTCTACATCTTGCCAGTGAATATTTCTTTTACGGGCAATAACCGGAAGTTTGATACCTTCTTTTGCCACTTCTACTGTAAGGGTTATATTCTTCTGCCGTTCCCAGTAAATGCCGAAACATATGGCCAGCACCAATACCCCGAGGATTCCGGCAGGAAGCCACCATCGCAAATTAGCAACATACAAAGCCGGCATCAATATCAGCACCAGTTCCACGATGCGAAATCTGAAATTTACTGTAGTGCGTTGCAGCCAACGGTTACGAAAAAATGCGACACTCAGGATAAGCAAGCCTGCCAGTAGGAAAAAACCACCGGGAATGGCCGCAGTATGAAAAATGGTTTTGCTCCAGAACTGTAAATAGGCGCCCAGCAAAAAGCACACGCCGCTAATTCCACACAGCGCAAACCCGACTATTAAATGTAATGCGGTGACCTGATGTGGTTTAACTTTTTCCTCCACCAGTGGCAATTCAAAATTCATGGCGGCAAAGTTACGTTTATTATGGCTTTGCCCGCGGATAAAAACGTTAATATTAATCTATACGAAATGTGTCAGCAACATGTTCCGATAAAGAATTTAGTTCCAGGAAGGTACAATCGGTTTCCGCTATGATTTCGTGCCATTCCAACGCGGGGATTTCCATCATCGTAGGCGCGTTAACGACATTACTGTGTTTTATGGTACCATTAGCCTCTCGCCAGTTAGCAATGCAACGGCCGGAAAGCAGTATCAGTATTTCCGGATTTTTATTGATCGACAACCCTTTATGATAGTGGCGGCCGCTTACAGTACCGGCTTTACGGAATACGATCAAATGATGGCCGAGCCTCGGATGAAAATATTCGGCCGTAAAACCCCGTTCATCGGATCCGGTAGTTTGAATAGGTGTGAAAATCATGACTGGAGGTTATTTTCTGCTGTTATTGCCGATGGTAATTTTACGTCGAAATCTTTCAGCGCCTTAGCAGTATCACCCTGCAACTTTACTAGGCCCGCTGCAGCCATTTTGCGTAAACGCCAGCCTAAATAGGTATCGCCCGTTGGCACGCCGTGTTTTACAATTGCCGCGTTGATTACTTTCGATGCCTTCTGGAATTGCTGTGTACAAAAGCCCAGCAGAATTTTATCATAAAAATCTTCAGGACGCGACAACAGCTTTTTGCCACCTTCTGCCGTGCGGATGCCGGTGTCTTCCTGCATCAACTTACGCCATTCTTCGCCGTCGACCTCCACTTCCGAGAGCGTAACAGGACGCGCTAGCTTACGCGCCTTGATAACTTCTTTTGGAAGGATATAGCTAAAGCTTTTGGGGTAAAAGACCTTTCCCTGTTCATCCAAAAAAGGCAGGCCTGCAATATTGACCAGGTAAAAACGCCCGGGATGTTTCGACATATGGTGCAACAGCCAATGGTAGGCGCAGACATCAGCAGGAATCGGCGCCATCCAAAACCAGGCTGTAGCTTCGGGATCATCGTACATGGCTTTCGACACTTCCAGCAGACGCTCCATATCGTCTACCACTACCTGCACTTTATCGTTTCCTGCTACCTCTTGCCAAAATGCACTGCGCAGTTCGCTGAATGTTTGTCCTTCGGCTTTTTGCAACGGTCCTACGCTGAGCACATCGCGCAACACCACGACTTCCCCCGCCATGGAGCGTTCAGCTTCGATTGCTTCCTGCAGTGGTTTTGCGGCTTCGTCGCCTACAACGAAATGGTAGATCATGAAGCGAATTTAATAAAAAGCCTTCTCTAACTCCACCAAAGGGAGAGAACTCCCGGCGCATCCTTCGATTTCTCGTGAAGACGCAAAATTTCTCTCACGGCCACAAAGGCGTAAACATTCCTCTGAACGAAGCGAGAAGACAAATCTCTCGCAACGACACAACGGCACGGATATATTTTTACGGGTCATCACGAGGAGCCCCGCACAGTTTCACTATGCGGGCGACGTGGTGATCTATTTCGCGCTGGTTGCTCACAACTGTAAGATAAGAGCACCTAATCGCACAACTGATCTGCCTATTCCCATCATTAGCTTAACCTATATCTTTCATTAGGCATACCTATTAATTTAATAGGTGCGCCTATTTCCCATAATAGGTGGAGCTGTCCAATTTACAGGTTGGCCTATTACGACCATTAGGTAGCCCTATCCCATCCATTAGGTAAACCTATCAATTTAGTAGGCCCACCGATTCCCTCTGTTAGGTTGACCTGTCAATTTAATAGGTAGACCTATTCGTTCCATTAAGTGAACCTATTCCAACCATTAAGGTCGGCCTATTCACAAAAAGCCTGACTTATTACGGTCAGACAACCGATTGACTGTTTAACTATTTAACTAATTAACCTATTACCACAATTATCCTTTTAACTTTTTAACCTATACTAACTAAATTTGCACCCAAATCAGAAAAATCATTTTATGAGTTTTATCACAAATATCGTTGCCCGTCAGGTACTTGATTCACGCGGCAATCCTACTGTAGAAGTTGATGTTCATACCAGTGAAGGCCATATGGGCCGTGCTGCTGTTCCATCAGGAGCATCTACCGGTAAGCACGAAGCTGTAGAACTGCGTGATGGCGACAAGAAAAAATACCTGGGCAAAGGTGTTTTGAAAGCGGTAGAAAACGTAAATGATACGATTGCAGAAGAGCTCTATGGCTGGGATGTAACGGACCAACGCGGTATCGACTCTATGATGATTGAAATGGACGGTACTGAAAATAAAGCGAAGCTGGGTGCGAACGCGACGCTGGCAGTAAGCCTTGCGGCTGCGAAAGCTGCTGCGTTGTCTACGGGTCTGTCGTTGTACCGTTATGTAGGCGGCGCTAATGCAAAAACACTGCCTGTTCCGATGATGAACATCCTGAACGGTGGTGCGCATGCCGATAATAAAATCGACTTCCAGGAATTTATGGTAATGCCTGTGGGCGCTTCTTCATTCAGCGAAGGCCTGCGTTGGGGTGTTGAAATTTTCCACGAACTGAAAAAAGTACTGAAGGATAAAGGCTATTCTACCAATGTTGGTGACGAAGGTGGTTTTGCACCGGATATCCAAAGCAATGAGGAAGCAATTGAAACCGTTCTGAAAGCAATTGAAAAAGCAGGGTTCAAACCGGGCGAACAAGTGGCGATTGCCATGGATGCTGCGATCTCTGAACTGTACGATTCGAAAAGCAAAAAATATCATTTCCATAAATCGGGCGGCGCTAAACTGAGCAGCGAAGAAATGGTGGAATACTGGGTAAAATGGTGTAAAAAATATCCGATCGTGAGCATTGAAGACGGTATGGATGAAGATGACTGGAAAGGCTGGAAACTCCTTACTGAAGCGTTGGGCAACAAAGTGCAGCTGGTAGGCGACGATCTGTTTGTAACAAACGTAAAGCGCTTAGAAAAAGGCCTGAACGAACGCGTTGCTAACGGCCTGTTGGTAAAAGTAAACCAGATCGGTACGCTGAGCGAAACGATTGATGCGGTAACACTGGCGCAGTTTAACCGATATAATACAATCATGAGTCACCGCTCTGGCGAAACGGAAGACTATACCATCGCGGATCTGGCTGTGGCGCTGAACTGCGGACAAATTAAAACCGGGTCTGCAAGCCGCTCTGACCGTATGGCTAAATACAACCAATTGCTCCGTATTGAAGAGGAACTGGGTGCAAATGCCTATTATCCGGGAAAAGCGCTTAAATTCGGTAAATAATGTAAGTGGTCAATGGAGAATGCATGCTTCAACCTTGCTCAGCATGACAAACCGATCCATTGTCAATTGTCCATTTTCAATTGTAAAACATGAAGCTGCTTCGTATTTTAAGCAATAAGTTTTTGGTCACGACGGCGATCTTCGTTGTATGGATGCTGTTTTTCGACCAGAATGATTTCTTTTCTCAGAAAGAACGCCGGCAGGAGCTGCAGGATACTAAGGATAATATCGAGTATCTGAATGCCGAAATCAACGGCATGGAAAAGGATTACAATGCATTGGTTTCCGACCCTAAAAGGCTGGAAAAATATGCGAGAGAACACTATCGCATGAAGCGCGACAATGAAGACTTATATGTGATCGAGAAGAAGTAGTTTGATTATATATTATTGGCAACGGCTGAAGGAAAACTTCAGCCGTTTTTATTTTTAGATCGGCCTGGAGACTTATTTGTTAGAAAAACACTCGTTAGTTTTTTCGTTATATACCGAGGCGCTGCGAGGTCGCGTTTTTAACAGAGGGGCACGCCGAAGTTAACTGAAACGTGCATGGCCGTAATACTTTTTTGTATGCTTCTAACGCTTCTTTTGCGGCATGTTCCCAAGTGTAATGATTAAGTATATACTCTTTAAACCGGTTGTTGTATGGCGCGCTATAGGCATCATCTACGGCCTTTCTGATAGACGCAGGATCGTCGGGATTGCAGTACCATGCATAATCTCCAAAATAATCGACAGTGTCTCCTTTATCGGTTATGACTATGTTACACCCCATTACTGCAGCTTCCAGCGTCGACAAACCCGTGGTCTCAAAATAGCTGGGCAGAATATGTACTTTGGCAGAATGATACATTTCATACAATTTTTCTTCTGAAACCCAATTCGAAAAAACGATATTATCAGCCGCCGCCTCTTTGCATTGCTTGTAATAAGCCATATTGTTGGGAGAAGGCTTACCAATAATGTATACTTTGTATTGGGTGTTATTAAGCGCCCGGATCAGGTTGATTTGATTTTTCCGCCCTTCAATGCGACCGACACAAAGCACGGCATCACGACACTGTTCATTGCGCGGTTTGTCAGATTTTGTAATAAGATTCGGATCAATTCCGTTTGGAATTACCTGATAAACTTGCTGCAATTGATATTTCTCCGAAAACCTCTTGTATTCGCTGACAGAATTGGGTAAAAGCATTCCGGCATTTTCTGCAATATAGTGTATGGACCTACGGTGTCCCCAACGCAAATAATGCCAGCTTCCAATCTTTTCGCCATTTCTCACACGGCGTGCAATCGCCTTATTGTATTCTATTTGATCTTCTGAAAATATTTTGTTCATCCATTTCATCCAGCCGCGGCGGCCGTTCTTTTCAAAATCTCCGTAGTCGAGAAAAATTGTAGATACGACATAAGGTTTTTCACTACGCAGTATGTGCCTTAATATGTCTGCAGGACGAATGATATTGAAAAAATGCAGCAGGTCGTAGTTATGATAATTGATCTTATCTGTGGTAAGATAAATGTCTACGTCAACACCCAGTTCTCGCAGGTAATGGGCGGTCATGGCAATTTGCTGGGTATCTCCGCCTGGAGAGGAGTATAATGTGGCCCGTGATATGTATGCAATCTTCATGAAGAATTTCCACTCGTTAAAAAATCAAGGATGCTACCACAACTGCGAAAAGCCTCTTGAAGTCTTTGCGATGTAGGTACATCCATTATAAAGACAAAAAAAGAATGCTTTCCGTTGGAAAACCTCATCAGATTCCATGGATCAAAACAATAAAAAAAATATCTTGTATTTACTTCCTGCAAAAGATATATCACCGATCAATCTTTGCTATCACTGCACGTTATAACCTTTACTAAAGGAACAAAAAAGGCCATAGTAGCGGCCTTTGTATACATCTACTTTATAGTTGTTAACGCTGTTATCGCTGCCAGCATGGCTCCTTCATATTGATCTACGATACGCGGCCAATTATATTGTGAAAGCTTACCTCAGTTAGTAGCGTTTAAAACTAAAGAATTCCATTGAATTGATTGGTTGTTCATGAACGTCGGAAAGGCGTAGCCTTGTAGACGTTCATGAACAAAGGCGACCGGCGGCCGGTA
>Ga0265327_10000260_pt1 | contig 104663 bp, 104 predicted proteins | sample 41621metaG_FD_202089 | JGI IMG/M metagenome (GOLD analysis project Ga0265327, IMG submission 202089) | Rhizosphere microbial communities from Carex aquatilis grown in University of Washington, Seatle, WA, United States - 4-16-21 metaG | ecosystem: Host-associated > Plants > Roots >...
CAGGTGCCAGATTTTGAGACGCGTTGTGCCATTATTAAAACTAAGGCGCACAGCCACGAGGTTGATTTATCACAGGAAGTCGTGGAATATCTGGCTAATGCCCAGACTAATATTCGTGAACTCGAGGGTTCGCTGAATCAGCTGCTAGCTTTTTGCGATGTGCGCGGTCTAGAGCCAAACATGGCCATCGTCACTGGTATGATTTCGATCAATAAAGGTCGGCCGAAGCACTTGAGCGCCAAGCAAATCATCGAGCGTACAGCACGGCATTTCCAGATACCAATGGAAGACATCATGGGGCCGAAGCGAGACAAAGACATCGTGGTGCCACGTCAGGTGGCTATGTATATGCTGCGCAGCGAGCTGCACCTCAGCTTTCCTAAAATCGCTCACGAGTTGGGTCGCAAAGACCACACCACGGCCATCCACTCAGTTGATAAAATCGCCAAGGAATCACAGTCTGACGCAGCGCTACGTATGGCAATTTCGGAAATCAAGGAGCACTTGTATGCATAAAAACCTGTTGAAAAACTGCGGACAAGCATGGGAAAAGTTGTGCAAAAGTTGGGGAGTTTTACTAGCTCTGCCCACAGCCGGTGTGGGTGTGCAACAAGGGGGTGTGCGAAAGTCGGCAGTTATCCGCATTTTCTACGCAGTTTTTCCGACCACTTTTCCACGCTCAAAATCAGCCTTTTTATCCCTGTTAGCTCATCATTTATCCCCACAATCCACACTACCTACAATAACAACTACAAAGTTACTACTTAATTATTATTACTAATCACAGAGGACCCTTTATGAAGCTTCAAGTCACCCAGGAAAACCTAAATCGCGCACTCGGCTCAGTAGCTCGCGTTGCTAATAGCCGTGGCACGTTGCCGATCTTGTCGAACGTCTTGATTAAAACAACCAACAATCGCTTGAGTTTATCCGCCACTAACCTCGACATCGCTATTAGCCACTACATTGGTGCTAAGGTTTCGGACGAAGGTTCTATCACTGTGCCAGCACGATTGATGCAAGATTTTGTGAGCAGCCTTCCTGATGGTGTTATTGAGCTAGACTTGGAAGAAACCAAGCTTCATGTCAGCACCGACCAATATAAATCAGTTGTGAATGGCATTGTGGCCGATGACTTCCCTACCATGCCCGCCATTACTGATGGCAAGAGTTGGAAAGTTAGCAGCAGCCTACTCAAAAAAGCCCTGCAACAAGTGGTCTTCGCGGCCTCTAGCGACGAAACTCGCCCCGTTTTAACTGGCGTACTTTTCCAAACCAACGGTGGCAAACTATACATGGCAGCCACCGACAGCTACCGCCTGGCCGAAAAGCAGCTTGGCGCCAACAAACAAGATGTGCAGCTGTTGATTCCAGCCTCTGCCCTGCAAGATTTGCTGCGAGTGCTTGGCGATCATGACGAAGAAGTGACGGTGACACACGATGATGTACAGGTACTATTCCAGGTGGCTGACATAGAGCTGGTGGCGCGCTTGGTCGAAGGAAAATACCCAGATTACCGCAAGCTCATTCCGGCCGGCTTCACCACCAAGGCTGTTCTTAAACGAGCTGATTTCATTAACATTACTAAAGTCTCTAGCTTGTTCGCCCGCGAAAGTGCCGGCAGCATCACTTTGGAAGTTGACGAAACAACCCAGAAACTTAGCATTCGGTCAGTGGCCTCCCAGCTTGGTGAAAACACCGCGGCAGTTGAAGCAAAAGTAACCGGAACCGGCAGCATCACCATTAATTCGCGTTACCTGCTCGACGGATTGAACGCTATTGGTAGCGACGAGGTGAGTTTTGGCTTTAACGGCAAGCTGGAACCAACCCTTTTGCAAGACCCAGCTGGCGGCGATTACCAGCACATTATTATGCCGCTCAAGAGCTAAGCACTACAATTAAGGCATGTTGGCCGAAATCCGCCTCAAACAGTTTCGATCGTATCACGACGACTCCTTTGAATTTAGCCAAGGGGTGAACATTATTGTGGGGCCAAACGCCAGCGGCAAAACCAACTTACTTGAGGCCATTCTGGTGTTGGCGAAGGGCAGCTCATACCGCGTTAAAGATGCTGATCTCGTGCAATTTAAGGCACCCTGGGCACGTTTGGACACCCGGCTGGTGACTGGTGCCGAACGGACAGTTAAAATTGTCTTAGAGCCGCTAGCAAGCAAGACCTATGAACTTGACAGCAAGCTTTATAAACGACTCTCCCTGCAACACAGTCTGCCAATCGTTTTGTTCGAGCCAAATCACCTGCAAATGTTGTCTGGTGGTCCGGAGCGTCGCCGTAATTACCTGGATGATGTATTAGAGCAGACAGCGCCTGGCTATGCTGCTTTGGGCCGCCAATACAAACGAACATTGGCCCAGCGCAATAGTTTACTCAAACAAAACCACACCACCACCATCAAGAGCCAGATGTTCCCCTGGGATGTGCGACTCAGCCAGTTAGCCGGGCAAATGGTGCGAGCCCGCACGCAGCTGGTGGAGCAAGTCCAGACGCTGCTGCCTGAGCTGTATGGCAACTTGTCACGAACCAAAACCAAGGTGGCAATTAGTTATGGCTCGGAATGGCCCAGCGACAGCTATGAAACCCAACTACTAAAAAAACTAGAGGCTGGCCTGGAGAAAGACCGTCTGCGCGGATTCACGGGGCATGGACCACACCGCGAAGATCTAGTGGTGCTGTTCGATGGTCATCCAGCTCAAGAAAGTGCTTCACGTGGCGAGGCCCGAACGTTGGTGCTGGCCCTGAAAATTATCGAATTGCAGCTGCTGGCTCAAGCACGTGGCAGCATACCCCTGCTGTTGCTGGACGATGTTTTTAGTGAACTGGACGGTGCCCGACGGCATGCTTTGACCGACCACTTGAAAAACTACCAGGTCTTTATCACAACCACCGATGCAGATGTTGTTTTGCAGCACTTTACTGATGTCTGTAATGTGATTGCTCTGACAAAATAATTATTGGTTATTTACGGCTTGCAACACATCTGTCGGGACGGCAGGATAGATGATTTTGCTCAAGGTAATGTTTGGTGGGTCAGTGGCGACCACCCAGCTGCCATTTTCTTCGTGTAGAACCACGCGCAAGGTGTCGTTGTTGAAGTAATCGTTGCCCTTATAAACCAACGTGGTTCCGTACCAGTCACCGAAGTGGTAAAGCTTGCCGGGCTGGACGTCGTAGAGGCCGATTCGGGCATATTTTTGGTCAAGTGCTTGCAGGATGGCGGCGCTTTCTTGGGTGAGCATTGCGGCTAGTTTTGCATCAGAATAATAGGCCGTTACGCTAACAGTTTTTGGCGAGTCACCTACGGTGAAGGCTTGCTTGCCGTTGGCGTAGCCTGAATCTCCATCATATTTGATGACGTAATTGCCGCTCTTGAGTTTGACGATGCTGCCCGAACTAGGAACCGTTGCAATTGCTGACGGGCCGGCTGGTGTATAGACAGCCACAGCATGCGCGTTAGTGTAGGTTATGGTTACCGGTAACTTGGCTCGCTGGTCAGAAATGTAGGACACTCCCCATAAGAGGGCCAACACAAACACCGCGGCGAGGACCATTACAACGACTGGCCGTCTCATTGTGAGCTCCCCGTGCCCAGAAGGGGGTTACTAAAGTCGGAGTAATTGATTTCCAGGGTTGTTGGATCGAAGCCTTGTTGCCGAATCCACTTGATGGCATTTTTCCGGCCATCCGGCGAACTGTTGCTGATAATAATGACGCTGCCATTCTTTTGGAGCGTTGACTGGCCATAATCTATGGAATACGGGCCATTGATGTTGTCGACGGGCAGCTTGTTGATGAGCGGTGTGGCAGCCAGCGCCACTTGAGCACCTTGGTCTGTACCGCCAACCGCCTCACGCTCCAGTTGATACTCTGGATGATCGCTCAGGTATTGCTCACCGGCGGCATTGGCGGGGTTCAGGGCGATGCTGACAGTTCCGCTAGCCCTGTTGGATAGATCGATAGTTTGTTCTTCATCTGTAAAGTTCTGCAGGCTGGCATGCACAACATGCTTTGATTTTGTTACATATACCGTAGCGTTGGCTGGGTAGGTTTTGCCGTCGATGGTTACCTGCGCACTACTCGGGGCAATCTGTAACGACAGCTGTGACTGGCCGTGATGGGCGATAAATTGACTGATGCTATAGACGAACACACCACCCAAAATGACTATGACCAGTATCGCAAGAGCGCGGAGTTGAGACGTATTCATAAGCTTATTTTATAGTACTAGCCCTGCTTAATTAATCGATACCAAATGAACGGACCAGCACCGTTTGACCAGTAGGTATTGGAGGCCATTGGCGTTCGCCAGCTCGAGCCATCGGTGCTGTACGAGGCTGATGCACTATTGCCGTTGAAGCCCGGCTGCTTGCCAACGTATATATAAGTATGTTCGCTATTGATGGCAATGTCACCCGGCTGCAAATTAGTGGTGCTGGTTTGTGGGCCCAGGCGTTTGTATTTTTCAGGATGGGCATCCATGTAGGCTTGCTGGACTGTTGTTGCGCCGTTGCCCTTGTTGTAGTTCGGATCAGCGCCACTATCGCGCATCACGCGGGTCACAAAGCCACCACAATCCACGCCAGGATGAGAGCCACCACCTACATATTCTCCGCGGGCTTCGGCAGCAGCTATGGCCGTTCGGTAAGAGGGCTTAAACACCAGATAAGGTGCCTGGTGATAATCTGGCCAAGCATAATTAAGCGCCGTTTTGATGGCGTCACCCGCCACGGCTCCTGAGCAAGGATCTTGAGTGGTCGCTTGCCCGCCCGCTGAGGCCTGGCCAGCCGTGGCGGTACTTGATGTATCCACTACACCAGCTCCGTATTCTTTAAGAGCGACTTTGGCAGCAGCAATGCGACCGGGCAAATCTTTTGCTTCGGCCGCTGGCCGCTCAAAGCCAATATAAGGCCCACCCATTTGCTGGTTGCCTTGAAAAGCGGCCGTGGCGTCTTCAATAGTAGTTGCCGCCTTGATGTCTTTGCCGGCCTGCCCCGCCAGGCTATCACCAGTCAACTCCTTTAACAGGAGCTGTAGCTGTGTCCCTAAGTCATACGCGGGCTTTGACTCCTTTTGCGCATAATCAAGTATGGCTGCAGGGGGCGTCCACTGCACGATGCCCCAACCCTCGCTACCGGGAGGTACTTGGTGATCCTTTTCGTCACCCTGATATAGTTCTGGGTCTCCATGTGACTCGTCATGAATATTCCCCACGATGCCAGCAGCCTGGATTTTACTAAAGCCATTTTGTACAAAAAAATTGAATATTTTTTCTAGGTTTGAGTTGCCCGACAAATCGGCCGTGTTGCCACCACCACAAGAGTCGCTGCCACTATCTGCTACCCAGTTTGGATATTCGCTTAGCGCCTTGAGTTCATCATTGGATAAGCCCTGGGCATAAACTGGCAGCACACTTTGAGCGAAGGTCACGCACACCAAGACTACAGCAGTAAGGCCCAGCAGACAGCCCTTATTGAGATGCTGCCGAGTAGTCATTAGTTGCCACCGCCCCCGGTTTGCGCCAGATCATCAGAGGTTAGCAGACTAGAGTCGTCCTTGCCGCCAAGGCTTCCCACCGTGGCCTCAATCAGTAAGCAAGGGTTAGTGGTTTTATTGGTCGGTTGCTGGGTACCAGAATCAAGACTGTGGGCGGCCTGTTGGTCCCAGTTGGTTGCTGGGTTGTTCCAGTCGGCATCGCTCTGGAAAGCGTGTGCTTGGTTGTCTGAGCAGTGTTGATCCCAATATTGTCCCGGATCGTCTGGGATGGTGCCGGCAGGATAGCCGTACTGCACGACGCCGAAGGGATCGTCCGTGGAGCTGGAGTCGGCAAAGACAGAAGTGCTACTAAAGATGCTTGAAAAGCCGTGAAAAAGACTAGCAAATGGATTGGTGGTAAGGGTCGCGTAGCCAGCGCTCAAGAGCGACTGCTTACCAGTTGGCATGTCCAGGGCTATGCGTGAAACTAGCGAATACTGCGATGTGGTGCTGAATAAGCGGGCGAACAGTGGCTGCCTATCAAAGCTCTCTTTGGCCAGCTGCGTTTGTTCGTTAACAATCTGTGCGTGCTGCGCCCCCGTCACTACTTGTGCGCCGAGCGTCGTGTGTGCGACATCATTGCCCGACACGTCAGCTCCGGCTGCCACCAAATCAAAGGTTCGGCCCCCGCTCATGGTGGCACCAAAAGGATTTGGAATTAAGTACTGAGTTACGCCCTTGATAATCGCTGGCTCGAGCGCAGCAATCGCTTTCTGCGAGGCACAGTAGCCCGGGAAGAAAAGATTACCAAAAATGCTGCCGCCAGGCAGACCGCAAGTTTTGCTAGCAACGTCAGAGTACGCCTTCAGCGGCAGACTAATAATCTTATTTACGACACCACTTACATCGCCCCAATAGTGCGCGACCACTGTTAATATGGAGACTCCAGGCAGGTGCAGAAAGTCGTGTACATTGTTAGCAATAGCATTTCCACCAGCCAACACTTCTTCATCACAGACCTTCTTGTCCTTGGCCACCGGCTTGTCGTTTTTACATATATAGGTGCTGCTCTTTGCGTTTGTCTCGCCATCAACCAAATCGGCGTAGAGGGGCGTATTTTCGGCTCCAGCAGTGCCGCCAACTTGCTTTTCGGCTGCACCAGCCACCGTTGAGTCGCCGCCAGACAGAGCGTCAACCATGGAGCCTGTCTCTGTTGCGGTAACATGGCCGGTATGCATTTCATCAACAAACGATCTAAACATGCCCCACTCTTTCACTTCGGCCGGAGCATTGGTGAGGTACTCAAGAGCTTTAATTTTAGGGCCAGCCCCATTACCCGCGTTAATGAGCTGCGCGATCATATTTACCCAACCGATGTAGGGGATTTTGTCTAGCGCCGTGTTGGCGGTAGCGTTCTCGGTGATATCAACACCAAGTGATGCGAGTACGCGTGTAATGATAACTTTTTGGATGCCTTTTGATTCAAGCTCTTCATAGTTTGCTAATAATGTGGCTGCCTCTTCGGCCTCAGAAGTGCCAAGTGCAGAGGTTGCATCTCCCAGTTCATTATCCACTGATTGCGCTACCTCGGATTGAGGTTGACCGCTCTCTGCATCATTAGGCGATGTGTTGTCGGCTTTAGTGGGGTCGCAATCTGGATTGAGTAAACAAGCAATAGCAGTCCCTAATGCCTCATCGCGCGGCATAATAACTTTGTCGTTCAAAAAGAGCTGAAAAGTTCTCTGCTGCGCCTTGATGTTGTCGTGCAATGGATCAACTAACTTACAAAAGACAACGCAACGCGCCTCCTTATACTTTGCGTGCAGCAAGCCACCGACTTTAAAGCGGTAAAATACTGATTTCCAACCGGTCTGCTCACTTACCACATCATTGGCTGCTGCCCTGAACTCAGCACTGGTTTTAAATGTTTGCGTCAATCGCTCGCCATCCTTACCAATATTTTCATCACCCAAACCCGGCGCTGTTATGCTCCAGGTGCCATCAGCATGACTTGCAAACTCAATACCGTATTTATCGGCTAACTTGTTCTCGAAACGCTGGGTTCGCCAGTTGTTAAACAGGCGATCGACTGGATTGGAGCCGGCTGTGCTCAGCGCCGAACAGTGCCGGTCAATCGTTGAGCCACATTTGCTGTAGCCAGGCAGCACCCTCTCGGTAATGTATTTGGCAAACAGTGCGTCGGTTTGGTTGGTGATGGCATTTTCACTAGAAGCGAAGAAGTGATTCTGGAGGTTTTGTACCATGTGCTCGATTTTCAGTGGAATGAGAAACAGGAAAAACAAGAAAATCAGGGCGATAACAATACCAAGTGCGCCGCCGCCGAAGAGTGCTTTGCGCTTGTTTTTGTCGATTAGTAACTTGGCGGCGTCTTTCTTTGTGGTGGGAACATCGCTTGGAGTGAAGCCCTTGCCAACCTGATCGCCTTCAGTATCAGCGCCGTTCTCGCCCTCTTTTTCTTTGCCTTTGCCGGTCGGGCTGGCGTTATCGCCTGCATTACCAGCCGAGTCGTCGCCATTGCTACCGGCACCCGAACGAGGATTTGATTCGGCATCTCGGAGTACATCATCGATGTTGTCGAGCGTATTCTGAGCACCTTGACTAACCTGAGCCGACTGATCATTAACGGAGTCTGGCAACGGCTCATCATCATAGACGCCTCTCTGATCGTCGAGGCGTGGTCGTCGCTGCGGTTGGTAAAATTGTTGGGCCATGTTGGTTTTTGACTAATCCCCCAAGTAGTTAGGTATATTATACGCTACCAGGATACAAACGGTTGTCTAGGTCAATGGTACCCTGTGGTTGGTTTAACTCACCATTTTGGCTTTGCTCGGCGGCATTGATTTGTTGCACTTGGCTTGGGTTGGTGGTGATGAGGCCGGTTTCGGTCGGGCTGGCAACTACCTGGATGTGAACGTGGTTTTGTCCGGCGAAGAAGAGGCCCTGACCAACCGGGAACTGACTTAAGCGCTTCTTTTCCTCGCTCGTCAGCTTAAAGACATCAGATAAGACATCGACCGCTGACGACGACTGCTTGAGCAGGAACTGCATTGAAGCGTTAGCCACGATGGCGCGACCCATACGTGAGCCCATGAAATCTTCGACATCCTGGCTGATGGTGGTGATGCCCAGGTTATATTTACGAGCGCGCTTAGCCAGGCTGAATAAGAAGTTGGCCGAGTCTTCATATTTCATCAGCTGCCAAGCCTCATCAACGATCAGGATGCGCTTTTTTTGATCACTTTTAGTCTTGTTCCAGATGTAATTCAGCACGATGTACATGGCTACGGGCCTTAATTCGTCCTCAAGGTCGCGGACGTTATAGACGACGAGCGGATTATTGATATCAATGTTGCTCTGCTGACTGAAAATGCCAGCGAACGTACCGGTAGTGTATTTGCGCAACCTTTGAGCCAGCTGAGGACCTGTGCCGCCCATGTGCAGCAAGGTGTCATACAGATCATTTATTGTTGGCGGAATGCCGGTGTGTGTCAGAGGATCGTTGGTGATGCCGGCTTTGGCGTAGGTTTCGATTAGCGCAGCATCCAAATCAGCTTCCTCAGATGGCGCTAGCGCTGGCAAAACGGTCGCATTGCCGCCCATCATCTGGGTCTGGGCGCCGCCCATCATCAGACGCAGCAGGCCATGCAAGGTGATTAAGTTGCTGCGCAAGGCGTTGTCGGCCTCCTCGCTGTCAACGACTTTCGGCAGGTCAAATGGATTGATGCGGGTGGTTGAACTTAAACTGAGGCGCACATAGGCGCCGCCCACTGCGTCACACATGCGCTGATACTCGTTTTCGGGGTCGATGATGAAGATCTCGGTGCCAAACATCATGCTGCGCAGTGCCTCTAATTTGACGGCGAAACTCTTACCAGCACCTGACTTGGCGAAGACCACTGAGTTGCCATTTTCCAGGGAGAAGCGGTCGAAAATTACCAGGCCGGAGTTGTGCATGTTGATGCCGTACAGGATACCGTTATCTTGCGTCAAGTCGGCGCTGGTGAATGGGAAACTGGTGCTCAAGGCGCCAGTACTCATGTTGCGGCGAATTTGCAATTGGTCGACCAGCTGCGGCACGGTGCTGTTTAGCCCCTGCTCTTGCTGACTAGTGGCTGGCTTGCTGTAGACCAGCTGCTGTCCCAGCATTGACTCCACCTTGTGGCTCACGAACTCCAGCTCTTCCATGCTGCCAGCATAAATCGTAAAGTACAGGCCAAAACGGAAGAAGCGCTCTTCGCCTACCTGCAATTTGTCACGCATTTCTTCGGCGTCCAAAATAGCCGCTTGCTTGCCTGGGTCACGGACGCGGCCCTTTTCGCTATCGATCTGAATGCCAGCTTCCAGTTGGGTCACCTTTTTGCGCAGATTTTCGAGCACCACCTGGCTTTCCACTGGATAGACATACAGACTCATATCCATGACCTCATCGAGGTTTACCATGCTACTCAGCCAACCGGTGTAGAGCTGCCGTGGATAGCCATATACGTAGTAGGTACGAGCATACCGTGTGCCGAGCTGAAAGTGGGTACTGCTAAATTCCAGTGAGCTCGGAGCGATGAAGTCACGCAGTGCGGTGATACCCTTTTGGAAGGCGGCTTGAACCTCCATCTCTTCATTAGCGCGTTGCGCTTGAGCAATGGCAACAGGGTCAGCAGCTGGCTTCTTGGCCTTACCGAACGCCATTACTGCAACTCCCTTTGTAAATGGGCTTGTGGCGCAGTTCCCTGACCCTTGGTAATCACATCAGCGGTTAATTCATTGAAGTTCTTGAGCTGTTGGCGCGTGGCAGTGTCAGGGTTGTAGGTGTCGTAATAGAGCTCAATTAGCTCTTGGGTATCTAGTGGCAGACCCTGGATGCCAGATTGGAGTAGGCCCTGCAGTACGGCCTGGACGCGGTTGCGCAGCTCGGTCTTAGCATTTTCTAGATCAGCCTCATTGATGGTGACATGTTGCTCCTGAGGTTTGAAAATGCCTGCTAGGCCACCAAAGAAGTTTTTGCTCTGCGTCAGGGCTTTCTGGACATCGGCCATGGGGAAGAACGGAACGACGACATAAAAACGCTTATCCATGATGTTTGTCTGTTGGCTCAGGGCGTCGATATAACCGATGTAATCTTCCATCAGCAGCGCTAGCAACATGTTGTCGTGCTCGGTGCGGATTTTGTCGAGCTTTTCGATGTAGGGCTGGAGGTCGATTTTCTGAGAGCGGATGAAGATCTGTACGGGGAAATAGAGCGAGTTCAAAAAGGCCTGATAGCTATATTCGACCGCCTCTTGTTCTTGCGGGCTCATCAGATCAAAGTTGACACTTTTGACCATCACCACCGAGCGAAAGGAGCCATCATTCATGATGACGATGCCGTCCCGAATCTCAGCGATTTGCAAAGTGTTTTGAGTGCTGTTGGCATTGTTTTTTGTTGCAGCAACTTTGGGGGGCGGAGTGCCAGGTGCCGATTGTGGTGCGGGCGGCACCGGAGCTGGTGCTGCACCAGGCGCTCCCTGGTATGGCGGCACAGGGCTAGCAGAACCTGCTGGGTAAGGAGTCTGCTGATTTGGCGCCTGAGGATTCATAACTGTGCCCACCTTTTCTTTCTTGTCCGAGTCATTTGCTTTTTGGGCTCACGCACGCTGCTAATCGCTAGTGCAATGAGATGACAACTTCGCCGTCACCCGATGTATCGGGATGTGTCGCTTTTTGTGCTTCACGAGCCAAAGTTGCCACGTTCAAATCATTATTATTTGCCAAGGATAGTATAGCAGGATCAGGGCTAGCAGGGCTAGGTTGAGCTGCCGGTGTGTCATCAGATTGAGCGGCTGGCGCCGGCTGTGGCTGCGAACCGAGCGGCTGGATAGTTCGCAAATGTGCGTATGACTGGTCTTGCGAGCTGTTGCGGGCTTTCAGATCTTGTAGGAAGGCTGCTTCATCGACAGTTGTCGGACTAGTGTTATTTTGCACTGGAGCTGGGCTACTGAAGGGCGGGCTGAGCGGACTTACCGGCAAAGCTTGGCTAGCGCCAGAACTGACTGCAGGCTGACCCGTGAACCAAGAATCAGCTGGCGCGGCACTGGGCTGTGGTGCTGGTGCGCCCGAACCGACCTGTATGTTGTTCAGTTCATCAACGATGTGCTGTCGGTGAGTTTGTGTCGAACTGGCAATCATCGATTCGAATTGCTGCGCAATCGGATTATTGACCTCATCAAGCATATCGTCGGCCGCTTGTACGTCATAGTTGGGCACTTGCTGCGGCATGCTATCAATATCAATCAGACGATCTGACGATTGTACCATCATCGGGTTCGGCTGATTATACATGTTCACATTGACGTTTTTGACTGCCCAGCCACGACTATCAATGGTGTTGGCTAGTGCATTCAAACGGCTTTTGACCTCGGTTTCACTCAGGCCATTAGTCAGTGCTCGTTCCACTTTTTTGGGTACCGTAACAGTGACCAGCTCTTTAACGCCACTCTGATCCCAGATGCGCCGACGCGGCTTAAACAAAAATCGGATTTTAGCTAGCGCCCAGATCTCGGTTGGCTGATCCCGCCCAAACGGAAAGGCGAAAAAACCGGTAAACAGCGCTGGTGGCAACAGGATAACTAAAAGGAACGGTGCCCCCTTGGTTATGCAGATGAAGCACATGTACAACAAGAAAGCCGTCACCAGACCGAAGATAAACTGTCTAAGCGTCAACGGCCCAAGGATGTGATCCTCAGCCTCGATGTCTTGAAGTACTTTATATCTTGCCATAAACTACCTCGTTAGCTATTCCTCGGATCAGTAGGGGGCGGCCCAGTTGAACGAACATCTGTCGAAGGATCCAGCGGTTGATATACACCGGTCAAAACAGCCAGCTTGCGCACTGCTTGTTGTACGCTCCCAGAACCAGGGCTGTTGGTTGAGATTTGGGCCCGTGGATCGAGCGTAGTTGTCCCGCTCGTTCCGTCGCCACTCAGATCGATTTCAACTTCTGGTTGAGGCGGCCCCGGGGGTTGCATAATCGGGATATCACCATCGGCCATACCAGCTATGCCACCGCCCGAACCATAGCGCGACATGAAGGTTTCAGCAATGCCACGGGCCATGCCCTTGGTTTCGTCGTCACCTATCTCATGGGCTTCCATAATTTTCTCTATAGTACCAGCTGTCATTTGCGACAGGTTATAGTTGCCACGCTTCTCAAAAACTTCCGTCAAAAACGCCTTCGCCTTCGCCGGGGTCATTTTACCCGTCTTCCAATCAGTATACTTGTATTCCAGGTGCAGATTCTGATTCTCAAACGCAGAACCAATCCACGCCCCACTAGCTTGGGTGTCGCTCATGCCCCAAGCCTTTGCGATCGATTTGTAAACTTTGCCCAGTCGTTCGGTCTGGTCTTTGGTCGTTGCCTTCCTCATTTCATATGACAATACTGCTTGCTTGTAAGCCTCATCGGTTCCATGTAGCCTGTAGGCCTCATCAACATCCGATTCAGTAACCCATCCACCTCCGGCCGTCTGGAACGTGCGACTGCCATCTTTTTCACTAACCTGGTATTCGTAATCGCCAATACGTCCTTCATCAACAACGGCGCCGGTATCCATATCGAGATATACCTTTTCGCCGTCTGCATCTAATCTCACGTGTAAGCCCTTGCCCTTCAAGGACTCTTCCTTATTAACCGCAAGACCACGAGCTGATTCGTCGGGACCATTGGCAATCATTTCTTCTGCCCGTTTCTTGGCCTCGGCAGTATGGGCCGCCAAACGGCTTCCTATGTCATAGCCGGACACTCTCCTTCGCAAGAATTGAGCCCGTCGCTTCTTGAGGCCGCTGCTAGCGTCAACGATTTCGCCCAGATCTTTGGACCTATCATATCGTTTAATATCGATCGCGGCTGCCATCTTGGCCTTTTCGGCGTTACGACGATTGTCGGCCAGGCTGTTGATGCGTTGTGCACCCTTCTGCATGAATTCATTGACTTGTCCAAGAACACCACCGGCAATTCTGAAGGCGAACGGTATGGCTAATAACGGTAAAAATTGCAAGAAAAAAGCGACGATAACTGCAGTAACCTGGCCAAGCGTAAGTGAGACTGCCGCGCCGGCTGCATTCACCCCAGGCTGCGAGACACCTAGTTGCCCCGGCGTAATGCTATTAGCAGTTAAAATAGTCACACTCAATATAGCCCCAACACTAAAAATTATGATCACGATAGGATATATCAGCAAAGCCTCAAGCAACAGCTTCCACCACCGTTTAAAATACTGTTCAGTATTCGGCAAACAGTACAGAGCGAAGGCAATCGGGCTGACCAACACCAAGAAGAGAATTAATCCCTTTCGTATGATTAGCGTTACAAAGGTTGCCAACAAACCCAGAACGATCGGTAAAATTACGAGCATTGCGACAAATAGAACCGACGTGAACCCCGCCGCGCTACCAAATAGAACGGCTCCCAAACCCACAAGAAAGCCACCCGTAAGAAAGAGCCCTAACAGCCCGACAGCGAAGACTCCGATTCCCTGGAAGCCATTGACACTAAAGTTCCAGGCGCCGGTCGCCTTTAGCGGGCTTATTAACAGATCGCCGATACCACTGCCGATGATATTGGTTATGTCCACGGCAAAGGCGACAATATAGATAGATAGATTGATTAGAATCGCCGCCACCAATAGGCGTGGTAGCATTTTCTTCACGGTATAGGCATCAAGTACGCCACCGCCTATTGATTCGCTAAACACGATGAACAGAATACCAAAAACTAAGACGATGTTACCGTAGAGCCTGAACTGGTTCCAGACTTTATAGCTTGGATCGCTGGGGCTAACACTAATCGGGGCGGTAATTAAAAAGGGCTGCAGCAGCGAATTAAAGATCCACTGCGACATATTAGCCATGCCGTTGAAGATTGGGCAAAGAATCCAGGTCAATGGATCGCCAATATGGGTGTCGCAGGTCGGGCTACTGTCAGTGGCGAATGTCCGGGGAGCTGACAATAGCAGGCTACTGGCGGCGTGACTTTCGCTATGAGAGCTAGCTGCTGCCGATGCCAGGCCTGTAAACGCGGGCGTAGATAGGCAGAAAACAGTACCAATAACTACAGCCACCAACAGTTTTTTATATTTACCGAACATTTGTTGACATAATAACACGGCTAATGCTTTAAACACTAGTGTTTCAGGCACTTTGACGGCACCTAGCACTTGCCACATAAATGTGATAACGCTATAGTGCAAGTAATGGTTTCTAATAAAAAACTGCAGCTTATTAAAATTAGGGTCTTGTCGGTGGCGGGCCTACTGGCTTTTGTTGCTCTTTTCACTACATCGTCAGTAGCGGCTCAACATCTCACATACTTTTCTGCTGCTGCCACGCCGCAGCCCGCCCAAAGCTCTAGCTTCAATGTTGATACGCCAAATACCTCGAGTCACAGGTACTACTGTGGCTCCGATAACACCTCCAAAGGCTATAACAAAGTCTATATGAGCATCGACATCGGTTGTAAGCACCAAGGAAGCGCTATCGCCGACGCCACATTCGCCATTTTGCGCTTTCTATCGGCGGGGGTTGGCCTAGTCATCACCGGTTCACTGGTCTTCGCCGGCATTCAATACTCGGCTTCACGAGGTGACCCACAAGCAACAGCGCTGGCGATCAAGCGCATCCAAGCCAATGTCGTAGCCCTGATCGTCTTCATCTTTGCCTACGCGATTCTCGATTACATAATACCGTCAGGATTTCTCCAGTGAACCCGCTACTATTTATTCGTTTTGCGGCTGCCGCTTGCTCGGGCGGAAGCTTCTTTGGCTTCCCTACCTGGTATGAATATCTACCAAAGGCCACTGGCACCTGCAACCCAGCACTAAATAGCATTATGGATATATGGTTGATCGTAGCTGCTGGGATTGATATTTTACTGCACTTAGCTGCATTGGTGGCGGTGGGCTTTATCATATATGGCGGCTTCCAATTTATAATTAGCCAAGGTGATCCAGCCAAGAACGCTCAGGCGCGCGGGACCGTCATTAATGCTCTGGCCGGGCTGGGCATTGCCATCGTTGCTGCCGCCACAGTCGGCTATGTCGCGGGGAGGATTCACTAATGCAGCTCTACATCTACAGTCTCTTTCGATTTCTATCTGACACTACTGCTCAGGCCAGTTGTGACCCGGGCACGACCTGTGACACTGGCTTGCCCACGGTCCAGGCCGGCAAGACGCAGCTCGACCAGGTCTTGTCGATTGTTTTCGGCGTATTTGCGGCCATAGCCGTACTGATGGTTATACTTGGCGGCTTGCGTTACATCACCTCGCAAGGCAACCCACAAGAGGTAGCCAAAGCTCGCGACACCATCATTTTCGCTGGCATCGGTTTGGTCATTGCCGTTTCTGCTGAAGCAATTGTGTTTTTCGTGGTGGGCAGGTTATGAGACAGCTCATACTGGTTCTTTTCGCTTTTGCCGCTGTTGTCATGGCCGGCTTTGCTCTGTCGCCCAAGGCTGCAGCCGTCGACGTATTCACCCAATGTGGTGGCGCTGCCAGCGGCTCAGCGGTCTGTCAAGACGCCAAATCTTCAGCCAATGGTAATAACCCCATCATTACAGTCATAGGCACGACCATTAAAATTGTTTCCTTTATTGTCGGTGTGGCGGCAGTTATCGGTATTGTTTTGAGCGGTATGCGGTTTATTATTGCTAATGGTGATGCTAATGCAGTTGCCAGTGCTCGCCGCGGTTTGATTTATTGTCTGATCGGGCTGCTAGTGGCGGCTTTAGCACAAACACTTGTCGCACTGGTACTGAGTAAATTACAATAAAGCATATGTTACAAAGAATAAAAAACATTTTCATGACAACTGCCGTCGCCAGCGGCCTACTGATGAGCCTAAGTATTGCTTCGACTTCTGCGCTGGCTCCTCTTACTGGCCTGGCTACCGACTCGGCTTCACAACAAGCTGCATGCCAAGGCCTGTCACAGCTCGATTCTAGCTCATCAAATTGTACGAGCAGCGATGGTGCCACCACAAAGGTTACTAATACCGTTGGCACTATCGTAAAAACATTGAGTATCATTGTGGGCGCCACGGCTGTAATTTTCATCATTATTGCTGCCTTCAAATACATCACCGCTGGTGGCGATTCCACCAAAGTCGGTGCCGCCAAAACGACACTCATATATGCATTAGTCGGTCTATTCATCGCTGCTATTGCCGAGGCGTTGGTCCATTTTGTATTTAATGCCGCGAATAGTGTATGAGAAGCAGTTGCCGAATAAGCGCAAGCTATGATATAAGTTAAGGAAAGATAAAGAAAGGTAAAACATGTTCAAAAAGTTAAAGAATACAATAATCCTGGCAGTTACCAGCGTCGTATTACTGGCTCCTGGTATTATTCCTGGCGCCATGTCGGTTGCTTTTGCAAATAACGTAACGAGTGGTCTCTGTAGTGGCACCAATGCCGCAACTACAAGCAGCAACAGCTCAAGCTGTCCTACTGGTGACGCTGGTACGTTTAACACGAACATCCAGAATATTGCTCGAACCGTGGTAAACACTATCTCGATCGTCGTTGGTATTATCGCCGTGATCTTCATCATCTACGGTGGTTTCAAGTACATCACCTCGGGTGGTGACAGCGGCAAGGTTACCGAAGCCAAGAATGCGCTGATCTATGCAATCATCGGTCTTTTGATCGTAGCTGTTTCGCAAGCAATTGTGCACTTTGTACTATCGGCCGGCAGCCAGGTTAATACCCAGGCAAGCCAAAGCTAGTCACTACTAATTTAGAACAAAGGCCCCTCCTGCGAGGGGTCTTTAAGTTTTCTGACACAAAAAAATAACCCCTGCTTGAGGGGTTATTCTGCAAGCGGAGACCTAGGTTACAAAACCTGGATCTTCTTGATGGTGTCTTGCTGAAGTTTGCCAAAGCTAATGGTTAGCACGCCATCCTTCAGAAGAGCTTCAATTTCCTCTTCTTTGACAGGTACGGGCAATGCAATGGTGCGAGAAAATTCGCCCCAGTAACATTCCTGCAAGAAGTAGTTTTCGACGCCTTCTTCAGAGCCAGAGCTCAAAGTGCCGCGAATAGTTAACTGGTTGTCAGAGATGCTAACATCCAGATCACTCTTGTTAACGCCAGCAGTGCGGGCCTTAACAATTAATTTTTCGCGTGTTTCATACACGTCCACAGCCAACTGGCCAGGTACGCTTTCATCTTCATCCCACTCGTCTTCAGCGGCTGGCGCTGCTGCAGCAGTTTGCTCTGCTTCTGCTGGTATCGTTAGATCGTCATCACCTAAAAAGGCGGCGGTTAATTCATCCTCTTCGAGCAAGAGATCGTCATTGTCGCGATTACGTCGCGCCATAGTTGTTACCCTCCAGTTGATTAATACAATTGTCAGCTCGATCTTTCGAACCAAACGAGATTTGCTTTTTTGTGTTACTAGCAGTATAGCTTAGGTAGCAAACAGACTGCAACTTCTGGGCCACTTATTTACAACACATTAAACACAACATGAGTATATTTGACCATATTATCTCTCTGGCTGCGCCATATGAGTGTCTGGGCTGTGAACGCCAAGGCAGCCTGTTGTGTGTAGCGTGCGGGCATAGATTACCGAAGATGAACGAGAGATGTTACAGCTGTCGCAAGCCAACATTTAGCGCTGCAACTTGCCTCGCCTGTCGCTCCACAAGTAATTTGGAGCGGGTTCATGTGGCGACAGTTTATGAGGATATCGCTAAGGACTTAGTCTGGAAATTGAAGTTTGATGGTGCCCAGGCTGCCGCCGGCATAATGGCCGCAAACATGAAGTTTTTATTAAAAAATGGCCGCTCAGCCAGGGAAATAGTGCTTGTGCCAGTGCCGACGGCCACTAGTCGTGTTCGTCAGCGTGGCTATGATCAGGCAGATCTGCTAGCTCGCGCGCTGAGCCGTGAACTCGGCTTGCCTAGGCTAAAATGCCTGGCTCGGCTTGGACAAACGCATCAAATTGGTGCTGGCCGCCGACAGCGTTTGCAGCAGCTCACTAGTGCCTTTGTGGTCAAAAAGTCAGTCTTTGATACTCATATTGTTTTGGTTGACGATGTGGTGACCACTGGCGCCACGCTCGAAGCCGCTGCTCAAGTTCTGAAAAATGCTGGTGCCCAGCACATTAGCGCCCTAGTTTTTGCAAGCCCACTTTAGGCTTGGGAATCCGGCAATTAACAGGTATAATGACCTCTGTTTACGGAAGGGTGTCCGAGTGGTCGAAGGAAACGGTCTTGAAAACCGTCGTGCCGGCAACGGTACCGTGGGTTCGAATCCCACCCCTTCCGCCAAACAGAATTGGCGGCAACACTAAAGACGCTTCGCTCGTGTCTACAAAAAAGTTCACCGAACTTTTTTGCCTTCCGCCAAACGTGAATACAAGTTACAATATTGTGACGTCGCAAACAGATACGGAGAGGTACCCAAGTGGCTGAAGGGGACGGTTTGCTAAATCGTTAGAGGGGCGCGAGTCCCTGCGAGGGTTCGAATCCCTCTCTCTCCGCCAATAAAGAATCCTTCATTCGAAGGGTTCTTTTTGTTTTGCATCTGTTTGCGGTACAATAACGCTTATGGCAGAGACAGAGCATTCAGAGGCGCCAGCTCCGGCAGGCGCAGTCATATCTCCTGGTGGAGCGGCAAGTGATCCTGTGCAACAACCCGCACCCACTGCTCCGGCTCAAGCTCAAGCACCACCACCAAGCCAGGCAGCTCCCTTGCCAAATTCACCGTATATGGCCGAGTCCAACTTCCCTCAAGATGATGGCGAGTCTATAACCTGGACAGCCTCTGAGTACATTGCTCACCAAAAATCAGCCAGCTGGTACGGCTTACTGGCCCTTGTCGTGGCTATTCTAGCTGCAGTCATCTTCTTTTTGACGCATGACAAGATTACAACCGGCGTTGTTATCCTGTGTGGTATTGCGCTTGGTGGGTACGGTGCCCGCCAGCCTCGCCAGAAACAGTACCGACTCGATGCCTCGGGGTTAACAATTGGCGAGAAACACTATGACTTTGGGAACTTCCGCTATTTTTCGATTGTTGATGAAGGTGCTTTTTCGAGCATTGTCTTCATGCCCCTGAAGCGCTTTGCGACCCTGACGACCATTTATTACGCGCCGGAAGACGAGGGTAGAATTATTGAGCTGCTATCGCTGGTCTTGCCCCATGAAGAAGCAAAGCGTGATCCTGTCGACAGCTTTATGAGCCGTATTCGCTTCTAGTCAAGGGTTGCCCGAAATACAAAAGAGCCGCCTGACGAGAGGCGGCTCCGATCTGGTTTCTAGGTGTGCTACCGGCTATTGCGTTCTTTGCGGTAGAGCTTGCGTTCCATGCGGGTAATGAAATTGTGCTTGGCGTTTTTAGTATCCCACTTCTCGAACTGTTCCATTAATTCGTCGATATCTTCGTTGGACATTAGAGTATCTCCTTTTTAGTTTGCATCTTCATTATTAGGCTTATGCCTTGAGCATAGCTGTAAATATTCTCACTTGTGGCGTGTGATTTCGCTCGCACTACAGCCTTTGCACAGAAACTGTTATGCTATACCAAGGTAAAATATGCAAAAAACGAAACACCTCATAGACAGGTTTGACGTCTACCAGCAAAAACACCGCTGGTTGTCATTCCCGCTGACGATTATTAAGAAATATGGCGACGACCAAGTTGGCAATAAAGCGGCCTTGCTGACCTACTACGGGTTTCTGGCGCTGTTTCCGCTGCTGCTGGTGCTGGCAACGGTGGTGCAAATCATAGCAACCTACACGCACAATACTGATTTATCGAATAATGTTATTTCGGCAGCCACGAGTTATTTCCCGGTTCTGGGCGATCAGCTCTCGGGCCATATCCATACACTGCATAAATCTGGTTTTGCGTTGCTTGTGGGAGTACTCTTCACGCTGTATGGTGCCACTGGTGTGGCCAGCGCCTTCCGCCAAGGGGTTAATCAAATCTGGGGCGTCAAGCGCAGCGAGTTGGTGACGTTTCCCAAATCAATCTTGAAGAACTTGACGATCATCGTCGTTGGCGGTACGGGTTTTATATTGGCCGCTATTCTGTCAGGATATGCTGCTAAGGCTGGTCATGGGCTTGGGTTCACGCTGCTATCACTGGGGATTAGCCTGTTCATGCTGTTCTGGTTGTTCGTTTTTCTGCTGCATTACAGTTTGCCCAAGCGGGTTGGACTGCACGACATTTGGTTGGCGGCCCTACTGGCAGCGATTGGCCTAGTATTCCTCCAATTTGTCGGGACCTACTTACTAACGAACCACCTAAAGCGGCTCGACGCCCTCTATAGCTACTTCGCCTTGGCGCTCGGGCTACTCTTCTGGATTTATTTACAAGCTCAAGTGGTGCTAACAGCCGTCGTCATTGCGGTCTTACATAACAGCAAAGCTGCCCCACAGCGCTTATTCAAGTCGGGCGCGAATTAATACATCAGATATTGGCGCCACCAAGTGCGAGTTTGTGCTGAACCTCGTGGCCTTGTCAGGTGTTTGGTCTGCATAATGCCTCCCCTTTATGATTACTCAGACTACTACCCTCAGCTTAAGGGTAGCTGACAAAAGCCACAGTTAATTTTCTAACAGGGGTCTATTTTCGTTCTTTGAGCTCTTTGAGTAGCTCGTGGATGAGTTTTAGTTGCTGTTCGTTTAGCTCTATAAGCTGTTCAACTTCTTTTTTGGCGCGCTTGTTCGTTTCGTAATCGTGCTCTGCCATGGCGGCACTTATGGCATCTTGGCGCTTGGCGGCAATTAACAGAATGGCACCCTGCAAACCGGCTAACATCGACAGAAATAGGTTGAGCAGAATGTACGGATACTTATCCCAGTGGTGGAAGGCCGATGAAGAATTTATAAATGCCCAACCAGCCATAAATAGCAAAAAGACCATCACGAATGTCCAGCTGCCCATGCCATTACGCATGCGATCGGCTGATCGTTCGCCGAATGTTAACTTGTTTTTATGTTGCTTGTGCCAGTTTAGCAACGGATCCATGCCCGAAAACGGCGTATTCATAAGCAGAGTATAACATAAACACCATCGAGGTTTTTAGGTTGCTAACTCGTGATTGCGAGGCTTTGCAAGCAGTTTAGTCGCCACATTGCCCAAAAAGCCATTGGTTTGCGGGTCAACAATTCTTAGCGGTGCGGTCTCGGGATTTTTGGTGCCTTCGGGCACCAGCAGGGTGGCTCGACGAATACTGCGCATGACGGCCAAACTTTCGCTATGCTGCAGATGAAGAGACGGGCTGGTGATCGTTTTGGCAACCCGATCCTCTAATGTGCCCAATAGCTCTTGTCTCTGGGCCTTGGAGAGACCGCTATCTCTACAGAACTCACGAATACTTTTCCAATTTGCGTGGTGATCTTCAATATGTAAATAGTCACCCCGATGATTGCGCGCAGCTAGATACTGTTCTGCCACACTTATGGATGTATCGCCCGACGCGTCTAGATGCTGACGCAAAACATCTAAAAAGGCGAACTGCCTTGTTAGGTTTTCTGGATTTCGAGTCCTGCCATATTTCCAGCTTTGTTTCCCAAGTTCTGGTGCGGCAACTTTTATGGCCAGATAGCCGGTCCTGCACGCTTCGTAATTGTCGCCCGTGTGGCCAGCTTCGGATCCCGCGAAAGATTTTAAAAATGCTTGCGGTTCATAGTCTGTGGCGCAAAACTCGAGAAAAGCACGCCTTACCACACTCTCCTCTTGCTCCAAAAGTTCTAGCCCATGTGGGGTGGCGAGAAATTCTCGAGGGGGTGTTGGTGGTAGTACACTTGCCGGCAATGGCGAGTTCATGCCGCAATTATTACACAATTATTACATTTTAAAAACGTCTATCAACAAAACTTGAAGCGTGTAGGGTAAACACTCGCGGTACCGAAATAGACATGAGCGCAGTTGTTATCACCAGCAGGGGTTGCATAATAATGAAAAATATAGTATAATCTTAATCTGAGAGAGGCATAATATGGCATACGGCACAGGCGGGACGGATCCCGTTCAAGAAGTACGAGAATCAATAGATGAAACATTGCGTGAGGCCCGTCGCGAAGAATACGACAGGACAATATATCTTGCAGCTCAAGATATTGTAAGGCGTGTTGTTGCTCCATTGAACGAACCATTTGCCCGAGATGAAGCGGCAAAGCTATCGAGTCATTGGCATGACTGGACGGTGTCAGTAATTGATCCTCTCAGTCAGGCTTGGCGATATGACCGGGGTGAAGGCCCCAGCTTCACTGACGACTACAGACAATACCTTGTTCTGCCCGTAGAGCAAAGGCTCGGTTCGACACGGCGCGACATAACAATTGGACTTGGCTTTTGGGGAGATTTCTCCCCGCTTGCCCGTGCGTTTCATGATGCAAACTATGCCGCAAACCTGAGGGAAGCCAACCCAGGGCCAATTAAGGCACAAAAGACACTTAAGAATGTTGTTGAAATCGCTGACCGACTTAGTGTACCTGTAGAGCGTGCGAGGGAGAAGAAGTTCCGTCGCAAACAACCGCGTATACCAGCCGATAAGCTTGACGTGGCAACCGCTAAAGAATTGCAAGCTGAGATTGCTAAAAAAAACGTGGATGTCACAAAAGTGGGCTTCAAAGTTGTTGCCAGCCCGGAGGCAATCCTGGGAGGCTTCGTAGTAAATCCAAGCTTTTACCATGTCATTAGTAATCTGGTCCACAAGACTGACCACAGTAAGCCATGGCCCGGCACCGATCAGATTTCAACATTAGTGCTTGGGGAATTTTCGCCTGAACTAATTGAAGAGATTGCTAGAGGCAAAAGCACTGCGACAATTGAAAAGAAGGCCAACGAAGTAATTGCAAGACAAAAAGATGAAGTCACTGCCCAGCGAAGAGCTTCACAGTTTGCGCTTGATCAAATCGCTGGTGCGGATTTAACACGAGCGAGAAGTGCGCAAAATGATGAGCGCGACACATTGTTGCCAAGATAACTCATCCCAAAAGTGACCCCCCAAGGAGTCAATGCTAGCTGTCAATGGTGTAACGTCTAGTTGGATTCCCAAACCTTAGCTACGACATTATGAGCGAGGCTAGTTTTCGAGTAAGTAAAGCCGACGATCTGGCAAGTTGCCATGTATGCCTGCAATTCTAAATCCGGCACTTTCGCATGCTCTACGGCTAGCAATGTTTTCAGGTCTTATAGAGGTCCAAACTTGTAGCTGTAGTCTATCGCCTGCTATTCGAGCATCCTCTGTAGCGTGAGCGATAATCTTGTTACCAAAGCCAGCACCCCTTACCGATTTTAATAGCCACGCTGACGCGTTTATGCCACGAGTAAATTTTTCTTGACCATGATACTTAAAGTCTCTGATCGCCCAAGCTGCCATACCAACGTCAATGCCATCGACCGTCGCTAACCAGCCTGCACCATCCGAATTTTCTCCAAAATATTTACTACTTACACGATCCATTAGATCAGTATGCGATAAGGTGGTATACGACTCTACGGTTGGACCAAATTCTGATCGAATTGAATCATCAATTTCATCGGATAAATACAGGTTTTGAATACGGATTGTTTCGGCTTCAAGGTCATTACCCAGCTGATAAAATTCTAAATCTGCCATACAACTATTCTGATCACTAAATAATAGATTGCAAGCATGAGCGAAACAAAAAAGACTTCCGAAGAAGTCTTATAGTGCTTATGCTTGGTGTACCCGACAGGATTCGAACCTACGACCTTCGGCTCCGCAAGCCGACGCTCTATCCAGCTGAGCTACGGGTACAAAAATTTTGTAACAGGGGTAATTTTAGCATGAATCACCTCCAAAAGCTAGCCCCTAAGCTCCATTTCTTGAAGATCAAACAATTTTGCTAACAGAGCTGCTAAAATATACCAGATACGGAGAGGTGACCGAGTGGTTGAAGGTGCTGCTCTCGAAAAGCAGTGTGCCGGCAACGGTACCGAGGGTTCGAATCCCTCCCTCTCCGCCAGAACCTAGCAGCTTGAACTTATTGATGCTTTCTTTTCTGTCTGCCAGCGATAATTTCTGCCAGAATAATTATTGCCAACAGGCTGATGATCGACAGACTTGCCCAGCCCAGCCAATGTATGATTGTTGGGTTTTGTTCTGCTGATTCTGAATGGTGATCTATTGCTTGTGCAGGGATATGAACGCCTAAGACCTGACTGCCCACGATGTCGCCTTTGCTACCAGAGCTGTGTATAAGAGGCAGCCGCAGAGTCTTGGCTACTTTGACAGTCGATTTGAGGACGGACGATGCCGGCAAGACATCTGCTTGAGCTGTGGTTTGTAGCGTGATTGCATCTTCTGTGCTCTGAGCCGAGGTGGTCGTGTCGCTTGGCTGACTATTTTGTGGAGGGGTTTGAGTCGTTGTCATAGTAGACACAATAGTTGTCTGGCCATTTTGCACCACCGTCGGTGACGTAGTTACAGAATTTGCTTGATCTTCGGGAGGTGGGGTTGCATTGCCGATAAAACCATCACAGGCGTCGTCGATGCCATCGTGATCCGCATCTACGCCACTATTTGGTATATACGGGCAGGAATCATTCGCATCAGTAATGCCATCACCATCACTGTCGCTACCGCCACTAGTGACATAGATCGGTTGTTGTATATCGATGGTTTGCTCGTTTTGTGTCGGCCCGGTGATATCGATAGTGTGGCCGCCGGGGGTCGTTGAAGCGGGTATGGTAACTTGCCCGCTGATGTTGGTCTGACCATCGCTGCTGATAGTGCCGATCGTCGCGCCAGTGCTGCCATCCAATCGCACAGTGTAGCCAGTATTTGACAGCAAGCCACGGTCTCGCCCGGTGACGGCTACTGCAGTGCTACTACCAGCTTGCTGCAAGGGACTTATCAAGTCCGAAGTTGGCGATAATTCAGTGATTGGTCGCCCGGTTTTGGGTGCGTTGAGCAAACTTGTGCCGTCGGGTGGTGAATCATTAGTAGGATTTGTACCCGAACTTGCTATGGCGAGGCTGTGGCTCTGCTTAAGAATCGCTGCCTCAATGAGGGCTTGTCCAAAAGCATTGGGATGGTAGCTCTCTGAGCCCAAGAAATTTAAGCCCAAAATTCCAGCGTCTTTACCAGCAGTCAGACCATTAACTGCCGTGTCATAATCATTAGTTTCGCAAAGTCGATGTCCAACCAAAGCCTGACTGATGTCGATATATGTGACGCCTGCTTGGCCAGCAGCTTGTTTGATAGAATCATTCAAGTAAGTGGCCATCTCTATCGAGAGTTCGAGCTCACTTTTGTTGAGATGTACATTCAAGCCACAGTTTCCAGTATCATTGGCAATTTGCGGGTAGCCGATAACAAAAATATGTCCCTTTGGATCTCGCTGCTGCAGATATTTATAGGTTGCTACCCAGCGAGGTATAGTACGGTCGATTAAGTTTTTAATTTCCAGACGATCTTCGTACGTACTGTAGCAGGTATTGTCACTTGCATGACGGCTAAATTTGGCCTCGGCACAAGCCTCTAGCATATCAGCAAAACCAATATCATTGCCTCCCACGGATACAGTTAAGCGGTCTGGCTGATAATGGCTCACGAAGTCTGCCTGCGCTAGGTATCCAGGCATATAACTAGCGAGTAATTGAGCTACACTATCAGGCGATCGCTGGTCAAATGGCGTGCCATTCTCTACCTGGCCGCGGTAGTTGCTGGCCTGAGAAGGCATGACATCTTCTATGCGTGCGCCGGAACAAGCGACTGAATGACCGCTACTTGCAGTAAAAAGATCACGTGTCAGCAGCAAAGGATAAGAATTGCCCGATAGATGACACATATCTTCATCGGTATCCGTGCCATCTATATAATCAAAGGCACCTTCGCCGGAGGTGTAGGAGTCACCCAGTGCCAGGTAGTCGATAAGCGAGCCAATGCTGGCACTCGGGGCCAATTCGTAAGTACTATTGTTAGTGCCGTCTCGAGCATTAAAACTGATAAGCCCATCATTCAGAAAACGCACATGACTGATAGTGGTGAGGCCTGAAATATGAGCGTGCAAAAAAGGCTCGTAATCGTGTGAAGCGCAATTTTGATAAGCAAAGCCCGGATTTGCCTGACACGTCGACAGATCATAGACAATAAACGAGTCAGCAACATTATTTTGAATGACCGCGTAACGACCGTCATTACTTATACTGACTTGAGATTTGAGAAGTGCGGCACTGCCCTGACTGCCGAAGCTCGGCGCAAAGGGTATGCTATCCAAACTAGCTAAGTTGAAACGTAGAAAAGCGCCACTCAAACTTTCAGCAACCAACCAGCTGCCGTTATCAGAGAAAGCTAATGTGCCTGAATTGATGGCCAGTGCTTTCCCCACGCCATCACGCAGCACACTGTCTGGCGGCTGATTTACTTGTTTATCTATCAGCTGCCCCAGCAGATCATGTCTATTATCTAGGTGCAGTGACAAGTCTTTGTATAGGGATATCCAGGAACCACCCGTGGAGGCGGCATCCAGGGCTAGAACATCTGCCGTTTTCGGCCACGGGGTTAACAACTCATGTACAGAAAACGGAGTAATAGGCACGGCCTCATCGGTGCCATTGAAGATAACAATTTGCTGGTCGGGATCCATAAGACCGAAAGCTGTCGGCATGAAGCAGCCAGTCTGCAAGGTGCTATCATTCACAAATCGGTACGTGAGTGTCGTGCAATCTAGATTTGGATAGAGATTTGGCTGCTCAGGTATGTCGGGTGCGACACCAACCTTCTGTACCGTAGTGGCTGATGGACTTGTCCAGTTTGAATCGGTCCCTGGCGCGCCCATGCTTACTGCCACTAAACGCAAGCAGATAGTAATAATTATTACCAGTGAACAGAGGTAAATAGATGCCTTTCGGACGATGACAGATGTCGGCATTGCTTCAAGCTCCTTGATTGCGCTACAAACTATTGGGCAACGAGCTTTAATATACAAGCATAAGCGAGCAGAAAATCACCAAAGTTAATTTTTATTTCAGGAACAATGGCTACACTAAAACAGAGCCTCCGAAAAGGCCCTGTTGGACACAAGTCTCTCAAACTTGTTAGGCGGCGTCAGCGGTGCGGGCGGTGGCGAGGGCGTTGCTGTACCATTGGAGCTCTGCGAGCATGTTTTTGAGCGCAGTTTGGGGGCCGTATGGCTCGGCGGCAATTTCAGCATCAAGGACGCCATTTTCGTCCAGTTTTGCGCTAGCGCTGGCAAGTGAAACAGACTTAGGAATAACCGCAGCCTGGGATTCACTCAAAATTTCTTTGAGGTGCATGATTGCTCGAGCCCCACCCACAGTCCCGTGACCAACGGCGGTAGCTGGCTTGTGCACGAGTTCAAAAGTCAGGAAATCGAGAGCATTTTTTAGTACACCCGAAATCGAGTGATTGTACTCTGGTGTTACGAAAATGTAGGCGTCAGCTTCGGCAATTTTGTCGAGCCAAGACTTAACAGCTGGATCGAGCTCACGATTAGGGTTATAGCGTGGCGAAATCGCTTCGTCCATAAATGGCATCTGGTAATCTTTTAGGTCTACCAATTCAACTTCGGTGTCTGGTAGATTTTCAGCTTCAGCTGCCACCCATTGTGCCAAACGTTCGGTAACCCGACCAGGGCGTGTTGAGCCAATAATAACTTGTAATTTCATCTGTTTCTCCTTTGTGATATACTTTGTATAGTGATGAATAAGTCTAGTATAAGTCCATTACTATACTTTGTAAAGTATTAAGTGATTTAGTATGAAAACAAGCCTACGCCCCACCAAAAAACTTGAACCCAAGACCGGTTGTATCGCCGGAGCTATGGAGATTATTGGTAATAAATGGACGGCCCTCATCCTGCGCGATCTGTTCACGGGCAGCAAGCGCTTCGGTGAGTTAGAGAAGTCAGTCGGCAATATCAACCCACGTACCCTGAGCCAACGTCTCGACGACCTAGAACAGCATGGCATTATCAGCCGCACATCTTACGCTGAAGTGCCACCGCGCATTGAGTATAACCTGACCAAAAAAGGTCGTGACTTGCAGCCGATTCTGGAGCAAATGGCTACCTGGGGCAATAAATACTACGAGTCTTGCTAGCCCTCTTTGAAGTCTAGGGCGGCTGAGTTGATGCAGAAGTGCTTGCCGTTTGGAGAAGTCGGGTCTTCAAATAGGTGGCCGAGATGACCACCGCAATTGCTGCAAATAACTTCGGTGCGATGCATGCCTAAACTGTTGTCATCGACTAATTTTATAGCTTCATTGCTGGCAGCTTCTGAAAAGCTTGGCCAGCCGATTAAGCCAGGCATTGTCGACTCATATTTAGTATCACTCTTGAAGACAACTTGGTCGCACGCAGCACAGATGTAATCACCCGTTTTTTCATTGTGTAACAGCGTGCCGGTGCCAGGCACCTCGGTCCCCTTCTCGCGCAAGATGTGATACTGCTCGGGGCTAAGTTTGGCCTTCCATTCGTCTTCGCTAAGATTGAGCACGGCTACTTCTTCTCCTTAGGTTTATCAAGCTTATCGAGCTTCAAGAATTTTATAATCATAAAGATGACCAAAAGCGTGAACAGGAAGATAATGAGGCCGTACACAAAAGCACCCCAAGTAAAACTGGCCGTTCTACCATGCCAGGTTAAGGTAAAAGCTTTGGCACTTAGTGCGGTTCCAAAAATTAGTACAGACAGAGGGTCGATAAAACTGTTTATAAGCTGTTTAACAACAACCTGCACTTGAGCACCAACCACAAAACCAACGGCCAAACCAACAACGGCATTTTCGCGTAACCAACCGACAAAACCACGGGCTGGATTGATTTCTTGTACAACAATTGTCGGTCGTTCTGCCTTGCGGCGGCGATCACCACTCGGTGTTTCCATGCGAATATTACTGCCAGCTGTTAGTGGGGTGGTACTAGGCGTGGTTTGTTTACGTGCTGCCATAACAGTCTCCTTGCTTACATTTTATTCGGTGCGGAAATGCCCAATAATTCCAAGCCTGATTTTAGTGTATCAGCATATTGGGCAACGATTGCTACACGTTGGCTTTGCCGTGGGTCATCAATAACCCGGTTACGCTCGTAAAAGTGGTTAAAGGTTTGTGCTAATTCGTAGAGGTAAGTGCAAATAACGTGAGGCATAAGTTCGTACACAGCTTTGTCTACTGCTTCGGCGTACTCAGAGATTTTTCGTATAACACTCCGTTCGTCGGGTTCGAGTTGGATGTCACCCTGCGAATCAGCCTCGCCTGCTTTAGCTAGAATGCTGCGGGCTCGAGCATGGGCGTATTGCAAATACGGACCGCTGTTACCCTCTAGGGCAATTGATTCCTTGGGGTCGTAGGCAATGTCTGCCCCCATGCGAACCTTGGCAAAAGCGTATTTTATGGCTGCCAGAATGGTGTCTTCGGTTGGGTTGGTACCCATCTCCGCCCCAGCTGCTCGCGCCGCATCAAGTATTTCTAGAGCCGTAACAACATTACCCTTGCGCGAGCTCATTTTGACCCCACCCTGTAGTTTTACAAAACCGTGCGTTAAATGTTTGGTACGTTCGGCCGGTTCAGGTGCAAATTTTTGGATGCTTGCTAAGACGACTTGCATATATTGCATCTGTTCATTGGCCGTAATAATGATTGAGGTGTCAAAGTGGTAGTCTCTCCACTTGGTTAGTGACAGACCAACATCTTTGGCTTCATAAGTAGGCAGGCCGTTGCTATTAATAAACACGCGATTATGCAATCCCAGTGATTCGCCATCGAAGATAATTGCCCCATCGCTCTCTTTGTACACACCTTTTTCAGTTTGTTCTTGCACGGTTTTTAGCCCCAGTGCTGTGACTTCACTCTCTGGAATGTAGCGATCGAATGGTTTTACCTGCAACTGCTGATACAGGATTGCAAAATAGTCATAGCTCCAGGTGCGACAGGTCCAATATATCTGGGCAAACGCCGAGTCATGATCGTTGGTAGCATGAAGTTCGTAAACTCGCTTATTGATGGCAATAATTTCTGCCTTGGCTTGCTCGTCATCCTCGTATGCATGATTGCCTTCTACGTATCGTTCACCTAGCCATTTTGGTCGATCTGCTTCGCTTATGTCTGCCAGCTTTTCGGGGGATTCACCGCCGAGGTCCTTTACGATTGCCCACATACTCCTCGCGACGTGCAAACCAACGTCGCCACCAAAGTTAATTCGAATTGTTTTAGCGCCGGCGTGCTCGAGTAATCGTGAAATAGTATCGCCAACTAGTGTGGTGTAGAGGTGGCCAGCATGGAGTGGCTTAAACGGATTAGGGTCGGAGTACTCTGCTACTATTACTTGGTTTTCTAACGATTTGGCAGGCTCGGTCTGGGCTAATTTGATGAGGGCACTGTCGGTTAATTTTAGATTCAAAAAGCCTGGTCCAGCTACAGTAAGTTCGCTGACCACCGCTGATAAATCACTCCGTAATCTTTCGGCCAGTGTTTCAGCAATTTCGCGCGGGCTTTTCTGAATTTGCTTAGATAATTGCAAAGCGATGTTGGTAGCAAAGTCGCCAAACTGCTCGTCGGGCCGTGTCAGTTCCACGGCTACTTGCTGGCCAAACAGCGCCTCAACGGCAGCGCCAATAGCTGATACGATTTCAGATTTCATACAGTCAGTATACCAGAATAACAGAGGTTAATAAGCTAATGTGCTCTAAAAAGTGCCAAGCCGCGCCAAACTAGCAAATACATGCTGCCGAGCAGAATGGAAAATGACACGACTGTAATAATCATTTGTGGGTATACGGTGGGGTGCTGCAAGCGGTCAGATACATCGAAAAGTAAGCCGCCCGGGTTCGTCAAAATATCCCAACTGTTCCAGCGCAAGTCTCGCCCCACGTAAATAGCAAAACTACAGATAACCAAAGTCGCAGCGATCAACCCACCGGACACACGGCGCGAAAAACGCTTCAATAACTCCAGATGTACCAAATAAAGACTGGTAAAACCCAGTAAAACACCGGTGTAAATAAACGAAGTAAACATGACGACGTCATACAAAATATCGATGCGTGCTAACTCCTGCAAGTGGATAAAATCGCTAATCATGTAAAAACTATTGGGCAGAAAAATAAGCCACAGCACACTGGCCAGCAGCGCCTCCCAGCTGGACCACAACTTCCGTTTAAGGACGGTGACCAGCCAGAAAGCGAACAACAACGGCAACCAAGCTAACCACAGATTCCACACAAGATAATTGAAGGCCCAACTCTGATTGCGCCAGGCTCCGTAGGCAAAAAAAGCGATGCTCACCAGTGATGCCAGCCCAAGCGCCAAAACAAATTGCGTTCGCGCCGAACGCCGCGTAGTCATAGTGGTTTTATTATAGCAAGGAAGAAGAGTTAACTATTGATCGCTGGCGGCAATTTTATCAGCTTCAGCAGCTGCATTTTGATAGGTAGCCTGCAATTGCTGTGTCTGGGAAAGCACAATATTGGTCGTATGCAGCAGCATATACATATAGACTCCCACAATAACCCCCAAGATCAGCAAAAGCTTCATACATCACTTATAACAAGTGACAGCAGCAACTGCAAGCATGAGCGATTTTATTCGGTGAGCGCGACCTTGAACTTCTCGACGAGCTCCACGGGCGTAGGGTTTAATCCGTTCAAGATACCAGTATATAAACTGACGAAGTCCCCCAGAGCAATGGCCCAGAGCAATTCTTCTAGGAGGTCACTGCCTTGTGTTTCGATGACGATCGGGCTTGGCCGAAGGCCGGATAGCAGTCTTTCACTGACTTCAAAGCGTTTTTGTATGCGCGGGTGCTCCAGCGAGCTACGTAAATCTATGACGGCGTATGGTTTTTCAGTGGGCTGTTTGCTCCAGCCGATGAACTCGTTGTGGTTAAATTCAGGGTATAGCCCGTACCAGGCAACTTGCTTGGCGTTTTCATTAAAACTAATCTTCCATTTATAGCCGGCGGGGGCTAATTTTGGTCCAGCGTAGACAACCACAGATTTGCCTATTGCCTCGAGCGCAACTTGCTTGGCCAAATTTTTGTCAGTCGGCACTGGTGGCAACCAGTCAGCTACAGCTTGCTGCAAAAAATCGGCCTTGGCGGTCAGCTCGGCAACTTTACCGCTGGTAACACCGAGCGCGTCAGTGGCTGTCAAAATCGCCTTCAAGCCGTAAAAAGCGGCAAAACGAGGCTGCGCGACCTTAGGCAAAATCAATAGTGGATAGCCTTTTTCTTGGGCAATTTCAGCCAGCTTGCCACCGCCAGCGATGACAATAACCCCTGCGCCGCGAGCCTCAGCTTGCTCCAAAGCGGTCAACGTTTCCTCGGTGTTACCCGAATAGCTACTTGCAAAAAACACGGTGTGTTCGTCAACATATGCCGGGATGTCATAGTTGCGACAGATCTCGAAAGGTACGTTAAAGCCCGGCCAACTCTCGGCAATGTAAGCACACAAAGCCGAACCACCCATGCCACCAAACACGATGTTATGAATGCCCTCGCTGGGCGGCGATAAATCTAGCTCAAACTCGTGGGTTAATTGCTGATACTGCTTTTCGGCGATACCTAGGGCATCTTGGGCGTCACGTTCGTGAATTAATTTGAGATCATCAAGCATTTTATTCCTCCACTTTCTAGCATCTAGTATACGGTAGATCTTGCAATCCTGCTTATGTATACTAGTATTTAAGTACGAGGGCCTGCGGGCATATTCAATAAACTCAGGGGGGCATATGTTCGGTCAAAATGACAATGATGCGGCAGACACGCATATTTCTAATCAAACAATGGATGCGGCAGCCAGCGCTATTGCGGCAGATGCGTCGACATCGGCTCCAGCTGTGGTAACGCCAACTGACCAACCTGATGCTCCAGCGCAATCTACTGACGAATCTTGGCAGCACCCCGGCACCCCACTCACTGACTCAGCTTCAGCTGCCGTCGAGACAGCCCCTGCAATAGCCCCAGTCGTTCCTGCCACAACCACAGATAGCGATGATAGTTCTCCGGCAACTCCTGTCGACACCCCAGTAACCACCAGTGCTCCTGCCCCAATCGAGCCCGCTGCAGTCAACGACTTAATCGATATCAAGCAGCAAGCCCTTACGCAACTGACACCTCTCGTCGGCCACCTCGACCAAACCCCAGAAGAAAAATTCCGCACAACGATGATGATGATCCAGGCCAGCGACGATCAGAGCATGATCAAGACAGCTTACGATGCCGCCCAAGCTATTACTGATGAAAAAGTGCGTGCTCAGGCTCTCCTCGACATCGTCAACGAAATCAACTACTTCACCCAAAACGCCGACAAATAAAAATACCCGAGTGCAAACCCGGGCATTTTCATAAGGTTGCCGGTCCTTACATCATGGCGCCCATGCCACCCATACCTGGCATTTCGGCTTTTTCTGGCTCTGGAATGTCAACTACCAAAGCGCCCATGGTGCTTGCGGTCGCAGCGATGCTGACGGCATTTTGCAAAGCCTCTTTAGTCACGCGAGCGGGATCAATTACGCCAACGCTCTTTAGTTCGACAAGCTTAGCTGGATTGCTCACATCTACACCGTGCCCCGGCTTAGCAGCCTTAACTTGCGGCAGCCACTCATCAGCATTCAAGCCAGCGTTTTCCATTAAGATACGGAATGGCTGGTCTAAAGCGTTCTTCAGAATTTGTGCACCAGCAGCGACTGAGTCGGTGCCCGTTACTTTTATCTCGCTAGCCAGATTGATCAGCGTTACCCCACCACCAGGCACAATGCCTTCAGCCAAAGCGGCTTTCACGGCATGTACAGCGTCATCGACGCGATATTTCTTCTCTTCAATCTCAGTTTCGGTGGCACCACCAACTTTGATGACGGCAACTTTACCGCTCAAAGCTGCGCGACGCTGCTCAAAGTGCTCTTTGTCGTATTCGCTTGAAGCTTGATCGGCTTGTGCGCCGATGTGCTTGATGCGCGCATTGACTTCGCTCGGCTTACCGCCACCTTCGATGATAGTCGTCTCGTCTTTATTGACGATCACGCGGCGAGCCGAACCCACTACATCCAATCCGACATTTTCGAAGGTCATGCCACGATCTTCAGTAATCACTTGCGCGCCTGTCAAAATAGCAATGTCTTCTAGAACTTCTTTGCGGCGATCGCCATAAGAAGGTGCTTTGATAGCCACGGTGTTGAATACGCCCTTTAAGCGGTTCAAAATCAGCGTACCCAGTGCTTCACCTTCTACATCTTCAGCGATCAGCACCAAGTCTTTTTTGCCAGACTGCGCGATTTTTTCGATTAATGGCAAGAACTCTTGCAGGCTAGTAATTTTCCTATCGGTAATTACTACAGCCGGTTTGTCATAGACCGCTTCCATGCGCGCCGTGTCAGTCACCATGTACGGGCTAACAAAGCCACGATCAAACGTAAAACCTTCGACAACTTCAGATTCCAACTCTAAACCTTGGCCGGCTTCGACGGTCACTACGCCATCGCGCCCGACTTTCTCGATTACATCGGCAATCAATTGACCGATCTCAGCATCACCTGCCGAAATAGTAGCCACTTCTGCCACACGGTTTTTCTTACCCTGAATATCTTCGGCTAGCGTGCCCAACTTAGCGATTGCTTCGTGTCCTGCGACTTCCAGACCTTTGCGCAACTGCATTGGATTGTGCCCAGCTGCGATCAACTTATTGGCTTCGTTCAAGATGTGATAGGTCAAAACAGTCACTGTCGTGGTGCCGTCACCAGCAACATCATTCATTTTCGAGGCAGCCTGCTTGATCAGCTCAGCGCCAACTTTGTAACCCAAAGTTTCATCATCAACATCAGCAATTTCTACGCCTTTAGCTACGGTTACGCCATCGTGCGTCACGGTTGGTGCGCCAAACGGCTTACTAATAACCACGTTGCGCCCCTTCGGACCCATAGTAGTCTTCACGGCGCTATACAAAATCTCTGCACCGCCAAGCACACGCTTGCGGGCATCTTCGTCATAAAATACTTTCTTTGCCATCCTAAACTCCTATTTAACCGTCGCCAGGACGTCTTCTTCTTTTACGATAATGTATTCGGTGCCATCATGCTTCAGTTCGGTAGTGCTAAAGCTTTTATAAATAATGCGATCACCGACTTTAATGGTCCGCACGGCTGCACCAATAGCCACAACTTTGGCAATCTTTGGCTTCTCAATCGAAGCCTCCGGAATGTATAAGCCACTCTTAGTCTTAGTATCGGCTTCTTCACCAACCGCCACAATATAATCACCCAGTGGTTGCAATGGCGTACTCATAAAATCTCCTCCTTTTATCTCTGTAAATTAGCACTATCACCATGAGAGTGCTAATAGTCCCCCCTATAATAGCGAGCTACCGGGCAGCTCGTCAAGACATAACGTCTTCAAGGATCTCATCTACATCAGTTACACCTAAACGTGCTTCCTCAGGGATGGCCGAACCGGGCTGCTGGACCATTCCTTTGTAGACGGGTGCAAAGTGGAGCATTATCTCCTCAGAGTAATCACGGTTACCTTTTCGCAAAGAACGCAAGAGTGTAGTAATGTTGTTGCGACATTTTTCGTAAGCATCTATGGGGTTAATTTGCCCACGCTTGTTCACCATGCTTCTCATAGATTCCGTATCATTGTAGCGAACGCCAGTGTTGCCCTTAGCGAAGTTTTTCACCTGCGTATCACCAAAACTAATCCCCTTGCCGTGCAGATAACCTAGCGCAAAACCAATGTAGCTTAGCGCACTACCTGCTTTTCTGGCGGATGGTTGCATATCGGGATTTAGAAAGACGTTATCATAACTAATAACTGGCTGATCATATACGGTTATAACAGCACTTAGACCGCCTTCGGGGAAAACATAAAAACCAATTGGGCGGAATGAAGAGTGGTTGGTGGATGGCTTAGCAAGATCATTAAGATAGGTCATAGTTGCAAAATCATTTGCCGCCGTTCTACTAGAGGGGAATGCCTTTACAACGACTAATTCTGAAGCTTCTGTTTCACCCGAAGAACTAAGTAGTAGCTGGCCAAATTTTATTTCACCGAACTGGCGCCGTTGGCTATCTTCCCGTGTCTTTTCCATATTGCCTGAGCCATCTTCGATAAAACGTGCAACCGCTCCATCCATATCAAGACCGCTAAACTCAGAAGATACAAGCAAGAAATCACCGTAAGATACAGAACTCACAGCCTCAGCCAATGAGCTGTTTTCAAGTACATTGTCTTGTGAGAGTGGGGCATGGCTAGCAAGATCTAGTAGCTCAACCTTACCAGTCGGCATACTTGGTCCATCAATTGCAGTACTAAAATGACGCTCCATAAGTATAATTATACACTAAAATTGATAAATTATCAATGTTTCTCAGAGTAGTATAATGGGCGTAATGGCCACAAAAATAAACACTACGGTTCTGATGTCTGGGGCGGATTATTTTGATGTGGTGGATTTGAATGCGTACTCGCATCACATCGAGCCGGTCGTTCGTGATAAGGCGGTGACGGAGTTCGCTAGTATTCGTGCAGCGCTCGAGCAAGCCGGCGTCAACGTCGTGAAAGTTGATCCACCAGAAGGTTGTCAGGACGCCATTTTTACAGCCAATTGGGGCCTCTGCCGCGGCGACAAAGTAGTTATGTCTAATCTGCCTGGCCCGCGCAAAAGTGAAGAAGCTTATGCCGAAAAAATCCTAACCGATCTCGGTAAACAAATCATCAAAGCACCCTATCACTTTAGTGGTCAGGGCGATGCGCTGCCCTGCGGTAATTACTTGCTAATCGGCTCAAACTACCGGACCGATCCACAGATGCACGACTTTTTGGCCCAAGAACTCGGCTACGAAGTAATCGGCTTACAGACTATCCCAGAGCGTGACGCTGACGGCAACCCGGTCACCAACCAACTTTCCGGTTGGCCCGACAGCTTCTTTTACGACATCGATCTAGCAATCTCAGTGCTGCGCGATGATTTAATCGTTTGGTGTCCCGAAGCGTTTACACCTGAAAGCCAGGACAAAATCCGTGCCCTACCCCTAGAGAAAATCGAAGTTTCTTATGCCGAAGCCACCCAAGGTTTTGCCTGCAACTTGGTTTCAACAGGGGAAACTGTCATAATGAGTGCGCACGCTCCGCAGTTACAGGCAGATATCGAGTCTCACGGCCTGCACACAATCACACCGGATATCAGCGAACTCGCCAAAGGTGGCGGCTACATCCGATGCACGACTTTGACACTCGATAACCAGTAACTCGAACCATTAACTGTGCGTAATGGAGTTATTTGTGGTACAACGAAACCCTTCGTTTGACTTTTGTCAGCAAAATTGTCAGGTCGATTGTGTTAAACGCGCCAAAGTTGATGAACTGTTGCTAGCGCTGGATACAAGTGAAAAGGCTGGCCGCAAACTAAACGAGCACGAAACAATCAATCTAGTAGAGCTTATGCGTGGCTGTAAATTTGCGAGAAGTTTTGTCGAACTGAAGATGGGGCAAGCTACCGCTTCAGCGCCTGATGTGTAGTGCCGATTTCGTCCCAATCGTGGGCGCCATCAGCGCGTTCGATGGTCTTTTCGTGACCTTTGCCCAGCAATAGCACGGTGTCGCCCTTCCGGGCGCGCTTAACGGCAAAATTAATCGCCTCCGTGCGATCATGCACCAAAAACAAATCTGTATCACGCACTTTTCCAGCTTTTTCGGCACCAGCGGCGATCTCATTCATAATTTCAATACCGTCGATATCGCGGTCATCTTCCTCTGTTATCACGACTTCGTCAGCATATTTGCCAGCCAATTCACCCTGCACTGCCCGCTTGGCCTCATCGCGGCGCCCCGCCGAACCAAAGAGCACGATCAACTTCCCCTTCACTGCCGGCTTCATATCTTTGAATAGCTTCTCAAAACTGTCTGGCGTATGCGCAAAATCAACGATCACATCAAAATCTTGCCCCTCATCAATCCGTGTCATGCGCCCCTCTACGCCTTGCAAGGCCGCAATCCCCTGCTCTATCTGCGCCTTACTCAAGCCCAGTGCCCGACCAACACCAACTGCCGCCAGCGAATTGGAAATGTTAAAGCCACCCGGAATATGGCACATAATGTCATACGACTCATCACCAATCACCGCCGTATACGTGCTGCCCGACGGTTTCATATCCACCTTAGTTGCTTGCAAATCGCCGGTGCCAATGCCGTACAACACCGGATGAGCAATGTCACTAGCAAACAAGGCCGCGCTCGGATCTTCGGCATTCACCAAGCCAACCTGCAAGCCTCGCTTATTTTTATTAGCCAGCTTGAACAATTTGCGCTTAGCATCACGATACCGCTCAAATGTCTTGTGGTAATCCAGATGCTCATGCGTCACATTAGTCATGACGGCCACACTAAATGGCACACCCCACGCCCGGTTTTGAGCCAACGCCTGACTAGTAATCTCCATCACCAGGTAGTCAACTTTAGCAGCTTTCATCACCTTCAAACGTTTCATTAACTCCGGTGTTGGCACGTTGGTGTAGTGCGCAATTTGCGCCTCAATGTCATCGCCCACACCCCAGGCAACCGTTGTCATAATGCCAGTTTTGTAGCCAGCCTCTTGCAGCATACGGTGGATCATAAAGGTTGTCGAAGTTTTGCCGTTCGTTCCAGTTACGCCGATGACCTTCAGCCCATGTCCCGGAAATCCATGAAGTGTATTAAAGGCCACAGCCTCCGCCAAATGCCCATAGGGCTCAATGGCTGTAAACAGATTGGTCGGGATAAACTTTTTGACAATTTTCCGTGTATTCATGCCACCAAGTATACGGGCTCATCGCCACATCAAAAAGAGCCGGCAATAAACCGGCTCCGTGTCAGCGAGTTCTCACTTAAACAATGCGGAATTCGTAACCAATTGGCAATCGGCGAGCTTGACCCCACGTTAAACCGTTGGCTTTCAGAGTGGCACGCGTGTGCTTAAGTACTTCAGCGTTCGATGGCTTTTTGCCATTTTGCTCAGTCAAATGGCGCTTCACCTCGGTCCAAATAGTATCACCTCGGTAATGCAAGGTTGCAGCTTCAGCATGAGCCTGTGCAGCATGGTGAGCGGCTTCGTGACCTTGACTGGCCCCAGCCAATGTAGCAGCACTATGATGGCCTGCCGCACTCCCACCACCACTTGGTGACACAGTAGGCGCTGCATCGTGAGCATCTTTGGTGTGGTGCTGACCAACATCGATGCCCTTATATAATGCAACCCCAGCTGCGACAGCTGCTACAGCACCGAGCCCCCAGGCGACAACTTTGCGCTTTTTGCCCTTTTCCTCGTCGCCAAAGTACTCTTTGCTTCGTTGCAAGCCCATGGTGTATTTTGTGTTTGCATAACTAGTGGCAGAACTTAACATGTCGTGCCCCTTAGCAAAGATTCGTTTAACCCGGGCCCGCAAACCTTTAGGACTCGAGTCGGTAATTTCATCACGTAATGGAGGTTCGTCCATACGACCAGATCTCACTTCAGACGCTTTTGTTAGACGCGCATTGGCTTGATCGTACAATGCATTCATTAGATAGGCCGTCGATAGCTCGTCCTTATCAGCATCCTCAAAGCGTTTAGCCAGCTCTGTGCTTAGTTTTTCGGCAGCGTGCTTGCTGCCAGATTGTGCTTCGGTCACCCATTGTTCGCCCAGTTCTGCCATAGGGGTCACGGGCTTGCGATGCTTGCCTCGACTCTCCAGTCCGCCTTCTTGGCGATGATCTGGTTTGCGATGCCTGCCGGCATAGTCCGGTCCATCGGCATTATCCGTTGGCTTGTCTGTCTGTGGCGGCTGGTTGGCCTCTTGCTCTGCGCTAGCTTCCGAAAGTGCTTCATCTCGCAACTGCGCTTCAAGACCAGGCATTCGCTTTAAGCCTATTTCCCCGCCATTTTCTAGCTTTTTGCGATAAAAAATTCCTTCGGCTCGTGCCTCAACTGCAGCCGCTTGATCTGTTTCGGCTGCCCGCTCAGCCAGAACGGCCGACTCCAGATCAGCGTAACTGTTGTAGCCCAATTTCATGACATCTTCGTGAAGCAGCCCGGTGGCTTTGCGGATATCGGGACCGGCAGCAAACTCGCGCTCCGGGCTTTCGGAAAATTCGGCGATCCGGTCGAACGTTTCGGCCCGCTGGGTCGCTTCAGTCTGGGCTATTTCTTCCGGTGAAAGTTCTGCTGGTGCTGCAGCTGCTTGATGAAGTGATTCGTGTGACATGTGGTTACCTTTATAGTTGTTTTGTTTTTGTTGTTATGACCTATATATTAGCAAAAAACTTATGTTTTGTCAATGATAGAGTAACTTAATTGTAAAAATGTCAAATTTAGTCAATCCATGCGTGTTATGCTAGTACCAGATGAAAATATTAGGCATTGAGTCGAGTTGTGATGAGACCGCTGCGTCAGTGGTCGAAGATGGTCATCGCCTGCTCTCGAATGTAGTCGCTTCGAGCATGGATTTGCAGGCGCAGTATGGCGGCGTGGTACCCGAGATTGCTGCTCGCAGTCACATTGAGGCGATTTTGCCGGTGATTCAACAGGCGCTGGACGATGCTAGCTGCACCTGGAATGACATTGATGGCATTGCGGTCACCTATGGCGCTGGTTTGGGCGGTAGTCTGCTGATTGGCGTGCTAACGGCCCGCACTCTAGCGATTGCACACAACAAACCACTGTACGCTATCAACCACGTCGAAAGTCACGTCTACGCCAACTTCATAACGGAGACTGCCCTATCCGACTACGCCATGCGCAATCGGCAACCGGAATTCCCGATGTTGGCGATCATTGTTTCGGGCGGACACAGCCAATTAGTTGTATTTCATGACCATTTTGATTACACCTTGCTGGGGCAAACAGGCGATGATGCCATCGGCGAGGCCTTTGATAAGGTGGCCAAAATGCTCGGCTTCCCCTACCCCGGTGGTCCATTGGTATCCAAAGCGGCTCTCAACGGTGATCCAAAGAAGTATGCATTGCCAAAAGCCAAGGTCGGTAAGTATGATTTTAGCTTTTCCGGGCTCAAAACAGCCGTTCTGCGGCTAGCACAAGCGGAAATAGGGGAAAGCCACGACTTTCCTTCCTTCAAGCTGTCAGAGCGCCTCAGCGAGGCTCAGAAGAACGATATTGCCGCTAGCTTCCAGCATGTCGCGATTGAAACCATCGTCGGCAAGGCAAAAATGGCGTATGAAGAGTTTTCTCCAAAAAGTGTCGTGATCGCTGGTGGTGTGGCCGCTAACCAAGAGCTGCGTCGCCAATTAACAGAGGCGCTCCCCTTGCCTATCGAGTATCCAGACATGAAACTGTGCACCGATAACGGGGCTATGGTCGCCACTTTGGGCTGTTTTAAGGCTAGCCTCAGCCAGCCACAAGCCGATCCATACACGCTCGACATCGCCCCTAACCTGTCCATGTAAGCCATTTAAGATTTATTTAATTTCACATGAAGAATTAAATGATTTTCTGTTTTGTAACAGAGGTGGTATGATGGTGGAGATGAAATTACCAAAAGTTTACGAGCCGGGTCAATACGAGGATGACATCTATGCCTTGTGGGAAGCCAAAGGTGCTTTTAAGCCACGTGGCAAGGGCGACGCCTACAGCATTGTCATGCCGCCGCCCAATGCCAATGCCAATATGCATATGGGGCACGAGCTGACGGCTGCCCTGGAAGATGTTGCGGCGCGCTATCACCGTCTGAAGGGAGATGATGTTTTACTCCTGCCAGGGGCTGATCATGCTGGCTTTGAGACGCAATCAGTTTATGAGAAGCATTTGGCCAAGGAAGGGAAGAGTCGCTTTGATTTTTCACGTGACGAACTATACGGCCAAATCTGGGATTTTGTAGCTGAGAACAGGGGTAATTTTGAGACGCAGCTGCGCAAAATGGGTGTAAGCTGTGACTGGACACGATATACTTTCACGCTGGATGACAAAATTGTTAGTCGAGCCTACGCAACGTTCAAGAAGATGTGGGACGAGGGACTGATTTACAGAGGTGAACGTCTGGTTAACTTCTGTACGTTTCACGGCACAGCCTTTGCTGATATCGAGGTAGTTTTCAAGGAAGAGCAGGGGAACCTCTGGGAGATCCGCTATCCATTAGTTGATGGCAGTGGTGAAGTGATTGTGGCGACGACGCGACCGGAAACGATGTTTGGTGATGTCGCGGTCGCAGTGCACCCAGACGATAAGCGTTACGCTGGTTTGATAGGTAAAACGGTCAAGTTGCCACTGACTGAGCGTGAAATTCCGATTTTGGCTGATGACTTTGTTGATATGAAATTCGGTACGGGTGCGGTGAAGATTACGCCCGCACACGACCCGAATGACTTTGAGGTAGGGAAGCGGCACGACCTGCCGTCCGTATCTGTTATCAGCCATGAAGGCAAGCTGATTGATGTGCCTGAAGCGTATCGTGGCTTGACCGTGGAGGTAGGTCGCAAGCAGACCGTGGCGGATCTGGGTGAACGGGGCTTTCTGGTATCAACGAAGCCGCATCTTCACAACGTCGGGCACTGTTACAAGTGCGATACGGTGATCCAACCGCTGCTCCGTGAGCAGTGGTTTGTGGATATGGAGAGCTTGGCAAAGGATGCCATTAAAGTGCTCAAAGAAGGCAAGATTACGTTCTATCCGGCCAACAAAAAAGAGCAGCTGATTACGTATTTGGAAGGGCTGCATGACTGGAATATTAGTCGCCAGATTGCTTGGGGCATACCGATTCCAGCTTTCCAGAATGTGGATGATCCAGAAGATTGGATATATGACGAGCGCGTGAACGAAGAAACAATCACTATTGGCGATAAGACCTATCATCGTGATCCCGATGTGTTTGATACGTGGTTTAGTAGTGGCTCCTGGCCATATGCAACACTAGGGTACCCTGACAATGACGATTACAAACAGTTCTATCCATTGAGTCTAATGGAAACGGGCGGTGAGATTTTATATCCGTGGGTGAGTCGCATGATTATGTTGGGGCTGTATGTGACGGGCGATATTCCGTTTCGTGAAGTGTACATCCATGGCTATGTGATGGCTGAGGATGGCTCGAAGATGAGCAAGTCAGTTGGTAATGTGGTGGATCCGCTGCCGGTGATTGCGCAGTATGGCTCGGATGCGCTGCGCATGGGAATTATCAGTGGTCGTGCGCCAGCGGTGAACCGTGGCTATGATCAGCGACGAGTCGAAGAAGCGCGTAATTTCTGTAATAAACTCTGGAACATCGCTCGTTTTATCGAAGATTTGATTGGCGACAATCCGGATAGGGCAGGGGCAGAACCAAGGACGGCAGCCGATCACTGGGTGTTGAACAAGCTACAACGAATTACAGAGAAGATTTGCGGAGATTTGGATGAGTATCGCTTTAGTGAGGCGCATGACAGCCTGTATCACTTTGTCTGGGATGACGTGGCCGATTGGTACATTGAAGCCAGTAAAGCCGAGCCAAATGCCGGGTTGCTAGCGCATGTCCTAGAGTCAGTGCTTTTGCTAGCGCACCCATTCGCACCATTTGTGACAGAGACAATCTGGCAGACACTAGCTTGGGAAGAGGATAGCATTTTGGCAACGCGAACGTTGCAAAAACCATTGAAGAGTGACGCAGATCAGGCAGCTGATTTTGCCGAGATTCAAGCTATCGTAACAGAGGTGAGATCTATCGTGAAAGCCCTGAAAGTATCCGACGTAACACTGTACTACACCGATGTGTCATTCCTGAGTGAAAATGCGAGTACGATTCAGCGCCTAGCTAACATCAAAGCGGTTCAAGAAGTGAGTGACGGCAACGGGCTGTATCTTATTAACACTAAGCATCGCTGTTGGTTGGACATCAACAAAGATGCTCTGCAGACTTACGCCCAGGAGTTAGCTGGCAAGAAGACCAAGCAAGAAGCTCTGGTTGGCCAGTTCGAAGCCCGCTTGAGCAATAAGAACTACGTCAAAAATGCACCGCACGAAGTCGTAACTCAAACTAAGCAGCAATTGGCAGAGGCTAAAGAAGTGTTGGCGGCCATCGAGGCAGAAGCCAAACGCTTTAGTGCTTAAGCAGGTTGGATGGCTTGACGCGCGCGGTCAGTTGCTTCTTGGGGGTGTGCGTCGTCGAAGAGCATGACATTCCAGCCTAATGGTTCGGCCGCCATCAAGTTGGCACGCGAGTCGTCGATAAACAGAATCTCTTCGGCAGGGCAGCCCGCCCGTTGCTGGGCAATTTTATAAATTTCCGGCTCCGGCTTGATAGTACCGATCTCTGAAGAATCAACAATGGCGTCGTATGCGATGTTGGGCAATTGGCCGTTCTGCTTCAGGAGGTTCAGGAAGCCCGGCATGATGTTGGTCAGTAAGCCGACTTTGTAGCGCTGACTGGCCCACACCAACAACTCCTGCATCTGGCCGATCGGCTCAATAGTCTCGAAATAGGCGGCTTTCCAGTCGACTTGGCTAGCGTCTACACCTAGGCGCTTGGCCATGGCGGTATTGAAGTCGTGAATGGTCATGGTGCCGCGGCATACTTCGGCGTTATAGTGCCAAAAGGTAGTCTCGACAATATCGGCCGAAGCACCCGTATCAGCCGCTAGCTTAGCAAAAGCCCGCTGAAAGAAGTGAACCAGGCAGCCATGTACGTCGAAATAGATGAAGCTGACACCGCTTTTAGTTTTGAGAAGATCGCGCGCCGGAGGTGGAGCAGAGCCAACTAGCTCGTCTAGGCTGACACCGACGGCGCCAGCAATGGCCTGCACGGTAAAAATAGAGGGTGACTTAATAGCGCCACGCTCAATCTTGGTCAACGTGGAGAAACTTAAATTCGCGCGGTGACACAGCTGTTGCTGCGTCAATCCGGCCGCTTGACGTGCTGTTTGCAGCCGTTTGCCCAACCCCTTCTCGTCCATAGCACTATGTTACCAACTAACTATGGTAAATCCAAGGGTAATTAGTATTAAATGGCTAGGCCAAGTGGAAGACGCCGACGATCAAGGTGAAGAAGACGATGGTGGCGATAACAAAGCTGATGGCAACCACTGTCCAGACGTTTTGCGGGTTGCCGTAGCCGAGGCGTTTGCCCATTTTGACATAGGTAAAAGTAGCAACGCCAGCGCCGAAGAAGACTGAGTAGAGAAGATCCATGTGCTTATTGTACCTTAGTTCGCAGTTGAATAATGCTACATCTTTTTAGTTCCAGGCACTTCGACGCGGAAAACTGCCAACACAATTTTCGCTCAGTCTCCGTTTGCAACCCTTCCACTAAAGAAGACGTAGCATTATTCAACTATGGAGATTATTCATCAATAGGTATAATGGGCGCTAATGATAGATAAGCATGCCATACCAACCAAACTACTATGGGTGGATTTGGAAATGACTGGTTTGGACTCCCAGAAGGACGTTATTTTGGAGGTGGCTGCTGAGATTACTGATTTCAACTTTAAGACCTTGGCATCGTATGAAGCCCGGGTGAAACAACCTCGCGAAACAGTCATTGAGCGCATGCAGGCTAACATCTGGTGGAAGGAATATCCTGGGAATCGCGACGACTTTATTAATCGACTGGATGAGGGTAAGCCAAGCGAACAAGTTGAGCAGGAGCTTGTTGCATTGGTTGAGCAGCAATTCGATAGCGAACCAGCAATTTTGGCGGGCAACTCGATTCACAACGACCGACTTTTTATCAAACACTGGTGGCCAGCACTCGATCTAAAATTGCACTATCGAATGCTCGATGTCTCATCACTCAAGATATTGATGCAGGGTCAGCGGGGAATTGAGTTTGAGAAAAAAGAAGTCCACCGCGCTTTCGACGACATCCAAGCCAGTATAGCCGAGCTACAGCATTACCTAGAAATCTTGCAGCAACCAAGCGATCCCACCCCTTGAAACTCACCCCCTAAAGTAGTATAGTTACCTACTTATGAGACTTGCCACAAAGCACGAAGTTAAGAAGGCTAAACATCCGTACTACGCGTTGTTTTTGAGCTCAAAAGAAACAAGCATCTTAGCTGATGCTTTGGGAACGTATCCAGCAGAAAGAGATGAACTTACCTCGCCGACTGTAGAACGAAGACGAGCTGCAACAAATGATAGGATTATGCAAAGGGCTTCCGAAAATCGCCCCTCCTACATTACGTGGCATCCAGGACAATTTGAACTTTCCTGTGGTGAGGCGCACGATTCGTTGAAAAGCTACAAAGATTTTCTGACAATGGGTATACAAGAAGGTTTCTTGTCTCGTAGGGAGCAACGCCAACAAAGGAAAGTGCTAGAGATGGTTCAACATATGCACGAACAGTTTGAGCGCGAAGTTATCTTTGACGAAATTCATCAGGGCATTCGCCGCGACTTCGAGGGTGTATGAATCATAAAGAAGTAGAACAACATGTGCTGAGTATGCCAAACGCTCGGCTGGATTATCCATTTGGCGAAGGTGTTGCGGTTTATAAGGTGGAGGACAAGATGTTTGCACTGATTACCGAGGGCAAAAAGCCGCTACAGATTAGTCTGAAATGTGATCCAGGGCTGAGCAAGGTTCTGCGTGAAAAGTATGTGGAAGTTATGCCGGGCTATCATCTGAATAAGAAGCATTGGAATACCATCGTGCTATCTGGGCAGCTGAACTGGGATGAGATTCAAGCACTCATTTTGCATAGCTATAATCTGGTCGCTGGCATCAAAACAGACGAGCCAACAATAGGTTAGCTGCCGCTGGGATCTATCTGGAGCAATAGCAGAGAGGCTTGATCAAATTGGGAGCTGAGCAGGGCTTTGCCCTTCGGACCGGCAGTTTTTGAATAGGCTTGCTTGAGAGCAAGTTTATAAGCGTTTAACTGAGCGGTCATGATGGTGACGTACGTCTGATCGTAGTTACCAGCAGTGGCCGCTGCGCTTAATTCATTGTCGTTAGCGGCGCTGATCTTGAGGTTTAATTGCTTGGTTTTGACTTTTATATGATTCTTGCTCATATAACTAATAAGCTGTTGCTGAGCGCTAGCAACACTACTTGAAACAGTGGTCGATGAATTTAATGTAGCCGATGAGATACCTTGCTGGTTGTTGGCGGCTGCCGCTAGATGAACCAACTCCTGCTGCTGCTGCACTACAGTAAGTAAAGCGGGCGAATTGCCACTGTTAGCCGAAAAGTTTTTAACGATAGAAAAGACGATTATAAACACTAATAAGGCCGCACCACCGAGTACCAATTTCATTATTAGCGATTGGCCACCGAAGCTAAAAAGTGGTTTTCGGGGTGGGCTAGCAGGGCTAGTAATGAAGTCATACTGTGGTGGCGGCACGCCAGGAGTTGATCCTTGTGGCATAGTTGGCGGCTGATATTGCTGCGGCTGCATAACCATAAGCATAGCGGAAATCGCTAAAGCTTGCTAGTTAAGGGGTAATCATCGATACTTGAGGGTATATGGATGCTGTTGAAGAGGTAAAAAGTCGGCTCAGTATTGAGGATGTGATTAGCGAGTATGTGCCGTTGAAGCGGGCGGGGCGGAATTGGCGCGGCTTGAGCCCATTTAGCAATGAGAAAACGCCGAGCTTTATGGTCAGCCCAGAGAAGCAGATTTGGCATGATTTTTCCTCGGGCAAGGGCGGCAATATGTTCAGCTTTATTATGGAAGTTGAAGGGCTGGATTTTAAGGGTGCCTTGGAGCTTTTGGCGCGCAAAGCTGGCATCGATATTGAGCAATTTCGTTCACCTACTAGCCAACGTGGCCCAGATAAGCGTCGTTTGCATGAGGCGCTGGAGACTGCTGCGCGCTTTTACCAAGTGCAATTTAGTCAGAACAAAATTGCGTTGGAGTACGTTTTTAAACGGCGTCAATTTACTAAAGAAACTGCTCTGGAATGGCGGCTGGGCTACTCACCCAATAATGGTACCGCACTCATCGATCATTTAAAGAAAAAGGGTTTTACAGAGGCGGATATTGCATCTGCCGGCTTGAGTGCACGAGCATATCGTGGTGGTTTGCAAGATATGTTCCGTGGTCGTTTAATGATTCCCTTGCAGGACCAGCAGGGGCAGGTGATTGGTTTTACAGCACGTTTACTTGACGACGATCCGAAGGCACCGAAATACATCAACACGCCACAGACGGTTTTGTATGATAAAAGTCGCCATATTTACGGGCTGCACTTAGCAAAGGAGAGTATTCGTAAAACTAAAATTGCGGTGCTTGTAGAAGGAAATCTGGACGTTATTGCTAGCCATCAGGCTCATGTTCGGCAAGTGGTAGCGACCGCAGGCACGGCGCTCACCGAACCGCACCTAAAAGCGCTGAGCCGTTTTACGGGTGATATTCGTCTTGCATTCGATGCAGATAAAGCCGGTATAGCAGCAACGGAGCGCGCCATTCCAATTGCCAGTCGCGTGAAAGTTACCCTCAGTATTATCGATATCCCAAGCGGTAAAGACCCGGACGAATTGATCAAACAAGATCCAAAATTGTGGCAGCAGGCGATCGAGCAACACAAGTATGCCTTGGACTGGCTCATCGAGCGCCAGGAATCGCTACTCGATATCGATTCGGCTGTCGGCAAGCGTCAGTTTACCGATGTTTTATTGCCAATTGTGCGTGGTCTTTCTGACGATGTGGAGCGTGATCATTACTTGAATCTGCTGGCGAATAAAATTGGCGTCGACAAAAGTGCGCTCGATCAAAAATTACAGAAAGTAGAGAATGTAGCGCCCATGACTCGCCGCCGAAAATTGAATATAACACCCCAAAAGCTGGACAAACTCGCCATTGAAAACCAAAAAGCTCAGGATAATTTCCTAAGCTTGATGCTGATGCGCCCGACGTTGCGCGAATTCCTCGACATCATCACTGAAGACATGCTCTACACCGATAATGGTAAAGAGCTGCTGAAGTTCCTAAAAGAGAATCCAGACTTCCACGGCAAACTCGAACAGTCCAAGGGGCTGCAAAATTTGTCAGATTATGTTAAAATACAAGCATTACTCTATGAAGAGCTCTACCAGGACCTCGAGCTAAACGAGCTTCATTACGAAGCCGCTCGATTGCAGGCACGACTGGTGGCACAATTTGTAAAAAGCAAAAAAGAAATCATCGCTGATCAATTAGAAACTGCTGACGAGGCAGCTACCCGACAATTGCTCGGCGAAGTTAAAAAGTATGACCAACTACTCAATCAAGTGAAGGGAGCATCACGTGGCGAAAGCGAAAAAGACTACAGCAAAGGATAAAGACAAAGACGCACCAAACATCGATCAGCAGCGCCAAGCATTGATCGAAAAGGCGAAAAAAGACGGGCACATTGAGCAGCGCGAGATTTTTGCGTTGATACCTGAAACGGCCGAGAACGCAGAGGCACTCGACACGCTCTACACCGAGCTGGCTGACTTAAATATTGAAATTACCACTACCGAGCCAGACGCCGAAAAGTTTACTGACGAATGGGCAGCCGAGGAAGCCGAAGAAGAGGATGTGGCAGCCGACACCGCAGTATATCTTGATGACGATGTTGCTGATGACTCAGTGCGTTTATACTTGCGCGAAATTGGTAAAATCCCACTGCTAACGAGCGAACAAGAACTGGCACTGGCACAGCGTGTGGTAGCTGGCGACAAAGATGCTAAAGACCAGATGGCAGAAGCTAACATGCGTTTGGTGGTTTCGATTGCTAAGCGTTACGTGGGACGTGGCTTAGATTTGCTTGACCTGATTCAAGAAGGCAACACTGGCTTGCTGCGTGCTGTTGAAAAGTTTGACCCAGATAAGGGTTTCAAATTCAGTACTTACGCCACTTGGTGGATTCGTCAAGCCATTACTCGTGCTATTGCTGATCAAGCACGTACGATTCGTATTCCAGTCCACATGGTCGAGACGATTAACAAGTTGCTCCGAACCCAGCGCCGACTGACTCAGGAATTAAATCGTGAACCAACCAACGATGAAATTGCCAAAGAGATGGAAATCGACGTTGATAAGGTCGAGCATATCATGAAGATTAAGCAGGATATTTCCAGTCTTGACGCTTCGATTCGTGACGATGAGGAAGATTCGGTCCTAGCTGACTTTATTGAAGATGAAGACACCGTTAGCCCAGAAGAATCTGCCACTGGCCAGCTGCTGAAAGAGCAGGTCAAGGATATGCTTGGTGCTTTGACTGAGCGCGAGCAAAAAATCCTCAAACTACGTTTTGGTCTAGAAGACGGCAAAAGCCACACCTTGGAAGAAGTAGGGCAGGAATTTAGCGTGACCCGCGAGCGTATTCGTCAAATCGAAGCCAAAGCTCTCGCCAAACTGCGCAAGCACCGCGACGCCAAAAAACTACACGACTACATTAAATAGTTTAATATTTAAATATGAACAAAAAATTAAAAATCATTGGTTTGGCTGGAACGAACGGGTCCGGCAAGGATACCGTTGGACACATATTAGCCGAGCATCATGGTTATTTGTTTATTTCGGTGACCGAACTGTTGCGCAATGAGGCGAAGCGCCGTGGCCAGCCGGTAGAGCGTGAAGTCCTGCGTACTATTAGCGCCGAATGGCGCCGCGAGTTGGGGCTGGGCGTGCTGGTGGACAAAGCTGTTGCTGAATATGAAACCGTTAAGGACAAATATACTGGCGTCGTTATGGCATCGCTGCGCAATCCAGGCGAGGCCGACCGTATTCATGAGTTTGGGGGCACCATGGTTTGGCTGGATGCCGACCCGCGAGTGCGCTACGATCGAATTCAGACGCACGCTGCCGAGCGGGGTAGGGCCGAAGAAGATAACAAGACTTTTGAGCAATTTTTGGCCGAGGAAGAATTTGAAATGCACCGGCAACAGGATGGAGATGAAGCGACTTTGGATAGTGCCGGCGTCAAGGACCGAGCTGACGTGTTTATAGATAATGATACGGATAATCTAGACGAATTTCGGCATACAATTGAAATTTCTTTAGGCGTGGGTGAATAGAGATACTAGCACTTTGTGACGTTGCTTAAAGTATAATTTTATGTTAAAGTTATCTGACTATGACTGCCGAGGTTGATATAGCGGAGCACATCGAGCCCACAGCAATAATGACGCCAGAAGCCCTCGAACTAGAGGCTGATTTATTATTGGCAGAAGATTCTGATTCTGAAATTTTGGAATTGACGACTACACCCACTGCCGAAAGTAATGAGGCAAACGAACCGATTTTGCCTGAAGAAGAGTCGGACGTGATTGTTGTGACAATTGTTGAGACAGTAGAACATGATGAACCGGAACAAAAAGTGAAAGTTTCAGGTGCAACAGCAGATCCAGTTAAGGACTACCTAAAGCAAATTGGTAAGGTCCCATTACTAAAAGCCGAGCAAGAAGTTGATCTAGCCAAACGCATCGAGGCTGGTCTGTATGCCGGCAAGATTTTAGTCATGGACGACCCCCTGATGGAAGACGAGATGAAGAAGGATTTAGCATGGCTGGCCGAAGATGGTAAAAATGCAAAAAACCATCTCATGGAAGCGAATCTTCGCTTAGTAGTCTCGCTAGCCAAACGCTATACTGGCCGCGGCATGCTCTTCATGGATCTCATACAAGAAGGCAATTTAGGTTTAATGAGAGCGACCGAAAAATTTGATTACACGAAGGGTTATAAATTCTCGACCTACGCCACCTGGTGGATTCGACAGGCAATTACGCGTGCAATGGCCGATCAGGCACGCACTATTCGCATACCGGTGCACATGGTTGAAGTGATCAACAAAGTCGGTAGAGTAAGCCGGCAGATGCTTCAAGACTTGGGCCGCGAGCCAACACCAGAAGAACTTGCCAAAGAACTCGATATGAAGGTAGAAAAGCTAATTGAGGTTCAAAAATATGGCAAAGAGCCAATTTCATTACAGACTCCGATTGGAGATGACGGCGATAGTTTATTCGGTGATCTCATTGAAGATGAAGATGCACTAACTCCCTCCGATACGGTGTTGGCCGCCAATCGCAGCCAAGAAATCAACAATGTGCTCGGTGCTGTATTGACGTTGCAAGAGGAAATTGTTCTAAAGATGCGGTTCGGGTTTGGTGATGGTGAACCCAAAACACTTGATGAAGTCGGCAAGGTATTTGGCGTTACGCGCGAACGGATACGCCAGATACAACTAACTGCTACAAAGAAGATACTCGAGTCAGATAAAGCTGACTTCCTGCGAGAATTCCTGCAAGACTAACTCTTAATAGCCCATCTGTTCTATACTGAGAGGTATGGCAGAGGAGAAGGCCCGGAAGAAGCTAGTCGTCATTGACGGTAAGAGTGTTTTTTATCGTGGTTACTATGCCATGCCGAATTTGAGCACTAAAGACGGTCGCCCGACGGGCGGAGTTTTTGGCTTTGCGACAATGGCACTAGAGGTGCTCAAGCGATTGAAACCTGATTATGTGGCTGTGGCGTGGGACAAGCCGAAGACGAATATCCGTAAGCGTCTGGAGCTGTATCCGGAATATAAAGCCGGACGCAAGCCAGCGCCACCGGATTTTCATGAACAAGTGCCGATCTTGCACGAACTACTGGAGGCTTTTGGCTGGCCACTGTATGAACTAGACGATTACGAGGCCGATGATATCATGGGAACTTTGGCGGTGCAGGCCACTGAGCAAGGTATCGAAACATTACTGGTAACTTCCGACATGGACATGCTGCAGCTAGTCAACGATACCGTGCATGTCTATGCGCTGAAGACTGGCCTAAGCAACATTGAACTCTATTCGCCCAAAAGTTTTGAGGCCAAATACGGCATCACGGTTGAGCAGTTTTTGGACCTGAAATCACTCAAAGGTGATTCGTCTGATAATATTCCGGGCGTGCCGGGTGTCGGTGAAAAAGGCGGTGTCGATTTGCTCCAGACATACAAAACGCTGGATGGTGTCTATGAGAATCTCGATCTAATCAAAGAGTCGACGCGCAAAAAACTGGAGGCTGGCAAAGAGCTGGCTTACCTTAGCAAAGAGCTGGCGCGGATCTGGACTGATGCGCCACTAAAGCTTGATTTAACGGAGGTTGATGGTAGTAAATGCCAGCCCGAGAGAGTTGCCGAGTTGCTGCAAGAATTGGAGTTTCGTAGTCTGGTGCGACAGCTGCCGGAGATCATGCATGTGCCAGCCGAGACATTGCATACTGACCAAAGCCAACCCATCAAAATCGGCAAAAATATCATCATTGATAGTTCACAGAAGCTGGCGGAGTTCAAACTGCCGGATTCAGAACACTTATATATGTATACGCGCTGCGCGGGTAAGCACGGCCGGCAGCCACAGCTAATGATCTTGAGTGTTGACGGGCAAACGACGTACACGCTTGATTTGACTAAATTAGATACCAGCCAGATCACAGCGGCCCTAAGCAAGGCAGCACCGCTGGTTGGCTATGACGTCAAAAGTGACCTCAAGGTTTTGCTGGAAATGGGCTGCACCACGCTACCGGCTGTTGGCCACGATGTGCTGACCGGAGCATTTTTGCTGAATTCATTACGCCGCGAACAAACGCTAACAGAATTGGCCCAGGTCGATTTGAGTTACCAGGGTTCACCGTTTGAGGACTTGGATATGGAAGAGGTAGTAACCCGGTCACCAGAAATCATTGCCATTATTCAGGCCTTGCACCAGCAGCAGCTCGAAGATCTCCAAAAAGTTCCAAAACTACAGAAGTTGGCTGATGATATTGAGTGGCCGGTAGTACCGGTGCTGGCTCGCATGGAGTACACAGGTATTCAGTTGGACACAGGCTACCTAGCAAAGTTTTCGGATCAGATTAGCGACATGATTTCTGACTATGAGCAGCAGATTTATGGCTATGCCGACCAGGAATTTAATATTTCTTCGCCGACACAACTGGCCGACGTGCTGTTTGTGAACTTGGCTTTGCCCACACAAGGCATCAAGAAAGGCAAGACTGGCTATAGCACCGCCGCCAGCGAACTCGATAAGTTGCGCGCCCAGCATCCCATCATTGACTTAATTACTCAGTATCGCGAGGTAACTAAGCTCAAAAATACATATGTGGACACCTTGCCGCAGGTGGTAGATGAGCAATCACGGGTCCACACGACCTACAATCTCACAGTCGCTCAAACCGGGCGGCTCAGCAGCCAGGATCCTAATTTGCAAAATATCCCGACACGAACCGATTTGGGCCGGCACATTCGCACGGCTTTCGTGGCGGGGGAGGGCAAGAAGCTAGTCAGCGCTGATTATTCGCAGTTTGAATTGCGTTTGGCGGCCGTGCTGGCCGATGATAAAGAGCTGGTCGACATGTTTAATCGTGGCGCGGACATTCACGCGGCCACTGCAGCTCAGGTTTATAATCGTGAACTCGAGGATGTCACCAAACAGATGCGCCGCGCTGCCAAAGTTATCAACTTCGGCATTTTATACGGCATGAGCCCGCACGGTCTGAGTGTGGCGACTGGCATGACCCGCGACCAAGCAGTCGATTTCATCGATAAGTACAAAGCGCTGCGCCAACCACTGTTCGACTACATGGACACCGTCAAAGAAAAAGCCAAAAAAGACGGCTATGTAGAAACGCTCTTTGGACGGCGCCGACCAATGCCAGACATTCACTCCAGTAACTTTATCGTCCGCCAAGCTGCCGAACGCGCGGCCATCAACATGCCAATCCAGGGCACCGAAGCTGATTTGATGAAACTAGCTATGATCCAAGTCGACACTATACTGCGCGAACAGCATAATGATTGCCAAATGCTCCTGCAGATCCACGACTCTATAGTCGTAGAGTGCCCAAGCGAGGTCGCCGATCGCATCGCAAATCTTCTCAAAGAAACCATGGAAAATGTCTACAAACTACCAGTCCGCCTAGACGTCGACGTCACCACCGGCCACAACTGGGGCGAGCTGTAACCATGGATTGGGGAAAACGGACGATTGAAACGTATGATAAATCTGCGGAAGCACTAGCTCAATATTTTAAAGATGTTGGCGCAAGAACAGAAGATATTGAGCGCGGACTATCATTAGCGCATGCAGATAATGGTAAAGCTAAGGTATTAGAGATTGGCTGCGGGGACGGAAGAGACGCAGCTGAAATAGTGCAACGTGTTGCATGGTACGAGGGGTTCGATCCTTCGAAGGGGTTGATAAATATCGCCAAGGAAAGATTGCCAAAAGCATCATTTATCATTGCTGATGCACTCAGCTATGAATACCCACAAGGTATAGATGTAATCTATGCCTTTGCATCACTATTGCATATTAATAAAACGGATCTTATTAAAGTAATTGAAAAGGCGTCACAAGCATTACGAACGAAGGGAATTTTATATATTTCCCTAAAAGAAAAGGATACATACACTGAACAGGTAAGACGAGACGATCATGGTGAGCGCATGTTTTATTACTATTCAGTCGACTTTATAAAAAATGCAACGAACAGTTTATTCAATTGCGTTTATGTAGATCGTCAGACCAGAGGGGACAGTGAATGGTTTACGATGGCCCTTCAAAAATTATAATTCTAAGCGTTCTTTTTGCGGCGGCGAGTACGGGTGCGCTGCTTTTTGACGACGCGGCCACCGTCAGCTCGCGCTAAGCGATAGGCAAGGGTAATGACCCAGACAGCTAATGCGAAATCAACTAGGCTGGTGATCAAGCTGGCGATGTCAGTATGGTGTCGTGCGTTAAATAGAGCGACCATAGCGATCAGCACTTCAGCGCCGATCAGCAGATAGGCGAGACGACGACTGCGAAACTCTTGCGCGGCATAGCCGAGCATCCACACACAGGCAAACCACCCAGTGATAAGCAGGAAAAAGATCAGCGCCAGCAGCAAGTCACCGATGCAGCCACCGCTGTCAGTGCGACAGGCACTAACTGTCGATACAGTACCGGTGACGACGTTCAACAATACCAAGGTCACAAACTGAATAAAGGTGGCAATGCCAGTTTCGTACTTAAATTTCATCATCTTTTATTATTCTCGCTGCCTCGAACCATTACAATATTGCTAAATATCAGGTATCGTGTTAAAATATGCATAATCACCTTGGTGAGGCAAGCATATGCGTTATCTATTCGGACTACTTATCACTATCGGCCTTCTGATCCTCTTGATTATTCTCATAATTTCAAGAGGTAATGCTAAGCATGCACCATCAACCGCCCCTAAGCCGTTGTCGAGCTACTCAACTACTGATGTTGAGGCTAGACTTATCGTTGGTGGTCCGATCACTTCTCAGCAGACTCACCAGCAGATAGAGATTACCGTTGGCCAGGATGAAGTAACATATGTGCAAATCAATGGCTACAATGGCCAAATTGCGAATTCTCAAAGCTATCCCAACACGCAAAATAGCTACTATAACTTCTTACGCGCTCTCGAAGTAGCCAACTTTACGCTCGGCAATCACGATAAAAACCTCGCCAACAACACCGGCTATTGCCCACTCAGTAATCGATACAATTACCAACTTGTTGAAGGCAGTACATTGCTGCAAAATCTCTGGTCAACCAGCTGCGGTACGCGGACCTACAATGGTAATGCAAGCCTTACGCAGCAGCTATTCAAAAACCAAGTGCCAAACTTCGATACGCTCGCCCAAAATCTTACTATTGTCTTTTAGCTTCTGGCAGCACTGACCAAGGTATAATTGAGGAGATGATACGAGCCGTTATTTTTGATTGCTTTGGAGTGCTGGTTACTGAAACCTGGTCCAATTTTAAGCAGGAGCAGTTGGGTCATGACCCTGAGCTGATGCAGCAGGGCTCAGATCTGCTCACGCAGGCCAACGCCGGACTCATTACGCACCTGGATTTTGAGCAGCGCGTGGCGGAATTGGCCGGCTTATCGTTAGAAGATTTTCGGGCAATCATTGATGATACACCCGCCAACAAACCCCTGTTTGGCTACATTACGGAGCTCAAGTTACGTTATAAAATTGGCATGCTCAGTAATGCGGCTGATGATTGGCTCAGTCATCTGTTTGACGAGTCTCAGCTAGCACTCTTCGACGGCATTGTTTTGTCTTACGAAGCAGGGGTTATTAAGCCCGATGCTCGGGCCTATGAACTGATCGCCGAGAGGCTCGAAGTGCCAATCGAAAACTGTGTATTTATCGATGATCAGGAACGATTTTGTACGGCAGCAAAAGAGGCTGGCATGCAGGCCGTCGTCTATCGAGATTTTCAGCAGATGAAGGCCGAGCTGGAAGAGGTACTCAAGCAATCCTAAAACTTAGTTTTTTCTGTGTCTGGCACAGTTCGCGAATCTCTGGGCTGCGCAAACGCAAAGTATTGGCCAGGGCAGCGCTGTGCGTGATGATGACAATGTCGCGCTCGCGGACCATTACCTCGACGGTTTCATGAAAGGCGCCCTGCACGTAATCTTTGATAAGTTTAATCTCGGGTGGCTGACTGGGAGCACGACCTTGCAGGAGTTGCTGTAAATTATCCATGCCTCTAGTATAACGGCTGTCGTTTATACTAGGTACATGCCTGAATTACCAGAGGTTGAAACTGTCCGGCGCGGCCTGCAGGAATTATTGCCTGGCCGTCAGGTGCAGGCTGTGGAGTCGGATTGGCTTAAGTCGTTTCCGAACGCGCCAGCTGACGTTGATGAATTTCTGATCGGCGCACATGTCATGAGCGTTGAACGTCGTGCCAAAGTTTTGATGATCGAACTGGATACTGATTACACCGTACTGATTCACTTGAAAATGACCGGCCAGTTGGTGTTTCGGTCAGAGGCAGAGCGCTTCGGGGCAGGGCACCCAAATCACTCGTTAATTGGGGAGCTGCCTGATAAATCTACGCGCGTAACGTTCACGTTCACAGATGGTAGCAAGTTGTTTTTTAACGATCAACGCAAGTTTGGCTGGGCCAAACTCATTCCAACGCTCGAAGTGATGAATCTAGATTTTTTCAAAAAGCTCGGGCCGGAGCCACTGGAGGCTGACTTCACTTGGCCAGAAATGCGCGAGCGCTTACTGCGCCGAAAGAACAGTAATATCAAAGCCGCGCTTTTGGATCAGACTGTCGTCGCTGGCGTAGGCAATATCTATGCCGACGAATCGCTGTGGGGCGCCAAGATTCATCCCTCAACTTTGGTTAAAGACTTGAGCGCCAATCAATTTCATAGCCTGTACGATGAGCTGATTTTTGTCTTAAAATTGTCGATCGAAAAAGGTGGTTCAACGGACCGAAATTATGTAGATGCCAAGGGGAAAAAGGGTAGTTACATGAGTTTTGCGCGCGTCTTTCGGCGCGAAGGACAGGCTTGTCCGCGCTGCGGCACGATTATAGAAAAGACGCGTGTCGCTGGCCGCGGCACACACTTGTGCCCACACTGCCAAAAAGTTAAATAGCCAAACGTTGGAGCAGGGCGATGACGTCATCAGCAGCTTTGAGACGATAAGCGGCGGTTGTACGACCTGGCCCGACTTTGACCGTGTATGCGCTGGCAGGCAAGCTAGCAAAAAGATCTTCGTCGGTGTAATCATCACCGATAGCCAGCAGGAAATCATGGTTGCGTTGTAGCCAATGTTGCACGGCGCCACCCTTGGTGACACGCGGATCTTTGATCTCCAGTATTTTATTACCTTGAAATAGCTGCAACCCATACTTTTTCAAGAAAGGTTTCAGAGCATATTTAATAGTCACGGCGTATTTTTGAGCATGATAGGGCGAAGCTGCCCGATAATGCCAAACCAAGGAATGTGGCTTAACTTCGACCGTTGCGCCAGGAGCCAGATCGGCATATTTCTGTAACACGGGCACCAGGATTTGCTTCCATTCAGTATCCGTTTTTTCGATGGTTTGCCAGCGTTTGGTGCCCGCTCTTTTAATCAGTGCGCCATGTTCGGCCACTAAACTCACGCCGTTGCCACCAAACCAGGCATCCAAATCAGCCGCCTGGCGGCCACTGACGATCACCACCTCATTACCCGGTTTATGAGATAAACGATGCAGAATATCTATGACTTCTGGCGGGGGTGCGGCATCGGCAAAGTTCTCACTAAAAGGGACTAGACTACCATCATAATCGAAAAATAGTAATCGCTTGTTGGCGGTTTGGTAATCTCCAAGCAAATTAGATAGTTGTCGTCCGTGCAAGCTTCGGGGACGTACGGTGCCTGGCACAGGTTTTTGTAGAGCATCGACAAAGGTAGTGGCCCAGGTATTGATAGTATTATTGGCGACTTGGCTCTGCATAGTTCGCAAACGTTTTTTTAGCTCTCGCTGCGGCATGGTCAGTGCTTCCTGTAACGCATTAACTACCGTTGCCGGGCGCTGTGGATTAACGAGCAGGGCAGCCTGCAATTCTTCGGCCGCACCAGCAGTTTCGCTGAGTATCAGCACGCCAGTTTTGCGCCGGGTAGCCACGTACTCTTTGGCGACCAAATTCATGCCATCCGACAGGGGTGCGATGAAGGCCACATCGGCCAATTGATAGAGTGCTGTGACTTCCTCGAACGGCAGGGGCTCATTAATGTAATCAATCGGCTGCCATTTACCAGTGCCATAAATTTGATTGATCTCAGACTGCAGTTTTTGCAGACGTTTTTGAAGTTTCTGATAGACCGGCAGGTCCATTCGCGACGGCGCGGCCACCATGACCATAATGACTTTGCCGTGCAAACCTGGATTGAGGGCCAGAAATTGCTTGTAGGCTTTCAACCGTTCCACTAGTCCCTTGGTCGGTTCCAGGCGGTCCACGGCCACGATCAATTTGCGTCTGCCATACTTCTGTTTGTAACGCCTGACTGCTTGCTTGACGGCCTTGAGCTTGTGGGCCTGTGCGTATTTATTGTAATCAACACCGATGGGGAAGTTAGTGACTTGCACCGTGCGAACTGGCAGAATTAGTTGTTTTTCACCAGCAATGCCGACGTCATAGTGCTGGCAAGCTTCCAAAAACTTTTTGGTATAGCCAGCGGTGTGAAAGCCAATTAAGTCAGCACCAGTAGCTCCGACTAATAATTGCTTGGCTTGTTTAACTTTCGCCAGTGACTTCAAACTCGGGAAGGGGATATGCAGGAAGAAGCCGATATGTTTAAGCGCGCCCTCTTGGCGCAGCAATTTCGGCACCAACAGTAATTGATAATCATGCACCCAAACCGTGCTGCTCGGCTTAGCTAAGCTGATGACAGTGTCCGCAAATAGCTGATTAACCTCACGATACGCCTTCCACCACCGTTCTTTGGCTTCTTCGGCTGGCATATCATGAAAAATCGGCCACAACACAGAGTTGCTGTAGCCATTGTAAAAATCGTTAATCTGACGTTTGGTCAAAAATACCGGCACGCAGTGCTTGCGGCTCAAATATCTGGTGATTTTTTGCTTATCTAACTCTGTGAGGTCTTCGCTAGCTACGCCACACCAACCAACCCACAAATTGTGCCGATCGTTGACATAAGATGACAGGCCGGTCGCCAAACCGCCCAAACTGGGATAAAATTCCAATTTACCGTCAACTTTTTTAACGCTGACCGGCAAACGGTTGGAGACGATAATTACCTGTGCCATAAGTCTACCGTTGTTAGCATAGCAGATAATCTGTTAACAGAAGTGTACCAATTATTACAATCTGACCAGCAGACGGTACAATATATATATGATCATGACGCTGACAGGGGAGAATAGCTTTGCTTTACAGCAGGTTTTGCGGCAAAAAGTGGCTGACTTTGTGGCTGAGCACGGCGATTTAGCATTGGAACGCATCGATGGCGAAGAGGCAGAATTTGCACGTTTACATGAGGCTTTGACCAGTCTGCCATTCCTGGCCAGCAAAAAAATGGTCGTGCTGCGGGCGCCGAGTAAAAATAAGCAATTTCATGAAGCCCTTGAACAAATTCTTGATGAAGTCACAGAAACTACCGATGTTATTTTCGTCGAACCCAAGCTCGATAAACGCCAGTCATATTATAAAATTCTTAAATCTAAGACGGATTTTCAGGAATTCCCACAGCTCGATCAGAATGGTTTGGCGCACTGGCTCAGCAATACTGCAAAAGAGCAGGGCGGCGAATTAAGTAGTAGCGATGCTCGTTATCTTGTCGAACGAGTAGGTGCCAATCAGCAGCTACTTGGCAATGAACTCGAAAAACTACTCATTAATAATAAGAAGATTACGCGAGCGAGCATTGATTCACTCACTGACCCAACGCCGCAAAGCACCATTTTTGAGTTATTGGAGGTAGCGTTCGCTGGTAAGACCCAGCAAACCCAGGCTTTATATAAAGAACAACGTGCGCTCAAAGTCGAGCCGCCACAAATTATCGCCATGCTAGCCTGGCAACTGCATGTCCTGACCATTCTCAAAACGGCTGGCGAACGCCCATTAGACCAGATTGCCAAAGAAGCGAAATTGAATCCATTTGTCTTGCGCAAAAGCCAGTCGATCGCCAAAAGCCTCAGCCTGACCCAACTCAAAAACCTCATCGCCGATCTGTTAAGCATCGATACCCGCAGCAAACGCACCAATCTAGACGCCGACGAAGCCCTCCAGCTCTACCTCCTCAAACTTGCCAATTCCTAATTTCTGCAGCTCAGGTATAATTTGAAGCAATGGAACAAAAACTCTACGGCGGCATAGAATTCGGCGGCACCAAAACCATCTGCGCTGTCAGCGACGCAAACGGCAAAATCCTGAGCACCATTAAAATACCAACCACTTCGGTGCACGAAACGTTTGCGAGCATCGATGAATTTTTTGCCGACTATCCAATTGCTGCTCTAGGAGTCGCGACTTTCGGACCGCTTAATCTCGATCAAAACTCGCCGGAATTTGGCTATATATATGACACGCCCAAAGCTGGTTGGGAGAAGGTCGATATAAAAGGCCTTTTAGAAAAGCGCCTCAATGTGCCGGTTACTATTGATACTGATGTCAACGGAGCGGCCCTGGGCGAACTTCATTTTGGCGCTGGCAGGGAAGTAAAGAGTCTGCTGTATATTGGCGTTGGTACGGGTGTCGGCGCAGGAATTATTATCGATGGCAAGATTCATCACGGCATTTTGAACACCGAAGTAGGGCATATTCGCGTTCCGCACGAAGATTTTGGGGATGACTTTCAGGGTATTTGCCCGTATCACAAAGATTGTTTGGAGGGCATCGCCAGCGGCCCAGCTATAAAAGCCAGATACGGCGCGCCAGCTGAGCAAATTACCGATCCGCTAGTCTGGCAGCGCGAGGCTCAATACATCGCGTACGCCATTGATGATTGCATGCTCAGCCTTGATCCGGAGCTGATTGTCCTGGGTGGTGGCGTCATGCTGCACCTGGGCTTAATTGAGTTAATTCGCGAAGAGGTTGCCAACGACATAAATGGCTACCAGCCGTTTCCTGACCCAGAAAGCTACATCGTAGCAGCGAGCAGTAATGACATCGGTGTCCAAGGCGCCCTCAAACTCGCTATCGATCAAAAATAAAAACGTGCGACGCTGAAATCGCACGTTCGTTATCTTGCAGGAAGAGGGTTATTTCTTCTTGGCAGGAGCTTTTTTGGCAGCTGGTTTCTTGGCTGCAGGCTTCTTTGCGGCGGCTGGCTTAGCAGCAGCTTTCTTGGTGGCAGTTGGCTTCACACCAGCAGCTTTAGCTTTGGCTGCGGCTTGCTTCTTCAGGCGAGCAGCTTTGTTCTTGTGAACCAGGCCTTTTTTGACCGATTTATCGATGTTACTTTGAGCAGCACTGTGCGATTTAGCAGACGGGCTTTTAGTGAAAGCCTTCAGGGCGCTGCGCAGACTGCGCTTAGTTTTACTATTGCGCACCGCTGCTTTATTAGCAGTCTTAACGCGCTTTTTAGCTGATTTAATTAACGGCATTTACTTCCTTTATACGTTTATGATTACTAAAGTATCAGGCTCAAAGTATACAGGGGTGAGGCGTTTTTGTAAAGAAGCTGTCGATAACTACTTGTTAAGCTTGTGCTTTTATGGTAGTCTAACGGATAGAGTTATATCTAAAATCAAAAGTGTGAAATTAACAGATCAAAAACAGAAATATGGACAACGCAAAAAGCCAGCTAGTCGACAAGCTCAAAAGCGCCAATAACGTCTTAGTGACCGTTAGTCGTGACCCGTCAGTGGACCAACTGGCGGCATGTATTGGTTTGACGCTGTTGCTTAATAAGCTGGGCAAGCATGCCGCCGCTGTCTTTAGCGGGCAAGTACCATCGACACTGGAATTTTTGAAGCCCGAAGAGACCCTGGAGAAAAATACCGATTCGCTGCGCGATTTCATCATTGCCTTAGATAAGTCCAAAGCCGACAAGTTGCGCTACAAAGTAGAAGACAATGTGGTCCGCATCTTCATCACGCCATACCGAACATCTATCAGCCAAGATGACCTGGAGTTTAGCCAAGGCGACTTCAATGTTGACGTTGTTATCGCCCTTGGGGTTACTCAGCAAGAGGACCTCGATGAGGCGATCACCGTTCATGGACGCATTTTGCACGATGCCACGGTGGCCACCATCAATACTGCAAACAGTGGCGATCTGGGCAGCATTAATTGGCAAGATCCCCAAGCCAGCAGCCTAAGCGAACTGGTGACGGAGCTGGCTCAGGCTATAAAAGGCGAGGGAGAAGCTTTCGATAACCAAATCGCCACGTCGTTATTGACCGGTATCGTAGCTGAAACCGATCGCTTCAGTAATGAAAAGACCAGCTCACAGACCATGAGCGCCAGTGCAGCCCTAATGGCCGCCGGCGCCAACCAGCAATTAGTTGCTTCTGAATTAGATGTCTCTGGCGGCGATGACAACGTTGCCGGCAGCGGCGCAAAGTTGCCGAATGACTCACCACCTAGTTCTAATGACGGTACACTCGAAATCGACCACAATGGCGACGAACAAACTCCAAGCAGTTTTAGTGAAACACAGACTGGAAATGACACACCAGACGGACCAGCCCTAGAGTTACCGAAGCCCGAAGCCGATGATGACGATGAGGATGAAGAACCAGAAGTGGGTGAACACCTGTCCGAAGGCCCAAAGATTATGACTGAAGCACCAACCTTGGGCGGCATGCTGACGGCTAATACGCAGCCAGAAGGGCTTGATCCGGCCGTTGATCCACTGACGCCAGTGGAAACCGACACCCAGCCGCAGCTACTTGACCACACACCATTTGCGCCTCAAGTAGATGAAGCGCCAGCTCAGCCCGCACCAGCCTTTACGCCGCCACCTACATCTTGGGCTCCACCAGCAGCTCCAGAGCCACCTTTGACTCCCGATCAGCCAGAGCCGGTGGCTTCACCTGGTGCTCCTGTATTTGAGCAGCCGGCTCCATCAACTCCCAGCGAAGCACCTAACCTAGAAAACTTCGATGATAAGAGTGACCAAACCTTAACCGAACTAGAGAGTGCCGTGCATAGTACACATGCCCAGCAGGCAAGTGAAATGGCCGATAGCGCCCGCGAAGAAGTTACCAGAGCTCTAAATAGCAGCCCCGTGATGCCAGCCGAACCGATTCAGGCCCTCAACGCCCAACCGCTTGGCGATAGTTTACACGCCAGCGAGCAGCCTGCTGCTGATCAGCCACCGGCCGAACCCGAGCAACCAGCCCCAATTGGTCCCATGCTGACCGACATCCTTAACCCACAAAATGACGCCAACAACGGTGATGGCTCACCACAAGTGACCGATTCAACAGCTCCACCACCAGTGCCGCCACCCATTCCATTCCAGTTCAACAACCCAAATCCGCCCACTAATCCACAGCAATAGCCCGAGCTTTACGCTACACTAGTGCTCATGCAAGGTATTTTATTGGTCGACAAGCCAGCTGATTGGACCAGCTTCGACGTGGTGAACTATGTGCGTCGCATTGTGGCCAATGCCGAAGGCAAGAAACCCAAAAACGTGAAAGTTGGGCACACTGGTACTCTCGATCCATTTGCCACCGGCCTATTAGTACTTTTGATTGGCAAAGAATACACCAAAAAAGCGCAAGACCTCAGCAAATTAGACAAGACCTATGAAGTCACCGTAAGGCTGGGTGAGACAAGTTCTACCGGCGATCCTGAAGGTGAAATTACCGCAGTATCGGATACTACCCCAGAATTGAAGGCCATACAAGAGGCTGTAGAACAGTTCAAGGGCCAAATAGAGCAAGTGCCCCCAGCCTATTCGGCGATCAAGATTGATGGTCAACGTGCCTACAAGCTGGCTCGCGCAGGCAAAGAAGTCAAAATCGAGCCCCGCAAAGTTACGATTAACAGATTAGAAGTAGTCAATTACTCCTACCCAGAACTCAAATTGGTCGCCAACGTCTCCTCAGGTACCTACATCCGCACTCTTGCCGAAGACATAGGCAAAGTCCTGGGCACCGGCGCCTACACCACTCAACTCCGCCGCACTCAAATCGACGAATACTTAATCGAGAACGCTCTCCCGGTAAAGCAGCTGGACAGTGAACAGATAGCAGCGGCATTGCTAAATTAAGTTATTAGTTATATGATAAGTTCCTATGAAAAGTGCAGAAATGTCTGTTGAAGATTTACAGACACGCCAAAAACGCGTTAACCGACTTCAGAAAGCATTTCTAGGTCTTGTGTTTGTAAGCGCTGGAGTAGCTGGGATATCTGCTTTGGCACATGATCACTCACCGGTGGTTGATATAGCGACCAGAGTTGCTGGCCTCTCTGGTCTGGCGGGTGTTGCAGCAACAGCATTAGTAGAAAACGCAACCAAAAACCAGCTAGAGGACATTGAGGCGGCCGAGCACGAGCAGGCTCTAAGGGCGCTAGCGTCTCATCCTATTCTGAGTACGACGGAATACGATATGCCAAGCCCTGCACACAAGACGAATTAACACTTGTCAGATCGGGTTTTATCTGATAGAATGCTTGTACATGATTACAACTGAGAAGAAAGCCGCCGCTATTAAAAGCGCGCAAGTACACGCTAAGGACACTGGTGGTTCTAGTGCTCAAGTTGCCATCCTTACGGAGCGCATCAAGGAGTTAACCGAGCACCTAAAGGTCAATAAGCATGATTACATGGCGCGCCGTGGTTTGCTGCAGATGGTTGGCAAGCGCCGCCGTTTGTTGCGCTACATCGCTGAACGCGATAGCCAAGGCTACCTACAACTGATTCAAAAACTCGGTATTCGCCGCTAGCGTGCGTAGACTACTGGTCTCGAGCTTTCGAGACCACAGGCTTGTGCACATTAAATAGACGGAGAGTGCCTACTCGCCAGAGCCGCAGATATATCGCACCCTACTTAGCACAAGGGGAAGCAATATATTTGAACTCTGATGAGTATTCTCCAAAAGAAAGGTCCAAGAAATATTATGGGACAAACAATTAACCCAATGGGTAAAGAAATTATCAAGGTAGAAACGCAGCTCTGCGGTAAGACGCTGAGTTTGGAAGTGGGGCGGGTTGGTTTCCGGACTTCTGCTTCTGTTTTGGCGCGCTATGGCGACACTGTCGTTTTAGGTACAGCTATGGTCAGCAAAAACCGTATTAGTGGCATGGATTATTTCCCGCTGAGCATCGATTACGAAGAGAAGATGTACGCAGCTGGTAAGATTAGCGGCTCGCGTTTTATTAAGCGCGAAGGTCGCCCTAGTGACGATGCAATTTTAATTGGTCGTTTGATCGATCGCCCGATTCGTCCACTGTGGCCGAAGGGCTACCGACATGAAGTGCAGGGTGTAGCCTCTGTTTTGAGCATGGACCCAGACTTCCGCCCAGATATGATTGCCATGATTGCCATGAGCGCTGCGTTTATGCTGACTGGTGCACCATATGATGGTCCAGTGGCTGGTCTGCGCGTTGGCTTAGTTGACGGTAAATTAACTGCTTTTGCATCAGCAGAACAGCTTGACGGAGGTGCTTTAGACCTCGTAGTTGCCGGTACTAAAGCCGGTGTGATGATGGTAGAAGCTGGTGCTAGCGAAGTGAGCGAGGAGCAAGTTGTTGAAGCCATTGACTTTGCTTTTAAAGAAATGCAGCCAGCCATCGCTTTGCAAGAAGAGTTAGTCAAGAAAATTGGTGTAACCAAGCAAGAGTTTGAGCTAGATTTGCCAGATAAAGCTGTGCAGCAAAAAGTTGACGCCTGGCTGGTGGGTAAGCTTGGTGAAGATTTGCGTTTGCCCTATCCAGAACGCAATGTGATGGTCGCTACGCTAAAAGACGAAATGCACGCGGCTTTCGCCGAAGAGATTGGCGAAGAAGAGTACAGCGCTGCTAAAAGCGAGCATGATGAAGCCTTCCAGATGGCGGTTCACAAAGATGTCCGTAAGGGCATTGTCGAAGATGGCGTCCGTCCAGATGGGCGCAAACTGACCGAGATTCGTCAGCTAAGCAGCGAAACTGGTTTGTTGCCACGCGCCCACGGTTCCAGCATCTTTACGCGCGGCATGACCCAGGCGTTCAACATCGTAACTCTAGCACCACTGAGCTACGTTCAATTAGTAGACACTATGGAAAAAGAGGGCGAACGCCGCTACTTGCACCACTACAACGCACCTGGCTATACCGTAGGTGAAGTCCGCCGTTTGGGTAGTCCAGGACGCCGCGAAATTGGTCACGGCTACTTGGCAGAACGCGCCCTAACAGCCGTATTACCATCAGAAGCTGAATTCCCATACACCATTCGTTCCGTAACAGAAATTATGAGCCAGAACGGTTCAACTAGTATGGCTGCTACCTGCAGCAGTTGTTTGGCATTGCTCGACGCTGGTGTGCCACTAAAGGCCATGGTCAGTGGCATTGCAATGGGCTTGATGGTTGATGGTGACCGCGCGATCGTTTTAAGCGACATCGCCGACGCCGAAGATTTTGCCGGTGACATGGACTTTAAGGTAACTGGTACCAGCAAGGGCATTACGGCTTTGCAGATGGATATGAAGGTTCACGGTTTGCCAGTTGATGTGTTGCGTCAGGCCTTGGAGCAGGGTAAGGATGGGCGCGCTGAAATTTTGGCGCACATGCAAACCACCATCGCTGAGCCAAAACAGATGAGCCAATATGCACCACGCGTTGAATCAATCCAGATTAATCCGGACAAGATTCGCGAAGTGATTGGTAAGGGCGGGGAAGTGATCCAGAAGATTACTGGTGAAACTGGCGCCGAGATCGACATTAAAGATGATGGCACGATCATGATCGCAAGCCCAGATAAGAAGTCGATTGACGCGGCTCGCCAGTGGATTGAATCAATTGTAGAGGAACCAGAAGTTGGCAAAATCTACATGGATGTCCCGGTGGTAAACGTCATGGACTTCGGTGCTTTCGTGCAGATTATGCCTGGTAAAGACGGCTTGGTTCATGTCAGCGAAATGAGTGAAGAACGCGTGGCTAAGCCAAGCGACGTTGTCAAAGAAGGTGATAAAGTCACCGTTAAATTAGTGGCAGTCGACGACAAGGGACGCTTGCAGCTTTCGATGAAAGCCGCCCAGCGCGAACTAAACGATAAAAAATAGAGGTAACTATGCTGCAAAAGCTCGATCAATGGCACAAGACGAAGTTGGGATACTTAGTTTTTGGGCTGATCGAGCTAGCAGTAGCTTACGGATTTGCCAGTTTGTCGATTGATCGAGGGAATCTGTGGTATTATTTGTTTACACTAATTTTTCTCGTCGGGGCACTGCAAAACTTCTTTAAATTAATTGGAAAACTTTTCAATGGCAAGCGACAAAGCAAGTAAGCTCAGTGCGATTAAGCAGCAAATCCTCGATGATAAGGTAACGCCAGATTTGGCTGCCACCGCAACGCAGCTCGTCTTCGGGGACGGCAACCCAGATGCCGATTTAGTGTTTATTGGCGAAGCGCCAGGCAAGAATGAAGATTTGCAAGGCATCCCGTTCGTTGGGGCTGCTGGCAAGTTCCTTAACGAAATGCTAGGTATGATTAATTTGAAGCGAGAGGACATTTACATCACAAATATCGTTAAGTATCGGCCACCCAATAATCGTGATCCATTGCCAGAAGAGAAGTCAGTTTTTCTACCATATTTAGAATCCCAACTAGAGGTAATTCAACCAAAGCTCGTGGTGACCCTCGGTCGCCACAGCCTGAATTGCTTCTTGCCGGATTTACAAATCAGCCAAGTCCACGGACAGCCCAAGCGTTACAAAGGGTATGTGTACCTACCTTTGTTTCACCCAGCTGCTGCCTTATATAACGGCGGCATGCGTCAAACACTGATTGACGACTTCGCGCTGATTCCAGCAATCATTAAGAAAATTAAATTATCTTGAAACGCATACGAAAGGAAAAAATCTATGCAACCAGAAAATAACAATAGCGGAAATAACAAACCGAGACCCCCAAAAAATACTGCTCGTCCGCAGAGCAGTAAGGGGCAAAACGCGCCGCGCAACCAAAGTAATGGCCAGCGCCGCGGTAATAGTAATGGGCAGAACAATAAGCCCAAGCCAATTAACCCAAATTTGACCACCTCACGTGGGCAAGCAGTGCGCGCCCAGCGCCGCAGTCAGGCAGATGCTCAGCGCATCGCCAATCAATATCTTACAGCTGATGCGAATGGCAATACAAAACCAGCACGCGCTAATGTAATTGACGATTCACCGCGCCTAAAAATCATCGGTCTAGGTGGTATGGACGGTGGTGGTTCTAAAAACATGATGCTCGTTGAGTACATGAACGACGCGGTGATTATCGACTGTGGTAACGACCTTGGCGTTGATTTGCCAGGTATTAACTACGGCATCGCCGACACGGCTTACGTAGAGCAGATCAAGCACAAACTACGTGCGTATATTATTACGCATGGGCACCTGGACCACATTGGTGGTTTGCCACATATTGTGCCACTATTCCCAGCACCAATTTACGGCTCTAAGTTTACGATTGGTCGAGTGGAAGAAATCTTTGAGAACTTTGGTTTGCCAATGCCCGAAGGTTTTGAGCTCAAGACAGTGATGATGAATGAAGATACGCACGAACGCCTTAAAATTGGTGAATTCTTTGTAGAGTTGGTGCGCGTAACGCACTCAATCCCGGGCAGTACTATGGTGGTGCTTGATACGCCAGTCGGGCGCATCATTAACACCGGCGACTTCCGGCTTGACCCCAACCCACTCGACCACGAACGCACCGATATCGAGCGCTTAACTGAGCTAGGCAACGAAGGCGTTTTGGCGCTTTTGAGCGAAAGCACCACTGTGGAACGCATGGGTCGTACGCCATCAGAATCTACGATCGAGCAGAGCTTTATCGACATCATCGACCAAGCTCCAGGACGCATCTTCGTAGGTGTGTTCTCTACCAACATGAACCGTGTGCAAATGATTGTGAATGCTGCCGTGCACCACGGCCGCAAAGTGGCGATGGATGGTCGCAGCATGGTCAGTACCTTAACTATGGCTATCAACCACGGTTTCATGCGTGTGCCAAAAGGTACTTTTGTACCGATTGCTAGCGTTGCAACCATGAAAGACACCGAAGTTGTCGTGGTGTGTACTGGTAGCCAGGGCGAACCAAGTTCAGCCTTGCAGCGCATGGCTAATGGCGAACACCGCCACGTTAAACTTAAAGAGCAAGACACGGTTATTCTCTCCAGTACTCCAATCCCAGAGAGTGGCAACGACGCCTTGATTGGCCTAATGGTCGACGGTCTCGTGAAGCAGGGCGTGCACGTCTTCGAACACCGTAACCACAATCTTGATCACGTCGGTCCATTACACGTATCTGGCCACGCTAGCCAGGACGAATACGCTGAGATGATCCAGATTACGAAGCCTAAATTCTTCATCCCAATTTATGGCGCGTACCGCGTTAAACAGCGTCACGTAGATCTTGCGGTAGAGCAGGGCATCCCACGCGCTAACTGTGTGAACGCCGTGAATGGCCAAGTTATTGCCTTAACTCCAGATAAAATGGAACTTATTGGCGAAGTGCCGCATGGCACCGTTTTGGTCGACCAAACAGGGGCAATCGTGAACAATGTGGTGGTTAAAGACCGCGTGCTATTAGCCGAAGAAGGCTTGGTAGCCGTTGTGCTAACCATCGATAAAAAGAACGGCAATTTGCTAAGTAGCCCAGACATCATCAGTCGCGGCTTCATATATATGCGCGACAACGAAGACATCATGAACGGTTTGCGTACTGAGCTAAAGCGAGCGGTACAACAGCGCTTTAAGCGTATTGATCTTGATCGCTTCAAAGCCGAGCTAAAGGATCATGTTACGCATTACCTGTTCGAACACACACAGCGCAGTCCAATCGTCATTCCTGTGGTAAATATCATTGGTGGCAGTGGTCAACAAAAGGGCGAGGGCAAACCAAACGGGCAACAACAGCCAGTTAAAACACCCGAAGAAGTCGCTGCCGAGCAGCAAAAACGCTTCCAAGAAATGCGTGCTCGCCTCCTGACCCAAGACGCCCGCGTCGACTAGCCAGGATGAATAATTGACTAATTAGCATTATTATGCTAATGTTAATATATGTTCTATCACGATGAAGATTCACCACTCTATCATGAGCCTCACGATAAGTTCGAAGGGGGTGATCGTAGTGAAATAGATGGACTCTTATTTGATGCTGCGGCCCTAGCGGATGCCGAACCGCCCCAAGCTGTCAGAGATTATGCGGTTCGTCGGAAGGCGGGCACCGTATGTGTTGACCCATTAACTATGCTTGAGCTTGAGTACGCTGAGAGGGAGCATGATGCCGCTGTGGCTGAACTCCGCAAAACACGACCAGATATAGACCGTAATTGACTAAAGTTGTAAAATTTGCTATAATATGGCAAGACAGTTGTAATATTGTTGCCATCATCTTGAAACTGTCACAGATGATATATAATATGAATCAGCATTATGCCAAAAAAGAAAAAACAAGCTAGAAAGAAAAAACCAGTCGACGTTGCGCCGGCAGAGCGTTCGCCATTCTGGGACTATAGCGGGGCAATCTTGCTGATTGTGATCGCTTTTTTCCTTTTACTGGGCGGTTTTGGTACCGGCGGCCCGCTGCCAGTTAATCTGTTCCATGCCGCTTATTGGACGTTTGGCTGGGTAGCTTACCTGGCACCACTCGCGCTGGTTTATTGGGGTATTTATAAATTTGCGGCCGAAGATCGTAAAATCCCACTAGCCAAATTTATTAGCATGTGGGCAGTTTTGATTTTCGCTAGCGGGTTCATATATGCTGCAACCGTCAATAAGGCAACTAATGGCCACCTAAGTGGCGGACATGGTGGCGTCGTGGGTATGGGAGCGGGTCAGGCGACGATGACCTTGCTCGATCGCGTGCCAGCCATGCTGATTTTCTTTATCTTTACCGTTTTGGCAGTATTCTTTGCGCTAGCTATCTCGCCGAAAGTACTGCTGGGGGTAGGTAATCTGTTCAAGAAATCTGAGGCTGAAGAAGAGAATGATTTGGCTGCTCTGAAAGCTAAGGCTGCAGAGAAGAGCTTTAAGCTAAACGAAGGTGTGCCAGTGGTACATCATGAAGCTGGTGAGCCTGTTGCTCAAGCCGCTAAGCTCACTACACTGAAGAATACGGCTCAAAAATTAAGCGGTGCAGAGAACCACGAAGCTTTAACGGCTGCCAGTGACCCAGATTGGAAATTCCCAAGCGTTAGTTTGCTGAGCCAAAAGCAAGATAAAGCCGATGCCGGCGATGTAAATGCCAATGCACAAATTATTCACGATACTTTCGAAAACTTTAATATTGAGGTCGAAATGGAAGGCGCCAACATCGGTCCACGCGTTACCCAGTACACGCTCAAGCCGCCATCAGGCGCTAAATTAACCAAAATTACAGCGCTGGCAGATAACTTGGCGCTCGATCTAGCTGCGCATAGCATTCGCATGGAAGCGCCGATTCCAGGTAAACGTGCTGTAGGTATTGAAGTACCTAATGTGAAATCAGCGACCGTGCGCCTAAGCTCCATATTGTTATCGCGTGAATGGCAAGATCAGGCTGGTGCACTGAGCTTTGCAATTGGTCGTGACATCTCTGGGACCCCAGTAGTTGCTGACCTGGCTAAGATGCCGCACATTCTGGTGGCCGGTCAAACTGGTTCCGGTAAGTCGGTTATGATTAACACTATTCTTACTAGCATGCTGTACCGAAATTCTCCATCAGATCTTAAATTAATATTAGTTGACCCTAAGCAGGTGGAATTGAAGCCTTATGACGATATTCCACATCTGTTAACACCGGTAATTACCGAGCCAGAGAAGTGTATTAGCGCGCTTAAATGGGCGGTGGCCGAAATGGAGCGTCGCTACAAAGCTTTGGCAGACGTCAGCAAGCGCAACATCGCTGAATACAACAACCTCAAGCAAGAAGAGGGCATGCCTTACATCGTGATCGTCATCGATGAGCTGGCCGATCTGATGATGATGGCTGCGCGCGATGTGGAAGCCTTGATTGTGCGTATTGCTCAGAAGGCGCGCGCAGTGGGCATCCACTTGGTGCTGGCGACTCAGCGTCCGTCTGTCGATGTTATTACCGGTCTTATTAAAGCTAACGTGCCGGCCCGTATTGCCTTTACAACGGCTAGTCAGGTTGACTCACGAACCATCATCGACCAAGTTGGCTCTGAAAAGCTGCTGGGGCAGGGTGACATGCTACTGCTCACAGCTGACATGCCGAAGCCAAAGCGTGTACAGGGTGCCTTTATTGGTGACGACGAAACCGTGAAGATCATGGACTTTATCCGTATGCAGCGACCGCCACAGTACGATGACGAAGTGGTCAGCCAACCAGTCGTTTTGAACGGCAAAGGCGGCGTGGTGGCCGATTACGGCGCCAACGAAGCTGACGACGATATGTGGAAGGACGCAGTCGGCGTGGTGATTGAAAACCGCAAAGCCAGCACCAGCTTGCTACAACGACGCCTACGCATCGGCTACGGCCGCGCAGCGCGCTTAATCGAGCAGATGGAAGAGCAGGGCATCATTGGCCAGGCCGACGGCTCACGCCCTCGAGAAGTCCTGGTAAGCAGCATGGATGACGTCTTCGGCGGCAGCGCTGTTGCCGGAGAAGTCCTAGACGAAAACTTCCCCGACGAAGAATAAGCTGTTTAACTTGCAACTGATTGTGGTTTGCGCCCGCGCCACCACAGATCGCCAGCCTCAAGGCGAGGCTCATCGTTGAATAGTTGGGCTGCAGCACGTTGGTTTAGGCGTTGGATTGTTGCTGCCACAAGTTTTTGATCACGAGTTCCTGGTTGACGCCCTTCTGCTCTGGCACGTAGCAGCCCATGCATAATTAAATCCTCAACTCTTCGCAGGGGAGAAGTTACACGTGTATATACATCAAGTCCAAGACCGTAATGATTACCAGGTGTTTTGCTGAAGTGTGCCATCTGAGGTGCTAGTACCTCAGTTAGGGTTGTTTTTTCAGGGTCATGTACGCGGTAGATTGCTAGAGCATTTTCCATGCGCAGCTGTCGGGCAACTAAATAGTTGGCGGCTATCATGTAGGCTTGATTAATATTAGCGCCACGATTCCAAGTTTCAGTACTGGGTACATGGATGAGCTCGTGGTATGTTGATCGTTCCTCCTCACTGTCAAATGTCCCGAGGTGGTGAATGATTAAGGCGGCAGCACGACCGAATGGCTGAAAATCTTCTCGGTATCGGCATTTTTCACCGAATGTCTTGTAGGTGAAATTCCTCTGCACCTCAACTTTACCAAATTCTATGGCGACATCACTTGGTGGCTGGTCGGGGCCAATGACAAATGAAACGACTAGAGCATCACGAAGGTTACCTTGCGTGAAATCCTTACTTCTCACGATCTTTGGGTCAAGCATGGGCGTATATGTTTCAGGACCGGGTTTCGATGTATCGTACCTCGACTCTGTTCTATCCAATGCTTTTTCGACGATCGAGGTATCGCGATAGATTTTGGAACCATCGACTGCAAAAACACTGACACGATATAGTTCCTGTGAGCTTGGCAGGGGTTCGACGGCTAACCCGTCGTCGTATTCAAAGGGACTTGAGCAATCAACAGTGATGATCCCGTAGGGTTTTTCGGGCTCTGAGGCATGGCGATCAAGTTCAACTAGGCTGGGGCTCCCTGATGCCATCATATTGCCATAATACATTAAGCGTAATAGTAAGCCCAAACAGAATCTTATAAATGCTTGACGAACAGGGGTGAGTACGGTATAATTCTGGGTACATATCAACTTCAGCTTGCGGCCACTTGTGCGCGTAGGCTTTAACCAACGGAAGGAGTTCATTTTGAACCAGTACGAAATTGCTGTGCTGTATCACCCTGACCTGGAAGTCGACCTGACAAAGGCCGAGGACCGCGTTAAGAAAATTATCGCTGATAACGGCGGTAAAGTGATCAGCGATGACAATTGGGGCAAGCGCAAGCTAGCCTACAAGATCAAAGGTAATGAGCACGCTGTGTACGTTTTCTATACGGTAGAAATGCCTGGTGAAGGCGTTCTAAAGACCGAAGCTACACTCAACATTACTGATGAAGTTATTCGGTTCCTGATCACTCGTCCTGACCTCAAGGCAGCAGCTAAGGCTGAAGCTTTGAAGGCAGAAAAAGCTGCTAAAGCCGCCGAGCGTGGTGAATCAGCTGACGATGACGAGGAAGAAAAAGACGAAGAGTAGAGGGCAACCTTAAATTTTTGTTAAATTTCGGTATTTTCATTGAGCTCACGCTTGACGATAGAGTCGGCAGGGGCGTACGGTGAGAGTACAAAGCTAAGCAAGACATAGGTCTTATAAAAGGAGGTGTAAGATGGCACGAAGCCTAAACCAAGTCACATTAATGGGGAATCTAACCCGCGACCCTGAGTTGCGTCAGACGCCAAATGGCCAAAACGTCACAAGTTTTAGCCTGGCGCTCAATCGCAGCTACAAAGATGCGAGCGGCGAATGGCAAGAAGCAACCGATTACATTGATATCGTTTGCTGGGGTCCACTCGCAGAACGCGTCTCACAGTATTTAAGCAAAGGACGTCGCTGCCTGGTGCAGGGTCGTTTACAGAGTCGCAACTGGGAACAGGACGGTCAGAAGCGCAGTAAAGTTGAAGTACTGGCTAATGACGTAACTTTCCTCGACAGCCGCGGCGAAGGTGGTGAAGGCGGCGGTAACTTCAGCGGTAATTCATCATCTGATGAACCTGCTGGCAAACCAGCCCCAAGCAAGAAAGTTAAAGAAGATGATGTGGTTATCGAAGACATTGGCGATGCGCCGATCAATCTCGATGACATTCCATTCTAAATTAGGAGAATATAATGGCGAAGATTTTTAAACACCGAACTGATATCGCGTATTTTGACTACAAGGACTTCAAGACCTTGCAGCGTTACGTAAACCAGTATGGTCAGATCGAAACTCGTAAGAAGACTGGCCTGACCGAAAGTCAGCAGCGTCGTTTGAGCAAGGCTATTAAGCGCGCTCGACACATTGCACTTTTGCCTTTTGTGGCCAATAATTAGAGGGTAATTAAATGGGGGTGCGAGGTGGCAAGACATCCATACAGAGTCTCCAAGGCTTGGCATCACGGCCAAAAGCTAGCGGTTGACATTCACGAGCTGGCCACCAAACTGGCTGGCTTAGGAGATGCCGAGCTGGCTGCTAGCCTACAGCGTTACGCCAACATGGTACCCGCCAAGATAGCCGCTAGCCAGCAGCAAGTTTCGAAGCCCGAGCGATTGTTGCTGTATCGTCAGGCTCGTGGGGCAGTGTCGCAGCTGCAAGTGCACCTACTCATAACTCGTGACCGAAGGCATATCGATCACAAGACTCATGCCAAACTGTCGAAGCAGGCGGTAAAAGTACACAAAACACTCAGTAAGCTGATTAAAAAGCTGTACAGACAAGTAGATCGTTTGCCAACAGCCGAAAACCCAGTAACCCAGTAATCTCAGGAGCATCAATGGCATTATCCATTACCGAATTGAAAAAAGGCACCGTCTTTCAGTGGGAAGGCCAACCATTCCGCGTAGTTGACTACAATCAAAAAGTTATGGGCCGTGGCGGTTCTATCGTCAATGTTCGCATTAAAAGTCTGATCGACGGCAAGGTCCTAGAGAAGACATTTAAGGGCAACGAACAACTCGATCGTGCTGATGTGAGCACCCAGACCGTGCAGTATCTATACAATGACGGCACCAATTACTTTTTCATGAATGGTGACACATTTGAGCAGTTTGAAGTTTCTAGCGAGCTGGTGGGCGATGGCTCTGGCTATCTGAAAGATGGCGATCAAGTCCAGCTGCAATTTTTCGACAACCGGCCAATCAATGTTGAGCTGGCCAAGAATGTGCCGCTCCTAGTCACATATACCGAAGACGCTGTTAAGGGCGACACGAGTTCATCGATTACTAAAGATGCAACTTTGGAAACGGGTATCACTGTAAAAGTCCCAGCTTTTATCAAGCAAGGTGACGTCATCTCGGTCGACACCGCTACCGGTGCTTATCGCGAACGCGTCAAGGACTAAATCGTGTCAAAGCAACGGCTAGATCAAGCGCTGGTTGCGAAAGGCTTAGTGCCAACGCGGAGCCAAGCCGAGAGTTATGTGAAGCTCGGTCAAGTTACCGTTGATGGACGACAGATTATAAAGCCTGGTTTTTTGGTGGCCGAAGATGCCGTAATTGATCTGTTGGCCAAAGAGCAATATGTCAGTCGGGCGGGGCTGAAATTGGCGTCCGTGGCCAAGGCACTCAAATTGGAATTCAAGGGCAAGACAGTACTGGATATCGGGAGTAGCACCGGAGGATTCACGGATTATGCGCTGCAACATGGCGCTGAAAAGGTGATTGCTGTAGAGGTTGGCACTAATCAGTTGCACCCTAGCTTGCAGGGCCACCCACAGATTGAATTGCACGAAAAAACCGATATTCGTAATTTCAAAACTGATCAAAAGATTGATCTGATGGTGGCCGATTTGTCCTTTATTTCGCTCAGAGAAATTTTGCCGAGTGTGGCCAAACTCAGCACCAAGCATACGCAGATTGCAGTCATGGTGAAGCCGCAGTTTGAAGCGGGCAACAGCGGGCTGAAGCACAAGGGTGTTATCAAAAACGACAAAATGCGGCGGCAGATTTTGAAAGATTTCGAGCAATGGGTGATGGCTATGTTTATCATTGTCGATAAAGCCGACTCCGAGGTCAGTGGAGCCAAGGGCAATAAAGAGCGCTTTTACCTCTTACAGAAAGCGTAAGGGGGATGCTACACTACTAGCATGTATTTTGCCTCACGCATGCAGGCGGGACGGATGCTCGCCGCTCAATTAGCCAAGAAGTATCGGTATGAAAACTGTGCTGTGTTGGCCTTGAATGATGGTGGTGCAATGGTGGGTGCTCAAATCGCTAGCCAGCTGCACTGTATTATGATGCTCCTACTTAGCAGTGAGATTACTCTGCCACGTGAACCTGACGCTATTGCTGGCATTACAGCCGAGGGCTCGCTGGCCTATAACAAGCGCTATTCGGATGGTGAAATCGATGAGCTAGTTGGCGAATATCATGGCCTAATTGAGCAGGAAAAGTTGACTAGTTTGCATAATCTTAATCGTCTTATCGGTAGCAATAGCGTGCTTGATAAGGATCAGCTTAAGGGCAGGAATATTATCATAGTGGCGGATGGCTTGAAGAGTGGCTTTTTGCTGGATCTGGCAGCTGAATTTCTGAAGCCCATATCTATTGAGAAAATGATCATTGCCACGCCGTTTGCCAGCGTGCAGGCCGTGGATCGAATGCACATTGTGGCCGACGAAATTTATTGTTTAAGCGTGATTGAAGACTATATCGACACCGATCATTATTATGATACGCAAGATGTACCGAATCACCAGGCAGTCATCGAAACCGTTGAACAGATTGTTCTGCACTGGCAGTAAGCGCTACGCCAGGTAGCGGTTCAGGGCATCAATATCGCGCAGAACTATCTGTGATTGCTTGTTAGATAGTAATCCTTTACGCTCCAGGGCAGACAGTTCGCGGCTGGTGGTTTCGCGCGTGGCGTTGACCGAACTGGCAATGTCTTGGTGGCGCAGCGGTACGCTAATGAGCGTGCCATCTTCAACTTGTTCGCCGAAGCGGTGACTCATATTGAGCAAGAAAGAGATGATGCGCTCCCGCACCGTGCGATACTCGAGTGTCATAATGCGGTCGCCATGCATGCGATACATATCAATGGTCATGTCCAGTACTGGGGCTAGCGTTTCTGGACTTTTTTCGATGAATTCATGCAATTTTTCACGACTAATGCGCCAGGTGGTGGTAGGCGCCAAGGCTTGATATATCACATGTCGTTCTTGGCCGGAGATAGCCCAGATAAGAGGGAAGAGCTCACCTTGTTTACGGATAATTAAGAGGTTTTCTTCGTGATACTTGGTGATTTCATAGGCCTTAACGAGGCCCTCATAAATGTAAAAGACGCCTTGCGGCGTCTCACCCGATCGAATAATTGGATCACCTTTCCGGAAAGTCTGCTTGACGCCATGCTCCCGGAACAATTCCACAAATTCAGCCGTTTGTTTGAATGTGGCTAACATATATTAATTATGTTAGCTTTGGAATCACATGTCAAGCTTTTGGAGGCCAGCTGGCTCGTAATTGTCAGATGTAGTACCATAGTATTAGTAAACATAAGTGAAATAAAACAGGGAAGATATGGATTCAAAGCCAGAATCTGAAGAAAAAGAAGTTGCGGCTGATTCAGAAGAAGTTGTAGATGCCACTCAAGAAACTAAGCCAGGGGATGATAAGCCCGAGGCTGAAGGCTCATTAGAATCACCTGATCCTGGGTCGGGTGACCCCGATGATCTAGATGGCGCAGCACCGGCCGAGAAGCCGGTTGATGATCTTGAAGAAGGACAGCCTAAGAAAAAATCTGGCGGCGGACTGAAGGCACTGAAAGCCAAGAAGAATATCTATGTCATCTTGTTCGTGGTGCTCATGCTGGTGGCTGGTGGTGTAACAGCATTCAGTGTTATGAAGGGTACCAAGAAGCCACCAGCGGCAACTATCGGCAATCAACCACTCTCACAAGATTCGCTCAAGCAGTTAGCAAATTCTGATGCTAGCGTCGGTGCTTCGGCTCAAACTTTGACTGTTCAGAGTAACGCCATATTTTCTGGCCAACTTTTGGCTCGCGGTAACGTGACAGCAGCTGGCAATTTGCAGACTGGTGGTAGCATCCAGGCACCTGACATCGTTATCTCAGGGACGGCCAATCTCGGCGCCACCCAGATTAAAACGTTACAGGTTGCTACCGATACGGTGGTGCAGGGCAATACGAGCTTGCGCGATTTGGCGGTGGCGGGCAATACTACTTTCAACGGGCCTGTAACGGCAAGTCAAATAACGGTCACCAAACTTATCCTCAGCGGTAATGGCATCTTGCAGATACCAAACCACATCTCATTTACTGGTGCTACACCTGGTCGAGCGGTCAATAGTTCTATCCTTGGTGCTGGCGGTACTGCTAACGTGGGTGGCTCCGACGTAACGGGCACCGTAACTATCAATACTGGTACCGGCCCATCTGCTGGCTGCTACATCCAGATCAATTTCAATAAGGCATTCAGCAATACTCCGCACGCCATCATCAGCCCAGTCGGCGAGGCCACCGGATCGCTTAATTACTATGTGACGCGAACGACCACTAGCTTCAGTGTTTGCTCGGCCAATACGCCGGCCAGTGGCACTGTTTATATCTTCGACTATTTCGTAACTGATTAGGGCAGGCTACAGTTTCAAGAAGAAGTAGATGCCGGCAACACCACCGACAAAAATTGACGATGCAATGAGGGCGGTTTTGAGCAGACCCAGTGTAATTGATTTCTTTGATAGAGGATTACGACCAAGAGCAATCATGCTGCCTCGTACGCCACCGTACAGCATATTGGCGGTAATAACGATCAGGCCGATGAGCAGCAACATGGCAAAGTAAACACGAGCGGCACTAACTTGTTTGGAGGTGACTTCGAACACGATGCGGCCGATGAAGCCGGGCAGGTAATCGCTATTTGATTTATGGAAAGAAGGGTTGTGTGTAACACCGACATCGATCAAGACGCGGCCAATTGACACCGTCACGTTCTGCCCCAAGCTATTTTTGACTTGCATTGTGCCAATAACGTTTTGCTTGCCATCAAAGCCGGCATCAGCTCGCCCAAGCGTCAAATCCTGATCGTCACCGGCCTTCATAGCGATGCCGTCGAGCGAGGAAATACTAATGTAATCGCCGCTCTTGATAGCGCCATTCTGATTGCTGACCAAGACATTCAGAGTGCCAGTGGTGCTGACTAAAACCTGCTGCTGTGAAACATCGTCCGGTGTTAGCACGATGGTGGCATTTTCGTTTGGAATGACAACGCCGAGGAGTTGTTTAATGTTTTTCTGCGACAATGGAATGACAGTCGTGGCCTTTTTGGGGTCGTTTTGGACGACCATGCCAATCTGGACCGTAGCTGCAGCGTTATAACTTCGTGCTACACCACTTGATAAATCAGTAGTAGTCGTTTTGGATGATGAAGATGACGAAGAACTATTGGAAGAAGTTTTGCTAGTGCTCTTGCTGGTTGCCCCAGCGGGTATAGTTGAGAACAGGGCACATACTACGAGCAGCAGGCTTACGGTCAACAATCTACTTTTTTGTTTATTAAGCTCAAGCATAATCTACCAGGCAGTATACTGTTTTTTATCATGATAATAAATCCTGGCCAGAGCTGTCGGTGATAATTTGTCTTTTAGGGGCCAGTCAACGATAATATTCATATAAGGCTTATGCAAAAAAGAGGACTCAAACGACTGGGGCTGGCAACGACGCTGATGCTTATATTGGTGTTGGCTCAGCATGGCTATGCATTCGCTGACACCACGAGCTCCTCACACTACAAAGTCAGCGACACCCAATTCAACTCTGGAGCGGGGCAGGGCTGCTCGACTAATTACTGTGCAGCAACCTCGGCTGGCGATACTACGGTGGGCCGCTCCAGCAGCGATAATTATGCCGTTCAATTCGGCTCTAATCCCAATAATGTGCCTCTGTTAGAAGTTATATTGCTTGGTGACGCTAACCAGAATCTCGGTATCCTGGATGCCGACCACACGGCTACCGCCGCCAATGTCTTAAAAATTCGTGATTATTCTGGTCGGGGCTATTCGGTGCAAGTTGTGGGCGATCCTCCTAGCCAGGGCACGCATGAAATCACTAATTTGACGTCACCCTCTACTTCACACCCCGGCGCCGAGCAGTTCGGCATCAATCTAGTGGCCAATACGGACCCGAAAGTTGGGGCCGATCCAGTACAGAACCCCGCAGGTAATGTTCTGTCCGGCGAGCCTACAGATGATTACGACATGGCCAACCTATTCAAGTACATCAACGGCGATATAATTGCCAATAGTCAAGGGAGCACCAGTCAAACAGACTACACCATATCGATGATTTTAAATGTTTCGAACACTACACCGCTCGGGCATTATGGTGGCATATTTTCTGTGATTGTTGTGCCGGGCTATTAAATGCTAGGCGGGGTGGGGCCTGTGGATAAGTACTTGCATATATAAAATGCATATGGTAAATTTCAGAGGTCACAACTAAAACAAAAACAATTTAAAGGAGATACATTCCAATGTATAAACTAAGAGAAACCATTAGGCGCGGTTCAGCATTTGTTGCTGCCGGTGCTCTGTTGGGCTCCTCGCTAGCCATGGCTTTGCCGGCGGTGACCACGTTCGCCGATGCGCTAAACCCGTTGACTGAGCGAAGCTTAACCCTGAGTAGCTCGTCGCCTGGTTACCACTACCTAGACGGTTCTGGCAACCCAACATATGCCCCTCCGGGCTCGGGTAACAACGGCCAAAAGACCGGTGAAACCTACACGTTCCGTGTAACAACAGACAGTACGACCAGTCCAGCCATTAAAGCCTTCACATTCCAGTATTGTACAACTCCAGCAGGTGACTGTACGACACCAGGTAACGTTGGCTCGGGCAACCCAGCTGGCGAGTCTAATCTAAGTATTCACTACGATACCGCAGCCGCCGAAGGCACTGACTTCGAAGTGTACGTCAACAACGTAGCCAGCAGCGGCTGGAGCGTAAGTGATAGTCGTGTAATTGACCACGCAGTTCCTACTGACACTTCTGCAACTGACAAAAACTTCATTACACTGTCTAACTCTACTGGTATTCACCCAGCTACCCACGACCAGATTAAAGTTGTTTTCTTTGCTTCTAACGTTAACTACATTACCAACCCAGGTACGGGTGCCTTCTTCGTAAAGGTTAATGACTACGACAGCGCGTTAGACACCGACCACATTCCTACAACTACGAGCCACATTGTTGACGGTGGTGTAACCGTGGCTAACGTCATGAACGACTCGATCTGGATCCAAACCAAGGTTCTGGAAACTATGAACTTCTCTGTAGGTACTACTAACCCTGATACCGTTGTTAACCCAAGTGGTGGTCACGGTACTTGTGACGCTGTTGCCGTCAACGATCCTATCCAAATGGGTAACCCTACTGCTGAATACTCACTAGCCGTTGCGCAAGCCTACGATGCCACATCATACTGGCGTCTATCATCCAACTCTAGTGGTGGTGCTACGGTCTACTACTCGGGTAACACGCTAAGTAACACTGAAGGTGACCAAATCGATGCTATAGGCACAACCGCTGTTTCTAGCCACCCAGGCACTGAACAGTTTGGTCTAGCCATGGACTCTACCGCTGATACTGTTGATACAGCCCACGCTCCAACTGCAGGCTTCCAATCTAACTTGATTGACACACTGTTTGCACTGACTGGCTCACCAACTGACTACAGCCAAGGTGCTGGAACAATCACCAACGGTGGTACCGCTAAGTTTGCCTTCGATGCAAACAGCCTAACTTCACCAGTTGCGATTGCTTCCGAAAACACGGACATCGTCCACTGTACTACTGGTAAGATGCGCTACGTAGCTAACATCGCTCCAGACACCCCAGCCGGTGTATACACGAGCAAGATCAACTACATCGCTTCACCAGAATACTAAGCCACTCCTTACGCCACATAGTTTGGCAGGAAATTACAAAAACTGACCTCACCAGGGGTCAGTTTTTGCATATAAGCAAATGTTCTACAATTTAGTACAATAGAAACGTGACACACAAACTAAAACGATTAAAACTAGGTGTACATCCGCATTGGGCAGCTACCTTCGAGGCTGCTTTATCGTTAGTCTTCTGCTTAATTATCTCGACGATGCCGGTGTCGGCTGTAGTGCGCTTTCAGCAGCGTAGCTTGCTCGTAGATAGTGCCGCGCCGGGTGCTACGACTACATATACCGTGTCCATGGAGTACGCTACACAGACCAATATTGGCTCGCTGGACATGTTGTTTTGCATTGATCCAATACCTTACGAGCCTTGTGTGCCACCAACTGGATTAGATGTGTCGCACGCAGTCCTGTCGAGCCAAACAGGCGAGACGGGTTATAGCATCACCACACGCACCGCTAATCACTTGGTTTTGAGCCGTACACCAACGATGGTTCAAGGTGATGTGCAGTCTAGTTATGTCCTGACTGGCATTGTTAACCCGACCTACACGGTGCATTCTTTCTCAATTCGCCTCAGTAACTATGCGAGCCAGAACGCGACGGGGCCCGTGGTCGACCTGGGATCGGTGATCACCCAGATCAATGATAGTATCGTGCTGCAGGCACAGGTGCCGCCGATGCTTATTTTCTGTTTGGCGAAAGAGGTGAGCGAAAATTGTGACTCGGCGGATGGTGGTAACTACGAGGATGTTGGCACCCTGAGCCCAAGCCAGACGTTGACTGCGCAATCACAGATGGCGGTGGGCACCAATGCATCTGGCGGATTTGCCATAACCATTAACGGTGAGACTATGTCATCTGGTCTTAGTGTGATCAACGCGCTGTCATCACCGACGGCCAGTATTAAGGGGTCTGATCAGTTTGGCGTTAACTTGGTCGCTAACAGCTCACCGGATATTGGGAACAACCCCGATGGAGATTCGACAAATGCCATCGCTGCGGCTAATTATTCACAGCCCAACAAATATATGTTCCACGATGGTGATGTGATAGCCAGTTCACCAAATGTCAGCCTGATCCGTCGCTTCACGGTCAGCTACATTGTGAACGCTAATCAAAACCTGAGAGCCGGTGTCTATACCACAACGCTGACCTACATTTGCAGCGGTCGATTTTGATGATACAATACTGCTTATAGTTAAAGATTAAAAGGTAGACAGATACAGAGATGAAAAGAGTAGGGAGTTTTGTAGTCGGCGTCCTCCTAGCCTTTATCTGTATTGCGACAAGTATTGCACCAGCGTCAGCGGCGACAGCGGCGCCCGCACAGCCCCAAACAAGCTCCTCGGGCCTTAGCATTACACCACGCAAGAACTACGTTATTCGTGCCGGCCAATCAGTAACTGATAAACTCACCGTCGGTAACTTAAACTCAAGTCAACCGCTTAATATCACGCTCAAACCAATCGACTTTACCTTTACCAATGAGTCGGGCACGCCAAAGTTGATGCTCGCAGACAACGCACCTCTTACCACTTGGTCGCTTAAGCCATTTATGACACTGCCGCAATCATTTACGGTACCAGCAGGGCAGTCAAGGACCGTTAACTACACCATCAAGATCCCAGCCAATCAGGGCGCAGGCAGCTATTATAGTGCCTTGCAGTACGCCTCTACAGGCGCGAATGGTGGTAATGTTGATATGAGTGCTTCCGGTGTCACGCTGGTCTTCGTATCTGTACCCGGGACTGTGAACGAGAACCTTACGCTTAAGAAATTGGGTGCCTATCAGCAAGATAGTGATGTGACCGGCAAATATATTTTTATTGCCCTATCACCACCCCAGAATATTGCTTATACGCTGGCCAACAATAGCAATGTCGCCGAAAGCCCAGCCGGCAGTATCGTACTGCACAACCAGTTCTTTGGCCAAAAAATCACCATCGATAACGCCAATCCTAACTCGTCGCTGGCGCTAATCGGTCAAACCCGACTCTTCACGGCCTGTATCCAGATGGAAGACCAAGTTGTTAACCTGGATGGCAACAAGAGCGTCGCTTCTGTTTGTAAGAAGACGCCACACTTATTACCCGGTCGCTATTCGATCTCGCTCGATATTTTCTATGGTCAAAATGGTAATAACTCCCAAGAAATCACCGGCACCGCTCACTTCTGGTACTTGCCATGGTGGTTTATCCTGATTTTCGTAGCTGTTGTTGCCGTCATCGCATTCTTTGTCTGGCGCTTGGTTCACAAAATCCGTATCGCAGTAAACGGCAAGGCTCAAAAGAAGGCAAATCGCTTCCGTCGCTAATCAGTAGTTTTGTTCGCACTACATTTCGATATAGAATAAGCATAAGCTATGTGGGTAAAGAAACACACACAACAGACATTCAAAATCTTTCTTATAGGATTGCTGGGCACTAGTTTGCTGCTCCCACTATCGGCGAGCGCTGCCACACCGGCAGCGATAACCCCGCTGCCCATTCCTCAGCCCGGCTCTGGCTCTTATGGTCTACAGGCAACCAAGAATCAACCACCGCCAACCACTGGAGCGACTATATCCATCCCCAGCAACGGTGCTACATTCACTTCATCACCAATCAAGGTCAGTGGTATTTGCCCCAATGGATTACTGGTTGAGATATATGACAACGATGTTATGGTCGGCTCGGTAGACTGTCAGAACGGCAGTTTCAGCCTGCAAGTCAGCCTCTTCAGTGGTTTAAACGTCCTAAGTGCCACGGTCTTTGATGACTTAGACCAGGCTGGGCCAGTCTCTAATTCAGTTTCAGTAACCTATAATGACTCACATCTGACGGACTTTGGCGAATCGATCACTTTAACTAGTAGCTACGGCCGACGGGGTGCATATCCCGGCTATACATTGACCTGGCCTCTGGAATTATCCGGTGGCATTGGTCCGTATGCCTTTAGCATTGACTGGGGCGACGGGACGCCAGCTCAGCTCCAAAGCCAAGCCACAACAGGGACGGTGAACATTAGTCATATCTATAGCAAGGCCGGCATTTACCATGTTTCCATCAAGGCAACAGATTCGAAAGGGGCCACGGCCTTCTTGCAAGTAGTTGCCATTGCCAACGGTAACGTCAGCGCCAAGGGCTCAACTAGCTCAGGTGGCAGTGCCACAGCCACCACTAAGGTTTTGTGGTTGCCAACACTGGTTATGTTTGTGATGATGGGGCCAGCTTTTTGGCTAGGTCGTCAGAGTAAAGCCATCGCCATGAAGCGCCGTTAACAGGGGAAACAATAGCAGTTTGTAGACCCTGAAAAGCGCACAAGTAAGCTGTGGATAACTTTATCGATATAAAACTTGCAACGTTTTACATAAGCGTGTTACAATCCCAACGTTAGGTACAAAATTAAAAATTAAGTGTGAGGAAAAACAAAATGAGAAAGAAGTGGTCTCTAAACAGGCAGGCAATTTCTGTCGCGTCTGCTTTAGGTTTATTACTTGCTGCGGTGGCTCCGGGATTAGCCGCTGTAGTATCGGCCGATCAGATGACTGATCAGTCAATCACTATGAGTAGCTCTGTCGTTAGTGCTACGAGTGTGACATATGAAGTCAAGTTTACTGTCAGCTCAGCAGGGGCTGGCGCTTTTATACTTGATTTCTGTAACGATAGTCCAATTGTAAATGAAACCTGTACTGCGCCAGCTGGCTTTTCAGCTTCTGGTGTTGGCACCAGCACCTCTGGTGCAACTGCTACGGCAGTCAGTGCTTCAACGGTCAAGGTGGTGAAAACCATCGCAGGGAGTGCAAATGTCGATGTTGTCCTAACCGGCATCACCAACCCGAACTATCTGACCGATGATAGTGCCGGTTTCTATGCACGCATCGCAACTTATGCAAACGGCACTGATGCTGATGCCTACACTGCTGCCGACATCGGTAGTGCGGTTGATACGGGCGGTATCGCTTTGTCGACCACTAGTGGCATTGGTGTAACTGCTGCCGTTCGTGAAACTATGACCTTCTGTGTGGCTAACCAAACCATCACCGCTAACTGTGGCGATGCTGGTACCACCGGTCACCAACCTAACTTAACCCTGGGTACCGGCGGTGCTCTGGACTCGAGTCGTGTTGACACTGGCAATATATACACCCAGCTGTCAACCAACGCCGTCAGTGGCGCGGTCATTAACCTAAAGAGCAGTGCTACCGGTTGTGGTGGTCTGATGCTCTTCGGTTCATCAGCTTGTAACATTGTGCCCGCTAATGGCAGCGACTTAGTTGCTGGTTTCGCAGGCTTCGGTGTTAAGCTAAACGCTCCATTCGCTACGGCCACTGGTGCTCCAAGTGCAACGGGTACCTTGGAAGCAGTCAATGCTTCTGGCTACACCACCAGTAACTACTACATGGGCTACACATCTGGTGATGCCAGCGGTGTGACCAGTCCTTATGGTGATCCAATGCTGGATTCAAACAACGCTCCAGTTAACAACGAAAACATGGAGTTGACCTTCGGCGCTAGCATTAACCCCAACACTCCTGCGGGTAGCTACTCAGCCAATTTGAACCTGATTGCCACCGGCAAATACTAGTCGACCAATCACCAAGTGAAGCCTCACGACTTATGGCACTGCTTCTCGTAAGCAGTGCCATGCTCGTGCATAAGGCTACTAGCTATCAGGGGTAGACAAGCCTATTAGTTGGCTTTGTAAAATCATATCCGTCTGATACGATAGAGGTAGGAATAATATAAGGGAAACAACAGTGATGAAGAACCTGCTTCGCGGCATATCTGCTCTCTTATTATGCGTAGCAGCTGTAGCCCTTGCTCACGGAAATGGTGCAGCCGCCACCGCTACCAATAACACCAACACACTTAAAGTTTCACCAGTCCGCACCAGCATTACCGTTCAGCCTGGCACTACCGGTATTGTCAAAACCTACGTCACCAATCTGACAAAATCACCAGTAATTATTCACCCAATTGAAAACGACTTCGTAGCCGGTGATGAAAACGGTACGCCGTCAATTATCCTCGACGAAAATAGCTATGCACCAACCCACAGTTTGAAGCGCTTCATGACGCCGCTGCAGAATGTCACTATTAATGCTGGCGACACCAAAGAAATAGATGTCAGTATTGTGGTACCTAAGACGGCACAAGCCGGTGGTTACTTCGGTGCCGTGCGCTATGCACCAGCCACCAGTGATAATAGTCAATCAGTGAATCTGAGTGCCAGTGTGGCCTCACTTATCCTAATGACCGTGCCAGGCCCGACCACCGAAAATCTGATCCTCACTAATTTTGATATTCAGCAGTATGGCAGTACAGTCGCTACGATTAGCAAACCCGATGGCGTCAGTGTTTTAGTTCGGTTCGCCAACAAAGGTAATTTGCAGGAAGCACCCTTCGGTCAGATTTACGTCCAAAAGGGTAAAAAGGTCGTCTATCGCTACAACTTCAACCAAACTGACCCCAAGGATTATGTTTTACCAGATGGTGCCCGTCGCTGGACGGTCCCACTTAAAGGCTTTGATAAATTCGGCAAGTATAAAGTTAGTGGCACCTTCACCTATGGCACCAAAGGTGAATCCGTATCTGTTTCCAAGACTATTTGGGTGATCCCAACTGGCTATCTGATCGCTGGCGGCGCTATCATCGTTGGGCTGATCGTTCTGGGCATCCTCATCTGGTTGCTGCTCAGGATGTACAAGCGTCGCATTATCCGAAAATCTTCACGCCGCCGCTATTAGAACTAATCGTCAGTAAATTGTTCCCGCTGCTCTTAAGCATCTTGTCCCAGACTAGTGTTACAGTAGTCTAAACACATCATGTACCAAAACTACATTTTACTAGCTTTACTGATTCTGCTGCCGGGGCTGGCGTTTATTGTCTGGCGCTGGCCGCTGGGACGGCACGCCACTTTCAGCCAGCATGTTGCAGGGAAGAGAAGTTCGCGCCTATATTACTTTTTGCTGTTCGCGATCACGTTACCGATTCTATGCATTTTCTTCTGGCGATATTTCGTACCGACCTACCAACTCTCACACGTAACCATGCTGCTCGTTGCTATCGCCGCACTTTCACAAATAGCCTGCACGCTCATTCCAGAAACTGGCGGCAAGAAAACTGCCACCCACCAAACGTTGGCTGGAATCTCAGCACTTTGCTTATTGCCAATTTTAGTGATCATAGTATTTGCGCCAACAATTTCAATTTTAGAAAAAGTAGCTTGTGTTGTGTGCGGCGGTGCAATGCTTGTCATAATTTTAAGCGCAGCAATTTTTAGAAATCGAAAGCTGCCGCTCCTAATTTTTCAGGCCAGCTACTTTGCCGCCTTTTTCATAGCAATCATTTTTGTGACCTACAGCCACATTTAAAATTACCACACAAAATTATACAAAAATGTGTTCACCCGTAAGTTCATAAAATTTGTACCCACAGCCAAAAATCTGATTTTTGTTCATAGCCCAAATTTTGTGTCTGAATAATATGTGGCATGAAGCGCTGTACATGTTTTGCTTGCAATGAAGCTTCACCAGCAGCTAGTGAACATGTTAGTAAGGTGATTAAAATATTGACTGAGCAGCGACCAGAGCTGTACTAAAAGTTTGCGAGTGAAATGGTGGACTACACGTCTAATATGGCTCAGCGAAATATCTCTAACGTTACTATTGTCTACAGCCAGTTTATATGGACATGTGTCTATAAACTGTGAATGTTTACATTCTGGACATGTGAAAAGAGTAAAACCCCTGTGGAAAACATTTCTGCAAGATACACTGCTATAGTTAGAATAACAACGAAGTTTAACACTAATAGCTGCACGAAATACAACAGTAAATTATACTGGTAGCGCTTAATTTTGATTCGTCTATACACATATTTACAACGAAAATCGTCAGCAAACTAGAAAATTTACTAAAAATTGCGAGTACAGATTTTATCAAAATCAGGGGTTGAACACCTTAGACCATGAGAATATAGTTGAATCTGAAGTGTAAAAACAAAACTTCAAATAAAAAATAATCAAAAACAAATGGTAGAACAAATAGTGTTAGGTCGGAAGATATCTGTATATCACCTCTTCAAAAGGGGCGAATTCTATACTGTTAGACTGAAGTTTGCCAGCTTACTCTTTATTGCCATCTGTAACTTATGCTTAGGGCTAGGTTTATGGCACGCTCCAGAGGCCGCAGCTATAGCCCCAGCTCAGACACAGACTCAAGCAGCAACCCAGGCGCCGCCAATGACTGTCAACTTCCAGGGTAGATTACAGCGTAACAGTGGGATGGCTGTCGACAGTTCAATCTATAACATAGAATTTAAACTGTATAACGTGAACACTGGTGGCAAGGCAGTGTGGACCGAAGACTACTTGGTAGGCAGTGGAAGCGGTGTCAGTGTCGATGCCACGGGCTACTTTAGCGTTAAGCTCGGATCCTTAACTGCTTTTCCGACTGACATGAATTGGAACCAACCGCTTTGGCTGACTATGAATGTCGGTGGCGTCAGCAGCACGGTTAGTTGGGACGGCGAAATGAACCCGCGCTTGCAGCTCACGGCTGTGCCATATGCATTTGAAGCCGGCAAGCTAGCTGCACAAAATGGCAGTAATACATCCACACTAAGCTGGGATACTCAAACTGCATCGAACACATTATTGTTACCAAACAAGAGCGGTACACTTTGCGTTAGTGGCGATAGTGATGGCTGCGGCTTTGTCCAAGGCAATAGCAGCAACTACATCCAGAACACGACAGTACCGCAGGCTAATAGCAATTTCAATATTTCTGGTGATGGTACGATTGGCGGTAACCTGAACTTTAGCGGCCAAACCAACGCCAACCTAACTGCCGCCACCGGACTCAACATAAATACCCAAGGCGGTAACATTACCATGTCAGCTGCAGCCGGTTCGGTTGTTGCTAAATCAACTGACGACACCAATCCCAACCCAACCTTCGCTGTCCAAAATGCCAATGCCGTGAATTTACTGGCTGCTTATACGGGAGTAAGCCTAGTGAAGATCGGCATGGGCATGCCGACGATGTCGAGTACCGGGCTAGGTGATTTATTCGTCAGCGGCAATGGTGAGTTTGGTGTCGGACTAAGAGTCGGCAATGGCCAAAACGGCCTAAACTTTGCCGTCGGCTACGCGCCAAGCGCCAGCAATGGTTTCTTCAATGGCAACAGCCGCCCAACCAAGACACTGAGCCAAATGGCAACCTTTAGCGGCGTCACGACCGTCGATAACGCCAAGGGCAGCCTGACGACCGGTATCGATACCACCAACAACGCGCTGCGCAATTACTATAATTGGATGAGCAGCGACACCAGCTCGCAGTCAGAAAGCATGTACATCCAAGTGCCGGTGCCACGCGACTTCAGTGCACTCACCGACAATGACCAGCTCTGCTTCAATGTCTACACTGACGACACATCAGGCAATACCGGCCTGAGCGCAACATTTTACGACACGACAAATACGGCCCAAACCACGGCTACAGTCACACCAGACAAAGCCAATCAATGGCAGCGCAAGTGCACCACCAACATTGGCGGCACCATCACCGTCGACGGCAACACCTATGTCACCATCCGCATTGATCTAGCAGCTGCCAACAACAAGAATATTCGCCTCAGCAACTTCAGCTTCGATTACCTCAGCGCCTTCTAGCAACGATTGTCTTATATATAAGAGAGAGTGCTCACCAGCGAGCAACACACAAGATTTAATAATATCACTATATTTAATAATAGATTGTGATTTTTATCGTCTAAATTTAGTGAACATTTTCACGTTGCTTTCAGCAAAAATAAGCTATTATGAGGTTGTTAAGCAAGGAGGGTGACATGGTAAGCGCACAATCTGTTGAGGAACAGCTTAAACGGATTAGCTTCAATGTTCGTGCTTGGGGCAGAACTGAGGCTAACGAATTGCCCAACATTCTCTTGCCTGATGAGCAGATCTACGAAGTAGTAAATGGTATTTACGAGGGTGGTTTTGCACTTCTAGTGGCGACTGACATTCGAGTCTTGTTGGTAGATAAAAAGCCACTCAAATTCCTGACCGTCGAAGACCTGCGCTTCGACATGATTAATGAAATCGATTACAGCCATCGCCTTTTGGGTGCCCAAATTAGTATTAGCACCGGCTCTAAAAACCTGCGCTTTCGCAGCTACAACCAGCCACGCCTGCGCAAACTGATCAACCATGTCCAGCACTGTATGGCGGAAACCAAGAAGAGTCAAACTGATCACCAACAGGGGCAAAATGAACACTTGCAGCGCATAAACGAGCAGCTTCAGGCATATCTATTGGCCCAACACCAAACACAACAGAAGCTCAACCAGCGCCTAGAGCAAGCTCAAGAACAGGGTATGAAAATCGAGCCTCTCCAGCAGCAACAGATTGAGCCAACGCCGGAACTGGCCGACTTCTTGTATGCTCAAAGCCTGCTACGCGAAAATATCGCACAGCCAATAACTTTGGAACCAGCACCTGCACCTCAGCCCCAGCAGCCACTGACCAATAATGATCTAGAAGAGATTTACGCTGAAGGTAGACGAGAAGTCTTCGGCAATCAGCTAGAGCAGTTAGAAACCTGGCCAACACCTAGTGTAACTGCAAGTCCGGCTGCCACAAACCAGACTCAGGTTAATCTATCGTTGGCGACTGACACAACAGATTCAGCCAGTTGGATTGCCAACCACAACCCACTTGAAATAAATGCCCTCAAAATTGCCTATTCAAAGCTGCCAATGGCGCTGCGTAATCGTAAATTCGGTCGCCCATCATTCCATGCCCACAGTCAGGCAATGCCGCCCATGACTCCACATAGCCACGGCAATATTGTCCATACCCACGCCTAGCCCACCAGGACTACTATTTAGAAACGTTGAAACGGAATTCCACGATGTCGTCGGGTTGCATGACGTAGGTTTTGCCTTCGGTGCGGACCTTGCCAGCGCTCTTTGCGGCAGTCATCGAACCAGCATCGATTAAATCAGGGTAACTGACCACTTCAGCCGCAATAAAACCACGCTCAAAGTCGCCATGAATCACACCAGCAGCTTGCGGAGCAGTAGCCCCAGCAGAGATGGTCCACGCCCGAACTTCTTTCTCGCCAGCGGTCAAATAACTTTGTAAGCCAAGTGTTTTATACGCCGCATGAATCAGCTGCAATAAGCCCGATTCGTGCTGGCCGTAGCTTTCTAGTAACTCAGCCGCATCACTAGCATCCAAGTCTTTCAGTTCATTTTCGAGCTTGGCGCAAACGAACAACGCCTGCGCGGGTGCCACCATTTGGCGTAAGCCATCTTGCTTCGAACTATCACCCAAACCAGCCTCATCCATATTGAACAAATATATGATTGGCTTCATAGTTAGTAGTTGCAAATCACCTAATGCTTCACGGTCCAAATCAGGGTAATTCCAGAGAGGATTACCTTCGTTCAAATACTTGTACACCTGCTGGTAGACTTCGACGACAGGCTTAAATTTGGCGTCGGCACGAGCCTCTTTTTCGATACGCGGCAGTCGTTTTTCGACAGTCTGCAGGTCCGCCAAAACCAGCTCAGTATTGATGACATCGATGTCCTTGCGTGGGTCATGTGCTTCATCGACATGCACCACGTTGCCATCATCAAAAGCCCGCACCACTTGCACAATGGCATTCGTGGTGCGAATATGTGCCAAAAACTGGTTGCCCAGACCTTCGCCGTTGCTGGCGCCCGCTACTAAACCAGCAATATCTACAAACGTTACCGTTGCCGGCACAATCTTCTGGCAATTATATAGTTCGCCCAATTTCTCGAGGCGCTCATCTGGCACCGGCACAATTCCCGTATTCGGCTCAATCGTCGCAAACGGGTAATTCGCCGCCAAAATATCACTACCCGTCAGGGCATTAAACAACGTCGACTTACCAACATTCGGCAGTCCCACTATCGCAATCGATAAACTCATTGCTAACTATTATAACAGGGGAGAAGGATAAATTACACCATCACAGTAGCAAGGCTCTGGATGGTGTCTATGATCTTAGCAAGGTGCCTGGCTTCTTGTGGGTGGATGATGCGACGTGCACCCAGGCTACGAGCCTCAGCCTTGCTTAAGCGCATCATTTCTTGCCAGCTACCAGCCGAGCTTGCTTCGTCAACAATGTATGTTGCATTGCCAACTTCAGGGCATTCGGCAACAGCAAATTTCCGACCGTAAACATTTATCTCAGCAACCAAGTAAGGCACATTCGTGCCCAGTTTGGCTTCACGAGAGCGGTAAATGCGGCCCTCAGTGCTGTTAACCAACTCAAGCAAGTGAGAAATACGATCCCAGTTAACGCGTCGCAAGTCCATATCAGGAGAGCTCATAGATTGCTGAATGTCGATAAGTTTCGCTCCTGTAGGGAAAACGACCCATTCCAGTTGCTCAGCAATCCCGATTAACTCCGGACGTATTTCCAGTATTGGATCTTCCAACACTTCGAGTTCAAGTTCAGGTTCTTCTTCGGGTGCCTCTTCTAGGATAATTTCTTCTGGCTCAGGTTCTTCTACTTCTGGCTCTTCAGGGATATTGTTGCGGATACGCCAAACTCTATCAACGGCTTGCTTAAGCTGTTTTTCGGTCATGGTACTTTGCATGGCGTTGATAAGTACCAAACGGTCATTATCGTCACCCATCAAAGCCAACAACTTACTGAGGACGGCATCGATATTGTAGTTAGTGATGGCCTCAAACTGCTCAGGCAGATCATACTTAAGTTTCTCTATCTGAGGATCGGTAGTTTCAGCCGAAGCCTCAAAGCGATCGACAACTGCTAGCAAGTCGTCTACGGTGCCAGTTGCCAGGGCAACCAACAAGCCGTACTCATTAGGTGCAAGCTTGGTCTTTTTGCTGCCAAAAGTAGCCTGACTTAATTGGTGTAAATCACGATTCAACTGCCTGGCGTGCGGGTGATCGATGCGGCCACCACCGGCAAGAATATCTTTGGTAGTTCGAACCTGGGCGCGGAATTCCTTATCAGCCGCAACATTTTCATACGTATTGACCGTTTTTTCTACGGCTTGTCGTGACAGACGCTTAAATAACGTCGGCAGCTTACGCTTTCTAATTTGTTCGAGTGCTATTTTATCTTTACCGTCTATATTCAATGCATCGTTTTGACGCACCATTGATAATACTTGCTCAGCCTTGACCGCTACGTATTCTTCCGCTGCCTTTGCAGCCTGCTGAATCTCAGCATCACTCAGCTCAGCACTATCTAGTCGCGTACCTAAATCATCACGGAGTGTCTGAATGCGTTTTGCTAGAATTTGCAGGAAGTGATTAGCATTGTCGGTAGCCGTGCCGCGTACATCCTCATAGGACTTTGAAAAAATTTCAGTTAATTTACCAAACGATCGTTCATATATTTCTGCTAATTTGAGATCAGTTTTGATGGCGGCAGGCGAACGATGTGCCTTCTTAACTTTACGCAAGTCCATGCCAACTATAGCGGTGGATTCTCGCAATTCATCATAGTCAACCAAGCTACCGTCATCTTGCTTGAGTTGAACCTTTTGTTTGTCGTCAGTTTTCTTTTCAAGCAATGACTTTAGCGCATTCCCAGCAAATGGATTTTTGGCAATGTAACTTAGGGAGCCATCGGTAACTAAGGCACTATTTTCTGATTCAGTGACAGCTTTAAACTCTTCTAGAATGGTCGTGGGAACATCGTCGGCAACCTTTCGCATGTCCTCCATGACTGAGGCTATAAGTTCCGCATATTCTTCGGGCGTTAAGTCAAAATCTTCAGGAGCAATATCTAATTTATGGAACGCAGCTTTGTACTTTTCGGGGAGTGACTTCTCTGCTTCAGCCAAGAAGGCCACATGGTCTTCGGCACTTTTACGCAATATTGGGCTTTTTTCGCGTAAGGTTTTGCAAGCCTCTTCGGAATTCTCAATCTGCACTGAGTGCGCCCGAGCCGCAATGTCCATAACGACATCACTGGCTTCCTTCACCTCGGGGCCTAATAGGGAATCCTCTGAGCCAATGTGAGCTTCTTGGAAGGGATTTGGTGCATTTGCTAGGTCTACAAATTCATCTACTAATTGAGAAAAACGTTCAATAGATTGCACCAAAGCAGGATCAAGCAACTCACTGGTTGCTTTAGGCGATATGACTCTAGGTTCAGTAGTTCTAACTTCGGGAGACATAGTTGTAATAATACTATAAATATGAATAAAAGTCAAGCATAAGGACTAAGTGTTTTTGCTGGGAGCTGTGACGATTTAATCCTCGTCTAAGCGCGGCAAAGACGTGTAGTAAGGCATGGCTTGTAGGCAGGCGTTCAGAAGTTGCCACAGTTGCAGAAAGGCGTCGGCGATAATTGGGTTAACGATGGTGATGGCGTGTGGTTCGGCGCCGTATAAGATGATGAGTAGTGACGATTCGGTGACGCTCCACTCGACTGGGGCGGTGTAGTCTTCGTGCTTTGCCCAGGTAATTGTTAAATTACTGCGGTCGTGCCCTTCATAGTCGGGGACTTTTTTGGTGCCATCAGGCAAGATGCCATAGCGCTTATTACCTAGCTGACTGGGGCGGGTGCGAATTTCGTGCATGGTATCAAAACCCATTGCCGTTATGTCAGCCGGTGTTCGTATGAAATAAATGTCTTCTTTGAGGTTGATTTGGTTGCGGAAGGCGTCGGCCACCGCAGGCACGCCACTCACGACTTCGATGCTGGGTTGCTCGCTGTGCTCGTAGTATTTTGCCAGCAGTTTTTTCATGATGTCGTTAACGGCTTCTTCGCGGGCGACCGCTTCCTGACGCAGTGTGGTGGTAAAGTGCGTCATGGCGATGGGATTGCCGAGCTGGTAGGCGGATTTGTTGGTGGAGCTTTTGATGACGAGTCCAAGCTCGGCTAGTTTTTCGAATACTTTGTAGGCGTTGGTGCGAGTTAAATGGAGCTTTGTGGCTGCTGCTGGCGGTGTCATTTCGCCTTGCTCTAACAGCAGGGCATAGACTTCGGCTTGGTTTTTGGTGAGCCCGGCGGCTATTAATTTGTCTGGTTCCATTGGGCCAGTGTAGCACACATTTTTCCTTTTGTGAATACTAATTTCACAAAATTAATGTGATTGTAACAGATATAATCTGTATTATGTTAAAACACTATTGACAAATAAAGCAATAAAAGGTACAATAGTGCACAGTAATCTTTAAGTATAAGGATTTAAATAACTATGAGTGAAACTTTACGAGTTCCTGACCCCGAGCTTCTCATGGAGCGACATGTCGCACCAGAATTTCCAGAGCCTCACTTTGCACCTGGGATGGTAGGCCGCATGGCAGTTATGCATACAATAGCTGAAGCACACGCGGCTGTTTCTGAAAGAGAATATCCTAGCTGGGAGGCAAAAGGAAGAGGTCGAGAGATCGCGAGTGCTCGTAAGCGACTTGCCAGTTTGGGCGAATATGCAAATGAGCTTTTTTATTCCTCAATAGTAAGCCACCATCCTTCTAAATGGATGCGGGAAGCTGTGGGCTTGCCTACAGTAGTCTCTGATGATCCAGAAATAAGACAAGAACAAATTAATAACTTCTTTCAAATTTTAACCGAGAAAAAACCCGGGAGCTCTCGCTATGAAGTGCCTAACCGTACGTTTGTGAACTTCTTAGAATGGTACAACTACGCCTCTGTGAGGGATCAAGGTAGGTCTGAAGAAGAGATGGTACCAGAGGTTGCGCGAGAAATAGTGGAGGCTACTGGACCAAACGAAACGGTCATATACGAAGGTCATGGTGGTCGAACGGTTGAGGATCCAGACGGCAATCGTTTTGTGATTGAAAAAGATGGTAGCCGATGGGTCGCCTACAGTGCTCGCGGCGGCCTTTCATATATGGGCCCGGATGATCTGGTAGGTTACTACGAAGTGTAAGCTGATAACCACGGCTCTTTTGACTTAATTGAGGGCAGAGTGCTAATATAAGCAATAGCACCTTTCATAAAAGAAAAATTACAAAAAAGAAATGAAATGGACTGTGTATGGTGGGCGCGAGCGCGCGTCTTTTGGCTCCCGCATATTGCTTGTGAGCTGTATATTTCTGTTGGCGGCGTTAGTCTTCGCTAACTTCTCTAAGCAGTTCAAAATCGGGCATGCTTCTGCCGCTTCATCAACTCAAACGTTGGTCCGCGATGAGTCGCCGCTGACCATACCGAAAACGATAAGCCAGCCAGCGGCTAGCCCAGATAGTAATGCCGAATTATCGCAGATTATTACGCAGTGGATGCAGAAGCAGCCCGGTTCGCAGCAGTGGGCGGCCAGCGTGCGTGGCTTTAGTGGCACAAGTGTCAGCGCTAGCTACCAGGCGGACAATGAGTTTGAGTCGGCCAGCATATATAAGTTGTATCTGACGTATGCACTAACCAAAATTGTGCCGAGCAACACGTGGTCGACGACGCAAGTGCCTGGCGATGGGCGCAGCTATGCTGACTGTGTGACGGCGATGATGCAACGCTCAGATAATGCCTGTGGCGCAGCGATTGGTCAGGCCATCGGCTGGGATCAGGCCCAAGAAACCAGCCGTACAGCTGGCTATACGCACACCATGCTTAATGGCGTGCCACAGACCACCACGCCTAATGACACGCTGCAATTTTTGCAAGATCTCTACACCAGCAAGACCTTTAGCTCTGACGTGCGGCAGCAAATACTGTCAGCCATGCAGCACTCTATTTTTCGCCAGGGAATTGTGGCTGGTTGCCCAGACTGCAACGTGGCCAACAAGACTGGCATTATGGACGGTTACGATCACGACGCGGCCATCATTCAGGTGGACGGTAAAGATTTTGGGCTCGTCATTTTCTCCAAGGGCGGCAGCACCAACCAGATCGCTGATCTTACTAAGCTAATTCAACAATATATACGTAGCCACTAAAGTTTGGTTAATCTTTGCTTGACGTGGTGCCCATGAGTCGCTTTACTTAGTATAGGAATATAAGTGAGAGGGGTTGATTATGATGCACGCACTCGGGAATTTTATTGTGAAACGGCGCTGGTGGGTGCTGGCTATTTGGCTGATCGCGGCAATCATCATTGTCGGTGTGTCACCGAAGTTATCAAGTATTGAGAGTGATGATCAGAGTAGCTTTTTGCCCAAGACCTATGAATCAGTTAAAGCAGGCGATGTTGGCAGTAAAGTTTCTAAAAATACCGAGGCACCGACGGACATCATTCTATTTAAAAGCACTAGTGGGCAGCCTTTAACTGCTGCCGAACAGCAACAAGTGGCAGTGATTATTAAAGATCTAGATGCCAAAGGAATTAACCATGTGGTCAGCGTGACGACTACCCAAGAAAGTAAGTCGCCCAATGGCAAGATTGAGCTGGCGACGGTAACGTATACCGGTAATGGGCAAGATAAACCATCGATAAACGCTGTTAAGGATGTGCGCCAAGCTATAACCGATGCGACTAAAGGCACGACTCTAAGTGCCGGGCTGACGGGTCAGCAAGCGATTGGTTACGATACCCAAGATTCTGCCGATCGGGCTCTTAAAATCGTGAGCATTGGCACGATACTTTTGGTGTTATTCTTGCCAGCAATTATTTTCCGTAGTCCGCTTGCAGGATTGTTGCCGTTGATTGCGGTTAGTATTGTGTACACTATTTCAGCATCGCTGATTGCGGCTGCTGGGCATATCTTTAACTTCCACGTCAGCCAGCAATTGAGCATTCTGTTTACGGTGGTGTTATTCGGTATTGGTACTGATTACATCTTGTTCCTGTTATTCCGTTACCGCGAACGGCTGCGCAGCGGTGATCATACAAAGCAGGCAGTGGGCTTTGCCTTGAGCCGTGCTGGAGAGGCAATTTTCTCGGCGGCCTTGGTGGTTTTGACCTCTTTTGCGGCACTGTTTTTCGCCAAATTCGGGATTTTCTCGTCGTTGGCACCGGGTTTGGTGATTTGTGTAGCGGTGATGATGTTGGCAGCCCTTACCTTAGTGCCGGCGCTGTTGGCAATTATTGGCGAAAAGGTCTTTTGGCCAAGTAAAGCCTGGATGGTTAAGGCAGAAAAACCAACCATTTCTAAGAAGATCGGTCATTTAATCTCACGTCGCCCCGGCGCAGTTAGTGCGGTGGTGATTGTGGCGCTGCTCATTTTGGTTGGCTTTGCGCTTAACTTCAAGGCAGACTTCAGTACCTTTAGCCAGCCGCCAAAGGGCACACAATCGGCCAAGGTTTACAATGAGCTGACGCAAGCATTCCCATCTGGTACATTGAACCCAACACCGGTATATGTGACTAGCACCACGCCGCTTACGATTAAAGATCTAATACCGATTCAACAAAAATTAGCACACACAGAAGGCGTTTCGGCAGCTTTCCCAAGTGGCATTTCAGCTGATGGCAAAATTGGCACCATCACGCTGATTTTGAAGGATGATGCCTACAGCGCCGCTGCACTGACTAATGTTAAGGGACCAATTCGCGAAGCAGCCCATAGCTTCAATAGCGATACTACAAAAGTCTACGTGGGTGGCATTAGCTCTGCTTTCGCCGATGTTAAAGATGTGAGTACGCGTGACCTACATGTAATTTTCCCAATCGCCGCACTCTTCATCTTCATTATCTTGGCAGTGCTTTTGCGCAGCCTAGTGGCGCCAATCGTGTTGCTGATATGTGTCAGTTTGGGGTATGCCGCAACGCTTGGTGCAACCACGCTGATTTTCCAGAATATTGCTGGTAATGCCGGGTTGATCTTCTTCATCCCGCTGATGATGTACATCTTTGTGGTGGCGATCGGCACCGACTATAACATTCTGACAATTACGCGTTTGCGGGAAGAGGTCGGTGAGGGCAATAAACCCCATGAGGCAGCAGCCTTAACAGTAGAACACAGTAGTGCCACGGTTGTCTCGGCAGGCTTAATTTTGGCGGCCACCTTTGCCTCGCTCATCCTTGGTGGTTTGAGTTTCTTGGCGCAAATGGGTACCTCAATTGCCATTGGCGTTTCGCTGGCAGCCTTCGTGATCGCACCGTTCCTAATTCCAAGCCTGTCGGCTTTGATTGGCTATAAAATTTGGTGGCCCAATCATCAGCCAACCAAAAAGAAATAACCAAAACTATACAAACTATAGTGAGTGGCGTACAATACAGATAAATATTCAAAAGAGGGAGTTTGTATGGCAAAAAAACAGACAGCTAAGGGCGCACCCAATCATTGGCTGATTTTGGTGATTGTGGCTTTGGCGCAGTTCATGGTGGTGCTGGATGTAGCAATTTTAAACGTTGCTTTACCGTCAATCCAAACAGCCTTTCATATGTCGCCAACTAGTTTGCAATGGATTATTACGGCATACACGCTTACTTTTGGCGGTTTCTTGTTGCTTGGCGGTCGCGCGGCAGATTTATTTGGTCGCCGCAAAATCTTTTTGGGTGGCGTAACTGTTTTTGCCTTAGCATCACTGGCTTGTGGTTTGTCACAGAGTGGTGGCATGCTGATTTTCTTCCGTGGTATTCAAGGTTTGGCCGGCGCGTTTATGTCGCCAGCAGCGCTTTCGATTGTGCTGGTTACTTATAGAGAAGGGCATGAACGTAATGTGGCGCTATCTGTATGGGGTGCTGTAGCTAGTGGTGGCGCAGCCGCTGGAGTGCTACTCGGTGGCATTATCACCCAGTATCTGAACTGGCGCTGGAACTTCTTTGTGAATGTGCCAGTGGGTATTATTGTTTTGATTTCGGCCTACATGTTGGTTCCTCGCCATGAGTCTACCGTTGAGCACAATAACCTTGATTTGCCTGGTGCGATTTTGGCAACCGGTGGCTTGATGATGCTGGTTTACGCGTTGGTTAAGGCTCCAACCTTAGGCTGGACAGCCGGCACTACGCTTACATATTTTGCTATTAGCGCAGCAGCGTTAGTCGGGTTTGTCATCAATGAATCTCGGGCCAAGCACCCGCTGGTACCACTAGGTATTTTTAAGATTCGCAACCTGGCAGGCGCTAACGGCGTAACGATATTTTTGGCAGCTGGTATGTTTTCGATATTCTTCTTTACTACCTTGTACTTGCAAGAAGTTCTGGGCTTCACGCCAATTAAGACCGGCGTCAGCTTCTTAATAATCCCAATCGTGGTTGCTATCGTTGCCACTAACATCCCGCGTCTTATTCAGCGCATTGGCTATCGTCCTATCCTGATCGTGGCACCGTTATTTGTAAGTGCTGGGTTGTTCTGGCTATCGCATATCCCAGTTAATGGTACCTTCTGGGGCAATGTAGCACCTGGCTTGGTCTTGATGGCTATGGGTATGGGTGCGACTTTTGTGGCTGGAACGATTGCTGCTACTTCTGGTGTGCCGCACGATAAGGCTGGTTTAGCGTCAGGCATCTACAACACCTCACAGCAAATTGGTGGTGCAGTTGGCTTAGCAGTTCTTACGGGCATTGCTACCTCAAGCATTGCGCACTACATAAAGAACTTGCACACAGTACCAACGCCAACCATAGTTGCAGAAGCGACCGTGCACGGCTTCCACATCGGCTATCTGGTAGCTTCAACCTTTGGTATCTTTGCTTCGCTGATCGCAATCTTCGTGATCAAGCAGCAAAAGGCTGCCCATGACCCCAGCCACGGTGAGCCAATTGTAGCTGCCGGCCACTAGCCTTAATTTCGGATTACTGGCACCGGCCGAAGGCCCACAAGCATTACCAACTTGATTGTATCTTCGGTCTCAGTCTGCTATCATCAAGCTAAAGCTTAATGAAGTTGAGTATGAACACAGAAAGCCCAAACCCCGAACCGAAGACAGTGGTTTTGCCAGCAAAACGTAGTTTTTTTCATTTCAGCAGACCGGCAAGTGGTGAATCGAACCCATCAGCCCCTCACAAACTAGATCCAAAGCGCTTAGCTAAAGCTATCGCATTGCTACTACTCATATTGTTGATCGTCGTGCCTGTAGGCTATCTGGTCTATAACAAAGTTACAAACAAAGTGGCGAACGTCGGCGGCACCAAGATTACAACCAAGCAGGTCAAAAGTTATTCCTCTGAAATAGCTTCGTATGCCGCAAAGAATAACGAGGATTTTGGTGGCACGCCACAGCAGGTGGCTCAGGATGATTTGATATTAAATGCTGCCCTCAAAGATCAGGCCAAAAAGCACAATATTACGGTCAGCCAAGCTGATATAGACGCTTCATTGTCAGATAAGTACAGTCATTACGGCGGCAAGGCCGGTTATCAACAATTTTTGAAAACCGCAGGCATCGCTACCCTTGTTAATGTGAGGGATGAAAATGCTGCTTATGAAGATAAGCTCCAAA